>ERZ827108.647-NODE-647-length-56646-cov-16.112050_pt1 | contig 56646 bp, 47 predicted proteins | sample MGYA00519921_ERZ827108 | MGnify/ENA primary metagenome ERZ827108 (study PRJEB31778, sample SAMEA3449258) | human gut metagenome | biome: human gut; feature: human-associated habitat; material: faeces | place: United Kingdom | collected 2010/2012 ...
GTCACTGATTTCAGGCGAAGGCCTTCTGCTGGCTCCCTGTGTTTTTTCATGGCGATCCATTTTAATTTAGGAAGCCGGATCCGCTTACTTTCCACCAGGATATTTCCATTGACCACATTCGTTGTATAGCTGTTTTTGGAATGATGTTTTGACTTAAACCTTGGAAATCCAATCTTGGGATCCCGAAAAAAATTCTTATAGGCCTTTTCCAGATGAAGCTGGACATTTGCCAGCGCCAGCGAATCTATTTCCTTCAGAAATGGATATTCCTTTTTATACATGGCCGGTGTGTTTTTTAACATTTTCTTCGTCTTTTCATACTCCCGGATCTTATCATTGAGCATCTGATTATACAGAAAACGACAACAGCCAAATGTTTTGCCAAGAAGTATCTTCTGTTCTTCTGTCGGATAAATTCGGAAACGATATGCTATGTTCAATACTTTTTCCCTCCCTGGGTTTCAATGTCTTGATGGATTACTTCTACCAGATCCCCTCCTGCTGTCAGCAGGGCAGAAACTCTGACTCCAAAAGGCTTCTTTCCAAAGCTTTTCCCTGATTTCCGGATACTCCTTTTTCAATAGTCTGCTACTGGCACTTTTTCAGGCATTGATAAATTTACTAAGTTCCGTTCTCGACTGTGCATGGAACATTACATACACATGATCAATGTCATGATTCCATTCTTCCAGAATAATCCCATACCCTGAAGCAATATGTTCCCATATTCCTTTTGCCCTTTCTGAAATTGGATTATCAATGACTTTTCTTCGATATCTCACTACCATGATCAGATGATAGTACATCAGATATACTGAATGCACATTATGATTTATTTTTCCTTTTCTACTGACTCTATTATACCATGGATTGCATTATTGAACAAGTGTTCTCTTTTTATTTTTACGCAATTCATCTCCCACCTGCAGAGGAAGGAGAATTCTTGCTATATTATGTTAAAAATACATTCATCAGACAATTTCCATAATACAATTCTCAGAAAGCGGGCAAATGTTTTTCAAAAGCATTTTTCCCTCTTCTGTTAAAGTTTCGCAGTTATCAACACTTTCTTCCTTTTTGCCAAAAAGATAGTCTGTAAGAGCCGCAATAGAAATGCTCTGCATACCATCTGTTTTTATAGTCTCTGTTTTTGTGATAGAAACTTTTCCATTCTTTAATAAGAAATGATACGCTCCGCTCTGTTCTTCTAAATACTTATCTTCTATATAGATATCTTCTCTATAAGTATATGCTTCACAATTATCTATTTCACAGATGGCATTTTCACAATTATCAGATTTATAAACATCGTTTTCCTCACTATTCGTTCCACAGCTATCGGCTTCACAAATCTTTGCTTCCACTTTCTCCTTTTCTGTTTCGCTGGTTTCCTTTAGCGTTTCTATTTTACATTCTAAAAACTTAGAAAGTTCTTCTATATTTAGCAGACGGAACATAATCTTCTTCACCCTTTTTGCTGGCATAAAACGAAAATTTCTATATAAACCTATTTTTGTTGTGATATCTTTCCAGGACGGGTCAAGTATAAGCTGATATCGGTTATAGTGATATTTCTCTTCACAATATAAAATAACCTGCTCTAAAAAGTTTTCCCTCTTAGAAGCATCTGCACAAAACACCTGCGAAAGAACAAAATAGCTGTCCTCTGCTCCTACTGCAGCTCTGCCAACATAAGATTCCCCATCAAAAACATAGAGCACCTGTCCGTAATCACTCTCCACCTCTTTTTCCATTCTTCGGATATAAGGGACAGAAATTTCTATGAAAATGTCAAACAGGGTATCTTTAATCACATTTTCCTGTGCAACAAGTGTTTCAAGTTCTGCATCGGAAAGTTCTGTTTTAAAGGTATATTTTTCAAATGAAGATTCTCTTTTGTTTTTATTATCTCCTAATATATCCTCTTTTATCGGACATTCTTCTGGCTGGCTTTCCTGTTCTACTTCTTCTTTCTTTAATAAGACTTCTTTATTTTTTGCATCACTTTCCTGTTTTGCATCAATACTATCTTTCGAATCTTTTTCTATTATATCTTTCGCTTGTTTTTCAGTCTCCTTACGCAGTTCTGGCAAATATTCCAATTCCTGCTCTACCTGAGCCATTCCAAAGCGAAAATCAAATGGCAGATAATAGTTTTCGTCTGCTGGCATCAGATAAGTAAACAACTCACCTCTGCTACGAAGCTCCTGAAAAGTCTTTACAAGGAGTTCCCGCATCACGCCCTGTCTTCTGTACTCTTCATCCGTTGCCACACCAACGATATACTTCGCCTCTGCTTGCTGTCCTTTTACATGAAGTGTATATGGATTTAAATGCAGCATTCCCTTCACAATGTTCTCATCCGCTGACATTTCCTCATTCAGCAAAACTTCATTTTTTCCATATACTTCATTAAAATAAAAGTTCGCATAAGATACTGGGTCATGAAAATTATCTTCCCACATCTCATAAACTCTCTGCTTTTTCGTTCCATCATCCCAGACTATCATTTCTGAATGCCTCCAAATCTTGCACAGCCGCCGCAGCCTGCACAGTCTCTGTCTTCCATCAAAACATCCGCACCAACATAATTCTGAATCTCTGAAAGCAGACAAACAGCTGACGCTGAAATACCAAGACCTTCCCCGGTAAATCCGAGTCCCTCTTCTGTCGTTGCCTTTACATTAACCTGCCCTTCCTGAATGCCAAGAACTCTTGCAATATTTTTTTTCATCTCTGGAATGTATGGAGCAAGCTTCGGTCTTTGTGCAATCACTGTCGCATCAATATTTTCAATAAAATAAGCCTTTTCCTGTAACAGCTTTCCAACCTCTTCAAGAAGTTTCATACTGTCCGCTCCCTCATATGCAGGGTCATTATCTGGAAAATGCTTTCCGATATCTCCAAGTGCCGCCGCTCCAAGAAGTGCATCCATCACTGCATGAAGCAGAACATCCGCATCAGAGTGTCCAAGAAGTCCCTTTTCATAAGGAATCTCCACTCCGCCAAGGATCAACTTTCTATTTTCTACCAGACGATGTACGTCATAACCATTTCCAATTCTCACAATGTCTCGCCTCCAAACTCCGCACATACGGATTTCTATTTTGTCTTCTATCAGTGTACCACATTGGGGAAGGGGAGAAAAGTTTTTCTTTTGAATTTATGAAAGACAGAAAACGAGAAAAGGTTACTATGTGAAAAATGAGCCTTAAATCAAACTCAAATTGCGGTCGAGCAGTTTAAGTGCAGTAATACGAAGCATTTTCACATAGTAACCTTTTCTCGTTTGCGTCTGTCTGCCATTACAAACAAAAAATTGCAATAAAAAATAGCGGGAACTGGATTTGAACCAGCGACACCGCGGGTATGAACCGCGTGCTCTAGCCAACTGAGCTATCCCGCCATACTTAATGTTGACAAAAAATAAGTGGGACCTACAGGACTTGAACCTGTGACCCTCTGCTTGTAAGGCAGATGCTCTCCCAGCTGAGCTAAGATCCCACGTCATCAACGAGGTTTATTATACTATATGGCGTGAAAGCTGTCAACACTTTTTTACAACATTTTAAACATTTTTCTTCACTTTTCTTTACAAAGATATCAAGAGATTTTACAATCTTTTTTCTTAACAAGGCATTCTTTATATTTTATGCATTCTACTCTTCCTTCTCCCGATGCATCGCCGAAACTACCGCCGCCAAATGCAACAACACCCCATCTGAAAGTGCAGATTCTTCAACTTCAAACTTCGGATGATGATTTGGATAGCACTTTCTTCCCGGTGTGCCACAGCCTACGAAGGCAAATACACCCGGCACTTCCTTCTGATACCAGGAGAAATCTTCTCCAAGCATTAATGGCGCGATATGGACAAGCTTTCTATTCTCTAATAGCTGTTCCGCTTCGTCTGCGATTCGGCGGGAAAGTGCTACATCGTTAAGTACTGGTGGATGAGAGCCCTGTTCATAGGCAATCTTTACGTTTCCGCCGTAGCTGTCTGCTACTGCTTCTGCTCTTCTTCGAATGGCATCCTGTAAGTGCTGTGCTACGTCTTCAGAATAGCTTCGGCAAGTTCCTTCTAAGACTGCCTTACCGGAAATAATATTATACTGCGTTCCCGATTTTAAGGAACCAACTGTCACAACCGCTCCCTCAATCGGGTCAAGCTCTCTTGCTACAATTGTCTGTACATTCATTACAAAGTCAGCAGCCATAACGGTAGCATCCACACATTGATGTGGCTTTGCGGCATGACCACCTTTTCCGATGAAAGTGATAGTAAAACGATCTGTCTGTGCCATTCTGGCTCCCGGCTCCACAGAAATCTCTCCTGCTTTTATATCGGAAAAGAGATGCAGGCCAAACACTTCATCAACATCTTCTAATATTCCCTGGGAAATAATCTGCTTTGCACCTTTTGTATTTTCTTCAGACGGCTGAAAAATTAATTTGACACGGACAGTCAGTTCAGATTCCATTTCTTTTAAAATAGAAGCTGCTCCTAACAAGCCTGTAATATGACCATCATGTCCGCAGGCATGCATCTTTCCAGGATGCTTTGACTGGAATGGCAAATCTGTATCTTCTAAAACCCTAAGGCCGTCAATATCTGCTCTAAGACCTACTGTATAGGCATCATGTGGTCCAATATATGCAGTTACTCCTGTTGGATCTAAACGAAGTGGATGAATCCCCATCCCGGTAAGCTTCTCACAGATTAATTCTGTTGTTTCTTTTTCTTCAAATCCAAGTTCCGGTATCTGATGAAATTCATGATACCAGGAGATAAATTCTTCTCGTTTCTTTGATACTTTTTCCAATACTTCTTCCCTTGTCATATCAAACCCTCTTTTCTGTCCTGTTTCCTTCTATCATTTGCTCTAATTGCATCATCTAGGAATTCTTGAATATTATCCTCGAATCAGGCGTACAATCAAAACTGCTGCAATAATTATCACTGCAAGCGGCAACAATGCCCGCAATAAAAATAATACAATGAAAAATACCAGTGCGGAAATAATAATTGTCATAATCATCTTACCGGCACTCTGCAAAGCTCCCTTCTGATTGTTGTTTTCGATATCTCTTCTGTCAGAATATGCATCTCCATAGCTACGGTAGGAACTATCATTCTGTGCATAACCACTTCCATAAGAATTATCTCCATAATCGGAATTACCAGAAGCACTTTCCTCTATTCCGTGCGCATCAATAATAGAGCGGGCAATAAGTCTTGGACTTCCTAACTCTTCAACGACCTGTTCCTCACTTTTTCCATTACGAATCTCATCCTCAAAATACTGTCTGTAATACGTTAATGAATCAGATAATTCATATGCAGACACTTCGCCCTGCAGACATTGTTCTAATTCCATAATAAACTGTTCTTTTGTCATTTCTCTACCTTTCTTTAGCTGTATATCTGTCCTTGTCCTACTATCTTTCTTTATTATCTGTTTTTGCCTAATATTATCTCTTCTTATTACCTTTTTGTCTATACTGCAGGTTTATTCTTATTATCTATTTTAACACTTATTTTTGTTATTTTAAAATATTATATTTTACGTCCTTTTCCGCCATATAATTTGTAATTTATCACTTATCAATATTGAAGCTTAAAATATAACATCGTATAGGGAGTTTTTCCCGCAATCTGCATCCGTAGCGAAGAAGCGCCGCTATACCGAAGAATAAACTGGAGATTATCATCTGAATACGTATCCTGGTCATAATCTTTCACCATAAACTGAATACTATTTGGACTTTTTTTCTCCAAAATATCCTCACATTTACTACGAAAACTTTTATAATCCTCACAAAGTAAATCTTTTTTTCTATAGTAATTATATTCGTTTCCTTCTGCCTTTTGATACAATGCCGCATTCCATTTATGGTCTGCTTTCATCTGTGTATCATCCACATTAAAATAAGGGTACATAATACGGGAAGTCTCATCCGGTTCCGGATCATCCCAGGTAAGGTCTGCATGATACCACTCTTTATCAAGCTTTATCAAATTCCAGGCATGTTTTTCTCCATCTGCTGTCCCAGAAATCATCTTACAGGTCACACCAGAAAGGTCACAAAGCAGCTTCATCCCCTCTGCATAACCATTACATACCGCTTTCTTTAAAACCAGAGCACCATATGCACTATAGGCATCTCCTTCCGGCTCTTTCTTTCCACCTGGATATCCATATGCAACATTACTCACAATATAATCATGAATCAGCTTTTCCTTTTCATAATCACTTCGCTTCTTACTTTGTAAACTGGTAAGAAAACTTTTACAAGCTTCATACAAATCCCTTGCTTTTTCTCGTTCTTCTGGAATATCCTCCTCATCAAAAAAGGCTTTTTCTACATAATAATTATCACTAATCTCACAATTTAACGTCACATAAGACTTATTCAAAAACTTTACACTCTTTATCTGATATTCCTTTACCACACCATAAAAACCTTCTATATTCTGATTCAGCGTATCAAAATCTGTCTGATCAAGATCACTTGTCACAAAAGAAATCTTCGTCTTTCCACTAGATAGCGCATTTTCAATCTCTGCAAGCAGTTCCTTTTTCGTATCAATCACCGTCTGGGCAGAAGCATTCAGATGTGGCATCATACTGCAGCCACTGATTATGAAAATACTTATCCAGAGAGTTACTAACAATAATATTATCTTTCTTTTCATAAACACCTCATATAAATAATACCTTCAAAAATATTCTACCAACTTTTAACCAAAAAGGCAATTCTGATTTGCGCAGGCAAAGGAGACGCTCTCAGTAAATAAAAAACCTATATTTGTGACTTTAGTCGCTGCGGGTTGAATACTCGCTTACACACGCTCGTATCCAACCCTTGCTCCGAGGCCACAAATATAGGTTTTTTATTTACTGAGAGCTGTCTTGGGCTGCTGAAGTAAAGTCAGAATTTATGTTTTAAAAGATTTGCCGGATTAGAAATAGACAGCCGCTGTATATATTCTATCAGATTGCTCAAAAAATATGAAAAAGAAGCCCTAAAAAATTTATTGAATTTTTTAGGGCTTCTTCTTAATAATTCTTCCGGCAATCCGATTGCTATGCTTCTTTAGCGGCGTCTGTTTGTTTTGCTACACAAACCAGAATTTATAATTACATCATTCCCATTCCGCCGCCTGCTGGCATTGCTGGAGCTGGTGTATCCTCTTTAATGTCTGCTACTACAGACTCTGTTGTAAGCAATGTAGAAGCTACGCTTGTTGCGTTCTGTAATGCGCTTCTTGTTACCTTAGCAGGGTCGATGATTCCGGATTCAACCATGTTTACATAAGTTTCTGACAACGCATCAAATCCTACGCCTGCTTCGCTTTCTGCTACTTTGTTAATGATAACAGATCCTTCAAGTCCAGCGTTTGCTGCGATGTGATATAAAGGAGCCTCTAATGCTTTGAGAACGATTTCTGCACCAGTCTTCTCATCACCTGTGAGTTCTTTTGCCATCTCTTTTACAGCTTTAGCTGCATGGATGTAAGCAGATCCACCACCTGCGATGATACCTTCTTCTACTGCTGCTCTTGTTGCTGCTAAAGCATCTTCAAGACGAAGTTTTGCTTCTTTCATTTCTGTTTCTGTTGCTGCACCAACACGGATAACTGCAACACCACCAGATAATTTAGCTAATCTTTCCTGTAATTTTTCTCTGTCGAAATCAGATGTTGTCTCTTCAATCTGAGATTTAATCTGTCCTACTCTTGCTTTGATTGCTGCTTTATCTCCAGCACCGTCAACGATTACTGTATTCTCTTTTTCAACTTTAACAGATTTTGCACGTCCAAGCATATCCATTGTAGCATCTTTTAATTCGATGCCAACTTCTTCAGATACAACTGTACCACCTGTTAAGATAGCGATATCTTCAAGCATTGCTTTTCTTCTGTCACCATATCCAGGAGCCTTTACACCAACAACAGAGAATGTTCCTCTTAACTTGTTAACGATTAATGTTGTTAATGCCTCGCCTTCGATATCTTCTGCAATGATTAATAACTTAGCACCGCTCTGTACGATCTGCTCTAATAATGGAAGGATTTCCTGAATGTTTGAAATCTTCTTATCTGTGATTAAGATATATGGATCATCTAATTCAGCAACCATTTTCTCCATATCTGTTGCCATGTATGCGGAAATGTATCCACGATCGAACTGCATACCTTCTACAAGGTCAAGTTCTGTCTTCATTGTTTTGGATTCTTCAATTGTGATAACGCCATCCTGAGAAACCTTCTCCATAGCATCTGCTACTAACTGGCCAACTTCCTCATCAGCTGCGGAAATGGAAGCAACTTTAGCAATCTGCTCTTTGCCGCCAACCTGCTCGCTCATGTTTCCGATTGCTTCTACTGCTGCATTTGTTGCTTTCTTCATACCTTTTCGTAAAATGATTGGGTTAGCTCCTGCTGCAAGGTTCTTCATACCAGCGTTGATCATTGCCTGTGCTAAAACAGTAGCTGTTGTAGTACCATCACCAGCAACATCATTTGTCTTTGTTGCAACTTCTTTTACAATCTGAGCACCCATGTTTTCAAATGGATCTTCTAATTCGATATCTTTTGCGATTGTAACACCATCGTTTGTAATTAATGGAGCACCAAAGCTCTTATCAAGAACTACGTTACGTCCTTTTGGTCCAAGTGTTACTCTTACAGTATCTGCTAACTGGTTTACACCTGCTTCTAATGCTTTTCTGGCTTCTACGCCATATTTAATCTCTTTAGCCATAATAAAGATTCCTCCTGCTATATAAAAATATACTAACCAAAAATATTAATTATGATTACTTGTTTCAATCCACACTTGACAATTCATAGAATCTGAACAGTCAAATGTGACTAATGATTAATGTCTTGTCAGAAAAGAATATCATCTGTATTCTGCTGACACTAGAATTATTCTACGATTGCAAGAATATCACTCTGTTTTACGATGATGTACTCTTCTTCTTCCATCTTTACATTCGTTCCTGCATATTTAGAATAAATTACTTTCTGTCCAACGCTCACTTCCATCTTCACATCTTCTGTTCCAGGACCTACAGCAACTACTTCTGCTTCCTGTGGTTTTTCCTGTGCGGAGCTAGTAAGAATAATACCAGTCTTTGTCTTTGTTTCTGCCTCCAGCTGTTTTAATACAACTCTGTCTGCTAATGGTACTAACTTCATAATATAATGCCTCCTAATTCAAAATTAATTGTAAATCTGTTATCTTCTTGATTTTTATGTTGTTAGCACTCATTTCATTTGAGTGCTAATTGCTAATACCTATAATATGTTTTTTCTTTTATAATTGCAAGTTCTAAAAATCCTTATTTTTTTATTAATCAGCTTATATAGATATTTATTTTAAATTATCTCTTTTTTTCTAATTATATCTCTTTTTTACTCTTGTTTTCCTTTGTCTATAATATTTCTTTTCCAAAGACTTTAGACGAAACTTTCCATTTCCCCAAATATCAATAATCTGTTTATACCCGCTTTTCGTCTTTATAATATCTCCTATCCTGGCATCTGGCGGAAGTTTAAACTTTCCCGGCACTTTCCGCATCTTATTTCTGCTTTTCTTCTTTCCATATATTTTGTGAGGAATTTCACGCATCCTCTCCATTACTGTCATTGGCTCTGCTTTTCTGCTATTTCTTTCTTCTGCATTCACCATCACGGAGCATAAAACTACACCTATAAGTATTCCCAATCCAATCTTCCTTATCCACATAACCTTTTCCTCCTGTATCTCCATAAAAATATATGAGTTTTCGCTTTCTCTCTATAATATAGACATAAAATTTATGCCAGAAGTTGCATTTTTACAAAAAAGAAAAGCGTACTATTTTATATAGTACACTTTATCACTTTTCTGATTTTATTACAATGTCTGTGCTTTTCTGATTTTTACCTGACAATTTCTATCATATTACTTTTTAGCATGCGAGCAGACTACATAATCTGTATCATAGGATAGTTGATTCTTCTTTACTATTCCACATTTTTTACATCGCTGCGCCTCATATGCTTCAATATGGCATCCTTTCTTTTTCGATTTATGAATCTTTAGTGTTCCCTCCTCCATAACATGGTTACATCTCTTTTGCTGTGCCTTTTTCTGGCCTTTATCAGAACCATTATTCATTAAATTCGACTGGAAAACTGGTGTGATTTCTCCCTGCTTTGATTCAAATAAAATGGTCGATTTACTAAAGTCAAGAGACGCATCTCCCATCGAAACATCTTCTCCATAAAAATAATCCCATTCCCCTTCTGTAAAAGTATTATCCTGGGCTGGCACATCCTGTTCCTGCGTTGCACTATAAACAAAAATCGTCATAAAACTACACAGACACATTACTGTTAGAATTCCTGCTATAAAAAGCTGTATCTTCCCTGCTGGCTTTTTATCTTCATCTAAAATTCTATCAACTCGTTCCTGTATCTTTTCCCCATTATTCGTAAGTCCCTGCACAATCGCCAACCCCCGTCTTGGTATTGTCAAAGTTGCTGACTTTACGAGGAAAATTGCGTAATTCTTTTTTTCCTCTTTATTACTATTCTGCATACATACTGCATCACAATAGTATTCACACATCACTGAATATTGTTGAAAAAGATAATACACAAATGGATTATACCAATGAAAAATGCAAACAAGAAGTGCAAGCGCCTTCCAGAAAGTATCCCCATGCCGAACATGTGTAATCTCATGTCTGAGAAGCCACTCCTTCTCTTTAACTGTATAATCTCTTTTCGGGATAAAAATATTCGGGTGAAGCCATCCTACTGTACAAGGTGTTTTCACTTTTGCCGTCTGAAAAACCTCAATATCTTTTCCCCTTTTTCCAGAAAAGAAGTCTGTCTTTATTCCATTCTTCCTTATCTGCCTTTTTATAAAAAAATAGGTTCCATAATAATATATAACTAATATAGTACAAATAATGAACCATATAACTGTTACCAAAAAAATTCCTCTCGGTGTTACATAATAATCCCCAAATAATGATGGAATATTTACAACTTCAAATCCACTTATTTTCTTCCCTGCAATCCCCCAAAAATCAGCAAAATTAAATCGCTCTAATAACTTTTCTGGAAGAATCAAATATTTAAATTCCTGAAACGGACACAAATATAAAATAATAGATAATCGCAATATCCATATATATTTTTGTGCCGTCATGTGTTTCTTAAATATTTTTTTAATAAGAAGATACCCTAAGATAGGAAATGTCCCCGCCATATCCATCACAAGTTGTAGTACCATCCTTTTTCATCGCCTCTTTCCCCAGCTGTCTGTTATTACTTGTCTAAAATATGTGCGATCAGTTCCTTTTCATCAACTTTCGTAATTGCATTATTTCCAGTTAATGCTGCAATAAAATGACTAATCTTGCCTTCATAACATTCTTCAAGAATCGCTTTCGCCTTACGCTGCTTAAACTCTGCCTTTGTCAGTGCAGCCCCATAATATGCCTTTGTCTCTTCTTTTTTTCTCTCTAGCAGCCCTTTGTCAATCAAACGACTTAAAAAAGTATTCAACGTCTGTTTTTTCCAGTTTTTATCTTCTTCCTCGTTAAAATACTTCATCAATTCCCCAAAAGTATACTTCCCTCCTGTACTCCAGAAATACTCCATAATTCTGTATTCTGTTTTACTTAAATGACTGTTCATATACTTCTTCCTCCTGCTGTTCTTTGTGACATTTTCTTAACATATTAACTATACTATGTCACCAGTTATCACGCAAGTGGTTTTTGATTTAATTCATCAAGAACAAACAGACGAAGCCATTGAAGCCAATAAGCCATATTTGTGATTTTAATCGCGGCGCGTTGAATGTTCGCTTTCCCGCTCGCATCCAACACTTGCTCCGAGACCACAAATATGGCTTATTGGCTTCAATGGCTTCTGGCTGTGGCAGGATTTCGATGAATTAGAATCAATGTAGAGGGGATTTGAGGGAGAACGCGGAAGTCATCTATGTTTAACATGTAATAAACCCATCCTACAGATATTCAAAGACAGAAGCGGAAAAAGATAGTATAATAACAAATGTGACTTTAGTCGCGGCGTGTTGAATGTTTTGCTTACTGGCTCGCATCCAACACTTGCTCCGAGGTCACATTTGCTATTATACTATCTTTTTTCGGTTTGTCTGTCCATCCAAGGAGGTTTTTACATGAACAACAAAGGCCGTTATCACAATGATTATAGTCCTCGTTATCAGGATGCTTTTGATATTTACGAGAAAGCTAAAAATCACGCAAAGGAACAACGAAAAAAAGAGAGACTACACTCTCTTTCGGTTGTTGAACAGGAACATCGCAACAGAAGCGGCGATGATAATACCATATCCAACAAAACTCCACATGTCCGGAATCTGTCTAAGAAACAAAAATCCAAGGACGGTGGAGAAGATAATCTGTGAGTAATCATAGATGGAAATTTCTCCTGCCGGTGCACAGGTATAGGCAGCAGTAATTGTGAACTGGCCTCCGCTTGCAAATAAACCAGCAAGAAGCAGGCAGCCAAGCTGTGCAAGTGTCATCGGGTGAAAGTCAAATATAAGATATGGTAATGTCACAATACAGGAAAATGCGGAGAAGAAAAGGACGATAAACGGTCCTTTTACTCCGTTTATTCCGAGCTTCCGTACATAAGTATAGGCGATTCCTGCTCCCATCCCACCTAAAAGGCCAACAAAGGCAGGCAAGGCTGTCACAGAAGCAAAGCCCGGCTTAATGATAAATAAACTTCCAACAAAGGCAATAAATACACATCCTGCTGCAAATGGATGTATTTTCTCTTTTAAAAGAATAAAAGAAAAAAGAATCGCAAAGAACGGGGACAGCTTATTTAAAATGGATGCATCTGCAAGCATCAGATGATCAATCGCATAATAATTACATAAAATACCAAGTGTTCCACAGACAGAACGCATCAGCAGGTTTTTAAGCTGGCCTTTCGGTACGTGAACTGGTGTATTTGACCTTTTCAGCGCAATCAGCGCAAAAAATACCGCAACAAAATTACGGAAAAAACTTTTTTCAATTGATGGCAAATCCCCAGCAAGCCGAACCATCATGTTCATAAGTGCGAAGAAAAAAGCAGACATAATGATCAGGATGATTCCTTTATTTTTCTGACTCATAATATATTTCCTTTCTATAAATTTTTGAATGGCAAAACAGACGAACTCTGGAAGGTATCTACTCCCTATCTGTGACTTTAGTCGCGGCGCGTTGAATGTTCGCTTACAAACAACCCCAGCCAAAGTCAGCTCCTAAAGAGAGAATAGAACCTATATTTGTGACCTCGGAGCTGCGAGGCCACAAATATAGGTTCTACTCTCTCTTTAGGAGCGTCTCCTTTGATGTCTGTTTCTTTTACTCTGAAGCTGTCGTACTCTCCGCTGCGGAATCTGTAGAAGCCGCCGGAGCTGTCTCTGTCCCTGCCTGTGTAGTAGGATCAGTGCGGTAATGAACTGTTCCTGCCTCAAGTGTCTCTCCTCTTGCTTCATAAAGCTCTGGTACAGTTACTAACTGGAATCCTTCCGCAATCAGGTCTGGAACGAATCGTTTTACCGCATCTACGTTATACTCATGGATGTCGTGAAGCAATACAACATCTCCGTCCTGCGCTTTCATAACTTCATTATAAGTGGCATCTGCATTCTTTGTCTTCCAGTCTTCTGTATCAAGAGACCAGTTCATACAGCAGAGGTTGTAGCCACCTACTGCGGATAATACAGTCTTATTTACCGCTCCGTATGGAGGACGCATTAAGGATGGCTTAACACCAATTGCCTTATTGATTGCATCTACTGACTTGCTAATCTCGCTATCAAGTGCAGATGCACTTAAGCTTGTAAGAACAACATGACTGTATGTATGAGTTCCAACTTCCATACCAAGGTTATATTCTCTCTGTACTGTTTCTGGATAATAACCTGCATTCTGTCCTAAACAGAAGAAAGTTGCCTTCGCATAATTCTCCTCTAATGCATCAAGCATTGGGGTTGTTGTTTCTGGGTTAGGACCATCATCAAATGTAATAGCCACCATCGGTTTACTTGGGTCTATAGCTGGATAAATTCTTAAATCAAAAGATGCGCTTAATTTAGAACCATCTGTTGCAGTTGCAGTTACCTTTACGGTATTCTTACCTGCATTCTTACCTGGTTTTAATACGCCATCCTTTGTTACAGTTACCATTCCATCTTTGCTGCAGCTCCATTTAAGCTTTGTATTTGTAGCATTGGATGGTTCATGGCTGATTTTTAATTGCATGGTCTGACCAACACGAATAGTTGTTGCCGGTGCTGTAACTTTTAAACCTGTCATTGGCACACTGTTATCTGGTGCTTCTGTAGAAGCTTCTGTTGCCTTTGCGGAATTACCTTCCTTATTGCCTGCCTTATTATCTGCAGATGCTGGTGAAGCAAGATTCTTCATAATTGCAAAAATGCCACATAATAATATGACTACAACAACGACTGCTGCAATCATCTTACCAGCACCCGACTTTTTCTTTCTTCTCATAATTGCCTCCTGTAAAAAAGGCGAAAATCAAGGTATGATTTCCGCCTGCTTTTAACTTATTGCATAGTCCCGAAACCTCATAAAGATATTTCGAAATGAACAAAAATTATACTCTGGATAAGTATTCTCCTGTTCTTGTGTCAATCTTTAACTTATCGCCAAGATTTACGAATAAAGGTACATATACAACTGCTCCTGTCTCAACTGTACAAGGCTTAGTTGCTCCTGTTGCTGTGTTACCTTTCTCTCCTGGTTCGCACTCTGTTACTTCTAACTCTGCAAACATAGGTGGTTCTACAGCAAAGATATCTCCGTTATGAGAAATCATCTTAACCATGTCGTTCTCACGAACAAACTTAAGAGAATCACCGATCATATCTTCGTTTAATGCAATCTGATCGAATGTCTCTACATCCATGAAGTAATATAAATCACCATCTGTATATAAATACTGCATATCTGTACGCTCGATATGTGCTGGTGGGAACTTCTCTGTTGGACGGAATGTCTTCTCAACAACACCACCGTTCTTAATATTCTTCATTTTCGTTCTTACGAAAGCTGCACCTTTTCCTGGTTTTACATGCTGGAAATCTACAATCTGGTAAACATTTCCCTCAAGTTCAATAGTTAAGCCATTTTTAAAATCGCCTGCAGAAATCATATCTGAAAATCCTCCTTAATCACTAGTAAATCATTCATTAATCTATTCTATAATAAATACCTCTATTTTTCAACACTTTTTTTCCTTATGCTTCGGAAATAGAAAAAGAGGACGACTTTTTCCAGATATCGTTTGAGTACAATCTGTATCTCTTCCTTTGGGTGAATCGGCTTAACCATGATGGCATGAAGTCCGGCTCTTTTGGCACCTAATACATCTGTAAAAATCTGATCTCCTATAAACAGAGTATTTTCTTTTGTTGTTTTCATTCTCCGGATTCCCTCCTCATATCCTCCAGGCAGAGGCTTTCCTGCCTTAAAGACATAAGTAGAACCTACTTTATCACAAAAGCTTTTTACTCTTGGTTCTTTATTATTTGATATCAGGCAGGTCTGAAAACCAATCTCTCTTAGCTTTTTAAATAAAGCAACCGCCCTCTTATCTGCCGGTGCCCCATGAGGTACTAACGTATTGTCAATATCAAATAAAATTCCCCGGTATCCGTCTTTATATAACTTTTTAAAATCAATGGTATAAGTCGAGTCCAGATACTCATCTGGATATAACATTTGCAGCATAAATATTCCCTTTCTTATCCTTTGCATTCTTAATAATATACATATTTCTGAACAGTTATATTCATTCTCATAAAACACCAGATAAATTTATCCTTCTCAGCATTTTCATACCTAACCTGATAAGCTACATGTATTGCTCATAACTGCTCCTGAGCTTCTCCAATGCTTTTTTCTCAATTCGGCTTACATAGGATCTCGAAATTCCCATCATTGCCGCTACTTCCTTTTGCGTGTGTGATTCATTTCCACATAAACCATAACGCTTTAAAATAATTTCCCGCTCTCGGTCATCGGTAAGAAGGAATACTTCCTGTTCTAAACGGCTTAGATAGTATTTGTGAAGATATTGTTCTATGAGTTCTGCTTCTTCTGTTGAAATGATGTCCAGAAGACTGATATGATTCCCCTCCTGGTCCGTACCAATCGGTTCATACAGCGAAACTTCCCGCAAAATCTTTTTCTCCTGGCGAATCATCATCAATAATTCATTCTCTATACATCTGGCCGCATAAGTAACAAGCCGCCCCCCTTTATTTAAATCAAAAGTATTTACTGCCTTAATTAATCCTATCGTGCCAATCGAAATCAAGTCATCCAGGTCCCGGTCTGGTGAGTTATATTTTTTTACAATATGGGCAACCAGCCTGAGATTATGCTCAATTAATTTTTCTTTCGCCTTCTCATCTCCGTCACGGTACATTTTAAGATAATATCTTTCTTCTTCCGCCTTTAATGGCTTCTTAAATGACCGCATACAACGCTCCGAAACCCGTGTTCCTTATAGTATATGCATGACAGGATGGCCACTGTTCCTACTCTTTTCTACGAAGCAGAAATCCTCTTTCCAAAGCTTCTCCAAAGTTAATCCAAATCTCCTGCTTTGGATGTGGTGCAGATTCTACTGAATTACGGTCGCCGTCTTCCATCGCAAGTACTGGAAGATTTTTATTGCTTCCATCTGGCAGCATTACTTCAATAGTCTCGCCTACAGAGAACTTATTACGCTGATAAATCTTACACCAGCCATTCTCATCAATATCCTGTACAATACCGATGTAAGTATATTCTTTGATATAGGTGTTCGCATCATAAATCTGAGAATTCTCATCGGTCTTTCCGTAGTAGAAACCAGTTGTAAACTGACGATAGGTGCATTTTGCAATTTCTTCTCGATAATAATCTAAATTCTTCTCAAATAAATCTGGTGATGTTTTGTAGTCATCAATCGCTCTTCTATAAGTTCTTGTCACTGCTGCTACATAAAGAGCTGTCTTCATACGGCCCTCAATCTTAAGACTGTCCACTCCTGCCTCAAGCAAATCTGGAATGTGCTCAATCATACATAAATCTTTGGAATTGAAAATGTATGTGCCGCGCTCATTTTCCTCTACTGGAAGATATTCGCCCGGACGGCTTTCCTCCATGACATAGTATTTCCAGCGGCAAGGATGTGTACAAGCTCCCATGTTTGCATTTCTTCCAGTAAAATAATTACTGAGAAGGCATCTTCCGGAATGGGAAATGCACATTGCACCGTGAACAAAAGCTTCGATTTCCATATCTTCTGGAATGTTGGCACGAATCTCAGAAAGTTCTGCTAAAGAAAGCTCACGAGCTGCCACAACTCGGCTTGCTCCCTGTGCGTACCAGAAATTATAAGTTGCGTAGTTTGTACTGTTTGCCTGTGTACTGATATGACGCTCAATGTCTGGACATTCTTCCCTGGCAATCATAAATACGCCAGGGTCAGAAATAATCAGGGCATCTGGGCCAATTTCTTTTAATTCCCTGAAGTACTCTCTGATTCCTTCTAAATCTTCATTATGCGCCACAATATTAGCTGTAACGTATACTTTTACTCCATTTTCATGAGCAAACTTTACGCCTGCCTCTATATCTTCTCTGGAAAAATTGCGGGCCTTTGCACGAAGTCCGTACATTTCCCCGCCGATATATACGGCATCTGCACCGTAAAGTACTGCTGTTTTTAATACTTCTAAGCTACTCGCCGGTATGAGTAATTCTGTATTTCTCATCTTATCCCTTTCTTTCTTATCATTCTTTTTTCACACTGATTGCCATGCCATCTCCCGTTTCTAAAATCACGGTATCAAGCGCTTCATCATGTGTCAATGCATATAAATACTCTCTCATGCGATTATGAATCGTATGATTTCTTCTCTTAATCCCATAACGGGATTCAAAAATATCTCCATCCTGCAAAACATTGTCCGAGACTAAAATTCCTCCCGGTGCCAGAAGCCGCATTACTTCCGGCATAAAGTGAATATACTGTCCCTTCGCCGCATCCATAAAAATAAAATCCCAGCTTCCGGAAAGTTCTTTCAACACTTCTGCCGCATCTCCCGGAATTAACGTAATCTTATCTTCCATTCCGGCAAGTGCGATATTTGCTTTTGCCCGCTCAATACGCGGCGGATAATTTTCAATTGTCGTAATGTGTGTATTGTTATCTGTATTTTCACCCATAAAAACCGAAGAAAATCCTATGGCAGCACCTACCTCCAGAATTTTCTCCGGTTTTTTAATTTGCAGCAATATTCGAAGAAGTTCCCCTGACTCTTTGCGGATAATCGGCACATCATCTCTGATGGCTTCTTTTTCTATCATATGCAAAGCCTCAGAACCTCTGTCTACTCCAAAGGAACGAATGAAATCCAGAACTCTTTCTTCTGTAATCACTGTATTTTTTCCTCCTCATGTGTTAGCTGTTTTAATATTTCTGATGGCTTCTCAGAAGAGGAAACCTGATATTCCCCTGGTCGGATATTCTGATATCCATCCATGCAGCGAAGAGATATGGCAAACAGATACGGATTCTTTACAATCCCCTGTTCTGCCAAATCTTTAGAAATCTCAAGAAGAGATTCCCCCTGCTCTACGACAAGTACAGTCTCGCTGGCTATCTGCGGGTTCTTATCCTTTGGCTTATCTGCAAAAATAGCACGGCCAACTCCGCTCATCCGCACAAAGAGCAGGATAAAAAGAAGTACTATAAAGATATACATTAATATTTTGATAATTACATGTAATACTTTCTCTGCCATGTTTTTCACTCCTTTTATCCCAGAGCGTGTTTTAAAACACGCTCTAATATAACTTATGCTCTTTATCCAAATCCAAGCTGTCAATTTATCTTTATTTTAATCCATAGTTAATCATTCGTAAAACCAAAATGAATGTTCATCTCACGTCTGACATTTTTTGTTCTGCAAATAGTCTGTAATTTACGAAATCTGAATAATCCGATATGACTTGTAATCATAGTTCATCCATATAAGATAAATCCAGCTTAATATCCTCTGCAATACCATCATATACCAGCCGCATCAGTTTACACATCCGCTGCTCTGCAGAAAGAAAGTCTACCACAACTGGTTCGGTCAGCACATCTTTGTACTCTGAATGAAGTGATTCTATTTTTTCAAAGTATTGTTCCTGTCCTTTTTCAAGCTGTAAATACAAACTCTTTCCACGAAATTCTTTAAACTTGCGATATAATTCTTCCTGTTCTTTCAAAACAGCCAGATCTTTCTGATAACATTTGTAATCTTCTGTATGACAAATCATATTTGTCAACTTCTTTGTACCCTGACGAATATCTTCTGTATCAGGAAAGAACGGTATTGATAACTTTCCTTCATCTATCATTGTCTATACTTCCATAATAATCGGAAGAATCATCGGACTTCTCTTCATCTTCTTCCAGATATAATCTCCTAAATCATCACGGATGGCACCTTTAATACGTCCCCAATCCGTAATCTTCTTCGCGTTACAATGCTCTAATGTGTTTGTGACAACACTCTTTGCCTCTTCCATGAGCTTCTCGCTCTCTCTTACATAAACGAAACCTCTTGACACAATGTCTGGCCCTGCCAGAAGAACCCCATTATAACGGTCAAGTGTAACAACGACAATAAATAAGCCGTTCTGTGATAAATGCTGGCGGTCACGAAGTACAATATTACCAACATCGCCAACACCAAGACCATCTACTAAAATACCCTGTGCAGGTACATGCCCGGTAACTTTTGCCTGCTCTTTTGAAATGGTAAGCACATCGCCAGACTGTAAGATCATTACATTTTCTTTTGGAATACCCATCTCAATGGCAAGATCTTTATGTCTCTTTAAGTGACGGTACTCTCCATGAACTGGAATCGCATACTGTGGCTTTGTCAATGTGTAGATAAGCTTAATCTCTTCCTGACACGCATGTCCGGAAACGTGAGTATCCTGGAAAATAACGCTGGCTCCCTTCTTGGCAAGCTCATTCATTACTTTTGATACAGCCTTCTCATTACCAGGAATTGGATGAGAACTGAAGATAATTACATCACCTGGCTTAATAGAAACCTTGCGGTGAGTGGAAGCTGCCATACGGCTTAATGCTGCCATCGTTTCTCCCTGGCTTCCTGTTGTTATAAGCACGAGCTGCTCATCCACATAATTCTTCATCTGTTCTATATCGATCAATGTGTTATCTGGAATCTTAATATAGCCAAGCTCTGCTGCAGTAGAGATTGTGCTGACCATACTTCTTCCCTCGATAACAACCTTCTTTCCACAACTATACGCACAGTCAATAATCTGCTGTACACGATCTACGTTCGAAGCAAATGTCGCTACAATAATTCTGTGGTCTTTATTCTCATCAAAAAGGTGGCGGAGAGTTCGTCCAACGGTCCTCTCGGATGGCGTATATCCCTCACGCTCTACATTGGTACTCTCACACATTAAGGCAAGAACACCTTTCTTTCCAAGTTCTGCAAAACGGCCAAGATCAATGGCATCTCCAAATACCGGTGTGTAATCGATCTTAAAGTCACCAGTATGCACAATAATCCCTGCTGGTGTATAAATAGCGAGCGCTGCCGCATCACTGATACTGTGGTTCGTTTTAATAAATTCTATACGAAATCTTCCCAGATTAATAGACTGACCATGTTTGATGACCTTTCTTCTGGTTGTTCTTAAAAGATTATGCTCTTTTAACTTATTCTCAATAAGTCCCATTGTAAGCTTTGTTGCATAAATAGGCATATTCAGTTCTTTAAGAGCATAGGGAATCGCACCAATATGATCCTCGTGTCCGTGGGTAATTACAAGTCCCTTTACCTTTGAGGCATTCTCTTTCAAATAAGTGATATCCGGTATAACTAAATCGATTCCCAACATCTCATCGTCCGGAAAAGCCAGACCACAGTCTACTACAATAATACTGTCCTCATACTCAAACGCAGTAATATTCATACCGATCTGCTCTAATCCGCCGAGAGGTATTATCTTTACTGATTGATTTCCTGTTACTTTCAAATTCTAACCTCCGTTCTACTATTCACTTGTCTATATAGCAGAAAGCACAATCGCATAGAATAAAACGGACATCTATTCCTGCCAAATATCTGCCGTTTTATCTCACACGAAAGCCTGCCTGCTATTCTACTTCAAAATTAATATCGTCCATTAACTGCTCAAATACTTTGGATACTGATATAAGTTCTTCCTCGTCTTCAACCATCTCATAGGTTGCCCATTCTTCATCCTCAGCCGCATCAGCAACTCTTTTCATGATAAGAACTTCAACCTCCTCGTCATCTGCATCTGCACTTCCGTCTTCTACTAACAGATAGTGAAATCCATTCAGAGTTGTCTGTTCGAGGACATAGAACTCCTTTTCTTTTCCATCTTCGTCTTTAAATGGAATACTCTGATAATTGTTCATATAAAACCTCTTTCTTCCGTACTTACGTCCGTTCTCCGCTTACTTTTCCGGAATTGGATGTGCATCCATGTAACTTTGCAGAATCAGAGTGGCCGCCATCCAGTCAATGCGTTCTTTCCTGTTCTCACGGCGCACTCCGCCTTCCTGCAAAATTCTCTCTGATTCCATCGTAGTCAGTCTTTCATCCCATAAGACTACTTCCAATCCGGTTCTGCGCTGAAGCATCGCCTGAAACTCCTTCGTCTCCTCAGCTCTTTCTCCCAGCGTATTATTCATATTCTTTGGCAATCCGAGTACTACCTTACTCACTTCATATTCTTCTATGAGCGCTTCTATCCTTGCCAATGTCTGGCGCAGCTTCTTATTCGACTTTCTGGTAACTGTCTCAACTCCCTGTGCCGTAATGCCCAAAACATCACTTACCGCCACACCTACTGTCTTTGTCCCGTAATCAAGACCCATCCATCTTTCTTTCATAATTACTTTAACTGAGTATCAATATAATTTTCAAATAAAACTTCAAGAATCTCGTCACGTTCTACCTTCATAATTAAGCTTCTCGCATTCTTATGACTGGTAATATAAGTCGGATCTCCGGACATAATATAACCCACGATCTGATTCACTGGATTATATCCTTTTTCCGTTAATGCTTCGTATACATCTTTCAAAATAGATGCTACATCATATTCCTGTTCTTTAACCACATGAAAAAACTGTGTATTATTTCTACCCATGTCTACCTCCTTCTAGCAGATTTACAATCAATAAATATTTTACTATGAGTGACATTAAAATTCAATCGAAACTTTTCCGTACAGTAAATTTTCATCAATAAATCCCTGAATATCTACTACAATTACCTCATTTTGTTCTAATTTTGTATCATTTTCCGTTAATTCCACTGCAACTTTCACATAATGAGCCGTATATCCCTGAAAATATTTTTTACCATTTTTCTCTACAATTTCTTCTAAAAGTACTTTTTCTTTTCTTCCAACATACCATTCTTCAAATGCTGTCTTGTGCCTTTTTGCCATCGAAAGAAGCACCTCGGAACGTTCTGTCTTTACCTGTTCCGGCACATGCCCGGACATCTTCTGTGCTCTTGTTCCTTCTCGTACAGAATACTTAAAAATATGCATCTCATATAGATTGATTTTCTCAAGATATGCTCTTGTTTTTTCAAATTCTTCCTCAGTTTCTCCAACAAAACCTGCAATAACATCAGTTGTTAATGCCGGATGCTCATAGTACTTTCTTAAAATATTTAATGCTTCCTCATATTCTTCTGTTGTATATTTGCGGTTCATACGCTTTAATGTCTGGTCACAGCCGCTCTGTAAAGAAAGATGAAAATGTGGACATACTTTATCACATTTCACAAGTTCTTTTACAAACTCCTCTGTGATAATTCTAGGCTCTAAAGAACCAAGACGGATTCTCTCCACATCCTCTATCTGCTGTATTCTCTTAATCACATCAAGAAGATTCACTGTTCCTAAATCTTTCCCATAGGAACTTAAATGAATTCCGGTAAGCACGATTTCTTTATAACCCTGTGCTGCCAGATTTTTTACTTCTTCAATGACTTCCTCTGGATTTTTACTGCGGATTCTTCCTCTTGTGTAAGGAATGATACAATACGAACAGAACTGATTACAACCATCCTGTATTTTAATATATGCTCTTGTATGCTCGTTTACCTTATGAATTATTAAATCTTCATATTCTTTTGTGTGATTAATATCAATTACTTCTGAGACAACTGGTACCTCCTGCTCTGGTTCTTTTGCCGCAAAATATTCCTCAAGGATCTGGGCGATATCTTTCTTTTTATTATTACCGACAAGAATATCCGCCTCATTTTTCTTTGCCAGTTCTTCCTCTGCTGCCTGCACATAACACCCCGCTGCCACGATAATTGCATCCGGATTGTTTTTCTTTGCACGATGAATCATCTGACGGCTCTTTCTGTCTGCCATATTTGTTACAGAACAGGTATTTATAATATAGACATCCGCTGTCTCTTTAAAACTGACAATCTCGTATCCTGCCTTTTCAAGAATCTCCTCCATGGCATCAGTCTCATACTGATTTACTTTACAGCCCAGTGTAAGGAACGCCGCTCTTCTTTTACTCATAAAAACAAATCTCCTTTTTCCGTTTCTCCTTTTCGTTTTTTCTGTTATTTATTATTTCCTACCTGCAATCCTATTTTTTCTAACCTCATTCATCTCCAGATTCATGCCAAAAAATTCCCCTTTATCTTTAGATAATATTTTCCAAATCTTCCTCAAATCTATTGACTTTTTTTCACTAAAAAGGTACTATATTATTAAAATATATATAGACATTTTTAGGAGGAGCGCGTATATGAAAACGATTAAAATCTCTTTAAATTCCATCGATAAGGTAAAAACATTTGTTAATGTCATCAATCGTTTCGATGCAGAATTCGATTTAGTTTCCGGTCGTTACGTTATTGATGCAAAGTCTATCATGGGAATTTTCAGTTTAGATATTTCTAAACCTATCGATTTAAATATCCATAACGCTGATAATCTTGATGAGATTATGGAACAGTTACAGCCATACTTAGTAACTGAATAATTACATAAGAGCGGGTTTTCTGGTATACGGATATATTATATATAACCTGTGATGTATTTATGAAATCAACCGAGGAAATATTACTTTCCTCGGTTCTTTCTTTACAGATAAATTTTTCTTATATGAATCTTCAGATAAAACAAATATTTTTAGTGATATTTCTTCTTCCCACCTTTTAAAAAGGCACTTATCTGCAAGCATTATAAACATTATCAAAATACTTATGTCTGCCTTGAAAATGCTTTCATCCATTAATACTTTAGTGAGCGTTAATCTTAATTTCTTCTGTTGTTTCAATCGCTGTCTTCATCAGCTCGTCAATACAATCATCAAGATTTCTCTCAGAACGCTTAATTACATCTAATCTTGGCTTTGTTACCGGATGTTTTGCCACAAAAATAGTACAGCAGTCTTCGTATGGTAAAATAGATGTCTCATATGTTCCAATCTTTTCTGCAACTTTTACGATTTCATTTTTATCAAGTCCGATACAAGGACGGAATACTGGCATCTGGCACACTTCATTTGTTACATAAAGACTGTGCATTGTCTGACTGGCAACCTGTCCGATACTCTCACCTGTAACGAGGGAAAGACAATTATCCTGATTTGCGAAATGCTCTGCAATCTTCATCATGTAACGACGCATAATGATTGTCAATTCATCATGAGGACATTTCTCATAAATTGCCATCTGAATATCTGTAAAGTTTACAACATGTAATGTAATAGGTCCTGTATATTTTGCAATCTCTTTTGCAAGATCTACTACTTTCTGTTTCGCTCTCTCACTTGTATAAGGAGGTGCATGGAAGTAAGTTGCGTCAATGCTTACACCTCGCTTGGAAATCATGTAACCTGCTACCGGGCTGTCGATACCACCGGAAAGAAGAAGCATTGCTCTTCCGTTTGTTCCAACAGGCATTCCACCTGGTCCCGGAATCTCTCTGGAATAAATGTAAACCTTATCACGAATCTCGACTGTAAGCATAACATCTGGATTATGCACGTCAACACTTAAGTCCTCAAACTTCTCTAATAATCTCTCTCCAAGACGGGCAGCTGCTTCCATAGACGGAATTGGATACTTCTTGTCTGCTCTTCTTACATGTACTTTGAAAGAAAAATGCTTATCTGCATAATCTTCATCTACATATTTTTCTACGACTTCCGCAATCTTTTCAAAATCTTTATCTTCTTCTACTACAATTGGACAAATACCTGCAATACCGAATACATGGCTTAAGCTTTCCACCGCCTCATCAAAATCATACTCTTCATTGGCATGTACAAAAATACGTCCAGATTCCTTTCTGATAGAAAAGTCTCCTACTGGTTTTAATGCATATTTCATCTGACGGACAAGGGCATCTTCAAAGAAACGGCGATTATTTCCCTTGATTCCAATTTCTGCATATTTAATCAAAAATGCTTTGAATTCCATAAATATCTCCTTTTTTATATGATGTACTCTCGTAGTCTTTCTTGTCACAAAATCAAGCTCAAAAAGATTCCGAGAGTACATTATGTTCTAATTGTTTTATCGTCTTGTAAATCTCCGAAGCATCGGCAACAGTTCTTTTAACGCTTCCACACAAATATCTACTTCTTCTACCGTATTAAAAATAGAGAATGAAAAACGAAGCGTCGATTCATAGTATTCCTTTGTAAGACCAATGCCCTTCAAAGTACCACTGACTTCCGGTTTATTAGATGAACAGGCAGAACCTGCTGATACATAAATCTCACGTTCTTCTAATGCGTGAAGAAGCACTTCACTTCTTACTCCTAAAAAGCTGATACTCGCCACATGCGGAGCATCTCCGGAATTATCCTTCACATCTGGAATCTCTTCCATCACTCTTTTTATAAAATGATCTTTTATCTCTCTGATATGTGCGATCTTTTCCTCATGATTCTCATAAATCAACTCTGCCGCCTTACCAAGCCCTGCAATTCCCGGTACATTTTCTGTTCCGGAACGCATTCCCTTCTGTTGATTTCCACCCCAGATGATTGGCTTTATCTTTGTTCCATTCTTAATATAAATAAATCCGATTCCCTTTGGGCCGTGAATCTTATGTCCACTTACAGAAATCATATCTGCTTTCCATTTCTTAGGGTAACAATTCAACTTACCATATGCCTGAATACAATCGGTATGGAATAAAATCTTTGGATCAAAAGACTTTACAATCTTTCCAATCTCCTCAACCGGTTCGATGGCACCAATCTCATTATTCACGCACATAATAGAAACCATCAATGTATCTTTACGAAGCGCCTTCTTTAATGCCTCTAAATCTACGATTCCATGTTCATCGACAGGAAGATAGGTTACTTCAAATCCCTCATCTTCCAAAAAAGATAATGGATTATATACAGAAGCATGTTCAATACAGCTTGTAATAATGTGCTTTCTCTCTCTTTTATTTGCAAATGCAGTACCGATCAATGCAAGATTATTCGCCTCTGTACCACCAGAAGTAAAATAAATCTCCTTTGGATCAACTTTCAGGCTCTTTGCAATAATCTCTTTCGCATGATTGACATACTTCTCTGCATCAAATCCTTTCATATGCATAGAAGATGGATTGCCGTACTCCTTCTCAAGTACTTCATCCATAATCTCACGCACCTGCGGCAGCGCCCTTGTGGTCGCGCCATTGTCAAAATAAATCTCTGACATTCTCGTTTACAACTCCTTCAAAAAATATATTATGTCTTATTGTTTTTTTGTTCCATTCTCTACACTCAAAAAACAGCCATAAAAAATGGCATAATCGTATATAAACATAACATAAAATGAGAGAGAAGTAAAATGGATTTTGCGGATAAACAGATGAAAATGAAAAAGGATACTCCCCTCAAGCTGTAAAGATAGTCGTTCGAGCAAAATGCTCAGTCGCATTTTCACTCACTCCGACATTACATCTTGAGGGGAGTATCCTTTTTCATTTTCGTCTGTTTTTAATCTAAATCAATCCTACACCGGATATGCTCCATTCTTTACATCGGCTTTTGCAGGATCAATCTTATTCTCCTGTGCCGCTCTGTATTTAAAGAATTCGGTTGCTACCTGTGGGAACAATGCGTATGTAAGCACATCTTCGTCCTGTTCTTTCCACTGGCTCATCTCTGCCTCGATCTTAGATAATTCCGGTTCAAGAAGGTCGGCTGGACGACAGGTAATTGGCTTTTCATCGCCGATTGCCTTTTTCTGTACTTCTTTATTCATTGGTTTTACGGTCTGACCGTATTCTCCACGAAGAAGGGCTTTTGACTCGTTTGTAATCATTTTATAACGCTCTCCGGTAAGTACATTTAATACAGCCTGTGTTCCGACAATCTGACTGGACGGTGTAACTAATGGTGGTTCACCGAAATCTTTACGTACCTTTGGCACTTCCTCTAATACCTCATAGAACTTATCAGATGCGCCCTGCTGCTCTAACTGAGATACGAGGTTGGAAAGCATTCCTCCCGGTACCTGATACATTAACGTCTTGATATTTACGCCAAGTACCTTTGGACTCATTAAACCATTTGCCAGATATTTCTCACGTATTGGGCGGAAATAGTCTGCAATCTCGCCTAAAAGCTTCTGGTCAAATCCTGTATCAAATTCTGTACCGCGGAATGTTTCAGCCATAACTTCTGTTGCCGGCTGGCTTGTTCCCATTGCAAATGGAGATATGGCTGTATCAATGATATCGACTCCTGCTTCTACTGCTTTTAAGTAAGTCATTCCACCGACACCACTTGTATAGTGTGTATGAAGTTCGATAGGAATGTCTGTTGCCTGCTTTAATGCAGTTACAAGGCGAGTTGCTTCATTCGGCACTAAAAGACCTGCCATATCTTTGATACAAAGGGAATCTGCACCCATTTCTTCGATATTTTTCGCTGTATTTTTCCAGTAATCTAATGTATAGGCATCACCAATTGTATAAGAAAGGGCAACCTGCGCATGTCCTCCCTCTTTCTTTGTTGCATTTACCGCTGTCTGTAAGTTTCTAAGGTCATTTAAACAGTCAAAGATACGAATGACATCAATTCCGTTTGCGATAGACTTCTGTACGAAATATTCTACAACATCATCCGGATATGGCTTATATCCTAAAATGTTCTGTCCGCGGAATAACATCTGTAACTTTGTATTTTTGAAGCCGTCTCTTAATTTACGAAGTCTCTCCCATGGGTCTTCCTTTAAGAAACGCAGGCAGGCATCAAATGTTGCGCCTCCCCAGCATTCTACTGCATGATAACCAACCTGATCCATCTTATCTACGATTGGCAGCATCTCCTCTGTTGTCATTCTTGTAGCAATCAGAGACTGATGTGCGTCACGGAGAACAGTTTCAACGATTTTAACTGGTTTTTTCTTAATTTCAGCCATAATTTCTCCTCTTTTATTTCAAATCACGTAATGAATTACTCTTATAAACTCATCATCAAATCTAACGATTCTTTATACTCCAAAAATTGCCATAAATGTTCCGGCTGCTACCGCTGTACCGATAACTCCGGCAACGTTTGGTCCCATCGCATGCATCAGTAAGAAGTTTGATGGATCTGCTTCCGCACCAACTTTCTGGGATACACGGGCTGCCATAGGAACGGCAGATACCCCGGCAGAACCAATTAATGGATTTACCTTACCACCTGTAACCTTACACATAAGTTTACCAAACAGGACACCTGCTGCAGTACCAACAGCAAAAGCTACAAGACCTAATACTACAATCTTGATTGTGCTGACATTTAAGAATGCCTCTGCACTTGTTGTCGCACCAACGGATGTACCAAGAATAATAACTACGATGTACATAAGAGCGTTAGACGCTGTCTCTGAAAGCTGTTTTACTACGCCGGACTCTCTAAAAAGGTTACCGAGCATCAGCATACCAACTAATGGTGCTGTTGTAGGAAGAATCAGACATACAACAACTGTTACAACGATAGGGAACATAATTTTCTCTGTTTTTGTAACGGTTCTTAACTGTTCCATCTTAATCTGACGTTCCTTTTCTGTAGTAAGGAGTTTCATGATCGGTGGCTGAATAATTGGTACAAGTGACATATAAGAATATGCCGCTACCGCAATTGGTCCCATTAAGTCTGTCTGCCCAAGCTTTCCGGCAAGGAAAATAGAAGTAGGACCATCGGCTCCACCAATAATGGAAATTGCTGCTGCTGCCTTTCCGTTAAATCCCATAAGCATTGCAAGGAAATACGCGCTGTAAATACCAAACTGCGCCGCAGCTCCCAGCAAGAAACTTGCTGGATTGGCAATCAGCGGACCGAAGTCTGTTAGTGCTCCAACGCCTAAGAAAATCAGTGAAGGGAGAATACTCCATTCATCTAATAAGTAAAAATAATGTAATAATCCGCCTTCTTCCATAATGGACGGATATAAGTTAACCAGCAGCATACCAAAAGAAATCGGCACTAACAAAAGTGGCTCATATCCTTTGGCGATGGCCAGATATAAGAAGACTAAAGCAACCAGTATCATAATGAAGTTACCTGGCTTTAAGAATGCAAATCCGGTCTGTGCTGCGAGATTCGTCATTGTCTCTACAACATAACTCATAAATCTTCCTCCGTTTTATTTTGCAAATATGCTCTAGTTCATTGTAGCCAGTACATCTCCGCCTTCTACCATATCTCCAACTGCTACTTCCACACTTGCGATAACACCATCCTGTGCTGCACAGATTTCATTCTCCATCTTCATAGCCTCTAATACAAGAACAGCGTCGCCTTTCTTTACAGAAGCACCTGCCTGTCCCTTTACTGCTACGATCTTACCTGGCATTGGTGCTGTAATCTTTACGGCACCGGCACTTCCGGAAGTCTTTGGGGCAGCTTTCTTAGCTGGAGCCGGAACGGCTGCTGGTGTACTTACCGGCGCTGCACTTGCTTCTCCTGCACCTAATTCTTCTACTGCTACATCATAAGCAACACCATTAACTGTAATTCTATAATTTTTCATTGTAAATCCTCCTGAATGATTTTATGTACTTCTAAAATCTTTCTATAGCTAACTTTTCAAAACTTTATAAAAAGATTCCAAGAATACATTTTTGCTATCTTCTCTTCACTCTCTTGATTGAACGAACGACCAACTTATCTGCACTGACTGCTGCTCCTCCATTCGCTGCCATGATTGCCGCTGTGATTACTGCGACAAGTTCACCATCATCCACAAGTTCCTCTTCTTCCACAACTTCTTCAAGAATCGGACGCTTTGGAGCCGGTCTTTCTTCCTGCGCAGCCTTTTTCTCTTTCTTAGAAGAACGATTCTTTAACGCTCTTTCAATAGATGGGATATATACAAAAAGAGAAATCAGTAAAGAAATGAAAATCAGTACTGCAAATACAGTTCCCATACCCATCAAAGTATTTAATAAGGCTTGTTCAAATACGTTCATACTCTCACCTCACTATACTGCCGTATGCTTCTTTGTCACTGGAGTTACTTTCTTTCCGTAAAGCATTTCATAAGCAGCGATAAGACGCTTTCTTGTTGCGTCCGGCTCGATGATGTCATCTATATATCCTCTCTTTGCAGCTGCTAATGCACTGCTCTGTCCTTCTGCATATTCCGCAGTTTTCTCTGCGATAAGTGCTGTCTTATTCTTATCTGTATTGATTTCCTCTGCATACATGATACGAACTGCCTGTTCTGCATCCATCATTCCTACAGATGCCTGTGGCCATGCCAGAACAAAGTCAGCTCCGATAGCTTTAGAATTCATTACTTCCGCTGCAGTTCCATAAGCCTCGCCTGCAATGAGATTAATACGAGGTACACTAACCTGTGCAAGTGTTGTCGTAAACTTCGCTAATGCGAGCGCCTGCTTTCTCTCTTCATGTGCGTTGGCACGAAGTCCTGTCACGTTCGTTACAGTAAGAAGAGGAATCGAAAATGCATCACAGAACTTAATAAATCTTTCTGCTTTTTCAAGACCATTTCTTGTTAAAACGGACTCACCATCTACTGGCTGGTTTGCAACCGCACCTACTGTCTCTCCATTCAGACGGATAAATGCAGTTACCATCTCTTTGGCATAGGCTGCCTTTGTCTCTATGTACATATTGTTGTCAGAAATAGATTTTAAAATGTAAGCGGCATCATATGCGGCATCATTTAACTCAGGAATAACCCTATTTAAATCATCATCGTTATCAAAGTAAACATCTTCTGCTTCATAATCAGAAGGAAGTACATCAACGAGAATACGAAGCTGGTCAAGAAGTGCTTCTTCTGTCTCACATACAAAATCTACGTTACCAGCCTGCTCAGACTGGAACTGTGCTCCTGCCGTATTCTGACGGGATTCTTCATTCCCCGCTAATGCATTCGGACTGTTGATAAAGAGACTGCCGTTCTCCTTCTCCATCAATGTAAAATCAGACATAGCGGACATTACGGCACTTCCTCCTCCACACATTCCAAATACTGCAGAAATCTGTGGAATCATTCCAGATGCCTGTGCCTGCTTATTAAAAATCGTTCCAAATGCGTGAAGGGCATCTGTCGCTTCCTGTAATCTAAGTCCTGCACAATCCAGCATTCCAATGACTGGCGCGCCTGTTTTCATCGCCAGATCATAAAGGGAAGCAATTTTCTTCGCATGCATCTCACCTACGGAACCTCCAAGTGCGGAAGCATCCTGACTGTAAACATAAACCATGCGGTCATTAATAACTCCGTATCCAGTGATAACACCATCACCTTCTACTTTCTTTGCACCGAGATTATAATCGGTATTACGAGCGGAAACATATCCACCAACTTCCACAAAACTGTGGTCATCAAACAGATAATCAATGCGCTCTCTGGCATTCATTTTTGAATTACCCATATTCTTTCCTCCATAAAAATGCTATATTGTATACCTTGTTGCTCTTTCATTCTATGTAATAATAACAAATTATTATCATGTTAGCAACCATTTTCTGTTAGTTATTTAACATTTATTTTATTTTGCCCATTCCACTAAACAAAATGAACATTCTGCCTATTTGCAAATTTTTTAACAATTCTTTCAATTTTCTTTCTGAATCTCCTGTTTTTTTCAGGAATGCTTGTGTATTTTTCCTGTTTTTCTCTATTTTATCTTTAAAATTCTATTTTTGTTTTATGTGCCCATTTTTATTTCGTTATATTTTTAACGTATTTTGACATTCAATTACTAGTTAGTTTTTCTATTTTTTCGTCATTTTATACAAAATATTCTCATTCTATCAAATATCTTCCGTTTTTCTTCATAATTTCACTCATATTTCCATCATTCTTCTTCTCTCGCTTATATTCTCCTCCTGTCTTTTTTAAATCAAAGATATAGTATCCAAAATCAATTTTGAACTATTTTTGTCAAACTTTTTTCACAAACTAATAGCACTCCCTTTCATTTTATACAACTGTATATGCATACCACGAAGTATTTTCAAAAAATCAGAAAGAAATTATAAACTGTCAAGAAAAGCCTGTAATTTTGCACAAATACTCCTTTATTTTTTCACGCAAAAAAGGTATAATAAACAAAATAAACAATTCTTTCACAATAAAGGAGGAGGACATCTTATGGAAAACCGCAAAATTCAATTTCGTTCAAAAGCCTGTAATCTACATCTTTCTGCCTATCCGGGACATTTCGCAACAAAGCATTCTCATGTCAACTACTTTTTAGATATGACAACATTAAAAGTACGTCAGTCTAATGCAGAAGAAGCTGCAAGAGCGTTAGTTCCACTTTATAAACATAATACCGTCGTCGATACCATCGTATGTCTTGACGGAACAGAAGTAATCGGTGCATTTTTAGCAGAAAAGCTTACAGAGAGCGGATTCTTCTCTTACAACCAGCATAAATCTATCTATATTGTTACTCCAGAAATAGATTCAGATGGTCAGATGTTCTTCCGCAAAAACATCCAGCCAATGATTAAAGATAGAAATATCATTATTTTAATGGCATCTGTCACAACTGGAATCACAATCAACCGAAGCTGGGAATGTATCGAGTACTATGGTGGCAAACTGCAGGGAATTTCAGCAATATTTAGTACGCTTTCTGAATATGGTAATCTTCCTGTTAATTCGCTGTTTACTCCAAATGATATTCCTACTTACCATACATATAGTAAGCATGACTGCCCATATTGTAAGAGTGGTCAGAAAATCGATGCTTTGGTAAACGGACATGGATATTCCGAATTACTATAACTACTAATTTGTAGATTTCGTATAGACAAAAAAAGAAACCATACCATATCCCAGATGTGGCTTCGGAGCGAGTTTAAGATGCGGATGAGCATCTTAAACACAGCGACTACAGAGCAGATGGGATATGGTATGGTTTCTTTTTTCGTCTGTTTTCTCTTAATGAATCGTAATCCATTTCAAAATTTTACTTTGGTTTTCTACGAATTGTTCATATTCTTCCCGGCTGTTTTGCTGATATTCCAGCGTGATATACTTTGGTGCTACGCGCTCTACAAATTCCCGGACACCTTCTCCGATAAAAGGCTGATGCAGATCAATATGACAGGCATGGTCATATGCAAGGCGAAATAGTTCATAAAATGGAATCTTATCAAAGTCTATCGGATGTTCTCTCCATTCTTTTCGCTGCTTTCTTACATAATCCCCTCCCAGTGACAACTGCAGGTGCATTCCTTTGAACCAGTGGAGCATCTGTGCTTTTTCGTATTTGTCTATCATTTTATTCAGATATGCTACGGCATCTTCCGGAGTCTTTAGCTGTGTTGTTGTATTCATATAATGCCCGGTATCGAGCATGATTCCCTTTTTTTGTGTATGCATTCCTTCTATAAGCCGGCGGGTAAGGCGGACATTTTTCAAGGTAAGCCCGCTCCACCAGAGATTCTCTACAAGAAAGTCGAATGGATATTCTTTTTCATCAAGTAGGGTATTGATGACCTCTAAGCTTGCATCAATCACTTCTTTATCTGTATAGCGGTATTTATAAATATAGCTCTCCCGGAGTGTCACTTCTGAAACATGGAAAACTACATACTTTGCTCCAACTTGTTCTGCATAGGCAAGATCGTCCCGCAAACTGTTCAGATAAGATTCCCTGCTCATTCCTCCAAAGTATTCCAGCCACTGCTCTCTTGAATCAAATTCCTGATCTAGGCGTTCATAATTCCCCTTCCACCAGTCCATCCAGAAAATATGAAAATACAGATGTACCCCATTCACCATATCCGGCAGAATCTTTCCTTCATCTGGCTCGCCTGCCCGAATCACTTCCAGTCCATTTAATCCTCGTGACTCATAAGACTTTCTAATATCTTCACTATCTTTATAACGATTTAGCATCCCTTCATAAATTGAAAAATTCATGGAACGACATTCTGGTATTTTCTGCATAGTTTCCCCCTTCAATCTCGTATACTCTCAGAATCTTTCTAAGAATACATTTTATCTATACTTATCATCCATACTTATTTCAAAAATGCCCCATCATTCTGGCAATCTTTCTAAAGTTCAAAAACGCCCCGGCTATTCATCTCATCAGATCATATTTTATTTTTATCCGCTGCAGCTTTTCCAACAATGGCTTTGCTCCAATCCACAGAAAAATAAATGTAGAACTGGCATGAACAAGATCTACCGGAATACCTGAAATATAGATTGCAAGCAGTCCTTCCCATGTAAAATCATACACACTCATAAAGAGAGCCGCTGGATTCATGATTCCTCCATAAATGAACACCGTCACAAGGAATCCATATATACAAAGGCTGAGCCGTTTGGTCGGAAGCAGTCCTATTCGGTAAAGGATTCCTGACAAAAATCCGATAAAACCCATCGCAAACATCTGCCATGGGGTCCATGGTCCCTGCCCAAATAAGAAATTGCTGACTACCATCGTCATGGCACCAACTAAGAATCCCGCCTCGCCGCCAAATGCGATTGCACTGATGATCACGATTGCTATAATCGGCTTAAAGCTCGGTATCATAAAAAATGCTGCCCGGCCGGCGGTTGCCAATGCTACCATTGTTGCAAGAACAACTAGCTCTCTCACCTGAGGTTTTCGTCCCTCAAATACCATAAAAAACGGTAATAACGAGTATATAATGATTACCAGGCTAATAAAATAATACTTTCTTGGACCAAAAATCTTTTCAAATACTGTGCCAACGGCGGCAACATCCATAACATAAAATCCGACAGCAATTGTGAGGGGAATCGCTACAAGCAAGAGAAAGAGACTTACTCTGGTACGAACAGAAAGCCTGCGTTTTTCCTGCTTTTTCCAGATTTCGGTATCCATCTCAAACATATCATTATCTAAAATGACATCTCCCGCCCTGCCTTCTCCTGACAAATCTCCTGCTAATTCTTTTAAAGCAGAAGCTTTCCTGCTTTTTGGTAAAAAGATACGCTTTATCTTTGCAGAAATCGTATCTTCATTCACGATTGGAGAAGCGTAAAATTCTTTCAAGAACTCCTGACTTGATTTCCAGTCTGCCATTGTTCACACTCCTTTTTTAAGACATTTCACAACGTCCTCCCCGGTAACCGCCATGGGAAAATACCTTCTAGCCATTCGGTTTGCCGCTGTTGTATAAAAATTATTTCCGGCAAAGAATTCTCCCGGAGTTCCACATGCCACAATATTTCCATCAAAAAACAAACCACATCGGTCTGCATAAGAAGCGCAGAACTCAATATCATGAGAAATCATAAAAACAGTTACGCCCTGCTCTTTGAGTAATGCCAGTATTCCGGCAAATTCTTTTTTAAAATAGCTGTCAAGTCCTTTGGTCGGTTCATCCATCAACAAAAGCTTTGGCCGCAATAACAAAATCTTAGCCAGGGCAAGCCTCTGCTGCTCTCCCCCGCTTAAGTCATACGGATGACGATGCAGTAATTCTTCCAAATGTGTTACTTTAATGATTCCTTCCACCGCATCCTTTTTATCCATGGCAAGCTGATATTCTTCATCCTTTTTCTCTTTTACACCGCCTACCATTTCAAACAGTTCTAATTCCACACTTTTCTTTACAAAAAGGGACTGCGGGTTTTGCGGCAGTACTCCAAGAAAATTGCGGAACAGTTCTTTATCGCTGTAACGACGGATATCCTTACCTTCTAAAAGTACTTTTCCACGATATGGCTTTCTCAAACGGCTCAAAAGTGAAAGTGTTGTTGACTTCCCGGTTCCATTTCCTCCAAGCAATGCAAAGAATTCTCCTCTTTTTAAGGAAAAGCTTAGTCCCTTTACGACATCCGGCAGTTCTTTATCATAGCGGAACCACAGATCATCACACGCTAAGATGATATCTTCTTTTTTCTCTTTAAACTTTTCTGTAAACTTTTCTGTAATCTTAGAAAAAGAAGATTTTCCTTTTTGGGAATCACTCTCTTTTCTATATGAAGAAGATGCATTTGCTGGTGAAATGCCTTTTTTCTTACAAACTATATCCAGCCACTTTCGCCCGTCACGAACAGTAATCGGGCAGGGCTGCTCTGACTCTACTTTGGCATAAACCTGCATCGGTACCGGCATAGCTAAAAACATCTCATGATTGCGCTTCTTTAATTCTTCTCCGATTTCCGGCGGTGTGCCAACACATAAAATCTGCCCTTCATCCATGACCACTACCCTGTCAGCAGAAGGAAATACTTCCTCTAAACGATGTTCCGTAAGAATAATTGTCGTTCCAAGATCACGATTAATCTTCTTTACTGTTTCCAAAAAATCAGAAGCTGCAATCGGATCAAGCTGAGAGGTCGGCTCATCAAGAATCAGCATATCCGGATGCATGGCCATGATAGATGCCAGATTCAAAAGCTGTTTCTGTCCTCCAGAAAGTTCCGATACATTTTTATAAAACCAGTCCTGAATCCCAAAATAACTTGCCATTTCCGCTACCCGGATACGGATATCTGCGTTACTGTATCCAAGGCTTTCCAAACCAAATGCCAGCTCATGCCACACTTTATCTGTCACGATCTGATTATCCGGATTCTGTAATACATAGCCAATCCTCTGACTCTGCTCCCGGTTACTCATCTCCCCGATTGATACTCCCTGAAAAAGAATCTCTCCTTTTCGCTTTCCATGCGGCGTTAGGGGAGTCTTTAAATGTGTCAGAAGTGTACTCTTTCCACATCCACTCTTTCCGCAAAGAACAAGGAATTCCCCGTCCTCCACATGCAAAGAAACATGATTTAGCGCCCTCTTTTTTTCTTCTGGATAAGCAAAACACAAATCATTGATTTCTAATATACTATTTTTCTTTTCTGACAAACCATTCGCTGTCACCCTGCACCTCCAAACTTGCTTTTTATCTCCTGTATATACGGCTATTCAACTTCCCACAAACGGTACCCAGCCGGTGCTGCACTTTCTACCTGTCCTCTTCTCGCCTTCCACATCCTTCGGTCTAAAATCTCCATCGCTGCTGGCATGATACTAAACAATAAAAAAGCGGCAAAGACAAGCAGGCTGCCTGCTGTAAAGGGTACTCCCTTTACAACAATCCGAGGATTATAAGAACAAAATGCATACCCCTTTGAAAAGCCCCACATCGCTGCTCCGAATGTAATGATCATAAAAATAAGGCACAAAAAATCCCTTTTATCGAAATGATATAAGGAAAAGGCGGTTCTGCCCTTCTCTCCATATCCCCGGCACTTCATTGAATCCGATGTTTCAATCGCATTCTCCAAAGACCAGGTAACCAGAATCGAAAAAATTGTAATTCCATGCTTTACTCTCTTAATAAGGCTCCCATTCTCTACACTTCGCCCGACACACTTTTGCCCATCAGAAATAACAGATGCTTCTTTGATAAACTTCGGTACAAAGCGAAGGCACATGGAAAGTACTAAAGAAAGTGCCGGTATGATCCTTCCAAAAAGATAAATAAACTTATCTGATGTCATAACAACTGTGTAGCAGGAAAACCATACAAGAGTACATACCAGCATCACTGCCATCACAAGACCGTACACACAACTTTCTAATGTAAACGGATTTCCATTATGAAGATATCCTATAATCGTTACTCCATAATGATTAAACATCGGATTGATCAGGGCAACAATGATCATCATCGGTAATGAGAAGAGCAGATTAAACTTTACTGTCTTTTTCCATCCTTTTAAAACAACGGAATACGCAACAGCGCATATAAATGAAATTGCCAGAATCACAGGATGAACAACAAACATCGTCACCCCGATCGTTCCGAAAAAATACAGCATATTTAAAACAGGATGATATGTCGAAAATGTATCTTTCATCTAAATTAAATCTCCATTACATCAAATTTCTATTACATTAAATCTTTATTATATCAAGTCTTTATTATATCAAATCTCTATTTCATACATCCTTAATACATCGAATTATCTCCAACATCCTTACCAAGATTACATGTATAAACCCAGTTGATCACATCACCGTCCTGTACCGTATACTTACTGCATCCGTAGTTAGGAAACCAGCCATTTACGTTATACATCCATCCGGAAAGCTGTCCGCAGTCGAATTCATACAGATTATTAATTCCTTCCACATAAGCTGAATTATAAGCCGGTGTAAAAGAAGACTCCATCTGGATTCCTGCATCCTTACATACACGCTGTAATACGTCATGTACAGACTCGCCTTCCGTAAATTCTACCTCGGAAGCCGCCAGAATCCATCCATCAGAAGGAACAAATTCTTCCTTGCCACTTTTTAAATCACTCATGTTATTAAGAATCGTCGCGCAGCTGATTGAAATCGTACACATATGGGAAGAACCTGAAACCTCTTCATCGTTTGCAACATCCTGCTTGCCGGAAGAACCAGAAGAAGAAGCTCCTCCATCAGAAACATCTCCACTTCCTGAACTTCCTTCTTCGTTATAAGAATTCTCTCCTGAATTCCCCGATTCATCACTTCCTTCTGCTTCACTGTTCGTTGTTCCGTTTTCCGCCTTATTCGCCGATGCCGCACCTTTATTCTGCTGCTCCGTAATTCCTCCAATAATATAACAATCTCCATCCAGTGAAGTAACACTCATTTTTAAAGATGTCGTTCCTTCTTTTGGCTTCGTATCTTTCTTTGCCTGTGTTGTACTTTTTGCGGTTTTGTCCGAAGAATCTTTCTCTTCTTTCTTTGTATCCTGCTTCTTTTTATTCTCTTCCTTCACCTGTGCTGTTACCACAACATCGCTCATCCTTGCAAGCTTTCCAGACTGCTCTTTTACAAGATATGCAGAATTAGACTGCCACGCTTCCGGAAGCTGTACCTCTAAATCTGGTACACAGATCAGCCCTTTCCCATACATCGTCATCTTCAATGCATCATTTGCATTGTTTGCCTGCTTCTTTAAATCATCAAGATCTTTCTCTGAAAAATCAATCTTTAAATTCTGATCTGCCGGATTCTGAATCTTTGAACAATCATACGTCCAGATATATGTAATTCCATCATCTGTTGTCCCCTTAAACTGTACCTTTTTATTTTCTCCGGCAACCGTCTTAAACTGTTCCTTCGTAATAATTCCATCCTCCGGAATCTCATTCATATCCGCAAGTGTTGCTGTCTTGCCGGACTTTTTACCGGAAGAACTTCCTCCATTACCGGACTTTCCACAACCGGTTGAAACAATCAATAACATACTCATAAGCAGTGCCAGAACGACACGCATAAATCCCTTTTTCTTCATAAATACTTTTTCCCTTTCTTTGTATATCCTTAGCTTTAACTCTGCTCACTATACCCCTTATTTTTCTTTAAAAAACAGATTATCTTTTTAATCTATTCTTTATCTCCGCCTTTTTGAAAATTGCGTAATGCACTTGCAATCCTATGACGCTTTTTATATAAAATGAAAGCAATAATCACTACCACTGCAATAGCGCAAATCCTTTTGACTATATAAAATATCCCTAAACCAGCCACAATCTTTGAGGTATCATTATCCTTTTCGGCTGTGGTGTCCGCTTCCGCTGCATCTGTCTCATCCGCCGCATAAGTATCCGGTACGTAATCCTCTCCGCTAAAGTTCCAGCTTCCTGTCGTTGCCTCTACTGCCGTATCTTTCTTCTTCGCTGTCGTTCCTGTTGCACTCTTTGACGCAGTACTTCCCGTACCTGTACCGGAAGTGCTTCCGGAAGAAAGTGTCTTTGTCGTTCCCGAAGCAGTTGGTGTTCCACTTCCTGTACTTACTGAACGATTCGTTGTTCCCGATGTCGGTGTTGTAATTCTTTTTGTCTGACTTCTTGCTGCTGTAGTTGTTGTTGTCTTTTTGGCGGTTGTCGCTGTTGCCGGTGCAGTCACCACGACCTTACAGGTTGCTTTCTTTCCGCTTCCATCCGTTGCCTTTACTGTAATCGTCACAGTCCCTGCTTTCTTTCCTGTCACCTTTCCCTTTGCATTTACCGTTGCAATCTTTTTATTAGAAGAAGACCATTTCACTGACTTCTTCGTGGCATTTGACGGAGAAACCGTCGCTTTTAACGTCTTGCTCTTTCCTTTTGTAAGATAAATCGTACTATAATTTAATCCCACTTTTATTACCTTTACTTTAGAAGCTGCCGGTTTTGTTTCTGTCTTTTTTGCTGTCGTTGAAGAAGAATTTCCTCCACTATTACTCCCCGTATCAATCGTCGGACTGACTACCGGCTTCGTTCCTGCCGAAATAGCCACATCACTCATATCATAAAGAAATGTCTCTCCATCCAAAAATCTACGGTAAGCAACTGTTGCATACAATCCCTGTTCCGTTGCCATTCCATCGATAATGCCACCGGCACCGCCACCATTATTCCCGGCATCAGCAGCTACATGCATAAATCCCCCTTCTGGCATATAATACTGGAATAATCCTGTCATCGGCCATTTCCCATTCTTAATAAAACGGGCATCTTCCCCACAATCTATTCCCACGCCACAAAGAGCTGTGATAATCTGTGCCACACTTTCCGAAGTTTCTGTATTCATCGTGCCAAAACCACCACTGGAAAGCTGATTCTTTTCTATCCATGCAAGTCCCTTGTCAATTGCCGCTGTAACATCCTCATATCCATCTTTATTATAATAAGAAGCCAGCGCCTGCATCGCCATTCCCGTCATATCAGAATCTCCGGTTGTCCCCATCATTGTCCAGCCACCATCCTGACACTGCATCCCTACAACCTTCTTAACAAGTAACTCCTCTGAGTTTTGCTGCACTGCAGAAGGGTCTTCTGGAATCTCATATGCCGGATTACTCTTTAACGCGATCAAAGCCCAAATCGTGCCGTTATTCCCCTGTCTGCTTACATTCTCATAATCTGACAGATACGCTAACAGGTTATGTCCCATCACATCTCTTGCATCAACACCAATCGCTGTTAATGCAAGAATAAGCTTTGAATAATCCGAATACTTTGCTCTTGTAATCTGCCAGTCCTTGCTCTCACAGTATGCGATCACATTGCTGTAAAAAAGATTTATATAAGATTCCGGCACATACAGCCCACTCCTTTTTAAACCAATAACATTCCATATACTGCTGTAATCCGGCTTCGTATCTTTACTTAAGATATAGCTTCTTACCTTAGATAAAACCGTATCGATATCCGGGCTTAAGACTTCCGCCTCTGCTTTCGCCTGCACTGCCACTCCTGATTCATCAAACTGTCTCTGTGCCGCATCTTCCTCTGCACCCCAGGCATAAAAACCATAACTTCTTCCAAGCTGCAAATTCTTACGGACAATCTTTCTCTCTTTTTTTGTTAATGTCTGTTCTTGTGTACTTTCCTGTACATCTGCCTCTGTACTTGCTGATGCATCTGCATCTTCCCTGGTCTGCTGCTCCTCCTCTTCCGAAGACTCCGTCTCCTCCCTTTCTGATGTCTCACTTTCTGACGTCTCACTTTCTGACATAGAAAAATCGCCTGTACTCTCTGCAGCAGAAGCTGCCGCGGCCGGTTCTGCCCCATTATCTGCCGCATATGCATAGTATGGAACTATAAATGCCACAAGCAGAGCAAAAAGTACAAGCGATATACATTTTCTTTTTAACCTTTGATACATCTTGTTCATTCTACCCTCTCCTTCACTCATTTTACAAAATATCCAAGAGAAATTGAGAGTTTTCCGTAGAAAAGAAAGGCCCATGCATTGTGCACAGGCCAAATACTTTTATAAAACTGTTACATTCTCCAGCCCAGATATTTGTTTTCATTCTAAAATCAAATGGCTGGCAATTCAGAATGAAAATAAGGAGAGTCCCCTAAGTGAGCCTGAGAAGCAAGCCATGTACATATTATAACATAGACTTTTAAAAAAATATGCCAACCAGACGGGTGTATTTGCTTCATTTTAGGAAATTAAGCGGGTAAAATTGTCCTACAATTATTTCACCTTCATTTTCTTTACATTTGAGTAATTACCGTAATAAGTTGTTCCTCCTGCTTTACGATAAGTACGGATCTTGAAGTAATAAGTTTTCTTTTTCTTTAGCTTTCCAACTTTATAAGTCACTGTCTTATTCTTGGTAATTGTCTTCACTTTCTTATAGCCGCTGTTTTTCTTCATGGACTGGTATACTTCATATCCAGTTGCATTTTTTACTTTCTTCCATGTAAGCTTCGCCTGATTCTTTTTCAGCTTCTTAATGGATTTTATAGATGTTTTAGATGGGGTGTATTTCTTTTTCAGGGCTTCCTGCTGAGCTTTCTTTTTCGCGGCTTCTTCGGCTGCTTTCTTTTTCGCTTCTTCTGCCTTTTTCTTTGCCTCATCCTGGGTTTTCTTTTCAGCTTTCAGACTGACAATTTTCTTCTCAGCATCAGTTAATACTTTTAATGTATCTGCAGAAATAAGTTCCTTTTGTTCACTGGTTAACGCATTATAAGACTTTCTTGCCTCTGCTATCTGAGATTCTTTAGATAAATCTACTGTACCGATAGCGTTAATGGTTTTTGTCACACTTTCAGCAAATTTTGCATTATATTCTGCTCCCCACTGAAGAATTTCTTTCTCTGACGGAAGTGCAGAAAATACTTCTTTCATTTTCTTTTCTGTTGTATTCCAGTCAATCACTGCATTATATGCTTTCTGATAAGCCTGTTTATAACCATGTTCGTCACAGCTTGCTTTATACTTTAGCATTACTGCAAGTCGTTTTGTAATCGCATCCCTATCCGGTAATTTCAAATAATTGTTATCTTCTTCATCTGCAGGTTTTTCTCCGAGGTCTCTTCCATAACCGTAAAGCGTAAACTGCAAACGAATGATGTCTCCATCTTTTGGTTTTACCAAGGACATTCCTGTCGGAAATACATTGTTTACCGTATACATCCAACCAGACATATTACAATACGCGAATTCTCCCAATGCAAAATGTCCACTTTCATTGCCATAATCATTTCCGTCATTTACTGCGTTCGTAGGAATCGGAATAAGGTTTCCCTTATTATTTTTTATCGGCTGGAGCTGTCCATCAGAAATAATAGATGGGATTCTTACCTTTCCAGTATCTCCATTATAAATCTGTTCAAGATAAAAGCTATTTTCTATCTTTCCCTTGTTTTCGTAACCATAGCCTTCTTGCGTAAGTACTCTGTCCACTACAGATGCAATATTATCTGTGTCATAAATATCTACCTGACATGGCTCTATTAAATACCCCTGTCCAATCGTAAAACGTTCGATTGAAAATGTAACGGTACCTGTTTTTTCTGCTGCATTTACATCCTTTCGAAAAAAGAATGTAAATGCTATCACAAATACAAATGTCATCATTGTCAGCAAATATTTTTTGTTTTTCTGCATTCGGTCTCACCTCTCACTTTATAAAGTACTGCAATTACCTTTCAGTTATCACTATAGTACCCTATTACAGAACAGGAACTGCCCATCTAAGCAGTCCCTGCTCCTCATATCATCTGATATTTACTTCTTAATTGTAACTGTTTTTGCCTGGCCTTTTCCTTTAAATACTTTTTTATAAGCTTTGTATTTTTTAGAAGGGACTTTAATGACTGCTTTTTTATTAATGCCCTTAAATGCTTTCGCCCCTACCTTTTTAATAATACTACTCTGTACAGTAATCTTCTTTAAATTCTTACATCCATAGAATGCTTTCTTTCCAATTGTTCTAACATTCTTTCCAACTACTACTGTTTTTATTTTCTTATTATTTTTAAATGCATTATCTGCGATAGTAGTTACTTTGTATACCTGCTTGCCTGATTTTACTGTTGCCGGAATTGTAATCTTTGCTGCCTTTTTATTTTTAGTTCCTTTATAAGAAACTGTTTTTGCTTTTACGTTTGTTACAACAAAAGTATTGGTTCCTACTATAAGTTTTGTTCCCTTCTTAACCGTCTTAGTTGTAGGCTGTGAAGGTTTTGCTGGGTTTGTTGGGTTTGCTGGCTCTTTATCTGCTTCTTTTACTGTTACCTTTACGGTCTTTTCCTTACCGGTATCCATTGCTTTTACGGTGATATCTGCTGTTCCAAGTTTCAGACCACTTATGGTTCCATCTTCTTTTACAGAAGCAATCGTATCATCAGAAGAAGTGTACACTAATGTTTTATTAGTAGCATCTTCCGGTGTTACAGAAGCCTGTAATTTCATTGTTTTTCCTAAAGTTACATTTAATGCTTCTGGAACTGTGATATCAGATGTTACAGTCATGTTGAAAGCTAAATCTGGATTTTCTGTGTTCTGGTACCATACAGTTTCTTCTACACCATCATTAGCATTTAAGGCATCTACTACTGTACGGTCTTTGAACTGGGCTGCGGCATAACCTGTAATACCTGTTGTTCCTTCTGCGGCTGCTATACCATTTTCTGAATTATATGCCACATTGGTATAGGTATCATTAGCATTAAACTGTGCTTTATCTCCTGATAAATCTTTTACTGTTCCAAGATTATAGGAATTTGCTACTGTAAAAAGTTTTTCTGTCATATAGGAAATAGCTCCTATATTTACTGTTTTCTTTGTACTACTGATATTTCCAAGATTATAACAATTCTTTACTTTAATTTCGGTAGCACTATTTGGCTTTAACTTCGTTGATGTAATACCTGCGACATAATCGGCTCCATTAACATCACCATAATTCATACAATTAGAATAGAAAACACTTTTACCGCCTGTCTGAGCAATTCCATTAGTGAAATCTCCACTACCTTCCACATTGGCATAACTCACACAATTTGTTAATCCACTCCAAGTCTTACCTACAACACCAGCAGTACTTATATCTCCTTTAATAACAGTATCCTTTCCAATAACGATATTACTGCTATCTGTTGCTTCTGCAGTGGACATATCACTACCGAATAATCCTCCTGTATAAGTTGAACCAGTCTCTCCAGTTACCTTTCCCTGAACATAAATGTTTGTTACTTTATTTTTAGAAGTAACTCCATCCCTTGAATCCGTTGTTCCTAAACTAATCTTTCCTCCAAGAAGACCTTCATTAGAAATTCCCTTTACTTCTGTATCTGTCACTTTACAATTAGAAATGTCTGCTCCAAGCGCATGACCTATCAGACCTCCGGTAATTCCCAATACATTATTCTCTACATAAGAATTTTTTACATTACAATTTTCTACAACAATATTCTTTCCGTAGCCAACCAGTGCTGCTGTTCCCTGTTTGACAGCATTTTTCTGTGATGAACTTGCTGCTCCGATACTTTCTTCACGAGTCTCTATTACCGTTGCATTTTCCAATGTCACATTTTTAATCTCAGCTACAGAACCCTTATTTCCCAGTACTGAACCAAAAAGTCCGGCAAATATTCCAGTAGGTATCTTGTCATAACTTTTTGATACTGTTAAATTCTTAATTGTATGTCCCTGACCGTCAAATACTCCTGCAAATCCGAGTCCACGGCTTACACCAATTGGTGCAAATGGCGTATCAGCATCCATAACAATATCATTTGCCAGCTTTACTGTACATCCCGTAAATGGCATTACAAATCCTTCTACTGCTGCATCCGAACTATTGACAATCTGTGCCAGTCCACGAAGCTGTGCCTCTGTAGAAATTGTAAATTCTGTCTGTCCTTCTGTACGATTATCATACCAGGAAGTATCTACAGCTTCCGCTGCCTTTGCCTCAATCGTAATCGTATTGCCAATCAATGTTCCCACTGGTGTAAATGGTGTAAGTGCCATTGTACCTGCCATACATACTGCAAGTATTCTTGAATAAAACTTTCTCATTTTCTTTCCTTTCCGATACTTTCAACCTTTGCCTTATTTTACAGTAACTTTGCAATACCGGACAAGCCCATTACAGCTTACCCTTATCTTTGTTTTTCCTTTTTTCTTTCCTACCACCTTCCCTTTTTTTGTTACAGATGCAGTCTTTGTATCTAAACTTTTATATTGTATCTTTCCTTTAGGGGATGCCACACTTTTTATCTGAGCCGCTTTCCCCTTTTTGATAGTGATACTCTTTTTCTTAAGTTTCAACTGAACCTTCTTAATCACAAGATTATATTTATATCTCTTCCCTTTATAAGAAGCTGTGATTGTAACTTTTCCTGCTTTCTTTACGGTCAACTTTCCGTTTTTAGATACTGACACTATTGTCCGTTTACTTGATTTCCACTTTATCTTTTCTGCCTTAACTGCCTTATTATTTACGAACAGTACCAGAGAATATCTCTGTTTCTTTCCGTTAAAATAAATTGTTTTTTTCAAAGATTTTTTCTTCAAAACAATCTTTTTATAAGAAGTCTTCTTGGTATCCGTCTTTTTCGCCGGCTGTGGCTGTGCCGGTTTTGATGGCTGTTTCTGCAGGGATTCTATCTGGCTCTCTGCAGCCTCTAATACCGAAAGATTATCCACCAGATTTTTCTGTGCATCTGTTAGTCCGTCATAGGCACGTCTTGCTGCCTCTACCTTTTCTTTATCGGATAAAGTAACTTTTTTCAGTGCATTAATCTGTGTGATTACGGTATTGGCAAATTCCTGATTTTCCTGTACTTTTTTCAGAGAAAGGATTTCCTTTTCCTCTTCAAGCAACATCTCATAATTTGTCACACGATATGGGTTCTCCAGTGCATCATATGCTTTTCTTGCTGCTTTTACTGCCGCCTCATCTGACAGGTCTGAAATGATTGAAGCATCGTTAATCTTCTCTACAACCTCCTCTGTCTTTTCCTGCTGTATGATTAACTGTTGGTATGTATCCGCAGCCTCAGAAAGCCGTTCTTTTATCTCGTCAGGAAGAAGCTTCTTTGCATTTTCTGACAGCATATCATAAGCATCTTTTACTTCCTGATAAGATTCTGCGCCTGTTATGGTAACATCTCCCATCTGCTCTGTTCCATATACCACTTCCTGTACATTATCAAACTCTGCCTGCCATATAGAAAAAGCTTCTTCCGCCTGCTGTAACAGGGTATATTCTTCTGTAACTGTCAGTTTATCTTCCTCTGTGAGAAGCTCGTACAGTATCTCTGCACGTTCTATCACTGCCTGTTCTTCTATACCGGAGCCTGTAATTTCTCCCACTGCCTGTTTAAATTCTTCAACAGAAGCTTCTGTTTTCTCAGACAGTTCATACTGGACAAGGGCTGTCTTTGCCGCTGATAAGTCCATATAATTAGAAATCATAAGCCTAAAATATGCATATTCCTGCTCTTTTTCTTTTATATAGTTTTCCGCCTTTTGCACTGCCTCTCTTACAGCATCGGCATTCTCAGCAGTGATGTCCGCACTTTCTCCATATGCAGTATCAATCTGACTAATCTCATAAGAAGCCTTATCTACGACATCATATATGACATTCTCATGCTGAAGGTTCGCATAAATCTTTTCTCCATCTTCTAACTGTGCGTAGTTAGAAACCAGCCTTTTTGTCTCGTCATCCTCTAATGAATCATAGGCAGTTCTTGCCTGTCTTAAGTCTTCTGCACTGTTTGCTGCTACTCTTCCTATCTGGTCAATCAGGTCTGAGACCTTGCGCGCTGCCTCTTTGTTCTCTTCCTGCTGCTGTAACTTTTTAAGACCGTCTTCCTGCTCCTTTAACTTGTCAATATTTGTAACAAAAGTTTTCTGGCTGTCTGTCAGACTCTCATAGGCAGCTCTGACGGATTCAATATCCTCCTCAGAATCCAAAGTCACAATCTCCCCAAGTGCCTTTATCGCCTGCACGACATTATCGGCAGTCTTGGCATCTTTTAGCTTTGTCTCTGCTTTAGATAAGATCTGGAACGCTTTCTGTACTGCATCTTCCTTCTTCTGCTGTTCATTCAGGGAATCATATGCCTTTCTGGCTCTCTGTATCTTTACCGTCTTTGTCAGGTTGACCTTTCCTATTTTCTCTGTCTTTTCAAGGAATCTGTCGATTCCATTCACATATTGATATACTTTATCAAGCACATCTGCATTGGTCACATAGTGGAACAGACGCTTCTCTTTTAGTGCATCATACTGTTTCTTGATGGAATCCAGTTTTGTCTTATTCTTATAACTGTAGGAAGAAATCGAGTCAATTGCTTTTATAACAGCATTCACCTGTTCTCTTTCTTTAGCAGTTCCAAGAAATACTCCCGGCTTCACACTCTCGTCCACTGCATACATTGCTTCCTGAAGGGCATAATAGGCATCTCCATGCTCTGAAGTAACATTGTTCTCATCCGCATATTTTTCTGCCTCCTCATATGCTTTTTGTAATGCCTCCCGTTTTGTGTCCTCCGTAATCGTTCCTGCAAGCAGTTTTTCTGCTTTATCAAGAAGCTTCTTATATCTTGATGGTGTCAGATAATATCTTGTGTACACATTTGAACCATTATACAGGTCTCCCACTGCAATAACCGCATCTTTATTCCAGCCTCCCTGGGAAGGATTCTCCGGAGAGTAGAACCAGCCTCCGGTACTTAGCTGGTAATCTTCTAATATATTTAATGGATTCTTTCCATTCTCTCCATCAAATTCACCACTTCCAACATCTATTCCCTGTGCGGTAAGTCCCGTTACCATACAGGCATGTGACATGACATTTCGGTTCGTATAGTAGAAATTTTCAAAACAGCCAGTCACATTAATGCCATTCATCTTAACGTCATCCTGAATCTCTACATTTTTAATCGAATTAATACACTTTGCATATTCTTCTTCCGTAAAGGCATCGTTATATAGGGAAACTGCGTATAATGCCCAGCCTCTCATATCCAGGTCAAATGTTTCTGAACATGCCTGTCTTTTTACAATATCTACTGTTTCTTTTGGTACTGGTGCCCCTGCCGCCTGCAAAGCAGATAATGCCCATATGTTTGCGGAATACATTCCAAAATCGCCATTATCATTAAAGCTCATCAGACCCTCTACATAGTTCACTCCCAGATAATCATAAGGATTCTCTCCGGAAATGACCAGTTCAAGGATGATTGCTGCATAATCCGTAGCCTGACGGAATTCCTTCTTCGTCACATCATAGCCGAGCATATTTTTAAGATAGTCCTCGCCTATCGCTGCAGCTCCAAAAGTCTTCCAGTAATCGGTTCCTTTTGTGTTCTGCAGATACTCTTTATAACCACCCGCAACCATCTTATCAATCATCTTTTTTGTACGGGTTCGGGTTGTCTCAGATATCGTACCTGTTTTCTCTCTGTTAAAGTAAATCTTATATCTGACTTTTTTCCCGTTGTCTGTCGTAATCGTCCACTGCACTTCATGAACATCTGCATTTATGATAAGATTCTTACTTTCTGCCCCCTGTATGGAAGTTTTCTTCTGGCGGTCAACATATACATCTGTCGTTGTATTTTCTGAAGTCTCATAAGACAGTACAATCTTACCTGAGCTTCCTTTCTTACAATAGTAGGAAGTTGTATCCGGGCTGTATTTCTTCTCCATTGTTGCACCAGAAAGAATAGATAACTTCTGTAGTTCCGCACTGCTCAATGTCCAGTCCACATAAATTCTCTCTGTCTGCTTTGTAGAACCATCCGCCGATACCGTCTGGATATCAAAATATTTTTTCTTAGAATCTAGTCTCTTAAAATATCCTCCCAGATACTCTGTGGCATCCTCTACTTCAACACTCGCCTCCGGGTCATTCGTCACTGCATTAATCCAGACATAAGGGTAGGAGGAATTCATCGCAATACTCTTCTTTTCTTCTCCTCCCTCTTTGCTCTCTGTAACCTTTATCTGTTGGAAATGTTCTTTTGCATCGTCTTCATCAGAAGCTCCCTGATATATTTCAATCTTTTTGAGGGAAGCATCCTTTTGCTTTTGTACTGTATACCCTTCTGAATCCTCATTAGAATATACTAACAATACATAACTTACCATACCGATTTCATCATAGTTCTTACTATAATACTTAGCTGTCTTCATCGTATTTATATCATTCCCAATTACACAGATAACATTAAGACCCTTTCTCAGCTTCAGCTCTGGACTAACTTCTCCCTCCTTTAAAGGATACAGACTGCCACCATTAATTGATACGGCATGTACCTTATTATGATAAAACAGATAATTATGGAACACCTCATCTCTCTTCTTTAGTGTCGACTGTGTTCCGGCACTTCCGGGCATCCCTAAAAATATCGCCTGTCCTGGTTCCGGCAATGTATTTTCATACTTTACACGGATAGAATGTACCCCTTCTGGGAACGAAATAGAAGAAAGTTCTTTCAAACTGCCATCTTCATTGATTCCTGCTGTATAGTCTCCTGTCTGCCAGTTTAAAGAGTTACCATACTGATACTTTTCAGAAAACGCACTTTCCTTACCATCTGTCCCATCATACAGGGTAAGCTTATCCGTGCATTCGCTCCACTCACTTTTCTCTCTCCAATGACCTATTGCCTCAAAGGATTTATAATCTGTTCCAAATATGTCTGTTATAATCGTACATACTGTGGTCTTTCCGTTATCTTCCACCACCAGTTGATACACACCACATCTCGAATTCGTGATATTTTCTGGCGTATAATTCACTGAAAAAAGAGGAGTTTCTGAATCCTCCTCTGTCTTTCTATATGCCTTATCTTCGTTATTTCTATCATACTCCGTCTTTTTATCTTCGTTCTCTGGAAGGCAAAAAATACTTTGTTTATTATTCTCACATTTTGTTTTTGTCTCCGGGTCTTCTATCACACGGAATTCCTTTATCCGGGCTGTTTGGGACTGTAACGTTCCCTCTATATATCTCTTGGCATACGATGGTCTACCACTATATTCATATATATCATTGCTAGCCCAACTAATAGCCGGATTTACTCCTGGTCTTAATTTACATGTTCCACTTATTATGTAGGTATGACTATCCTTATCAATCTGTTTTATTCTGTAAATATCTATTGTCTGGTCCGATAATACACTACGGTATTCCATATATAACTCTTTAAAAATATCATCTTCCTGTGCTGCCTGTACTGTACAGGAATGTCTCAAAAAAATCGTTACTGCTATCAGGCTTAGCATTATTAAATATTTCTTTATTCTTTTCATATATTTTCCCATATAACTATTTATTTTATAAATTTTAACATTGTCAGGTATAAAAAAAGAGGTGTCCAAAAGACACCTCTTTTTAAGGACAGAGTCGGTTTTTAAAGTTCTTATAGAATTAGTAAGTCATTGATGACCATTTAACAGTGATATTCATACCCTCTGTTAATACATAGTTTGTTGCATAATTAGAAGCTGATGGTCCATTAATGCATAATTCCCAATACTGGTATGTTGTGCTTCCGTCTGTATTTTTTACGGATGTTCCTGCTTTTCCATTAATACTGTCAAAAGCAATACCATACTGGTCAATCGGTTCCCATGTTTCTGTATCTAAATACTGTACTTTATGGTATGTTATTGTCTCTCCTGTTGCAATAAGAGCATCCATCGCTGTCGCTTTGCCGTAGTTTTCGATTGTTGCTGCATCTTCTAATGTGTATAAGGTTGTATCTTTATCGACAGTAACATTCCCTTCAAAGATATTCTTACTTGTATCATCTGGATTCTGAATGGTTACATGCACCGTTACCTTATTACTACCCTCTGTAGTTGCTGCCATAGATGTTACACCAAGTCCCATCATCATAACTACTGCTAACATAACTGCGAGCATTTTCTTTAAAGTTTTCATAAAATTCCTCCTTCAAAAGACTGTATTTGGCAATCTTATCCTATGTGCTTATACTGCAAGTTATAAAAACCAACTCTTGCTGTCAAAGACATTTTGTCCCGACAGCCTTTGGATTCAAACACCTGTACTCCTTATTCTCTATACGCTATCTCTACTGACCTCCCGGTCTCAACACTCTCTTATTATTGTTTACGTATGAAATAAATTATACAGGTTTTGAGGTATCCTCTATATCGTTGAGGGAACCCAAAAATCCCCTCACAGATATTCTTTTTTCAAGGAGCTTAGGAAATGGAAAGGAAGCTATCCCACAGCTTATGATAAAATCTGATTGATTTCTAAATGATTTATCGAATGAATGTACTCAGCACTCCCACCCAAAGTCCTGTTCATTAGAATTCTATTTTAAATATCCTGACTTAAGCTTCTTCTGCCTTTTCACACCTTCCCGGAAGATCCAGTGGTATTTGTGAGGGCATCCGCTTTCACAGTAGGGGTAAGCCTGTGTGGTTTGTACCAACTTTCTTAAAATAGAATGTATTTTTTTGTACATTTATTATAACATGGCTTTTCTAAAAAGTATTCCAACCAGACGGATGTCTTTTCGTCATTTTGGAACCTTTTTTAGATTTTTCAAAAAAATGCTTGACATTTTTTGCAGAAAAAATCCCGTCAGACCGAATGATCTGACGGGGCATTTTTCTTTTATTGCTTATTATAGATAACACAACTTTTGTTTTATTTTTATTATTTTACGCTTATCGGAACATATATGTATACTTTTTTATTGATGTATCTTTCAAAAGTAAAGTTCTGTAAAGAGACCATATCGCGGTGTTCTTTTATCCAGCCATAAAAAACACACCGGGAAAACATACGGATGGTATCTGCGAGATTATCCACATCGCTTTCGCGGTCTGTTTCAAATACGGCAAATCGTCCGGCGGCTATCTCTATTTTCACAGCATCGTCCGGCACATTCGTAAAGTTGTTTACAACCGGTCCAAGGATATATTGAATATTGATACATTCCGGGTCATGATACCACATGGCAATCTTATCATTTCCATTCGCACTTCCGGCTACAGAGTTCATTTTCTTGAAGTACGGTGAATCCTCATCGAGCCAGAATGCTACCTGTGCCGGTATATCTACTTCCCGTCCACGATTTGGGATAATCGTCCAGCCAATCATTTTGATATCATCAATGTCCATAAAGGATACTTTCATTTTATCTTTATATTCTGAGTAAAACTGATTTAAGTCAACAACTTCTGTGTTTGCTTTAGCATATTTGGAAGGACTGGTACAAAAGGCTTTGCGGAAGGCTTTATCAAATCCATTTCTCGACTTAAAACCATATTTTTTTGCTAAACTGGCCACCTTGACACCCTGACGTAATTCTCTGGCTGCTTTTTGTATTTTCCTCTGACTGATATACGCACTAAGTCCCATTCCAAAATCATCCTGAAAGGCTTTGCGAAAATAGTCTCTGGAATAGTTAAAATGTTCCGCCATCATCTCTGGTGTGATATCTTCTGTAATATGCTCATCAATGTAATTGATCCATGCAATATTCTGAAATTCCATTCGGTAATACTTTGCCGGAACAACGCCGTATTCTTTGCGAAATGCATTAGAAAAAACGCTATAACTTGCAAATTGATATTTGGCACATACTTTTTCCGGATTCTTTCCTTCTTTTAATTCTTCTGCAGCAAAGTACAGCTTTCTCTGTTTTATGTAATCGGTGATTCTCGTTTCATAATAAAGCTGGAAAATATTTTTTAAATGTTTCTCGGAATAATGAAACAGCTTTGCAAGGCCTTTTGCTGTCAGATTCTCCGTAATATGCTCATCAATATAACTAATCCACTCGTCAACTCCATAAATCTTTTTCTCCTCTTTTTTATTTTTCATTACATAATCCGAATGCATTCTTTTTTTAAGAGGAAGATATACTGAGTACAGTCCGTTTTCAAAAGAAATAAAATACATTTTCCGATTGTCATAGTGCATTTCACTTTGCTTTATCCAGTCACATAACGCATATTTTATCAACATTTTTATAATATCCGGTGCCTGTTTATCCCAATATTGCTCTTTTAACGTAAAAACTGCATAATCCGATGCCCCAATATCAATTCTCTTCTTTTCACTTTCCTTTCCGGCATCTTTTGGAACTTCCTGCCCAATCATATAAAAGAAATGGTATGAATCATCATGCCACCAAAACTGCATATACTCTCCGGCACGCTCCCTCTCCTTCCACTTTTCCTTTACATCCTTCTCGATATATTCCATTCCGTTTTGAAAAATATCGCCTTCTAAAGGCAGCATATCTGCCTCTACTGTCTGTGCCATTCTTCTCACAACTTTATATTCTATCATAGAACTATCAGGAATCCGTTCAAATGGAAGGACCTGATTTGTATAATCCTCTTCAATATTTAATCCCTGCACCTGTTCCCTGATTGTATCAAGAGAATTGTCAAAGAAAATGTCAGCCAGATAAAGGAATTCCTGCGTAGAGTATGCCAGTCTGCTTGCCAGATCTTTTACCGAAATGCTGTTATCTGTCTGAAGGCACAAAAGAGTGTCTCTCATACGTTCCCATAAAGCTGATTCTTCCTCCGGAAGTGAGGAAAATGTTTTTGTCTCATTCACTGTGTTCATTTTCTCTATCCTTCTATTATTTCTATTTCTTTTTCTTTCATTTTCTCTGTTATTTTATCTCAGTCGAGAAGACTCCCACCTCCTTCAGGTGGTGAGTGACAGCAAATTTGTCTCAGTGGGAGTCCAATCTCCGACTGAGATAAACGCTCCGCGAGGATGCGCAGTGATTCTGTAAAGAATATGTCAGCTTATGCTGACCAGAATCACGCGCCAAGTCTCGCAGTTGCTCGACTTGAATATTATTTTTTTAATATCCAAATGTTTTTTAGTTATATTGTAAATCACCACTAACATTCTGTCAATTTACAACTCCCACTACGGACAATCTCTATTCTTCAGATAAACTTCGCAACTCTGGAAAAGTCTTTTTTCTTTTCTCTGATACAATATTTATAAAACATAACCTGTGTATTGGTGTATGATATTTATATTCAAGTCGAGCAGTCGCACCGACTGCACTCATAGAAACTGCGGAAAGGAGAGATCGTGAATAAAAATAATTCTTTAGAAGTAATAAAAGATTGTACTACATACATAAAAAATCACCTTCAAGACACATTAACAGCAGAATCTCTGGCTTCCCGCTATGGTTACTCTCTTTATCATTTCTGCCACATTTTTAAAATCTGCTGTGATATGTCACCGGGAAAATACATACGCCTTCTCCGTTTGGAAAAAGCAAAAAAGGATATTTTATCTGGAATGAGTATCACACAGGCCGGATTTGATAATGGCTTTGAAACCAGTTCCGGTTTTTCTAAAGCATTTCGCAAAGAATATGGTATTAGCGCACGAGAATATTTAAAACAAAATAAAGAAAGTGAGGTTCTTATTATGCTACACGTTGAAATTAAAGCATTACGGTCACAGACAGCACTTGGGTACGAGATTCCCGGCGAATATGACAGTGATTACAGCAAATCCGGTGCTTACTGGAATCACATTAATTTTAAAGAATACCCTGCCTATCCAGAAGGAATCCATGATTATGGCGAAGTTGGACTATGGACCCATCCCGACCATATCAGCGGTGAATTACACTATTTCTTTGGCTTTTTAACTGACTCTACAGAAATTCCGGATGGTTTCCATAAGGTGGAGATTCCTGCCGGACGATACGCAATTTTTACAATTAAATCACAGGAAACTCCTGAAAAAGTAGCGGATGCTGTACGGGATGGCTGGCGTTACGTCTTTACCGAATGGCTCTGTACGCAAAAAGAGTATAAAATATCACATCAGGGGATGTGTTTTGAATGCTATCAGGGAGAAGAAGCATATCTTTATCTACCAGTGATTGATTTGTAGATTTGGTAATAGACGAAAAAAGAAAAAACAATACATCCCTTCTGCTCTATAGTCGCTGTGTTTATGATGCTCGTTCGCATCTTAAACACGCTCCCAAGCCGCATCTGGGATGTATTATTTTTTTCTTTTTTCTGGCTATTCTAAATCTACAGTTGGTGAGAATGGGGAATCCCCTTCTTTTTCCAACAAAAATCATTAATTTGCTATTTATTATCAAAACCAGACAGCCGCTGAAATAAAATTTTATGCTGAATTGTAAGAAGACTATGATAAGTGACATCCTCCCCCCACCTGTAGGACGCCACTGAAAAAGTGGTCGTAAAATCATATATCTGATATAATTAAGGTATCATAATTGTCGGAGGTTGAAA
>ERZ827108.651-NODE-651-length-56400-cov-10.524554_pt1 | contig 56400 bp, 63 predicted proteins | sample MGYA00519921_ERZ827108 | MGnify/ENA primary metagenome ERZ827108 (study PRJEB31778, sample SAMEA3449258) | human gut metagenome | biome: human gut; feature: human-associated habitat; material: faeces | place: United Kingdom | collected 2010/2012 ...
TCCGGTCGAAGTGGTCTCTCTGCTGACGGAACACCTCTCTGATTGCCAGGATGCGCTTGTGTTGCTCTGCTGTCAGTACAATCACAGGAGCGTACCGGCGAATGTTGTTTTTCGATGCAGTGCGTAGAACGTCTTGTCGCTCAACGGATTGCAATTCTTTGGGTACAAAAGCCCGAAATTGCTCCGTTTTTTCCTTCTGAAAATCGCTTTTTCCGACCCTCTCGGGCCTGTGTTTTTGTACCTGCAAAGTTAGTTGTTTTAACTAAGATGTGCAAACGACCGATACGAGGTCATTAACGATTCGTTTGAAAAAGTGTAGCAATCCCTCGGTCATTCGTTTGAAAAAGTGTAATGGAGGCATGGTTATTCGGTCAAAAAAGTGTAACTCTTGTTCTACTCAATTGAAGAATCCAAGCCTTAAAATGAATTTAATCAATCCTCTGCGTATTCGTAGTAGATGTCCCACAATGTATCTGGGAAGCCATATCCACAACATTCCACAGACTCAATCATCTTTTTCATTCGTGGCGAGTATTCTGACATTAGTCCGTTAGATGATATGAATTTAACCGCTTTGTTGAAATTGTTCTCAATAGCGGTATAAAACGGATCATCGTAATCACCGTATTGTGCGGTCAGGCTGCATCCTTGTTCCACATAGTAGAGCATCAGGTCCGCAATAGCATTAGGGTCAGGTATGAGTTTCTTGAACGATGTTATCAGTTTATTGCATTCTCTGAAACTCGGATCTTTGGGCCAGTCATTGCGACCAAAGAATTGGTTACGTATTGCCTTTTTATATTTTTCAAGCTCGGCATCACTATTGGGCTCCATATAGAACTCAAGCCATGCACTCGCTTCCTTGCTCGCATCGTACAGCTGAAGCATTATGTCAACAACCTGTTCTTTTGATAGAGTTGACATATATTTTTTTAATTTTGCTTTTGCCATTTTGGTATAAGTTAAATTGATATTATTCTGATAATCTGTTGAAACGGCTTATACGTTCATTTACAATACGGATGTAGTTGCGTTTCAGTTTGTCGGTAAGAAAACTATGGTCAACAAGTCGCTTTGCGCCTTCAGGGAAAACAGTGTATTTGTTTAGGATTCTATCAATGCGTTTCTTTACCAAGCCAATTTTGTCGCCGAATCTCTCAAAATCCAGATGGCAGGGATGACCGGTTCTGTAGTAAACATCGCTCTTTTCTATTTCAGATGACAGTCCGCCGTCAAGACCGAAGTCATCGCCATTGACATGTAAACTTGTATTGATTAGATCGTAAGCAGGAGCCAGACTGTAATCATGCCCATTCAGAATCAACGAGAAATTTTTAAGGTGATCATCGCCATTCGCATAAATGTAATTGAAAACCACAAGTTCAAAGAATCTCTCCATCTCAACCATCCATGCGGCTACATTTGTCCTAATCGCTTTGGCTATATCCTCATAGCAACCGTTGTATTTGAACTGGAGTCCGGCGGTCTGTTCATTCTTGCCTATTATCGAGGCGAAATCCTCCATCGGGAGTTTTGAACCGTCAGGGAGGATGTCGAAACGGCGGGTAATATATACCGACTGACCTTTGGGCGTAAAACAAAGACCATTCGCTGCGGTCTGTATGCCGTAAATCTGTGAGGCAATCTGCATAGTAAGATGTTCGTTGGCAGGAATCATTTTGCGGTCACGGAGAGTCTTGTCCCACGGTGCAGGTTTCAATATATGCGTAGAACGTTCATTGTCGCCTGCTATATTGATTGCATCTGCATTTATAATAGCCGGAAATTTTTCCTGAACGCCTGGAACCGATATGCGGTGCATGGCATCCGCAATCTCGCCGACATTCCGGAATTCGTCAATTTCAAATCCAAGTATCGGATTTACTTTTGTTTTACCAAATAGTAATTTGGCGGACTTTGGGCTATAAGTGTTAAATCCCTCTACAAGAGAAGAAGGGCAGTTCTTTATTTCAACCATTGGTAATCCTCCTTACATTAACCGCTCCAATAAAATCTCTGTCGGCCATCGCTTCAAGCAGTCCGAAAAAATCCTGTTCATCAATTTTCAATGAGCGGCAAATCACACGGCGGTTTGCTCCCTCCGGAATCATATTAGAGAAGAAAGGAAACAAGTGCTCAGAATAAAAAGCATCTGTTCTTTTGGGTAGCGTCGCAGAAATCGGGGGCATGGGAGAGTCAAGATAATCTTTACAATATTGGAAAGAATATCCGATTCCCGGATGCTTCTCCGTCAGTATGCCGGCTTTTATTTCATTGAAATATACCTCAAGCTGTTTCATACGGTGTGCCTTATGCGATATTCAATCTCAATGCCAAGAACATCAAGAATTTTCTTCACGGTGCTAAGTGCAGGATTACCCTTGCCACGCTCAATATCCTTGATTGTAGCAAGACCCACTTGCGACATTTCAGCAAGATCCTGTTGGGTGAGGGAAAGCGTTTCCCTACGCTGTTTCATTATATCCATCAGTTCCATAGTCTGACATAATAAACTTTTTCGCAAAAATAAGGAGAATTTCTGAAACTGCCAAACGAAAGTATAATAAATCATACTTTCGACCATTCTATTATAGTTGGTATTGAAATTGGTCGAATAAAGTATAGTATATCATACTTCTGTCGCTTGTGAAAAATTTATTTGGTGGATTTGTGAAAAAGTATTAACTTTGCGGCCACAAAAAAAGAAACAAATGGCAAGACAGCATTGCAACATACTAATCATCAAAGGTATTCAAAGCTTAAAAGGCTTTGAACGCAATGCATGTGTGATTATGCCGTCAACAACAGGCACATCATATTGCGGAGCTGTCCGACCGTTTCGTTTCAGTAATCCAACTGATATAAGTTAGTCTACAAATACAGACTACTGAGATATAACGACTGTCGGAAAGTCCTTACCAAGCTTCCCGACAGTCGTTTTTTTGTGTCCTCACCGATATAACCTTCTCCATCGCGATTAGCTGCGGACACACATTTCAATAATCGCGTCTTATGACGCATAACCCGAATGAAAATGAAGTTTAATGATCAAAAGAAATTATATCGCCAGAATGCTCTGACTCAGTCAGACATCCTCTACCTCCCCGACAGTCGCGGTCTTGATGTGACCGTCGTTTCGGGGAAGTGTGTTGATATCATACGCAGCATACATGGCTTGATGAGTCGTATGGCTCCTATGGGCGATGATGATAGGAGAAGTCTTTGGTTTGAGGTCAAGGGTAAAAGATGGGAGTGGTATAGGATGTCGGTATCAACCTATAAGGATCGCCATTATCTCTATATCACCGGAGACACTAATGACCATCATGTATTTTGTGACAAGGAAGATTGTAATTCCCGCCATTGTTTCTATGAGGAAGAACTCGTCGGAATATTCTCAAAAATCGAGAAGTATGTTGCCGGACTTGTTGACAACATCTTGTCTGCGCCCGAACAATATAATTTGTATGTTGAGAAATATTTGAGTTACTTCCGGAGAGAAGGGTTGATAAAGAGATCAGTCCTGAACTCTTTGATACCTGACAATAGCTATGACGGAATCGATATACCTCGGGTAATCAACTTATACGAGAATCAGGTCGAGCCTACGCAGTTTTCTGAGATGACCCTCAGACGCTATATGCACTATTGGCGTATAGCATACGAAGCTGTATATGGCAAGATGTCGGGAGATGATGTCGAAGTCTTCAGGCATTCAAGCAAAGGACATGAGGCAAGAGAATATAATCTTGATTCTGAGGATGATTTCAGAAGATGGAAGTCCGATGTCTCTCCTTATCACGGCTTTGATGTGGTGTATGCGAGAGTTCACTTGTACCCTACATATACCAATGGTCAATGGCACTTTTCTGTCGGCATCGGTAGTTATTGGAATCTTGACGAATGCTTCCGAGCTGTCGTAGGATTGTCTGATGCCGGAATCTCGGTTGAATTGGGAGAAGTCGATCATATTCTCGGAATCTTGAAGGAAACCGATTATGTAGAGATTACCCCTTATGCGTATCGATATATGCAGGGCGATGATATCGGTAGCCAGATGAAACTCCCTTATCCTGACGAAGTCGGCAAGGATGTTATCAAGGAAATAATCGCAAACACTAAATGGAATAAGCTTGAGGCGGTAAGTCCTCTCGCTTAACAACTTAACAATAAGAAAAATGAAAATTCAATACGCATCTGACCTCCACTTGGAGTTTCATGAAAACAGCCGTTGGCTTAAAGAGAATCCGCTGGCAGCAGCCGGCGATGTTCTGATATTGGCCGGAGACATCGGCTATCTCGGTGATGACAACTACGTGCATCATCCCTTCTGGGAATGGTGTGCAGAGTCTTTCCGTCAGACTATCGTAATTCCCGGCAACCATGAGTTATACAAGAGTTTCGACATCAACGACCTTCACGAAGGCTGGCAGCAAGAAATACGTCCGAATGTAAAAACTTGCTATAACTGTGTGATTCAGTTGGCTCCCAACATCGATCTCATCGCATCGACTCTTTGGGCAAAGATTCATCCTTATGATGAGTATCAGACCGAACGCGGAGTAACTGACTTTCATCGTATCAGAAACGGACAGTTCCGTCTCTCGGCCCAGCGTTTCAATCAGGAGCATGAGCGTTGCCGTGAGTTTATCGAGAGAAGTGTAGAGCAGAATAACGCAAAGCATATTATCGTCGCCACACACCATGTGCCGTCTTTCGAGCTCATGGCCGACGAGTTCAAGGGTAGCCCGATAAATGGAGCCTTTACATCCGAACTTGGCGACTTTATTGCCAGTAGCCGTATCGAATACTGGATATATGGCCATTCGCATCGAAACATAAATATAACCATCGGCAATACCCGGTGCATCTGCAATCAGCTTGGTTACACCTTTCATGGTGAACAGGCCGATTTCCGCCGGGATGCTGTAATAGAAATAATGACAATGAACTACAAGTTTGACGGTGACCGGTTGTTCTTCACTTCCGACACCCATTTCAACCATACCAACATACTGCAATATTGCAATCGCCCGTTCAAGACTGTCGATCAGATGAACGAAACCATCATCACTAACTGGAACAATGTGGTTGAGTCTGATGATGTAGTCTTCCATCTCGGAGACTTCTGTCTCGGTGGAGCTGAAGAGTGGAATAAGATTCTTGACCGTCTAAACGGCAGAATCTATCTCGTTCTCGGTAATCATGACCTCAAGAATATCCGGCAAGGATTCATAGACAGGTTCGAGCACGTTGCAATGTCGATGTGCATTCAGGTTGGCAAAAAGAAAATCTATCTGAATCACTTTCCTTATCTGTGCTTTGAGGGTGGGTATCATGACGACGTCTGGCAACTGTTCGGACATGTTCATACACGCCAATCAAACACCGGGATAGATGCCGGACGCCTTCAGTACCTCTTCCCGACACAACTTGATGTCGGGGTAGACAACAATAACTTCACGCCTCTGTCTTTCGATGAGGTACGACACAAGATTCAAAGGCAGATTGAATCGAACTAAGTATTTACCTTCTCGACGGCGTCTCGTTTGCGAACAAGACGTCGTCGTTCTGTTTATAAGTTTCCCGATTTGTCCTTCAATCTTGGTAGATGGCGGTTTTGATGACGTTGTCGGCGCGGGTGGCGAAGATGGTGTAGGCGTCTTGGATGCGGCTGAGAGGGTAGCGGTGGGTTATCAGATGGGTGGTGTCGATCTTGCCTTCCGAAATCAGCTGCATGATTTTGTCGCAGTCGCAGGCATCCACTCCGCCGGTCTTGAAAGTGAGGTTCTTGCCATACATCCACGGCAGCGGCAATATCTGTTCCTTCTCGTATAGTGCGACAATCGTGACGACGGCATTGGGACGGGCACAACGCCATGCAAGTTCAAAGGTATCCTCGCCTCCGGCAACCTCGATTACCTGGTCGGCCCCTCGACCCTCTGTCGATGACTTAAGGTCTTCAAGGCATTCTGTCGGCTCAACTACATTGACATCCGGATAATGCTGGCGTACAAATCCTCGGCGGCTCTTGTCAGCCTCGCAAACGACAATTCGTCGAGGATTATACAGCCGCACACATTCGAGAGTGCATAAGCCGGTCGGACCGGCTCCGATGATAAGCACCGTGTCTTCCTCGGAAATTTCAGAAATCTTGGCAGCCCAATAACCGGTAGCGAGGATGTCGCCGACAAATAGTGCCTGGTCGTCGCTCACGTTATCGGGAATCGGAGTCAGTCCATTGTCTGCATACGGCACGCGGACATATTCCGCCTGACCGCCATCAATGCGGCAACCAAGCATCCACCCACCGGATGTGCAGTTGTTCACGTATCCCAGTTTGCAATAGAAGCACTCGCCGCAGAACGTCTCGACATTCACGGCAACCCTGTCGCCCGGCTTAACCTTGGTGACCTCCGAACCGACTGCCTCAACGACACCAACCAGCTCATGCCCCACGGTAATGCCGACTTCAGCCTGAGGCACAGCCCCGTGCAGAATATGAAGGTCCGATGAACAGATGCTTGAAAGAGTAACCCTCACCACGGCATCCTTCGGGTCCAAAATTTCCGGCTTCGGTTTCTCAATCAGTTCAAACCGTCCCGGCGCGGTATATGTCAATGCTTTCATTTCAAATTTCTTTATGAGTTTATTCAATGTCCGATGGGAGAAGGTCATTATCGTTAAAACGGTCGAAATCAGACTGGAAAAGCTTGTCCTGAATGACGCGATATTTCTCAAACTCAGTTTCAGCGTATTCTTTAGCTTGTTCGGCTGATACATGTCCGCTATCAGTCAGAACGGGACGGTCGGTAAGATCAAGAAACCTATCAATACGCTTAGCCCAATCCTCCATTGTCATGGGAATATGACGCTTTGCCATGTCTTCCGCCAAATCAAGGAATGAGTTGACAATTCGTCCCATATCCTCCAGCTCACTCTCTTTGAGATAATTTTTGGCGATGCTGACATCCGGCTTAACAATCTTTCCGTCAGGAGCGTTCTCCCATGTCGTCAGCCCCATGTGTTCTTTCTCGGCGTTGGCACGTTCAATGATAAGTTCAGCCGCCGTATGACCATGAACAGCGTAGTGCATCTTATTCTGAACCTTCTTGAAGAATAGTCTTGTGGTAGGGGCATCTCTGTTGTAGTCAATGGCAGTAGCATAGATGTCAGTCAGCTTTTGATAGAAACGCCGCTCGCTTAGACGTATCTCGCGGATTTCAGCCAACAGATGCTCGAAATAGTCCTCGCCTATAAACGAGCCGTTCTCCATGCGCTTCTTGTCAATCACATATCCACGTATGGCAAACTGACGCAAAATAAACGTACACCACTGCCTGAATTGCGTGGCACGAGTGCTGTTAACGCGATACCCGACGCTGATAATGGCATCGAGATTGTAGAAAGTCGTATTATAGTTCTTGCCATCTGAGGCAGTTGTTTCCATTTTGGAAATAACTGAATTTTCCGAAAGTTCTCCACTTTCGAAAATATTCTTTAGATGCTTGCTAATGGCTGGAATCCCTACATCAAAAAGTTCTGCCATGGCTTTCTGCGTACACCACACAGTTTCATCACGGTACACAACCTGCACACCATCCTCCTTACCCTCAATCTGAAAGATCAGGAACTCCGCCGTGCTGTTGCGTATCTCAAATTTTTTCGGCATAGTTATTTGATGAAGTTTTACAGACTCTCATAGTAACGGCGAATCTTGTCGGCCATCATGGAGCGACGTTCGTCCAGGAAGCGGCTATAATCCTTATGATCCATATTGAAGACATCCATTGGAATACAGTTCATAGCGAGATTATTATACAGCTGCGCCTCGTCTATGATAGAGCCACAGGTTGCTTGTTTTGTCTTGCATTGTGCCAATGCTTCCGGGAAATACTCCTTCGGGGCTTTCTTGCCAATCGATTCATTAACCGGACGGTCAAGATATGCGTAGTTGCCATCCTGATTGTAGAGATTCTTGGAATAACCGTTGTTAATTAGATATTGTTTGGGGAACACATGATGCACGTCACCGCCCAGATTAATCAACTCGCGGACCGTGATGTTTGCCGACAGGATAGAAACGTCGTTGAAATAGACCTGGGCCGCCAAGTAGACCAGATATGTTGGGTTATTGGTGGAGGTCATGGTCAGATTCTGGGGAACCGCCACGCGCCAGAAGTTATCCGATAAAGTAGCATCCTCTATAGATTTAAGCATGGCAGGAATCCCCTGTTCTGTGATTTGACGAATATCACGAGCAAATGCGGACTCAGGTGAACTGCTGTAACGGCCGGTCAATACAGACAGCACATACCACTTTTGAACAATACGCTTGCGCTCGGCAACAGGGACATCCGAATCCTGAAGAAGCAAATGGACGGTGTACGCGAAGTCAAGCGCCATATTGGAATTGACCAACTTGGAAGAAATGAACCCCGCCGATTTGACGGCGATCATAAACTGCGTGAAGTTATGCTGACTTATAACGTTGAGCACGCCGTCATACATTTGCTTGAAGGTGTCTTCAATGATCTCTTCCCTGAATTCTCGAGTATCAAAGTCGCGGCCAGTGAGCAACTGTACAAGATTGACAAGTTTCGCTCTCTTTAGTTTATGCATGAAAGCTACGCGAATCACATCATCGCAGCCCGGATCGTATACAGTCTCCTTATCGTTAGCGAGCCAGGCAAGTTTTGATAAGTAAGGAGTAGCGGCAAAGCTTTTATCGTTATTCTTGATAAATTCGTAGTATGTTGGCACTACAGCGAGATGGCTGAAGTAGTCAATGACCTTACGAAGCGTATTGCCGCCATGAATTTCATCGGCTGCCATCTTGGACATTACGAAATCGCCCTGACTCAAGGGTGTACCCTTGGAGTTTATACGGATGAAGATATCCGTAACGACGTCAATGTCCAGTTTCTCGGACAACTCGATGACGCCTATTTGAGTGGTCTCGATACCTTTAAGCTTGTTAAGGACAGTCTGCAGGTTATCGCCAGACATTTCGGGATTCTCGGCGATATAATTGGGGATGAATGTCCATGACGAGAAGGAAGAACTGAAAATATCGGCAATATCAGGAATCCAGCGTTTGCTCTTGAGGTGAGCCGGTGTCTGCACTGCAAATATCTCAGCCTCGCTGTTGCCATGGATGTAATCCAGGGCTGCGAACGGGTCAAACGCGATCTTGACTCGGCATTCTTTGAATTCGCTGTTGAAAACCTTACGGGCTGCAACCGCCGTCATAAGCGCAGTGATGCGCTGCTGTCCGTCAATGATGACTTTTTTGCCGGAAGACATCGTACCGTCCTTGAGTTTGACATTTGGATTCTTCCAAAGAATAATGTATCCTGTGGGATAGCCCTTGTACAGAGAATCGATAAGATCCCTTACCTGACTGTTTTTCCAGACAAAAGGACGCTGTATTTCAGGAATGGCAATATCCTTTGCCTCAATTAGGCCAAGCAATCCCTTGATGGTAATAGAAGTGTTGGTAAATTTTTCGCTGTCCATAAGTTCGATTTACGGTTTATAATATCATGATCATAGTTGCGAAGCAAACCTTATCACCCATGGCTCTGCCTCATGACCTGCTTAGTCATTCGTCACTCTGACCCATGACTTCATATAATGCTGTAAAGATAATAAAAATATTTATTATATAATAGGGTGTTCAGTTTGATGTTCCAACTTTTTAGCTCTGGTATCATCTGCAATATTCTGTAAATTAGAGCAATACCATCATAAGGTAAGCCGATTTTTGAATCAAAAAAAGCATAGTTTTTAATGCCGTAGTATTCAATAAATCATTTGATGAGTATCAGCAACTTATGACATGTAGCACTTAAATTTCGTCTCAAAAATGAGAACATAGAACTGAACACCCTAATTATATAATATGTCGAGCTGCGAAAATTTACTGCTTTTAACCAACATCACCTATGCTCAACATAATTACAGAATGAGTAATCACCGGATTGTTTTTAATAGCCAGATAAACTTTTTGTAGAGATCCCTTTAGTTTCTTTACAGTGTCATTATTGGGCTTTACAGTGTCATTTACAGTGTCACGCTGGGAATTTACAGTGTCATTTTCTTGATGCTGCAAAACTCGGCGGTTTAGATTGGCAATATGATGACGGAGCATGACATCCTGTGCGATTGTAGAATCGTCATTCTCAGGGCTGTCAACTATAGTAAGCACATAAAGTATTTGTGCATTTCATATAAGATACTTGATTTGATCTTATGTTCTGATCTGCGCATGACTATAAATTGAAATGCACATATACTTTGTGTTCGTACTATAACAAAAATCGAATGATTTTTGTCGGAATGCATTGCCGGAATATAGCGGGTGTTGATATTTTCCGCAGGTCATCGTGGATATTGGCGAAAGTGGCGACGATGGAGCGTACATTGGCGCCGTTGGAACCGGAGCACGTCCCCATCTCGATTACCCAGTCGGTGTCACGCACAATCTCGGTGTCATGGTCCATGGGGAGCACGGAGTTGCCGTCGGCCGCAAGGTCATGCATGACTCCCTTGAGTCCCTGGATATTGACATGGTGAGGCCGTCGTCTTAAATTTCCGGATTGGAGTAGAGGCTATTGATGAAGATACGCAGCAACGGATCGGTCAGGTAATACCCTTGCTCGGAACGTGAGATGAATCCGGCTTTAGACAGCGTCCTCAGGGCATTCTGTACGGTACTGGCCGACGGCAGACCGTGACGTTTGAGAAACGCTCCGCTCGTCGGGCTGCTTACCAGTTGGTCCGCCGCCAGTGCGTACAGTGTCTGGCGTGACGATGCGTTAACATTCGACAGTATCTCGCGATACAGCACTTCGTTGGAGTCAAGCATCGCATGTATTGTCTTGACGATGGTCCCGTCGTCACACGCCTCGCCTTGTGGAGTGGAGGCAAAGGCTCCGTTCATTGTGCGCTGCATGTAGAATGTATTGCCGTCAAACAGACGGAACACCTTTTGGATTGAATCCTGATGTATCCCGCGTCCCCGTTCTCCGAAAAGCCTGAGCGCGAACTCGGCATACGTTTCTTCGGGTATCGGACCTAAGTGCATCAATTCGGCACTGTTGTAGAATGGCCGTTTGGAGGATATGAACATCTCTTGTAATATATGACGCTCGCTGCCGGCAAATATGAACGTGGCGTTTCCCATACGTTGCATGTGCGAGCGTAAGATGGCCTCGACATTCTTCTCGGGATATTTAGTGATTTGCTGAAACTCGTCTATCGCTATCACAATCGGGCGATCGCTTTGCTCTATATACATGAATATCTCTTGAAGCGTATATTCCGGATTGTGAATGTCGCCTAACTGTACATCGAAAGTGGGCGTCCCGCTTATGGGGTCAAATCCAAAAGATCCTTTCAACGACTTCAGTGCTGCCAGAAATCCGCGAAGCCTCGCCGCTCCTGTGAGACGGAGACTGTTGAAAACAGCCTTCCCTAACAGATAGGTGAATTCGCTCAGGGTTCCTGTCTGCAGGATGTCCAGGAACACCGTCAGATATTCCTGACGTATCTCCTCGGAATCGTTCATGGCGATATGTATCAATGATGTCTTGCCCATGCGGCGTGGCGATATCATAACCACATTCCTGCCGTTGGTCACGGCCGACACGAGTGACAGTTCCTCATTCTCTCTGTCGCAAAAGTAAGGTCTTTCTATTTTATGACTCAATATAAAGGGATTCTTAATTTCCATAACAGTAAATTATAGGTTTGCCTTTGAAGCAATCACGTCACGAAATTAATTATTAAAATCCAATTATGCAAATTCAATAATTGAAATTCAATTATTGAATTGTTCGGATATGGCGCTTACTTGGTCAAACTAATTTTATCCCTGGATTGTTAGTGTCATAGATAAATACTTGTCAAGTACATGCCATGAATATAGATAAACTTTTTGATCTGGCCGGGAAGGTGGCGGTAGTCACCGGAGGCGGCGATGGTATTGGCGCGGAATGCTGCAGATTGCTGGCCTCGGCAGGCGCATCGGTAATTGTGAGTGACATAAGTTCGGACAAAGCAAAGACGGTGGCGGACGGCATTGTCGCACAGGGCGGCAATGCGATTCCCGTAGTGTGCGACGTCCTTAAGGAGGAGGACCTGGTCAATCTGATAGACGCCGCGGTCCATACCTATGGCACGGTCAATATCCTTGTCAATAATGCGGGACTCGGCGGAGGCGGTCGCGAGAATCCCTTTAAGATTGACATGCAATATGTAGAGCGCATTTATCGGATTAATGTTTTCGCCCCGATGCGGCTTTGTCAGCTTGCTGTACCGGAGATGGGGAAATCCGGCTATGGCAGCATCGTAAACGTGACGTCCGTGAGTGCTATTGACAAAGAACCCAATATGTGCGTTTATTCCTCGTCGAAAGCCGCGTTAAACCATCTTACCGCGAATCTTGCATACGACTTCGGTCCGTACGGCGTTCGAATCAACAATGTAGGACCCGGTGCGACCATGACAGCGGCCCTACGGTCGATCCTGACTCCGGAATTACATGAAAAGATGCTGAAACGCACACCTATCAAACGCCTCGGTGAGGTGTCTGACATAGCCCAGGCCGTTCTGTTTTTCGCATCTCCGGCATCTGCATGGATAAGCGGCCAGGTAATATATGTCAATGGTGGGGGAGACCAGACGCTTAACTGAGCACAGCCTCTTAAGTATTGTTTTTACAGGAAAAACGAAGGAGGCAGTTCCTGTACGCCATGACTTCATGGTCACTCGCCTCTATGTCCCATGACTCCATATAATGATGCAAAAATGATAGGAATATTTATTATATGATATGTTGAGAGATGTGTAATTGTGGTGTTAGACCAAACTCTGACTCTGACAAATGCTTGATTTCGGGATTGATAGATACAAGTTGTCCGATAAATTCATCCTGACGCACAGATGAGATGATAAGAGGAATAGATTTTTACTCTGTCGACATGTCTGCCGCAGTCTTATCCATATAGGAGTTTTATCCTGTCTATCGGCTCAAATTTTAAGCTATATCCATGAAAAATGGTTTCAGATTGAGCCCCGATTTCCCCAATGTTTTAGCCGGATTTGAGCCGATAGGCTCTATTTCGGAGGGAACAGGATTTCAGCCAATCGGATTTTCTCATCGGCGGGAAGATTATAAATGTCCTGTTTTGTCAGGTCGGTATAGAGGTTCATATTGGGTCTGACGAATCGTCGATGACGCTGTCCGTCAATTATCACAACTACTTCATAATGCCCTTTGGAATTGACTGATACCGAAAAATCAGTGATAGTTTTTCCGTGCATATCGCACAAGGATTTTTCGATACCATCGTCTTTGGAGATATAACCGAAAGCGATAAGATTGTCGTTCCCTAAAATGGCGGAATTTGTTTGTATATAATTCATTGTAATTTTCGACATTCCCATCGAGGAGTAATATTCCGGAGATTTAAATTTTTTTTAATCTTAGGGTATTGTATTCTTGGACATGGTGAAATGTAACTTTGCAGAGTTATAAATCCACGAAGATGAGACATCAGACCATATCCATACGCGACGACAACGGTGCGGAAGTTCCGGCGCAGGCACCGCTGATAATATCGTCAGGACAGGGCGCTGTCAGCTGAGCTTGATAAGTTCCGGTATGAAGCCGCGGACATGGTGAAGCGTTGCCTCGCCGGGGAGGGCGACCTCGGCGTCGCGGTCGCTGAATATCATGGCCACGCGGTTGTCGGTCTCAGCGTCGGTCTTTACAACGACGAGGATCTCGGCGCCATCCTTGCGATACCTGTCGAACTCCATGCTGCCGCGCCACATGGCCGGATTGTCGCGCCTGAACGTCATCACGCCGCACACATAATCCAGCAGGCGCCGCTCGCGGGCGTCCTCTGGCTTCAGATGGCCGGAGGTGCGCGACGCGTTGTCGGGCTGAGCGCCTTCGCAGTCGCGGCTAAGGTCGGCGAATTCGTCGCCGTAATAGAGCGTGACCGGTCCGGGATAGCCCGCGAGTATGGCGAAACGGGTCATTAGATTTATCTCGTTGCCTTCGTCATAGAAACTGTCGGCAACGCGCACGCCATCATGGTTCGACAGGAAGAGGTTCGGAAGCACATCGTCAGGCTGGTACCCTCTGTCGGCCGGAGGAGAAAACACTTTCATAACATCATCCCACCCGTTTTCGAGGCCGCCTCCGTCATGGCCGTCCATCTCGCCGCTGACCAGCAGCTTGCCGTCGAAGTCGAAAGCGCTCTTCAGACCTCCGTCGCGGAAAATCCGGGAGCTTATGCCTTGCGCGTCGCTCCAGTCCTCGCCTACCATGTACCCCAGGATGCCCCATTCCTTGCCCTCGGCACGACGGCGGTCGCAGACTTCCCTTACGGCCTGCGAAATCTCGCACCAGTAGTTGTGGCCGTCCTGACAGAGCTGGTACGCCTGATCGAAACGCCACCCATCGATATCGAACTTGTCAATCCAGTATATCGCAACCTCCTTGAAGTAGTCAAGCGACTCGGGATATTTCACGTTTCCCAAGCCCCCTTCCTCGCCCCGGTCGCTAAGCGTTGGCGTCGAGTCGATATTATGTCCCGACGGAGAGGGTCGATCAACCCCTCCGTGATGCCCGAACACGCCGTCGAGGAACACGTACAAGCCCCGCTCATGGGCTTTCCCGACAAGTTCGCGCAGGTCGTCCTCTGTGCCGAAATGCGGGTCTATGCTGAAATAATCGTTGGCGAAATAGCCGGTCGAGCGTAGCTTCTCGCCCCCCTCGGCCCTGGAGCTGTCGAATATCGGGGTCAGCCAAATGGCGGTCACCCCGAGCCGGGCAATATAGTCCAGCGCGGAAATCACGCCCCGCAGATTGCCGTCCTTGCGTTCGCCCTCGGGGCCCCACATGTCGTCATAGCCTTCGGCTCCTTTTGCCGAGAGCACGAATGAACCTACCATCACTTGATATATTGCAAGTGCTCTCCAGTCACTTTCTGGTCTGCGGATAATCTTTCCCATATAATTCTATTTTAGTTTGAGACATACAACAAATTGAAATAGCTTTTTGTTGAAGCCGTTTCGTAGCAGCCGCTCTTTCCTCACGTAGCGTTCTGCCCTTTTACCATGCTTTGTTACAACCAACGAATTATGCAAATAACAAAAAATATAGCGTATGTTTGTATGGGAATATTCCGCTCTGGCATTTTATTGTCTAGTCCGGAAAAGAGTTGAAGCCCTGCCATGACGGACGCACGGTATCTTCGCTCCCCGAAGATAATCTCGTAGCGGTCGGTGTCCGCTATCGGGCGTAGGCCGATTTGCTGAAGGACACCCTGCGATGCGATGCTGTCGGAGAGTTCCTTGAGAGCTGCCTCGTCAAAGTTCTTGCGAGTGTTGAATGCGCTCGGCTGAATGAGGGCGAGTGATACGTTTTCTTTTCTGATTGCTTTGGTCTCCATAATCTTGACTTTTAAGATGTTGATAAATATTGTTTTTTCTCCCTTACTTTTATCAGTTCCTTCCGGGAGGGTTGTCGGACTGATTTTTTCGGCAAGTCAGTAAGGTCGCGGCACCGGTGGATTTCGACAAGGCTGACAGGGCGAAGCCCCGTCACGCTGCCGCCGGGCCTTGGCATATCCACGAGCGGCCTTAACTTCGCCGATTCAAAAATCACGGCAACCGTCACGGAGGCATCTGTAAAGCTGTACAGGATATAACTGTTCCCGGGTATGGGTATAAGTGTCCCGGCATATCCCGGCATATCTGAAACAGGTATCGAAGGAGCAGATCCGCGATATAAAAGGAGGCTGTAAATAGAAAGGGAAGAAGGGCGGGAGGCATCCATGTGTGGATGAGAGGTAAGCCGTCAGGAAAATTGCCGGTCAACGAAGATATGGAAGTACGGGCGTAAGTGGAGGGAAACGGAACCTATGCCAGTACTGACTTCGAGGCCGACAGGCATTTTTCGGATTACCGCTTTGAAAGCGAGTGTCGGGCCGGGCAACATGAAATATTGCCGAGTCCGTCTCTCGCTCAAAGTCAGCCACGCGGATGCCGGGTCGGGGCGCAGCTGTATAAGGGACAACAAAAAGTATATAACCGGGATAATGCTCATAATGAATACGAGACCAACGGGTAATGACCATATTTTTATTATTTTTGTCTTGTCTATAAGACAAAAAATGCCTAATTTTGTCTTGTCAATAAGACAAAATTAGATATGATAAAACCTGAGATTCTCCGAGAAGTGATGCTGGAAAACCGGGAAGAGGTTATGCATCATAAAGTTATAAAACGAAATATATCACTTGACGGATTTGACCGTCAAGTGCTGGTGGGTGCGCGTCGCGCCGGTAAATCGTATCTGTTATATGGGAAAATCCAAGAACTGATTACTGAGGGGTACTCATGGGATGAAATTGTATATCTGAATTTTGAGGATGAGCGACTTGCAGGTATCGAACTGTCTGATTTGAACATGATTCTGGAAGTCCATGCCGGATTAAGTGATAAACGACCGATGTTGTTCCTTGATGAGATTCAGAACATCGAAGGGTGGGAGCATTTTGCCAGGCGGATTGCAGATAACAAATTCACGGTATTCATTACAGGCAGCAACGCAAAGATGCTATCCAAAGATGTGAGCGCGGTTCTCGGTGGCAGATATTTGACACGCGAGATATTCCCTATGCAGTTCAATGAATTTATCGCCATCAACGGAGTGGATCCGACAAATAAATTATTGACGGCTACAACTGCTTCGCGCGGAGAGCTTATGAAGCTCTTTGAAGAGTATTTCCAGTTCGGCGGTTTTCCTGAATGTGCCACTATGCCGGTGAAGCGTGATTACCTCATGAGCCTGTATCAGAAAATATTCCTCGGCGATATAGCTGCACGGAATAAGATTGATAATATTTTTGCACTGAGGGTACTTATCCGCAAACTGGCTGAAAGCATCAAACAGCCGCTTTCATTTACCCGTGCAGCAAACATTGTCGCTTCCACCGGTACTAAAATAGGTAAAAGCACTGTCATTAATTATCTGTCATACGCAACTGAAGCATATCTGATTTTGCCTGTGACAAATATCGCAGATAATCTGGTGGACAAAGTATCCAATCCAAAATACTATTTTATCGATAACGGAATAATTTCCCTGCTTGCTCTCGACATCCGCACCTCCTTGCTTGAAAATATAGTGGCGTTGAAGCTCCTTTCGACTTACGGAACAACGGAGGATGCTGTCTTTTTCTATAATCATGGCGTAGAAGTGGATTTTTATGTGCCGCAAGCGGAAACAGCCATACAGGTATGCTACACAATGAATGACGCCGAAGGAACCTTTGAGCGAGAGACTAAGGCTCTTATAAAGATACAATCCCGCCTGTCATGCCGCAGGAATATAGTTGTAACCTATAGTGATGAGGACGTGATAGAAAAGGATGGCGTTAAGATAGAAATTATACCTGTGTGGAAATTTATACTGGGTTCAGTGTAGAATTATCATAATCGTATGAATATAAAAAGCAGTCCGATACCGTATAAATAAATAGGGTGTTCAGTTTGATGTTCCAACTTTTTAGCTCTGGTATCATCTGCAATATTCTGTAAATTAGAGCAATACCATCATAAGGTAAGCCGATTTTTGAATCAAAAAAAGCATAGTTTTTAATGCCGTAGTATTCAATAAATCATTTGATGAGTATCAGCAACTTATGACATGTAGCACTTAAATTTCGTCTCAAAAATGAGAACATAGAACTGAACACCCTAATAAATAAAAAATCCCTGTCTGGTTTCACAACCGGACAGGGAATAAAAGTCAGATATATGGTGATGTCAGGCCGCTTCCTCGGTAATTGTCGGCTTGTCCGGTGAGATATTATCGGACAGCGATATACCTTTTTCGGCATTTTTGAGGTCTTCCTCGATCTTCTGCTGCAACTCCCTGCATTGAGCCTTGAGAGTTTCAAGCTCCGGGGCTTTAGGCCATCTGCGGTCTATAATTTCTTCCAACACCGGAATTTCTTCCCGCAGTCTCGCTATATCCTTTTCTTTTTCAGCTATCCGGGCAGGCATACGTTCCATGACAGCGTAGGGATATGCGGCGGCTTCCACGAATGAGAGTGGCAACGATCCCGATTGGGAGCATCGGTACTTGAGTCCGCTTGCTCCCTCGATGAAGAAGATGTTGCGCTCGAACATTCCGGCAATATTATACTCGCTCCTTACCGTCATGGGCAAGCCAATATAAGAACCGACGGCTTTGTGTTCCGTTCCCCGGTAGGACTTTGATATGCGGTGAAGCTCTCGCCCGATTTCCTGCGGTGTGGCAAAAGTGCCGGATACGAGGGTTACTGCTGCATCATCTTTCCGTGAAACAAAACAGCGGTAGTCCATATTCATTTTGGCAATCATATCCTCTGCTGCTGCAATGGCTTTCTGATTGTCCGACATCTTGCGCTCCGCACGGCCTTTTTCTTTCTTGAATATGGCCTGTTCCTTTTCAAGCTGCATAATCCTGTTGTCGAGTTTGGCCTTTTTCAGCAGGTCGGTGTTGCCGGAAAGGATTGCCACGAACTCTGCAAAGTTCATGCCGTTTTCCTCGTCCATGCCATCCTCGTCGATGCGTCGCACGGCAATCGTGCCGTTGTTGATCTGATTTATGAACATCTGCTTGTTCTTTAGCAGATTGAACTTATATGCGTCAAGAGTTTTCTCCGTTCCGTAAATAACGATGTCAACGGTGTTTCCACCCCATAGTTTCACGGTGTTTCCCTTGCGGACGGCCCTGCCGTTACGCTGCTCCATGTCGGCCGGACGCCAGGGTATCTCAAGATGATGCACCGCCACGGCTCGTTCCTGGGCGTTAACGCCTGTGCCTAACGTGGTTGTGGAGCCGAAAAGCACACGCACTCTGCCGCTGTTCATGTCGGCGAACAGTTTCTTCCTCGCCCTTTCGGTCTTGGCGCACTGGATAAACTGTATTTCTTCCGGGGGTATTCCGAGAGCCACAAGTTTGTCCTTTATGTCCTGATAGATGTTCCACTCGCCGGGCTTGTAGGTGGAAAGGTCGCTGAAAACGAACTGTGTGCCACGGTTGGCGTTTGAGCGCACATAGTATTCATAGACTGTCCTTGCGCAGATTGAAGCCTTGTTGCCGGGGTCATCGCTGAACTTGTCGCCGAGAAGCCTCAAGTCAAGAGCCATTTTCCTCGCTACATTTGTAGCTATAAGCATTTTCGCCTTGTCAAGATTGTCAGGTGCAGGAATATCAAGACCGAGGTCAGCCCATTCTCCCGATTTGGCGAATGATACAAGCCTCCCTGCCATTTCTTCCTGCTCGATTGTCGGGGGATTGGAGAGGAAGCGCACGTTCTTTTCGGGAACATCGAGGTTAATCATGTCCGTTGTGCGGTAATCCGTTATCTCACGGAGGAATGAGGCAAGTTCCGGCACCTTTATATAAGAACGGAAACGCTCTTTGCGCTTGATATTGCCGGTGACATCAAGCTCGTAATCCGCCTTTTTCTCGGTGTATATTGCCGCCCACGCATCGAAGCAGCTTATCCGCTGTTTCTTGAGTTCCTGCGGACGCATATACTTGAACATCACATACAGCTCGGTAAGAGCGTTGACAACAACCGTGCCTGACAGGAATGTGGCTCCGAGGTCACGGCCTGTGCGCCTCTGAATGTCACGGATTGCAATAAGCAGGTTCATCGCCCTTTGTGAGCCTTTGGTGTTTCCGATGCCCGCAACCCTTGTATGACGTGTCTGCAGCATTAAATTTTTGAACGCATGACATTCATCTACAAAAATATGGTCTATCCCCATAGTGTTGAAATCAAGCGTGTTGTCTTTGCGTTGGTCTATGTCGTGACGCAATTCGGCGAGTTTGGCGGTCAGGTTCTCCTGCCGTTTCTCAAGCCCCGTCTGCATCTTTGAGCTGCGGTAGCGCATGGAGGAGTTCTCGAGAACCTCAAGGCAACGCTCGACATCGGCAAGTTCCTCACGGAAGATTGCAGCCATAGTTTCCTGCGACTGGGGTATCTTTGAAAACTGGTCGTGGGTCAGTATCACGCAATCCCAGTTATTGTTCTTTATCTGCGAGAAAATCTCCTTGCGGTTTGCAGGCGTGAAATCCTCGCGTCCGGGATAGAGTATCTTAGCCATGGGATATGCCTTGCGGAAAGTGTCGGCTATCTCATGCACGTTGGACTTTAGCCCGATAATCATAGGCTTGTTGACAATACCGAGACGCTTCATTTCGTATGCGGCGATACACATTATCATTGTTTTTCCTGCACCGACCTCATGCCAGCAGATGCCTCCGTCGTTCTGCTTTTATCATCCATACGGCGTCCTTTTGGGATGGATAGAGGCTGTCGTATGGAAAATGTTCCAATGTGAGGCCGGGGAAAGTCTGCGCCGATCCGTCGTAGGCCGGTCGCACATAGCAATTAAAGCGGCTGTTGTATTCGGCTACAAGCCGGTCACGGACAGGCAGGGGCTGGCGGTCGAGCCAGTCACGGAACGTGGAGCGTATCTCCTGTATCTTGGCTGCTGCCTCCTGTACCAACCCTAAGGCTGAGACGCTGATGAAAGCCAACGAGACAGAATTACTCCATTATCTATGTGGTAGTCCGTTTAACTCGGATGATGTTGATTACTATTGGAAATCAATAAAGATTGCCCTGCGTAATGACTATAAGATTGAGGATGTGCCGATGTGGTTTGACTACATCAAGATGTTGGAGCAAATGGGCAGAGACATCAATTCACCCTCGCTGATAGCACCCCAAGACCTCAAAACCGCCCACGACATATATGTGGCAAAGGTAAACCGCCAGCGCATCAAGGAGCAGAGAGAGAAGGAACGTCAGCAAGCCATTGAGGACAAAGCAAAGTTTGAGGAACTCAAATCCCGCTATTTCGGAATGGCGATGACAGACGGAGAGATTGAAATCCACTCAATCGACACCATCGACGATTACTATAAAATCGGTGAAAGTCAATCTATTTGCTGCGGTACAGCCAAATATTTTCTCAAAGAAAGTACGTTGACCCTCACCGCCTACATCGGCAACAAGCAGATAGCCACCATTGAAATCTCGCTTGACGACTACCATATTATCCAATGCCGAGCATTCGCCAACGGAATATGCGAGTACACCGAGCAGATAGCAGGTATCATCAACGCCAACAAGAAGATGATTGCCGAGCGCAAGACAGCATAAGTTAAACCCGACCACCGCCAACCCCGGCGGTGGTCACAAAACCTCCAGGACTATGACACGTATGACTCAAAACGGAATATCTACCACCCAAGCAGGTCAGGAACAATACGAGACCTTCTACTCCGCCAACAGAGGGCGCAAGCGTAAAGGTAAAAACTGGTATGTAAACGCCGGCCATGTGAAGATAACTGTCAATGTCGGCAGCAATACGATTATAACTGCTCATAAGCTGGCGCCTTTGTGTCCATAAGATTATGATTTTAAATCATATCGCAGTAACAATCCCAGTTAAGCCATTCCTTATGGCGGAGCAGTCCGAGAAGCGGACGGAGTATAGAGACATCGGTAATTTTTCTGAGGTAGAGAGCTTCGCCGCTGACCTTTACCATATATCCGCTGTGGGTCTTTTCGATGCTTTCCACGGCATCGCTGTCGGCGACATTTGAATGATTGAATTCATCGAATTTCAGCAGATTCCCGTCAGGATAGATCATTGGTTTCGCCCACTCGTTGAAAATCCAGAGCATCATGTCGGCCATGCGCATGATGTCCGACTTCCACATCTCCAATGAACGGTCGCTGTCGGCTCGTTCAAGAATGTCGGCAATCTCCTCTCTTGCCTCCGGTAAATCTTTCATGTCAAATTGTTTTAGCTGTTTATATGTATATTCAGAAATATCTTTTGTGGAGTTTGGCTAAAAGTTCATCCGTCAACGTTATCCCGCAGGCATCGCCCAACACAGCATCGCAATCGCAATAAGGACATAATACAGTCGAACCTCCGTCGGCATAATCCTCTATCTCTTCAGGCTTGAAAAAGGTATCGCAGCAGATGCAGTAGCAAAATTTCGACTGCTCTACCTCCTCGCGGTTGTCCATGGTGTGCATGTGGGCGTCTCGCAGATCGTTGTCCTTTTTCTCCAGCCGTCCGTCGATACTCGCAGCATACTCTTTTGGAATATAACGGTCGGCACGTAGTGAATATTCATGACCGTAATAGAGAAAAGTAACGGTCTCCACGTCACCGTCCATGATTATGGGCGCCGAGATTTCGTCGAAGTCGTCCTTGTCGGTCCGTGTAAAGGATACAACCTCCCCGAACCGCTCCTTAACATTGAAAAAGAAGTGTCTGAGGCATGCGCCGCCGTTACCATCGGTGTCGAAGGTGTATGTGCGCGTGTACTGGAATTTAGTCTTCATACGATTTTATCATTTTGTCAATCTCCTTTGCCAGATTTTTGATTCCGGCGTCCGTATCAAGCCCCGTCATCGGAGGATAAGCCGCGCAACCGAAGCGCTCCAAGTGTTCCTTTGGAAGATGCGAGTCGGCTTCGTCGGGAGTGAACCATCCCGTTGACAGTTTCTCGCCGAGCCTTATATTGTAACGCGCACCCATCTCGTGAGCCATGTCAATCTCGTTGCTGTCGAGACTATAGCTGAAGAACGGTCCTGAGCGTTCGCCACGCTTGCGTGTCTGTTCCTTATCCTCCCCGAGCATCCTCTTCATCCATTCCCATGCCGCCCAGTCGGGATTTATGTATATCCGGTGGCTGCCATGAATCCGTGCTGCGAGTAGGCAACCGGTCTCAAGAGTCACTATCTGGTCATAGCGAGACCTCTTGCAAATCCTCTCAAGGCCCTGCCGTGAAGCCTTCAGGGTGTTCCCGGCGCAGAAAACCGTCACTCGATAGCCTCTGTCAATCAGCCGCTTCCTCAATTCAAGGACAACGGGGCTGTCGTGCGGGGTGAAATAGTCGGGCACAATCATTATTCGAGGAGTTCCATTCTCCTTTTTCTCAGCCGCATCACGAGCCGCATCCACGGCATCGCGCAGGGCCGCTATATCGTCATAGCATCTGAATCCTTCTATAGGAAGCGTGTAGTCCAGTTCCTTGACCGCGACCCGCACACCGCTCTGCCCATTTGCCATCGGCACGCCTTGTGTAAGTCCAGTCGCTGTGAGGTCTCTGATTCTCACCGGCTCAGTGAAATTGCATATACAATTCCATTTCCTCATCCATGCAATATCATTGACCATCCGGTCGATCTCAAGAAGCGGGATATCCATTTTCCCGGCGGCAAAACCGCATATCAGTCGGGCCAGCTTATCGGTATTGCTGTCAAGACTGTTGTCAATCATCCACAGGCGCTGATACCGGTCCGACAGGTCATTGTCTGTCGAGGCTTTTTCGTCGGATGTAAACACAGCATACCTTTCCGGCTGCTTGTAGCGTCCTCTCCCGACGGAGCCGAAGCTGTAGGCTGTCTCTATTCCCTCTTGGAAAGGGTTATCCTCATAACTATACTCCCAGGCCGCCTTACGTCCGGCATAAAACTGCTTTTTCCATGGCCAGTCATTGTCATATTCAGGATTCACCATCAGCACATTGCCCTTACTGATTCCGTCGACAAGCATTGCCGAGCGGCCGAAAGCCACAATGGCATGCGGTGCGCCCGTCACCTCGTCTGCCCCTCGGCTCACATGGATGGTAAGTGTTCGACCGTTGCCGAGGTGGCGCCTTATGATGCGTGGCAACACGTTGTGGTCCTCGGCTTCATGCTGTGAATTTTCCTCGGCAGACTCTTCATCTGTCGATACAAAATCATGCAATGGGTCTCCCGGGCCATCGTCGACATACGCGCCCCAGTTGAGATTGCGGTCGGCAGCCAATGATTCGAGTTTTCTTGCCGCCAGTTCAATCACCTCTGCCTCTCTAAGTTCCTCTCCGGGATGCTCGTCAATTACCATTTTTCTGAGGTCAGCCACAATAACGCTTGCATTTCCCGAACTCTCGATAGCCTCTTTGAGTGCAGGCATCTTTCCGATCTCTGCATCCGTGCCGAAATCGGGGACAATCAATATTCTATGTCTTTCAGGAGTTATCATGAGCCTAATATAGCGACTTTGGCTGAAAAATTCAAAAATCTATCGGCAAAAATCATTAGATTCTTGCCGGTAGATTTACAGTAGTTTAATAGCAAATTCTAAAACTCCACACCAAATGCCTGTAGGGTATCGAACACCTGTCCTTCGGGAATACCGTCGACAACGATAATCGGGTTGCCATCTGCATCGAAATCCTTGGAGATAGAAGCTCCGATCGAAGACAACTGTCCGGCAAGCTCGTTGAAACTGCCGGCGAAGCCATGACTCCGCAGCCATGCTGTGTTCAGAGGCACAGTGCTGACTTCCTCGCGTGCGGCCTGTGCTTCAGCGGCTGTCTGAGCTGTCCGAGCCGGCTGAGATGTCTTCATGTCGGTTTCGGTGACACGAGTCGTGTAGTTGAGGCTCTGGGCTTGGTTGCTGTCGACACGTTCCTGAGCGTGGCGTGCGTCCTCGCGATAGCGCTGGTTGTCGCGCTCGAGGTCGGCGGCGCGGCGTTCGGCAGCCGAGGCATTCGATGCAGCCTGGGCGGAGGCTATAGTCGCGCTTGTGTCCATACTGTGACGGGCCAGATCCATTGCCTGCTGCTGGCTCATCTGCTGCATCTGCATCATCTGCGCCATCATCTCCTTCATATCGTTGCGGTTCTGCTCGTGCAGAGAGTCGGCACGCCCCATCATCTGCTCGTGCATCTGGCGCGTCATATCAGCCTCGCGTCGGGCGAGCTCGGCATCTTTTGCCGACGATGATTTCTCCTTCAATGCGTCCATGAAGCCGGCCTGGGCGGAAACATCGAGGTCGCGCAGTTGCTCGGCGGCAAGCTGCTCTGCCGACATCTGGCTCTTGATGTTGAGCTGGTCGGTGGCCGCGTCGAGCTCGTCCTTCTTGGCGGCACGTTTGGCCTCCATCATGGCTTTCATGTTCTCCATGGCGATGTTGCCCTTCAAGCGCAATTCCTCCTGCTGCTGGCGGCGCATCTCCATGTCGCGGGCATGCTGGCGGTCGGCCGCTTCCTGCTGCACGGCGCTGAGCTTCGTAGTGCGTTCCACTTCCTTGTCGGCATGGGTCTCCTGATGGTCAAAGTCCAGATTTTTCTCGGCCATGCGGCGCTGATGCTCACGGTCGGCTATATTCTGGTTGTGTTCGTCGAGGCGCACTGTACGCTCCACGTCCTTGTCCTGACGGCGGTCGTCGAGATCGAAATCAAACTCTGCCTTGCGTGATGTCATGTCGAAATCATGCTCATCCCGTCGGCGTCCCATCTCGAAGTCATGCTCGTCGCGTCGGCGACCCATGTCGAAGTCGAAATTCTCCTGGCGCGAACGGATATCGAAGTCAAGATCCGCGTCGGCACGGCGGTTTTCACGGCTGCGGTCCATCTCCTTGCTCTCGCGCATGAATTTCTCAGTCCATTCATCGTGGTCATGCTTCTGGTCAAGCTGATACCTCTCCTCGGCGTAAGCATCCTCCTTGCGGCGCGTCTCCAGGTCGGCATCAAGCTTTATCGAGCTGAGTTCAAGCTCATCCTTCACCTTCTGGCGGTCGATGGCATACCGCTTGCCGTAAAGGATGCTCTCAAGGTCGGTGCGCTCCGTTTCCTGCTGCATCGCATTGATGTCGAGCTGATGGCTCGCCTGTGCTTGCTGCAGGGCAAGATCGGTGTCGAGACGCAGTTTCTCAAGAGTGTTGCTTACCAGAGATTTGTGGCGAAGCAGGTCGTTGAGCTGTCCGCGTTCGAACTGACCGTTTGCGACACGCTCCTGCAGCACCTTACGCTCGTCGTCATCGATGAGTTTCTTATCGGCTAATTCATTGAGGATTTTCTCGCTTTCATATCTGCGGGTCTGTTCGTCGGCATTGCGGGAGGCCTCAGCCAGACGCATCTCCATCTCATGCTGAGCCACGAACTGTTTCAGCTCATCCTCCGTAAGAAGTTTGTCGCGATTAAGCTCGGCGAGAGCGGCTTCGAAACGGGCATGCTCCTTTTCCCGGGTGAGACTGGCATCGTTTTCCTTGACAAGCCGTTCAGCTTCCTGCTGCATCTCGAAGTCGGTCAGGCGGTTGCGGAATTCCGTCTCCCGGACATAGAACTCGTTTTCTCTCTCAGCCTTTGCCAGCTCGCGCTGCTGTTCACTCAGCCGTTCGAAATCCTCATCACGGGTAACGAGGTCGAATATATTGATTATGGATACACCGAACAGGCGGTTCTGCAACATTGCGCCAAGTGTCTGCTTCAGGTGCTCCTGCTGCTGAGAGGTAAGATGCCCGTCTGTCACCTGCATCGTACTGAAAGCATGCTCGAGAATCTGCTTCACCCAGGGTGTCATCAGGCGTCGCATGGTCTCGACACTGACTTCGTTGCTATCGACAAGATACTGACGACGGAATATCTCATAATCGGTCACCCGCATCTGCATGGATGCTCCCACCTTAAGGGGCGTACCGGAGGCCGTGATCTCGAAAGGAACATAGTCCACAGAGCCGGCACTGCCGAACGACTCTTCGAACACACGGTTCGAGATGAGATAGATCACCACAACCGAGGTATTGCGCTGCACGGTGACAGCGGGCTTTACGACAGGTTTAGGTGAGTGAGCCGGGGCCGCCTGCGGAGCTGCCGTAGTCTCTTTGCTCGCGCCGAACAGGCGGCTGAGGAATCCGCGTTTCTTCTCTTCGGGCTTAGGTTCCGGAGGAGTGGTGGGAGCCGGCGCCACCGTACCCTGCGGAGTAATGACCTGCCGCTTGCCGTCGCGTACTATAGTCTCGTTGGAAAAGCGGTAGATGCCGCCGTCGAGCGTCTGCACAAGTTTGCCGTCGGAAAATACGGCAGCGGTGACACCATCCTGCACCACCACGCCTCTGACAGCGCCGCAGTCGGCCATCTCCCGCTCGGTCACGCGGCGCGCAATCTGCCCCGGAGCGAGGCTCCAGACGGCCTTACCGCTTATGATGCTCACGCCGTCTACAGGCTGTGGTACCTTCGATATCCCTTGGACAGGTGCCGGGGTATCGAAATCAAAATCATCGGTAACAGGTTTCGGCGCAGGCGCGTCGAAATTAAAATCGGCAGCGGGCCGCGAAGCGGCAGCCTCCTCTTTCAGCGGGGTGCCGCATTTGGGACATTTATCAAATTTCGGTAATACCGGGAAGTTACATTTGGGACAACGCATATACCTTCTTTCTGATTGTTATTTCTTATACATATATGCCAGATAATATGGCATGGGGTCTATGTCAAACACCCTTTCTGAAATTCCCTCGCGGCGCATCTGCTCGCGGTAGCGGTCGGCATGCGCATCGAGCGGATGGAGGATGCATTTACGCATCCCTCTGAGCGATTTTAGCATCGGCGACGGGCAGAACAGTCCCGTCATCTCCATCTCGCCTACCTCCCGGAGGGTGGCAGGGGCATAGAGATAGTCAAGATAGTTGAAGCAGCGGTTGCCTATGCGCTCTATCTGCGGGGGGAGATATACCACGCCGTCGCTGCCGCCACGGTAGAATCCCGGGGCAGTGATTTCGCGGATATGGACGCAGCGCGACATATCCACATATTTCAGGTCGCTCAGATTCTCGATTTCCCTAAGTGATGCGGGGAGGGTCACGCTCTCCACGCCGCTGTCGTTGAACGCGCCGGTGCCGATGCGCTCCACGCTGTCGGGAATGATTACATGACGCAACTCTCTCTGCCCGGCAAACTCGAAATCCTTTATCTCACGGGTGCCCTCGGGTATTATGATTATTTCCTTGCTCATATTCCGGTCAGTTTAGAGTGTCATACAATGCTTTCACTTCCGGGGAGCATTCCACTCCCGAGGCGAACACCCTCTGCGCTCCGGCGAGAGCCTCGCGGGCCACATCCTCGCGTCGGGCGGCTATGTAGAGCTTGGCGAGCACCACGAGCAGCGAGGCGTAAGCCCCTTTGCGCAGGGTGCTTCCGTCTTGCATGGCATAGAGGCTGTCGCCTGCCTCGTAGAGCAGCTCCTGCGCTTTGCGGAGTTTGCCTTCGTCTATCAGATAGTTTGCCTGGCAGGCGGCGACGTTGTTCCAGAGGAACTCGTCAAGCTCTCCCTCCTGACCGACACGATATTCCCAGACCGACACACTGTTGAACACTTCTGCTGCCGCGGCGTCGGGGATATGGCGCGATGCCACGCCCCAGTCGGTGAGTGTCGAGGCGTCGAGCGGTTCAGCGAGTTCGGTTATGGGATAGGTGTTTCCCTCTCCTAATTTTATCTCGGTTGTGCCGTCCACATATTCCGTGCCGAAAGCGCGTTCGCCGTCGAGCAGGGTCGGCATCACGCTTGTCGGCGTCACTTTATACACGTTATCCTCCTCACGCTCTATCAGGCAGTGAAGGGGAGCTATGCCGTCATGGCCCAGGGGAATCCTCTGGTTCCCTCCGCGTCCTACGAATATATCCATATCTTATTCCGGTAAGAGGTCTATTTTGGGTAATGGCGGGAGTTCGTCCTGTGCCGAAGCCGAGCGGATGCGGTCGGTGATCCCCTTTAGCACATAGTCGAGCTGGAAGAGGAAATCGTCGTGAAACTCCTCGACAGCCGAGGCGTCTTCGGCCCCCAGCAGCAGCATCAGCGTCTGGGCGAACGGGTCGATAAGGTCGGTATTTCCCGTGGCACCTTCCTCGGCAAATGCTTCGGCCTGCTCCTTATAATCGGAGAGCGTCGGGTCTTTCCAATACTCGCACAGCGAGTTGGCGGCGGCAAGCAACGCGATATTGCCGAAGGGCATGTCGCCCCACGCCTCGAGGTCGCTTATAAGCCCCTCGGCGGCAGCAGAGTCGCCGTTGTTGATATAGGCCATCGCTGCCCAGAAGCTCTGCCAGTAGCTGTCGGTCTGCCGGTTCTCATATTCGGCGATGCAGCGCGCCGGGTCGAGTCCGGCGAGTATCATCCAGTAGTTGCACTGCACCTCGTCGGCGTCATACTTCTGCGCCATTGTCTCCAGGCGTCCGAGCGACGAGCGCAGGTTGTCTATCTTGCCGCTGTCGCGGAGCTTCAGCACCTGGTTGAGCGTCACCTGCTGTATTTTGCCGAGAGCATTCTTGCTGCTGCGGGTCATACCGGCCTTCACGGCATCGAACGTCTGCTGAGCCTCGTCGGGCGCTATGCCCAGGCGCACGCGCGCGTCTTCGAGCATCGAGCGCTCATCGTTGGTCACAATCCCGTCGGCAAGTGCCTGCTTGCAGAGCTGGCGGTATTGGCTGAGTGCCTCGGCTTTGAGTTCGTCGGCATTTTTCTGCCGTTCTATATGGGTATTGCTTACCGAGATGCTCACATCGCCCGCAAAGGCATTGGCATCGCCGAGGCTCACGCCGGCTTGTTCGGCGGCAAGCGGAGAGCCGCAGAAGGGACAGCAGGGGAAACCCCACCCCTCCGGCAGCTCCTTGCCACACTTATTGCATCGTGCTGTCATTGTCGGTTTTTATTTCAATACTCTAACACTCCTGCAAAGATGTGCGATCTACTGTAGCGGACTTCTCAATATAGCAGCCATCGACAAAACCGTCGTCACCGCAATTCTGATAGAATGTATCTCCGTATTTCAGTAAATTGAGCAGGACTTTGTCGCATCCTGTGAAGGCCTGATCAATGATATCAGCGCACCCCATAGCACCTTCATCCATATCGAAATTGATGAAGCTCAGTTTGTCAATGTCGAATTCCCCATCGGGAAGTTCGATCTCGAAGGTAACAACAAGCGGTTGGTCTTCATCTTCACCCAAGGAAAGCTCCATCTCTACCGTATCTTCATCGGTAGCTTCTTTGACGAGGCAACGGCAGAAATCAGCTTCTGACATGGGCATTTTGTCCCATACCTTTTTAAAGAAATCAGCCGCTTTGAAAGTCGTATCTTTATAATCCTCAATGCAATCCTGATTTTCTTCCTCCTCAGGATTTTCAAGAGCTTCACTGTAGCCGTCGATACTATAAGTCGGACACAATTCATACTCCTCATCCTCATAGATGGTGTTGCCGTCTTCGTCTTCAACAGCCAGTTGAACTGCGCTTATAGGAGCGATGTAGAAATCCATGTAATCACCACATCGCAATTCCTTGGAACCTACTGTGGCTGAAATAGTAACTTTTACTTTTTTAGACATATTGTTTAGATGTGTTAATTCGTCGCGCCTGTCATCCTCTGAATCTTCAGTACCTTCATCACAATCTTCTATAATGGGACTGGGATTGCGCCATATAACAACTGCTGACCCGCCATTAGAATCTTCCGGATTGCATTCATAAATTTTTCCGTTATATACGAATGCCATCATTACTGCTTCCTTGGATCTATCCGGATAAATATAGTAACGGCTTATTATGGCAGCTTTCGAAGGATCAAAATTTTCCCCTGCCGGAATATCTATTGTAAGGTCGCTCCATGCTTTTTGGGTCCATAGCAGGACCTCTTGAGACCTAAATGCAGTAAAGAATTCCACGACATCTAAATCCTTGTATTTCGAGCTTATTTTAAGACTTACAAGATTTTGTTCTTTGCCAAAATCTGATATTCCATATGATTTACCTTCGATGGTAAATTGGAGAGGAATAGAACCTGCGTCTAATGAAAATAGTGAACTACCTGTAGCACCATCATCTAACCATTTTTCAGTGCCAAATACTTCTATTTCTACGGACCTTGTAGGCCAGATTTGCTCCCTTGATATTCCTCTTGAGTCTTCCGGGTTACAATCATAGAAGATGCCATCATAGATGAAAGCGCAAACTGTGGGTTCGTCGGTATCATCGGGATAAATGAAATCACGAAGGACGAGCGCAGCTTTCTTGGGGTCAAAGCTATCTTCTTTTGGTATTTCAATATCAATTGTTGTACCAGCCTTGTTAATGTAAAGCATCCCTTGTTCGGCGCCAGATTCGGCAAAGAATTTAGCAGCGTCAAATGCCTCATAGTCCTTTAGCTGCTCCCGAGAGAAAATATCATCTGCATCGGCAAAGTCGTCCGAAATGTATTCCTCACCGTCTACAGTGAAAGTCAGGCCGTTTTCCGCGAACCTGGAGACTGCATCATAACATTCCTCGTCATCTTCATCTTTAGGTTCGAGCCATTTTTCGTAACCTGACACCTCGACAGTGACAATTTTGGTCTTATTGTTTTCTGTCTCGACACTTTCCTGAGTCTCCTCCACGTCGGCCTTGACGCGCATGTCGGCCAGGAGGGCGCGGTAGTAGCCGGCACGACCTGCGGGGACGATAAGCGTAGCGAGGTCGCGGGCGTTCATGAAGGCGTATTTGTCAATCTTCATTTCCGGGGCGTTGACCACAAGGGTGGTCAGGCCTCGACCGAAAGCGAACTTTTCAATCTCTGTCACCGATGCAGGAAGCTCGATGGCCGCGAGAGAGTCACAGTCGCGGAAAGTAGCCTGACGGATTTCCGTAACGCCATCGGGGAGAGAGATGTCCGCTAATGCCTTGCAACCCGAGAACGCCGACTCGCCGATGGCACGCAGCGAAGCCGGCAGAATGACGCTCCGAAGCTCCTTCATGTTCATGAAAGCACGGTCGCATATCACTTCCGTGCCCTCGGCAACAGCATAGTCTTTCAGCTTCGGGTTGCGGCACGCGATGAGACGGCCGTCCTTGTACTGGACACCGTAGACATCCTTCTCGCCCGACTCGAAGACGCCGGCCTTGGTTGATATTCTGTCACTCATTCTTTTGATTTGATTTTGTTGATTATCTCAGTTTCTTTTTTGCTGAAGCGTGCTCCGGGCTGGCGGTTGGATCCTACTGACCATGTGTTGACCATATAAGTGCCATCGTCCGAACGATATATCCTGTACCAACGGTTAACTCCCGGAATGGGTTGCCAACCTTTGCCACTGTCTTTTACATCAAAACCCATTTGGGACGTGACATCGGTAAATCCCAACTCTGGAAGCACCCGGTCGCCTAACTGTTTGCCTACACACAGACCGATTCCAAGATCCGATTTGGCTATTCCCTCGTGCAACAATGGAAGGATATGTTCGGCTATATACGCACGAATTTCAGGTGTATAATTGCCGAGACGCCAGTTTTTGGAATGCCACGCGCAGAGGTCGAGGAAGAAAGGACGTTTGTCGCTCTTTGCCAGACGAGAGATCCAGCCATTGCGCTGACACATCCACCGTTTTGTAGGGAGATGGCTTGGCATTGACGTGAAGTCACCACGGTCAGTTTTATCGAGCCATGGAAATTCGAGTGCGATGCGGCTGTAGCAACCGTGCATTGCCCCCGACATCTTCATAGTATCATCATTCCGGACATTGTTGATGTGACAATTATCGTCGGGATGCGGAGTGCCGTCCGGTCCGCCGGGATTGTAATTCAGCAGCACAGCCGAACAATTGTCGGGATTGCCCCAGTAAGGCTCGGGCATAAGCTGGCGGTGAAGAGTCGAACCTGAGACAAACCAACATTCCTCAGACTCAGGCACAACGCCATCGCCATCAGCCCATCGGCTGATGATATCATCCCAATATTTCACGTATCCGTTCATAACTATAACTTTAGAGGCCCTTAACCATAAGCTCACATCACCTCATCCTGATTATCTTCCTGATAACAGCTCGGTATTGAATCTTAAGGATAAAAATGCCTACTTCCTTTCAAGCGATTCGGCTATCTCTTGTATCACTATAGACACATTCAGGAAAAAATTCAAAAAACGGATTGATTTTTTCCGTAAAAGTGTCGAATGGGAAAGCCTCTCTATAAAAGAGAATGTGATTGAATTTAATTTATTGAATTACAATAGAATACACTTGTTTTGTCAGAGATATAGCTAAACAATATCCCTTCGGATATGGAAAAAACAAGCTATCCGCCAAAAAAAATATGCATAGAGAGTGTCTTTTTCAAGAAAGTTTCGTATCTTTGCATTTAAATAAAGACTCTCTTTTATAGAGATTTGGATGCTTACTAACCTACATTATTGTGTCTTGTGTGGAATTACTCTGTAACAGATTTGTTTAGCAATATGACTTAAATTATACGTTTAAGGACCTGTTAATAAGGGAATATACACAAATCACAATCTCCTTTTAAGAGATTTGGACGATTGCTAAACAAAGAAGCCTCAGAACCGGGTGGTGCTGAGGCATTAGTGCTTTTATAGGGATATGATTGTTGAAGAGCGTTATTTGAGGCTTTTGAGAATTAGAAAGTTGGCACGGTCAACAACTGAGGTGTCGAGGCTGGCTAGGTAGATTTGGGTGGTTGCTTCTGAGTCGTGGCCCATACCTTCTGAAATTACCGACAAGGGGATGCCTTTGGCTTTGGCGGCGGAAGCCCAGCTGTGGCGGGCGACGTAGAGGGTCAGCGGGATTTGGACTCCTACCATCTTGGCTATCTTTTTCAGATTGTGGTTGATGTTGTAGCCCATGTTTCGGTAGGTGCATCGCTCGTTGGTGCCGGGATTCTTGATGATGGGGAGCAGATAGTCGGTTGTGTTTTCAGGGTACTTGTCGAGTATCATCTGCATTTCCTTAGTCCATTCGATGATGAGCTGCTGACCTGTCTTGCGACGGCGGTAGGTGACGTAGCCGTTTTTGAGGTCGGTCTTTCTCAGAAATGCCATGTCGATGAAGCTCATTCCCCTGAGATAGAAACTCATCAGAAACATATCACGGGCGAAGTCAAGCGCACTTCATCCTCGTTCCATCTCGGCTTGCCGTTGCTCTTGGTCATTGCAAAGAGTATGCGGTCAATAAACCCGTTGGCGGTTCTCTCACCGTTGGCAAGTTCGGTGAGCAGACGTTTCTGGATTGTTCCGACCACCGAAATGAACGGACGCTTGATGAAGATGGAGTTCTGACAATTCTTGCGGTCTGACATTGTAGTGCTACCGTTGAAAGCCGAAAGCCAGAATTGTTCTTCCGAACCGGTGTTGTAGCGTGTGAAGTTCTTGAACCATGCCGACAACTCATCAACCCAGAGGCATAAGCCACGAGGATTGTGGGAGTGAATGACACTGAGACCCTCCTGCGTCACGTCCGACACCAGGTAGCGCAACCGCTTCGGCTCTTTCGGGAACTCGTCCAATCCGGCATTGATGCGTTCCTTGCGGCTCATCGCTACCGCTTGTTGGTATTCACAATGCTTCTTTTGAAACTCCTGATTGTTCTTCCAGTCGGCATTGACCAGCGGGCGCATCACGAATGTAAGCGGATGTGATTTACAGTCTCCGGGGCGTCCGACAATCGCGATATACACGATTGCCGATTCCTGCCAGTTGCGTTTCACCTCGATTCGGTGTGTATTGCCGATTGCCACAGATATTGCGGCAATCATAGCCGATGCCGTGTAGTCAATCGGAAATCCGCAGGTGGTGTTGAGCTCGAGGATGATCCGTTGCATCTTGGCGGGGAACACATGTACCGGGAAATCACTATCGGATGTCTTGATGTGATTCATCAGTGCGCTGATTACTGAGTCAGTGGTAATATTCTTTTCCATAGGCTCAGAAGTTATATCCACCACGGGGACGGCGTTTCATTCCGGCAGTTATGGCAGCCGCAGTTTCGGCGAGAGATGGAGCGACGGAATGTTTGCGTCCGTTCTCAATCCATGCGTACAGTTCATCCTCATAGAAATAGAGGAGTTTGCCGCGCTTATAGCTCGGAATGGGGTCATTCGGAGCTTTGATGCCGCGGTAGAGACTCGAAAGTGACTTGCCTATTAGGGTGTTCAGTTTGATGTTCCAACTTTTTAGCTCTGGTATCATCTGCAATATTCTGTAAATTAGAGCAATACCATCATAAGGTAAGCCGATTTTTGAATCAAAAAAAGCATAGTTTTTAATGCCGTAGTATTCAATAAATCATTTGATGAGTATCAGCAACTTATGACATGTAGCACTTAAATTTCGTCTCAAAAATGAGAACATAGAACTGAACACCCTACTTGCCTATTATCTGGCAAGCCTCTTTCGCATACACGAGTCTGCGCGAGGGCTTGGACTGTTTGGAGTGGCCGGTGAAGCCTGCCTTTTCAAGCAGTTCAAGCACTCGGTCGAGTTTTTCTGAGAGACCGCCTACCACGTGGGGCAGTTGGTCGAAGGTGATTGTTGGTGCTTCCATTTTAGTGCGGTTTTATATTGTTTACGGAAATAGAACCGCACTGATTGAAAGTGAGTTGTCGGTGAAATAAATAACCGCAATCACGTTCTAAAATAACCGTTTGGCAAGTGTTAATACTGTGATATTCAGAAGGTGTTTTGTGAAAATATTTGTATGGTGATTCGTAAAAACAGTAGGTGATTTCAAGGTTATTTTGAGCAATAACCTTTAATGGCTTTCATTGGTGTGGAAAGTTGAGTAAATTTGCGTTATAATTGAGATTCATTATGGTATATATCGAAACTGAAAGGCTTATTTTACGTTCGTGGAAACCGGAAGATTTACCATTGTTCATTGCTATGAATAAGGATGAACAGGTAATGCGCTATTTCCCGGCTATACTGAGTGATGGGGAAACTATGGCATTTTACAAACGGATACAGGATGAGTTCAATCAAAAGGGTTGGGGGCTTTATGCAGTGGAAATAAAGTCTACCGGAGAATTCATCGGATATGTCGGGCTTCATGAGATAGGCTTCGATGCAGTTTTTACTCCCGGAGTTGAGATAGGCTGGCGACTTGCAGCCGATTATCACAATAAGGGATATGCAACTGAGGCGGCAAGATCAGTTTTGAAATTGGCAAAAAAATCAGGAATTGAACGGTTGTTTTCTTTCACAGCCAAAATTAATGCTCCTTCAGAACGTGTGATGCAGAAGATTGGCATGGTAAAGGCTGGAGAGTTTAATCACCCGAAACTGTCAGATGCTTCACCGCTATGTGTTCATGTACTTTATGAGATTGAGTTATAGCAAAATAGGCGAATAGTCATGACTTTTGGCCCGACTATTCGCCTGTAATATACTTAGGATTTCCTTGTTATTTCCCGCTTTTCTTTTTTGCAGCCTCTAATTTGGCTTTAGCCTCTTCCTCCGCCAATCTTTTGGGTATAATGTCGAGGTTGATTGTCTTATAGCGTTTATAGTGTTCAAAGAGATAATTCATTTCTTTGGCTGACAGTAAAGGAATACGATCCTTCTTTGGATTCTTATCTGCAAGTTTTGCTATAATTGTTCCTATTTTTACGGTGTCAAAACTCTCTGCAAATACATTTTTGACGAATAGTGCAATTTCATTCCCCTTAAGATTCAGGAACTTGCCGACATTGTAACAAAGATGTTTGATGTCTTCTTTCGACAGGTGATTGCTTCGGAGCCGAACAGAAGCGAATTTAGCTATGGGATTTTTAGTCCATTTTTCAGCGTTCTTATGAAGTTTATCGAGTTCGTGAGACTCCATGAATTGTTTCATGGTATGTGTGATATATGCACATATAAACGACACCTGTTCAAGATTATATAATTCTTCGTGACGTTGCATCTCCTCAAACGCCTCATCACATTGTTGTTTTCTTGTGATTATTTCTTCATGCGTTTCTATGGTGTCTTTGTATTTCTCATAAAAATTGCATATTGGACCCATGTCTTCGAGATAATACACCGAACCATCGGGAGTAACGTAAACCTCTTGCTCTGTTTCCTCGATCAAAGTAGTTCCATCCGGATTGTTGTGGATCTCTTGAACTGATACTGATGAAAAGAAACCTACTTCTTCATCATATTCTCTCTTCTTTTTAACGCGTTTAATACCGTGGTCGTGGTCATATCGTTCTTCCGCAGTCATAGAGTCAAGATACTCCTTGTATGCCTCTTCAAGTTCGGCATCATAATCTCTTGAATCGTTATACGCTTTTTCAAGGATAATCTCTTCATCAGATAGACCAATACCCACATAGGCTTCCTCTCCGTCCGAGAAACGGATATGACGCATATCGTCTACAACTTCCAAGACCTCAAACGGTGCTTTGTCCGTTGATTTCTCAAAAGTTGCATTGCTCTCTTCAATGTCAGACACTTCTGAGTTGGTCTCGAAATATTGCGTCATTGTTACTGATGGTTCTTCAACTGAAACGTGCATTTTCTCACCGTTGGCAGTTTCAGCAATAGCCATAACTTCACGACGGCGAAAAAGAGTTGAAAGACGATTGAAAACATCTTCGATTGCCGACTGGAATCCGCAATATAGACCGATTGTGAGGACAAAGAAAACGGCAAATAGAACATTGCCGGTAAATTCGTCAGTGCCGAAGCGGGTTATGGCGGCATGACGACCAAGTAAAGCCATGATGCCGCAACCGGCAACCACGGCACTCCAGATAAAAATTTTGTCCCGGGTAGGGGGAGCGAGGCTCCTCAAGCGCTGGGGCGTTTCTTGCTCCGCAAGCGGCTTTTGGCCGATTATCTTCATAAACAAATAGTGGATTAAAGATTTTTACGTCTTTATAGACAATTTAACACACTGTTTTGTTCGTTCAGGTAAGGCCACAATTTAATCGTATTGAATGCGGAGATATTCCGCTATATCAATTTTTGCCTGGGCTATATCAGGATTTGAGAGTATAGGAATCAATTTATCAACCTCTTCAATGGGCCGGTTCCACCATTGTAGACGCTCCAACAGGTCTATCATTTCATCGTCAAATCTGCGGCGTATGACTTTTGCCGGATTGCCCACGGCTATCGAGAAAGGCGGAATGTCGGAGGCAACCGTGGCATTTGTGCCGATTATGGCTCCGTCGCCAATATGCACGCCGGGCATGATTGTCACATTTTGCCCGATCCACACATCATTGCCGATGACTGTGTCACCTTTGAGCGGCAATTCATCCATTACCGGAGCAATCGCACCTCCCCAATCTCCTCCCATTATGTAGAAAGGATAGGTGGTGGCGCAATCCATCCGATGATTGGCGCCGTTCATAATAAAAGTAACTCCCTTAGCAATGGCGCAAAAGTTACCGATTATCAGCCTATCACCGATGAACTCATAGAAATGTGTAACGTGTTCCTCAAATCTGTCGGCTCCGTCTATATCATCGTAATAAGTATAGTCGCCAATGACTATTCTCGGATTCTTCACCACATTCTTTATGTAGCAAATGCTCGGAATCGCAGGATTTGGAAATGCTTTGTCTTTGTCAGGATATATTTTCATGATTATAGAAATCTTTGCGAAGAAGGATGTATTATGATGTATTATATAGAGAGCTTCAAATTCGGCATAATGGCATCTATCATGGGCTGGGGAACTTCACATTCCCTTGCCAAGAGAGGCCAGCGTGAAGACACTTCGGCAATACGGTCAATTATTTCAGTAGCTTCCTTTATATTGTTGTGTCTCGCAAATTCCAAAAGGTCTTGGCGGGTGATGTCGTCAAACTTTCCGTTTATTGACATATGGTGCTGTGCTGTCCATCCACCCTTCGGATTATAGGCAAATCCCATGTCGTATGCCGGCGAAAGAGTCCATTTCCCTTGTCTGTCCATAAGGAAGGATATGTTTTTTGTGTGGTCATCCTGATTGCGGATTACAACATTGAATACCATGCGACGATACATTTCCTGCGCCTGTGAGTATGGCAGTCTCAATGCTCTCATCACGTTGAACGCCTGCTCGTAAGAGTATGAACGGGGATTACGATAATCATAATGCGCTATACCACAGAGTGTCTGCATATGAATTTTCTCACCATTCCGGCGGTCAAAACGCTTAGTGAGAAAATGGGCGCGTCCATTCTCTTCTATCAGACTGCAATCCGACATTTCTATGCCGCATTCCTTTACAAGCCGATAGAAAGAGTATTCCAGTCGGCCGAAATTCTGAGTTTCCCTGAATCCGGCTTCAGCGGTTACACCGTCGAGTTTTATCAGATAATAGTCGAAGCCTTCCGGAGCTTCAATCTGTCCTGAGCGAACTTCCCCGGTCAATGGATTGTAGGCTATGATGGCTTTCGCCCTCTGTCCTCCGGCAGAGGTACCAAGTCGTACTATCTCGGCTATTGCCGCCTTCTTGTCCTCATCAAGATTAGCTCCAAATTCTTCCTTTTCCGACAGTGCTTCGCTTGCCACTTCAACAAGGGAATCAAGTTCTATTCTGACATCGGGACCATAGGGCGCATCCATGGCCGGTTCAAACTCCAACGCTCCCATACAGCGTTTCCCAAGAAAACATAACGTCTCCACAGCGTTCCCGCTGCTACGCCCGGTCAGCGCAAGCCAGCGGTCGAACAATGCTCGTCCGTAAGTATCGGGCAATGAATCGGCAAGCATACCGGGAAGCCCCTTGAACGTCTCACGACCTATCTCGGAGAATGAATATATCCTTCCCTGACGTACAGGCATTAGAATCGGCGAGGGTTCAAGACCTTTGCCTATGAAGCTTTCGGCATACTCGAACTTTGCCAGCTGGCGGTTGTTGTCCCATCGGAATGTCCCGACGGGTTGACCATATAAGTTAACTCTTGCTATATCTACCATTCTGATTCCTGGGTATTAGGTTGTGTGTTGGTCTTGTTGTTACCACTTGCGCGTTTGCGCTGCTTCTTCTTGCTTGCTTCGACAAACTCGAAATATTCATTGGGACTCATCTCATCTTCCTTAATGAGTGACGAGAACACATCCAGTTCGCCAAGTATGCGAAGCACGCGCATCAGGGAATCGAAATAGCTTATGTCGCCTTTCTCGATTCTCTTTAGTGTCGTCAATGAGACTTGCGCCTGTTCTGCGAGTGATGTCTGAGTGAAGTTCTGTCGGAGTCGCAGATGCCTTATTTTTTGTCCCAGCCGACGGCGGATTTCACTGTCAGGTAACATGTATATATTCTCTTCCATAGTCGTACTTGCGTCTATTAGGTTGCAAATATAGCAATAATAGCTCAAACTCCGACTATTTTGTGCGATTTTTTTTTGAGCCAGTCTGAAGATTATTGTCTATTTACAGGATGGTCAAAGATACCCTTCTGCCGAGACCCTCAAAGATTCGGAATAGGGTGCTGAGCTGGACATCAGCTTTGCCGTTTTCCAGACGGGAGATATAGGTTTTCTTCGTACCGATACGCTCAGCGAGCTGCTGTTGGGTCAGTCCGGCTTTGAGACGTTCTTCCTTTAACATAGTAGTTAAACAGAATATTTGAGTGTCTTTTTCAAACTCATTGCGTTTGTATGTTCCGTTTTCGCCATACTCCACTGTAAGAAGCTCATCGAAAGTAAAGCCATGATGCCGCAACCGGCAACCACGGCACTCTAGATAAAAATTTTGTCCCGGGTAGGGGGGAGCGAGGCTCCTCAAGCGCTGGGGCGTTTCTTGCTCCGCAAGCGGCTTTTGGCCGATTACTAACATAAACAAATAGTGGATTTTGAAATTATTGTCGCTGTTATAGACAATTTAACCCACTGAATTGTTCGCTCAGGCAAATTTTAATATAGAATTAATCCCACCAACTTCGCATAAAGTAAAGCCTGAGTGTATGATAGATATGCCATGCCTTTTCAACTCTCAGATGTGATTGCCACAATGCACCATCTTTACTATCTGTATATCTGGATAATTCTATCTTAGAAAAACGCATGGCATTTTTGTAATTCACATAAACCGGAATGGTGTAGTAGGATTCAGGATCGTCTTCAATTTCATACAAATCATCCTTATTTTTACTTTTTACAAAGCTAAAAGGCTTGCCGACACGTTCGCAACATCCGTCCTCTTTTATAATGTCCAACAACCGTAATGCAAGATTGAGACGCTCAATATCACGCTCGGCATACAGATGATTATGGTAATGCGCTATAGAATTGCGCACTCGGCTTATCTGATGCCGTTCAACAGCGAGAATGCTCGAATAATCAAAGTCATATATACGACGCGATATGTTGAAATAGGAAAACCATCTTCCTATGTTCTCCCAAAATCTGCGGACGCTAAGATCCTTGGCACGATAGTATAGTCGTATAATTTTATCCCTCATGTTGTTATGGTTTTATGGTTGCCAATGGAATGACTTTTACACCGTCATTACGTGTATAGGACATTTTTCCTCCTGTCAAAATGAGCATCAGGTCTGGCTCACGAATAGGCATCTGTTTTTCTGTGAGGTTCTTCTCTCGGATCAGATCTCTTATATTTAATAAATAGGGTGTTCAGTTTGATGTTCCAACTTTTTAGTTCTGGTATCATCTGCAATATTCTGTAAATTAGAGCAATACCATCATAAGGTAAGCCGATTTTTGAATCAAAAAAAGCATAGTTTTTAATGCCGTAGTATTCAATAAATCATTTGATGAGTATCAGCAACTTATGACATGTAGCACTTAAATTTCGTCTCAAAAATGAGAACATAGAACTGAACACCCTATTTAATAAATGCTCTGCGCCTTTATCAATTTCCATACTTCCAAGTTTACACTCTACTAGAGCATACCGTCCATCCGGGAGATGGAGAACTATATCAGCCTCAAGCCCGTAACGGTCTCGATAATAAGACACATGGCTGTTCATATCCATAGTATATGCCTTTAAATCGCGGATACACATCTGCTCAAAGATAAATCCAAAAGTTTTGAGTTGAGTCTTTAAAGCACTCGGAGTAAGTCCGAGAGCTGCAACAGCGATGGATGGGTCGCAGAATCCCCGTTTGGGAGTACTACGTATGGCCGTTTTGCTGCGTATAGCCGGGCTCCATGCGTCAATATCCTGTATGACAAACAGTTTCTCAAGTGCGGCTACATAATCATCAAATGTATCCATGCTGCAACTCATGTTCTGCGATGCCACTACGTCTTCAAGCATCGAAGTTTTTTTTGCGATGGTTGATATATTCCTTGCATATGACCTAAGAATCTGTTTTGCCAAATTTTCGTTTCGCCTGATTTTGTCAACTCTCGAAATTATGGGGCACAAAACGAAGCGTTGCATGAGGAGGGCGGTCGATTTTGAGGGAACGGTTTGAGTTTGCGCGAGTTACGAGGGCGAGGGTGTGAGTGGCCGAAAAAACGAAACGTTTACATTGGTTTAATTTTGGTTTAATTTTGGGCTTTGGAAGTTTACATTGAGGCTACATGGGGCGCATAGTCGCAGGTGGGCGGTTTACATCTCCGGTTCTAGTGGTCGGATGGTGGCTGGAAGTCAGTTTCGCGCCGATTTTTTGTGTCGATTCCTCAAAATATAATGCTTAAAAGGTTGCAAATAGCGGTTATATGTGTATCTTTGCGGAAAATTTCGCGAATATGAGACAGATTAAAGTGATACACGTCCACCTCGTCGGCAAGCGCCGAGACCTGTATTTCGGCTCGATAGCGGCCATTTTCACCGTTCTGACCCCTGAAGAGGTGGGCTGCGGGTATGATTACCTGCGCCGGGCCGGTCTGAGCGGCGGCGGTACTGTAACAACCAAACACGCTATAATAAAGCAATCTACGCTCATCACAGCCCCTCGCGGAACCGGTGTTGAAGCAGATGATTGAATGGCATAACAATGGCGTTAGAACGGCCTTAGAGAGCCGTAATAACGCCATCGTATCCGGGGAGCCTTGCGGTTCCCCTATTTTTTGTGTTCGAATGGTCGATTTTTGAGAGAGGGGTTACGCTAGGGGTTACAATTAGGGGTTACACTTTGCAAAGTTAGGGGTTACACTTTTGGGGTAATCGGGGGGTATGATAGAGGGGTGGAAAAATACCGATTTTTCAGGATAGACCCCCGATTTCGGCATTTCACTATGAAGAAAAAACCACCGCATTTCAATCTTACACCTTATTAAATAAGGGAGATTCAGGATATTGCATCGATTCTGGCCCAAAATCAAGGGGTAACGCCGGTAAAAAGGGCGTTCCGGGGGCGTCCCGGGGTGCGGGTTGGAATACGTTTCGTCAGTACTGGCGAATCAGGCCGACCACCAGAGCGATGTGGTATATATCGTCCTTGGCGATGGGGAAATCGGGATAATTGTTATTGACGGAACGGCAGAGGATGCTGTCGGGGAGTTCGAATATGTTCTTGACCACGACACCCTGGGCGGTATCGAGGACATGGGGTCTGCCCCACTGGATGAATCCCTTCGGATCGATGAACCGGCAGGCCAACTCGTCGCCGGAGGCGATTTCAGGAATCATGGAGTCCCCCTTGGCGACGATTGTAAAGTCATATTTGGGGAATCTGGGGATTACCGGGAGCATCTCGCAGTCATTCCTGGAAATACCGTGTTCCGCGATTGACAATGCACCGGCAGCCGCATCGTAAGGGATACGAGGTCTAAAATCTGTATTTAAGTCTTTAATTTCATTGCTGGATGCAACTTTTTTATTATCTTTGTGTGCAGATGAATCAGCGATGGTGACGGAAATATTTTCTGAGATGCAATTCGTTTTTAGCATCTCACCTCTTCCAGTTAACAGCCAATCCGAATTTAGGTCCGGATAGGCTAATAGAATTTTTTCAATATTGACTGAATTCATAGTTTTGCCGCATTTCTTGGCCTTTCCGATTAATCCCACTGATAATCCTGCATCAACGGTTAATTTATTGTCGTTGATACCTTGTTGTTTCATGTAATATTGAAGACGTTCAATAAAATTTGCCATATATTGAAAATAATCCGTAATATATTTTGTAATATTGAATATATTCTATATCTTTGCATCGAATTCAGTGATGAACGAGCGTCCAAAGATACAAAAAAGGCGTGAGTTTACAAAATCGGGGTTCCGGAAGGGGCCTGAGAAAGGATATGGAAGAGATGAAAGAACATTCGGAGCGAAGGACCGAGAGGGCGGTCAGGCTGCTGCTGGAGGCGCTGACGCGGAACTGGTACGACACGGGGATCATCCTTGACGAGTACGAGGCGAGCCATGACGACCGGGAGTGCGGGCGGTCGAGGCAGTACGCGGCGCTGGTGGCGGGTCACTTCGCCCTGAAAGAGGCTATGGACAAGATAAACGATGAACTAAACAAGAAGTGAGACTATGGACAAAGAGACACTCACCCCGGAACAGTTTTTACTGTTACAGGGCATTATGGATAATCATTGCGCCATGATTTACGACCGTTACCTGCAGGAGCGCCGAGAGCAGGACGAAAAGTTTATGAAGGAGCTGGAATCCTTTAAGTATGAGGCCTTCAACCGAGTAGCCGGCTAAAGGTGAAGAATCGGTGTTCATAGCTGTTCTATTTGGAATCCGGCCATAAAAGTTAACAAAAATATCAATACAAAATAAGTGAGAAGATGAAAACGATCACATTGTCGGAACTGCTCAAGTTGATGAGCATAGAAACATACCACAAGCTAAGAGCTCGCGGCAGGATTGTAGAGGTAAGGAAGGCTCCCTATGCGGAGATTGAAGTGGAGACTCTCCCTGATCTTATTCAAGCGGCCTTGTCTCGTCTCCCCACCGCATGATGGAGTAACCGTGGAACAGGGCAAAGAATTTGATGACACCCAGGAGGTCGGAAGAGAACACCATATCGGAGACGTATGAGATCTTCACGGTGAGCCATCTGGAGTCGGGGTCGAAATGGTCAAGCTCGCACCAAAGAGCGAAAGCCCCGGCAAGATGCGAGGCTGTCTCGAAGTCAGAATGACAGTCGCCACTGTCGGTATATTTCCCGAGGATGGCATACTTACAGGCATATAGCTCCTTATTCATAATCTGTTCAGTTGTGAATCGGGTGCAAATTTAATAAAAAATCAGCAAGGATGGAAATGAGAAAGAATATAGCGGTATCGAAGGAGGTACGGGAGAAGATCGCGAAGGTGTTCAAGGTTACGGAGCGCCATGTGTACAACGCGCTGAACCTGTCGTATCCGGAGACGGAGACCGTGAAGCGGATCCGGGTGATGGCGAGGCATAACGGAGGGGTGATGATGGCGACGGTACCTGCGGGCGAGTCGATCTGGTTCGCGGACGGGACGATGAGGATGGACTTCGACAACGGAGCGTTCTGCGAGTTCCAGCGCGAGGACGGGAGCGGGCGTATCGTCTACAAGGGAGAAGAGGTGGCGACGTACAAGGACGTCGACGTTCCGATGATCTTCAGGATGAAGGAACAGGCGGAGGCCTTAGGATAAGGGCAAGAGATATGGAATATTACGGTGACAGACTTTGCGTCTCGATGCGCGACCTTGTGGACGGCGGCATAATGACCGAGTCGAACTACAAGCAGCTCGCTTCCCGTGGCCGCTTTGACGTGGTCCGGAAAGGTCGCGGACAGGGCTGTTATGCGCTGGTTGCTGTTGACAGTCTGCCTCAACGCTACAAAGACGAAGTCGATGAAGTCTATCCCGGCGGCACACAGGCCCGGCTTGAGGGGTGGATCAAGAGCAACTACGAGGTGGACCAGGGGGCGACGGCCTTCTTCTTCTCGAAGGAGAAGTGCGGCGTGTCGCTGCCGCGCGAGAAGGCGCGGGAGTACGTCACGAACGCGTCGGTGCTGAACACCTGCATCAAGCTGTACGAGAGGGCCAGCGTCAGCCAGAGGATGTTCGGAGGGAAGTATGACTGGAGCAAGATGGCTGCGACGATCGAGATCCTGCGCAGGCATTTCGGCCATACGCTCCCGGCATCGACGCTGCGGTTCCGCAGGAAGGTGAACGACTACAGGGCCAACGGGTACGCGAGTCTGATCAGCGGGAAGTTCGGCAACCAGTCGGCCCGGAAGGTTGACTACAGGACAGAGCGGCTGATACTGAGCATCGCCATCCAGCCGAACAAGCCTTGGAACACCAACGTGCTGGAACTGTACAACGCGTTCGTGACGGGGGAATACGATGTGTTCGACTACGGGACCGGCGAGCTGTACGATCCGGAGGACTTCACGGACAGGACCGGCGAGCCGATGGTCCTGAGCGAGGCGACGATCTGCAACTACCTGAACAAGCCGAAGAACAAGATCCTGATAGCGAAGGCGACCATGAGCCCCACGGCCTTCATGCACGAGACGATGCCGCACATGCACCGCCATCACGGAGAGTTCTCGCTGTCGAAGGTGTCGTTCGACGACCGGGACCTGCCGCGCAAGCTGAAGGACACCCGGATCCGACCGAAAGCCTACTACGCGTACGACGTGACGAGCGGATGCTGCATAGGCTACGCCTACAACCGGGCGAAGAACGTGGACCTGGTGGTGGACATGTTCCGGAACATGTTCCGGCTTCTGGACCGTCAGGGCTGGGGCTGCCCTGCGGAGGTGGAGGTGGAGAACCACCTTATGAGCCAATGGCGGGACTCGTTCCTGCGTGCCGGGGTGATGTTCCCCTTCGTGCGGTTCTGCGCCCCGATGAACTCACAGGAGAAACACGCCGAGCAGTTCAACGGCGCTAAAAAGCGGAGCGTGGAGCACCGCAACCATGCGGGCATCGGCAGGTTCTTCGCCAAGAGCAGACAGTACCGGACGGAAAGCGTCAAGGTATTCGACGAACTGAACAACACCTACGTCGAGAAGGAATACTACACCTGGGACGAACTTATTGCCGACGATATGCGCGACATCCACGAATACAACCACGCCCTGCATCCCAATCAGAAAAAGTACAAGGGGATGACAAGATGGGATGTGCTTGTAGCCAATATCAACCCGACCCTGCAACCTCTTGACAAAGCGACCATCGCCCGGTACGTCGGCGAGAAGGTCAGCACCACCATCCGACGCAACTCATACTGCCGTGTCGCCGGAAATGACTGGTGGCTGAGCAAGACCGAGGTCATGGAGCTGCTCGCCCCGAACGACTACAAGGTCGAGGCTTACTACCTCACCGACGAGGACGGCAAGATTACCGACATGTTCATCTACCAAGGCGATATGTACATAGACCGTCTTGAGAACCTCGGAACCTACAACACCGCCCGTGCGGAGCAGACCGAAGAGGACGAGAAAATCTTCACCGAGCAACGCAAAAAGATAAGCCATTTCAACAAATATGTCGAGGACAACGCCATCGGGCGCGTGGGGGTCATGGAGCGCGAAACACAGCCTCAGACAGTCGAGGTGGAGGAAGTTATCGCGCCGGAGCCGAAAACGCGGGAAACGCAAGAATACGGCTTCAGTGAAGACTACGCCGCACGAGCCCTGCAAGACTTATAGAACGAAATTATAACACTGTTAGAATATGATTACAACAGACATCAAAAACAAAATACTCACCGCGATCAAGGCGAACCGCGCCAACTATCCGAGCGACGCGAAACACGCCGCTTCCCTCGGCATCACGACCTCGGTTTACAGTGCGGTCAAGAACGGTCAGACAGACCGGGTTTTGAGCGACGCCAACTGGATAAGCATCGCCCGTAAGCTCGGAGTCAGCCTCCGGGGTGAAATCGAATGGAAGGTAGCAAAGACCCCGACCTTCATGTTCATCACGGCGCAACTGGAGGCGTGTCAGTCAAGCGGCATAAGCGCGATCATGTGCGACCTTCCGAACATCGGGAAGACATTCACTGCCCGGTACTATGTCAAGACCCATCCCAACGCTATCTACATCGACTGCTCACAGGTCAAGACCAAGCTCAAGCTCGTGCGCAAGATTGCCTCTGAATTCGGCGTGGACAGCAAAGGTCGGTATGCCGACGTTTACGATGACCTTGTGTTCTACCTTCGCTCCATCGACAGTCCCCTCATCATACTTGACGAGGCCGGCGACCTCCAGTATGAAGCCTTCCTTGAACTGAAGGCATTGTGGAACGCCACCGAGCGTTGCTGCGCATGGTATATGATGGGAGCCGACGGTCTCAAGGAGAAAATAAACCGTTCCATCGAGTGCAGGAAGGTCGGCTACACAGAAATGCTCAGTCGCTATGGCGACCGCTACAGCAAGGTAACGCCTGATGACGGCAAGGAGCGCACCAAATTCCTCATTGAGCAGGCGCGAATTGTCGCCAAGCTCAATGCGCCGGAAGGAACCAATGCCGGAGAGATTGCCCGGAGGAGCGGCGGCGGACTTCGCCGAGTTTATACTGAAATCGAAAAACTTAAAAGGCAATGATAATGATAAGCGTACTCGAAAAACAGTATATGGAGACCGTCATCAGAATGGGCAAGCGTCTCCAGAACGGCGAACCCGACTGGGAGCAGCGTCGATATGAGGTTGCCAAGGATGTTATGGCAGTGATGGTTGGAGCAGTTGTTAATGGCGCAGTCAACAAGGGGGCGATGTATGACCCCAACTATACTTCCCTTGCGAGGACATCTGTAGATGCGGCGTCAGCTCTCATTGAGGAATTGAAAAAGCAGAAGTAACGATGGCCAAGCGAGCATATAGTCCGAAAGAGGTTCTTGCCAAGACCTACAAAACCCTGCCGTGGGGTGAGCGGTGGAGCCGTCCATTCGGCTTCCCCACCACCAACGAGGCATGGTTCATCAGCGGTGCGTCAGCCTCCGGCAAGAGCAGCTTCGTGATGCAGCTCTCCAAAGAACTGTGTAACTACGGCATGGTGCTTTACTGCTCCTTCGAGGAAGGCGTGGGGCAATCGTTTAAGGAAAGAATCGGACTCTTCAAGATGGGAGAGGTTCAGGGACGGTTCCGGGTAGCGACTACCGACACCTATGATGAACTGACAGAGCGTCTCGCCAAGCCTAAGAGTCCGCACTTCGTGGTCATAGACAGCTTTCAGGTAACAGGCTGGACATACGATCAGGCGAAGCAGCTGATAGACCGTTTCCCGGCAAAAAGCTTCATCTTCATATCACAGGAATACAAGGGACAGCCGATGGGCAAAGCAGCCGTCCGTCTCCGCTATATCGCCGGTCTCAAAGTCCGGGTAGTCGGTTACAAGGCATTTTGTCAAGGACGCTTTACGGAAGACCCCGGCAGCTATTATGTGGTGTGGGAAGAAGGAGTGTTAAGAACCACAAACAATATCTGATCATGAGCAGAAAAAGAGAAATAATAATACTCGAACCTGACGGACGCATCCGCAAGGAGGGCTTCTGTTCCCGGCCAATGACCTGTCCGTACTGCGGAGGCAAAGGATGGTTCCACAGCGACGGGAGAGAATCGGAGACAATACCGTGTCCCGACTGTGAAGGAACCGGCGAGGTTGTCGCCTTGGTAGTGATTGACTGGCAACCGAATAAAAAATAAGATTATGAAGCAGCAGGTAACCAACTTCGGGCGGTTCTACTCCGCCTTTCACAAGCTCACCATTCATGGAGAGCCGGACGAGACCAAGCGTCAGCTTGTCTCACAGTATACCTCAGGGCGTACGGAGTCCCTCAAGGAGATGACCCGGAAAGAATACGATGCCCTCTGTGTGGCCATCGAGGAAATGAACGGGTCGAGAAACGAGCTCAAGCGCCGCCGGAGCATAGTCCTCAAACTGATGCAGGAACTTGAGGTAGACACCACCGACTGGGCACAGATAAATGATTTCTGCCGTCATCCGAGAATATCCGGAAAAGCCTTCGGACAGCTCTCCATTGACGAGCTGATGGAACTCGCCACCAAGCTCCGGACCATAAAGCGCAAAGGGTGGCAGCGTAAAAAACACGAGTCGGCTCCGACTCCGGAAGCTCCGAAACAGCGAATAACATATCTCATAAACCTTGCCCCTGAAGGCATTGCAAGCTACAACTGAAATGAAAAAGACAATAGAACAAATCAAGAACTACATTCAGCTCCACACTGCTGAGATGGAAGATGAACGCTACATCAGCCTTATGCGTGAGATAGCTGAATGGGCCACAAATCAGGCCGACCTCACCGAATTTCGCGGAGACAACAGCATAGTGTATCCCATAGACGAATAATCACCCATAAAAACAGAACAGACAATGGCAAAGAGACAGAAAAAGACCATCATCACCGGCGTGAGCAAAGAGGCTGCCGAAGAAGCCTTTGCAACCTACGCCAAGGCAGACGCAGAACGCGCCAAGATTCAGGCGGAAATCGAACTGAAATGCGCCCAAATCCGAGAGAAGCATCAGGACCGCCTGTCACAGCTCCAATCGACGCAAGACGAGGCATTCGACACCCTGCAGGCCTACGCCACCGAGAATCAGGACGAGCTCTTCAGCAAGAAGAAGAGTCTCGAAATGGTGCACGGCACCATCGGCTTTCGTACCGGGACACCCAAACTCAAAACCCTCAAGGGCTTCACATGGGCAAGCGCACTGACCCTCGTAAAAAGACTGCTCCCCGGCTACGTCCGCACATCCGAGGAGATAGCCAAGGACAGATTGCTGGCCGAGCGCGACACACAGATTGTCAAGCCCGGCGATCCTCTCGGCCCCGGCGTCATTCTCCGCGAGGTCATGGTAGACTGCGGCATCACCGTGGCGCAGGACGAGACCTTCTTTGTAGAACCTAAAAAAGAGGAAGGAACCGCATGAAACGAGAGATAACGCGACCCCCGAAGGTAGCCCTCTGCCGGGTCTGCAAAGGCCGAGGCAGAGTGGAAGGAGACGAAGAAGGAGAATACCACACCTGCCTTCAGTGCGAAGGCAGCGGCAGGGTGACCGTAAGTTGCGAGATGACCCTTGATATTCGTCCATATAAACCCACCACCCGTCATAAAACGATGCAATAGACAATGGCAAACAAGCGCGGGATGTCATACAGAAAGCGCGTAGAGGACATAAATCGGATATACGACCAACACGCCCGGAGCGGGTTGAGCAACCGGGAAATATGGCGCAGGTACATATATCCGGTTTATGCCATAAGTGAACGCACCTTTTACAACATAATGAACGCCACGGCAGGGCTTGAAACCCCGGTCGTGGCGTCCGATATGCCGAGCCTGTTTGATTTGCCGGACAATCCAAATTCAAAGAAGGAGAAAAATGACTGATATAAACGGACAGATAAGAGTCATATTCCAACGGATTCTGAAAGACATCCAAGTGGAGCTTGGCGACGAATTCGACCAAAACTTCGAGCGGCAGGCCTTCTTCTCACAGGCATGGGAGCGCAGGAAGATCCCGACACGTCCCGGCGGCCATATACTTGTGGACTCCGGAGCCTTGAGGCAGAGCGTCCGGAGCGAAATCCGGGAGAGCAGCATCGTGTTCCTGACCGACTCTCCGTATGCAGCCATCCACAACGAAGGAGGAGAAATCAAGGTCACGGCCAAGATGAAGCGTTTCTTCTGGTATAAATACTATTCCGCCACCGGCTCCTTCGGACGGAGGAAAGACGGAACCCCGCGCAAAGACAGACGCACCCTGCAGCTCACGGACGAGGCCGACTTCTGGAAAGCTATGGCGCTCATGAAGGCAGGAAGCACCATCAGGATACCACAGCGCAAATTCCTCGGAACATCTCCGGAAGTAGAGACCGCCGTCCGTCAGATTATAGAAGAGAACCTGAACGAATATATAAACAACATAAATTTCAATATCAAATGAGAGAAGAATTATACCGAAAGCTGAAGATCCGGCTTGAGTCACTCTGCATCAATGGCGCCGGAGAGTATTATGAAAGGCCCGATGAAGCGGATGTGGATAGCGAACTGCATCCACAGGCAATCAGGCACATCGACCTGTGGAACCACAATGTGGAATTCCTCGATCAGGAAGTCCCGTGGGATCGTCCGGCGGTGTTCATCGAGTTTGTGCCGTTCAAGTGGACTGCGATAGTCTCCGGAGTTGAATACCGCGCCCAACCGCTGATAAACCTCCATGTGGTCACCGACTGGGCCGGGACCGACACCGACGCCGGGCAGTTCCGGTTGCTTGACAAGATACATGAGCTTGTCGTCGGACTCTCCGGTGAGACCTTCATGGAATTCGACATCGACAGCAGCTCCACCAACCATAACCACGAGGATATAGTGGAGAATATCGAGACATACACCTGCGTCGCATTCCGACACCTGAAATAAAACCCCATAAACGCGCCGTGTCGCGTTGAAAGAGCGAGAGCCGTAACCTTTATCGGGTGACGGCTCTCTCTTGCGATATATGGGCGAGAAAACGGCCTTACGCGGCGTTGTCGGGAGGGAGACCGGGTATCGTGAACAGCATGATGTCCTTGTAGCGGGCATTGTAGTTCATCGTCGCATTGAACTCCCTCTTATGACAACGGGCAAACGGGTCGCCGAGCGAGGGATTACGGCCCATCCACTCGCACAATTCGACGATGCATGATTTCTCGGAGGTGAAATATATGAAATTATGGCCGGGGAGCACAGACAGCACATCAAGATAATCCGCAAGTCTCCAGTACATGCGGTATGTGCCGACATCGGTGGAAAGGTAAGGCGGATCGACGAGGAACACCACTCCCGGCGTGTCCTTGTGTCGCTCGAAAAGCTCCCGGTAGTCGCAGGAAACAATCTCCAGTCCGGCAAGATAGTCAGGACAATCCTCATAGCCGGTCTTGCGGACATTGTTGTATAGAACCTCCTTGCGCATCTCCGGGATGCTCATCTTATACTTCATCGAGAACATCAGTGAGGATGACAGCGTGATAAAGTCAAGGAACCCCGACTCTTTCTCCTCCTGTTCGAGCAGCGCGAATACGCGCTCCCTGTCCTCGCCGGTAATCGGCTTGTGGCGTGGATAGCGGTCCGCTATTGGCCGTATCAGCTCAAGCAGCCGGTTGGTGCGCGGGATGTTGTCGATGCGGTGACGGTAATTGTCAAAATCGTTGTATATGACGCGGGATTCAGGATGGAAATGCTTCGTTATATGCGAAAGCAGCCCGGAACCACCGAAAAGGTCAACGAACAGCGTGCCGGCGGGGTATTGCCCGATGACCTCGATGAACTGCCGGGCGAACATACGCTTCTGTCCCACGAAAGGAAGCGGTGCGGAAAGATACAGCCTGCTCATACGTTCAGCTCAAATTTTACGGCATCCTCGCCGGCGAGGAGTCGACGGGTACTGTCAATGTTGTTCTCGTAAATATGGACATTTCCCAGAAACAGCGTGATGGACTTCAGCGGAAGGTCTATATGTCGCGCCATGAGATAGAGATGGTATATGTCTGCAGGCAGGCCGAGATTGGCGTCAGAACTGCGTTGGTATGCCGTTATTACCAATTCCGAATCCTCAATCTGGAACTGTACGAGCGACAGACAGGGAGCCTGATTGCTCTCGGCGTCGGTGGCACCGAGAAAGAGGACATAGTTTTTAGATGACCGGCGCTCCCGGTTGATACGGTCAAGGAGCGGCGGCAGCTTCTCAAAATAGGTCGGATATGAATTGACGAGGATGGAACCGCAGTAATCCCACCAGTTGATGCCGGCCTCTCGATACTTTTTAATCGAGCGCTCACCGCTCATGAAGAGTTTCAACTCCGAGCGTAGCTTCTTGCGGGCCAATCCGTGTCCCTCGAAAATCTCGAGCAGGTCAGCCGGAGTCAGGGAGAGCCGCTCGTTAAGCATATAGATGATATTCCCCTTGCGGTTTGACTGGCGTTTGCCGGAGTCAAGAATGCTCTTGAGGATCTGATGATATTTGTTTGTAGCCATATTGTGGTGTATTTAACACCGCAAAGATAGCGACCGGTGATGTTTCGCCCACTACGGTTCCGCGCCTTTACACTGCACCGGGATTGCAGTCGCTTTGAAAGTGTTTGACAAGTGAGTACACCTTCCTTTCGCTGATGTGGAACCGAGAGGCAAGATGGGCCACGATATAAGTGACCTTGTTCCCCTCCGCCACCATTCTGTTGAAGTCCGCGAAAAGGTCTATGTAGTCGGCATCCTCAAGGCGGATGCCGGACTGACGAAGCCTGTTAAGCAGTTCCCTGTTGAATTTCAGGATTTCAAATATGGTCATATTCCGAAATTTTTGTAATTTTGCACTGTCTCACTTATAAAAACATCGCTTTCGGGCGAAAAACACTCTCACAGGGGTCGGAAGGGCATAGTGCCCCCGGCTGACCTCTGTGAGAGTGTTTATGTTTTTAGAAAGTGAGACGTCTAATAACAGGCCGGGGGCATTTTTTATGCCCTCCCCCGAAGGGCAGTCGGTTCAGTTCGTGGTGTAGAGCGCCAAGTCAATCGACTCACGGGCATTCCATCCGTCAAGCTGAGCCTGTTGGATATGCTCGGAGAAAGCCTGGTAGAACTTCTCAAGATCAGCGGCATTCTCAAACCTTCGGTAAACCGGATTGTCATCGGTGCCGAATTTGAACACGACCGACACTCCGTTGCCGATTTTGCTTTGGATGTAGGCCCGCTGGTAGTTGGTCTGGTTCTCCTGCGACAGCCACACCGGGACACCTTCGTAGCTGAAACCCGAAATTATCCTCTCGCGTGTTGAATCGCTGATCCAACCGCTGATGAGTGACTTTATCTCCTCGCCGGAGGGTTTGTGGTTGAACTCCTCCTCCATATACGAGGTTATGCCTGAATCATCGGTAGTCACATTCCAACGGACGCGCCATTTGTTCTTGACCGGACTGGTGCACTCCAAGAGTGCTACGTCGGGATTGCCTTGGACTCGCTTCATGTTTAAGTAAAGACGTATTTAGTTTTACCTTTGCCGAAGGTCTCCGCCTTGATGGTGGTCTCAAAGGGGAAGCCGTCCGGCATTTCACTCACTTGCTGGAGGATGTTCTTCATCTCCTCCGAATTGGTAAAGAACTTCTTCTGTTCGCCGTTCATCTCAATGGCGACCACGCAGCGGTCTTCCCCCTGCGAGGTCTTGACACCGGTCTCGAAGTCGCGGACAACGATCGGAAGGTTTACCAGTTCCCGGATGCTTACCACCGCACCGGGGAATCGCTTCTTGCCGTCATCAGGCTTGTAAGCGACGTTTAGGTCCTTGAATGATCTCATTTCTGTGCCTGTTAAAATTTTATATAGATGATTGCATTGAGCGTGCTTTGCCATACCGTAAAAAGAGGCTCTCAGCTCCGCACGCCGTTTTCTGCTTTTGACTTTCCCCATCTTCTTCGCGAATTTTTTCTTTATGCGTTTACGGATAAGGGAATGGGTGGGATAGATGACGTATCCCAAAGCGTCTATTCCCTCGGTAACAGGGAACACTCGCTCATGGTGAAGCTCGTAACCGAGCGGTTCCAAAAGCTCATGCACAAGGTCACGGACCGCCCAGCACTCCTTCTTGGTCCCGGCCAACACCTCGCCATTGTCGCAGTATCGATAATAATGCCTGACGCGGTGCTGAGATTTAAGAGGATGGTCAAGGTGGATGGACAGAAGCAGGTTCACAAGACCTTGCGAGGGACGGGCACCGAGGCTGACGCCGGACGGCAGCATAGTTATGCTGTCATCGAGTATGGCTATCACTTTCGGGTCTTTGAAGATTCTACGGATAGCCTTTTTCAGCATATCCTGATCCGTTGACTCGTAGCACCTCCGGATATCGAACATATAGCAGTAACGTGTGCCTTCCGGGTCCTCGCGCAAATCGCGCTCGATGTAAGCCTTGAGGTCGTGCATCCCCCGGCCTTTGATGCTTGCCGAAGTGGTGCGTATGAAACGCCGCCTGAGTACGGTATCGACCGGAGTCATTACCGCATTCTGGCACATACGGTCAAACATTGACAGAATCTGCAGATGTCGGAGTTTTTCAGCCTCAACGATGTCGCGCTCACGATAACCATGGTTGCGAAACTCGCCTGAACCGACAGAGTCGATGATGGCACCAATCACACCCTCCCTATCTTTGAGCAGCATCTTCCCTTGTCGCGTGCGTTTACGCCGTGTTCCTCGGAGAACCCGGTCATAAGCCGATGCCACATTGGGATAAGCGGCACAGTCCTGAATTATGTTTCCTACTCTGTGCATAAGTTGGTAAATTGAAATTTCAGCCTTCCGGCTCCAGAGTCCGGGTTCTTCGAGCGAGAGCCTACCAAACCCTACTCAACACTTGATGTTCCGGCTTTCTTCCTTGCGGAGAGGGTTGCCGAGGCTTGCCCCTCTCGGCACCTCGGTGGGAACACGTTCCCGGTGATGTACGCCGATAGATGGATTTCCAGACGCGACCCGACATTCGCGTTCGAATTCGAAGCATCGTTATTCGCATTCGCGTACGACACGCCGCCATTCGCATTCGCGTTGTTGTTGCCGCGATAGACCACACGGCCTATTGAGGGACACCGCCTTACAGACTGCAAATTTACTCATAATTTAGCGTTCAGCAGTGAATCTGCCAAATTATCAACAAGAGCAACGCGGCAAGACAGCCTCCGGCCACGGTCAGAAGCCAGTCGATCCAGTCCCACGGACAACCGTTGAGCCGGTCTTTAAGCTCAAGACAAGAGGCGGCGACAGCAGCGGCATAGAGCGCCGGGAACGGAGACAGGGCAAAAAGCCCCACGAGGAAACCGCCGATAAGACCCCATCCCACAAAAAATGTTAACGCAGGGGCGGTGTGTTTTCGAGGAAATT
>ERZ827108.652-NODE-652-length-56365-cov-10.120085_pt1 | contig 56365 bp, 54 predicted proteins | sample MGYA00519921_ERZ827108 | MGnify/ENA primary metagenome ERZ827108 (study PRJEB31778, sample SAMEA3449258) | human gut metagenome | biome: human gut; feature: human-associated habitat; material: faeces | place: United Kingdom | collected 2010/2012 ...
AAGGATACAATGGTTTCTTTTTACATATGGATCACAGACTGATCGATTCCTGTGGGCTTGTAGTTATGATCGGAGATCTGTTTCAGTTGTATACGCATTACAGATATGGAACAGCCTGCCCGCAGGAACTGGTTGATTTTGAGACGGTTCTGAAAAAAGATCTTGCAAAAGCGGGCAATGAAAAGCGTTTTGCAAAAGACAAAAAATTCTGGGATGACCAGCTGGATACACTGGGTGAGCCGTTATATTCTGATATTCAGGGACCAGCTGTATTGGAGGAGGCAAGAAAGCGTCATGGGGATCCGAAACTTCGTGCTTCTGATATTGAGATGAACGAGCTGTTTGTTGCAGTAAAGGATTATCATCTGGAACCGTATGCGACACAGAACCTGATGGATTTCTGTATGAATCATCAGCTTTCCATGACGAATCTGCTTCTGCTTGGCATCCGTACTTATCTGTCAAAAGTAAATAACGGACAGGAAGATATTACGATCCAGAATTTTATATCCAGACGTTCTACCCATGATGAATGGACTTCCGGGGGAAGCAGAACTATTATGTTTCCGTGCAGAACAGTGATCTCACCGGAGACAGATTTTCTCTCGGCAGCTTATGAAATCCAGAATATGCAGAACCGAATTTATATGCACAGCAATTACGATCCGGCACTTATCGTGGATGAGATGAGAAAGAGATATCATACACCGGAGCATACCAGCTATGAAAGCTGCTATCTTACCTATCAGCCAATGCCGGTGAAGGTGGAGAATGAAATACTTGGAACCGTTCGCCAGCATGCCAAATGGTTTGCAAACGGTGCCGCAACCAAAAAAATGTATCTGACTGTATCACACACGGAGGATGGCGGCATGAACTTCTCATATCATTATCAGACTGCTCATCTTGAGGAACACGACATGGAACTGCTTTATTATTATATGATGCGTATTCTGTTTAAGGGAATTGCAGAGCCGGATATGAGTATCGGCGAGATCATGGAACAGGTATAAAAATAAAAAATCAGGAGGAAATGGAATGAATCAGGAAATGGAATTTAAAAATATTGTAGCGCAGTACAGCAAAGTGAAACCGGAAGAAATGACAGGTGAGATGAGATTCCGTGAGGATCTGGGATTTACTTCTCTGGATTTCATGTCTTTTCTGGGTGAACTTGAGGATACCTTTGACATTGAACTTGAGGAAACCGAAGTGACAAAAATTACAACTCTTGAGGAGGCACTTAAGCTTCTTGAGGAGCTTCAGTAAGAACTAAGTTGTGTGTGAACGGAGCGAACAGAATTAACAGAATATCAGTCCACAGAACAGTGAGGGAGGAGAAAGATATGCTGATCAGGGATATATTAGAAGAAAGTGTACAGAAATTTGGCGAAGTCAAGGCAGTAAAATGGCTTAACCGAAAAGAGATTCTGGAGAGAAGTTACAGTGAAATGATGAAAAATGTGATTTCCACCAGAAAAGGACTTCTTGCAGAAGGTTTTGAGGGAAAGCATATTGCATTGATCGGAACCAGCTCTATAGAATGGATCGAAAGCTATCTGGGAATTATTACAGGATGTACTACAGCGGTGCCGCTGGATGCAGCACTCCCGTGTGAAGAACTGATCGATCTGATAAACCGTTCCGATTCCGAAGCACTGTTCTTAAGTCCGAAACACAGACCGTATCTGGAAGCATTTCTTGCAAACTGTCCGAAACTTCAGAAAGTATGGATGCTCCAGGAAGAGGTGGAGGATGTACCGGCGGATACATATAGTATCAGCGAACTCAGAAATTCAGGAAAGAATGCCGAAGGAGATGCTTCCTGCCCGGATGCAGAAGATATTGCGACAATTATCTTTACTTCCGGAACGACAGGAAAGAGCAAGGGAGTTATGCTGACACAGAATAATCTGGCTTCCAATGTTGAGGCAGTCAAAATCTCGGCAGAACCCGGAACAGCCATGCTCAGTGTACTTCCGATCCATCATGCATTCTGTCTGGTCATGGACTGGCTGAAGGGCTTTTCTCAGGGAGCGACCCTCTGTATCAATGACTCCCTGCTTCATATGATCAGAAATATGAGCATTTTTAAACCGGATATCATGCTCATGGTTCCAATGATGATTGAGACGATTTATAAGAGACTGGCGGCTGCTGATCCGTCGATTCCGAAAGCTGTTCTTGCAGAAAAAGTATTTGGTGGAAAACTGCACACGATTTTTACCGGTGGGGCACATCTGGATCCTTACTATATTGACTGTTTTGCAGAGTACGGTATACAGATACTGGAAGGCTACGGTATGTCGGAATGCTCTCCGGTCATCAGCAATAATACACCGGAAAACAATAAGCCGGGTTCCATCGGAAGACCACTTGAGAATGTGGAAATCAGATTTGAGGATGGAGAGATCCTGGTAAAAGGTACAAGTGTCATGAAGGGATATTATCAGATGCCTCGTGAGACAGAGGAAACGCTGAAAGATGGCTGGCTGCATACCGGGGATAAGGGATATATTGATAAAGATGGTTATCTTTTCATCAATGGTCGTGTGAAAAATCTGATTATTCTTTCCAATGGAGAAAATGTATCTCCTGAAGAAATTGAGAACAAACTTGCATTGAATCCGCTTGTGGGTGAAGTGATTGTAACAGGCGAGGACAATGGTCTTACAGCCCGAATTTATCCGGAACAGGCAGTTGTGGAGGCAAAGGCACTGGATACTGAGATGATCAGGTCACAGCTTCAGGCATTTCTGGATGAATACAACAAAAACCAGCCGACTTACCGTCGCATTACAGGCCTGGTGATCCGAAAAAATCCGTTTATCCGCAATACGACAAAGAAGATCAGGAGACAGGATGTCCTGGTCGACGAGCCGCAGGCATAATAAACACCCGTCTGAGTGAAAGTGCTCAGACGGTTTTTTTGTGCCTGTATGCAGGGCAGTCAGGACAAAAGAGGCAGCATGCCGGAAAGAAAAATCTGAGTCAGAATCTCTGCAATGACTTCCGGTGCGAGATCAAAATCATCCCGGGTCCATTTGTGAAGCACACCGATTGTGCTGCCGATCGCGCAGGTGATTACGTAAGATATTTCTTCTTTTGTGTGTCTGTCGGGGCTGGCACTGGAGGTGGTAGCGGTGACATAGTGATGAAGCATGGTCAGCATTTTTTCAAACAGATCATTCCCGTGAGGGGTGCTCAGAAGACCGGCAAGGAAGGGATTTTCCATTGTATAGCGACAGATCGTCAGAAAATAGGACTGACAGATATCGCGGTCATTTTCCGGATGAAATTTTTCCATTATGGAAAAAACATCATGGATCGTCTTTTCTTCAACAGCAGATACAAGAGAGGGGATATCCTGATAATGATTATAAAAAGTACTTCTCGCGATACCAGCTGTTTTGGTGATATCGGATACGGTGATCCGGTCAGGAGCTTTTTGCTTTATGAGTTTAAAAAAAGCTCCCAGGATGGCTTCGTCTGCCACAGAATATCTTTCGTCAGAAACTGGATTTTGCATAGTTGCTTCCCTCCCATATTTCATAAATATAGTAAAGCATAGTGTAACTGTGAGGGTACTGAATAGTTACAGTATAACACAAATCCGACAGTATAAGAACAAAAAAATGGTATGTCAGGATGTCTGGTATTAAAGTTTGAGGCAAAAAAAATCCATCCACCATTATGATAAAAAAATAACAACAGTGATAAAAAAATAACAGATTTTTTCAGCGTGCAGAACCGCTTTTTTATAAAAAAAGAGCTTATTTTTGATGAAAACATACAATAAGAACTGAATAAAATAAACGATTTGTGTTACATTTATATAGGATAGTAATTATAGAACCAGTTTATCGGATTTTTATTGTTTTTTTCTTAACAGTGCAGAGGGGAAGGAAGGATAGAAGCTGATAAGCATATAAGTTCAAATATTTCATAAGGAAGGTGAGCAATTGGAGAACTATACTAAGTATCAGCTGAAAAGCAATGAAGAACTTGCATCATTGCTTGAGGGCAAAGACAACCTGTATGTCATTGCCTGTAACAAGTGCTTCAAGGAATTTGACACCATTGACGAGCCGGACTGCGATGAATTTCTGAAATTTGCCGCAGAACAGGGCAAGACAGTCACTGGCAGTACAAAGGTAGACTTTTTGTGTAATAAGATGCACACAGAAAGAAAATTACAGGATCTGTTTCCGGAAGGAACAGAGAATGTTATCGTAATTTCCTGCGGCCTTGGTATTCAGACAGTTGCAGAACTGGCAGGAAAACCAGTTTATGCAGCAAGTAATTCTCTTAACTACAGAGGTCATCATGGCATGGCTCTTACCAAGAAGAGCTGTGATGCCTGTGCTCAGTGTTATCTGAACATAACCGGTGGTGTCTGTCCGATCGTTGATTGCTCCAAGAGCCTTGTAAATGGGCAGTGTGGAGGTGCCAAGAACGGTAAGTGCGAAGTAGATCCGAATAAAGACTGTGCATGGGAGAAGATTTATCAGAGACTTGCAAAACAGGGACGACTTGAGGAATTCCTCAATCAGCCTGTACAGGTCCGTGACTTCTCAAAGGTGAATTTCAAAGTAATCAACGACTACGTTAAAGCAATAAGGGAAGACAGACTGAATGGATATTATGGCGGTGTTCATCCGTCAGAACATAAGGAATTCAGCGAGCATATCGATCTGAAGAAATTCCCGGATCCTAAGACAGTTGTGATCTCTATGTCACAGCATCTGGGCGCTCCGGCTAATCCGATCGTTCAGGTAGGAGATACCGTAAAGGTCGGACAGAAGATCAGCGAAGCTGCCGGATTTATCAGCGCACCGGTACATTCCAGTGTAAGTGGAACAGTAGTTGCTGTTGAACCTCGCATGCATGGAACAAGAGGCAGTGAAGTGATGGCAGTTGTCATCGAATCAGACGGAAAAAATACTCTGCACGAATCCGTACAGCCTCATAAACCATTAGATGATCTTACCGCGGATGAGATCATCGAAATCGTAAAAGAAGCAGGAATTGTTGGTATGGGTGGTGCAGGTTTCCCGACCTGTGTCAAACTGAAACCAGCGAAACCGGTTGATACGATCCTTCTCAATGGATGCGAATGTGAACCGTATCTGACAGCAGACCACAAGGTTCTTCTTGCATATGCAGATGAGATTATCTTTGGTCTGAAAGCAATCCTCAAGACAACAGGTGCCGAGAAAGGTATTATTGTTATCGAGGATAACAAGCCGGATGCTATTGAATTAATGAAGGAAAAAGTTGCCGATATCGGAAATATGGAAGTGTTTGTTGCAAGAACAAAATACCCGCAGGGCGCTGAGAAAACTCTCATCAAGCGTGTTCTGGGAAGAATCGTTCCAAGCGGCGGACTTCCGGCAGATGTTGGTGTTATTGTAGATAATATCAGTACAGTAAAAGCAATTGCTGATGCGATCCAGACAGGTATGCCTTTGATCGAGCGTGTTGCAACCGTTACAGGCGAAAAGATCAAGAATCCTGGCAACTTTATCATCAAGATTGGTACAAGTGTAAGAGAACTGATCGATTACTGTGGCGGATTCACAGACGAGGATGTTCTGGTCAAGATGGGCGGTCCAATGATGGGATTCCCTCTGAATACACTGGATGTACCTATGATGAAGGGATCCAATGGTATTATTGCCATTGATACAGATGAGACCAAAGAGCAGCCATGTATCAAGTGCGGACGCTGTGTGGATGTATGTCCGATGGAACTTTCTCCTCTGTATTTTGTAAAATATGCGAAGGAAGAGAACTGGCAGGGAATGAAAGACATGAACGTTATGGATTGTGTTGAGTGCAGATGCTGTCAGTATATCTGTTCTTCAAAGATTCCGATCATTAACAGTATCAAAGCCGGAAAAAATGCAATAAGGGGGATGAAGTGATATGTTGATTACCCAGTTAAAAGCAAAAGAAACGATCGCATCACTGACAGCCGGAAAGAAAGTTTTCATTATTAACTGTCATGGATGTAAAGAAGTTCGTTTTCCGGAAAAAGAGGCTGTTGAACTTCAGAAGGAACTTTCTGCTGAAGGAAAAGTAACAGGAATTATGACCACTGATTATATCTGTAATCCGGAAAATATGGAATTACGTCTTAAGAAACATATGAGCAAGATCCAGGAAGCAGATCTGGTTCTGGTATTCTCCTGCGGTGTCGGAGTACAGACCGTTGCGGAGTATCTGGATGACAAGATGGTCTGTGCAGCCTGTGATACATACCCGGTACCTGGTTTCCAGGGTGTAACACCGTTAGAGTACAAATGTGACCAGTGCGGTGAGTGTTATCTGAACCTGACAGGTGGAATCTGTCCGATCACAGCATGTTCCAAGAGTCTTGTAAATGGTCAGTGCGGTGGTTCCAAGAACGGTAAATGCGAAGTTGACAGTGAGATGGAGTGTGGATGGGAGCGTATCTACAGACGCCTTGAAGAGATCGGACGTCTGGATCTGCTGAAATGTCCGACACAGGTTCACAACTTTGCAACAGACGATGAAGTGAAATAAGAAGCCTGATAAATTATAATATTATAATGATTGGAGCAATGTACAATGAAAATGAAAGAATTATTCGACCATGGTGAATTCGTAGTTTCTGCTGAAGTAGGATCGCCGAAGGGAATCCATGTAGATGAGCTTGTAGAAGAAGCCAAAACATATCTTAAGGATGTTCATGCAGTGAATGTAACTGACAACCAGTCTTCTGTTATGCGTCTCGGTTCTCTTGCTATGTGTAAGGTTCTCAAGGATGCAGGTATGGATCCGATCTTCCAGCTTGCATGTCGTGACAGAAACCGTATCGCATTGGAGTCTGACCTCTTAAGTGCTGCAATGTTTGGTATTGAGAATATCCTCTGCCTGACAGGTGACCACACAAAGATGGGAGATCATCCGCAGGCAAAACCGGTATTCGACCTTGATTCCGTATCCCTTCTTCACACAGTGAAGCTTCTGGAGTCTGGTGTGGATCTTGGCGGCAATGAGCTCGTTGGTGAGCCGCCGAAATTCTCCAAGGGTGCTGTTGTATCTCCGTGCAGCGATTCCGTTGACGCACAGCTTGCCAAGATGGAAAGAAAAGTTGCAGCAGGTGCAGATTACTTCCAGACCCAGGCTGTATTTGAGCCGGAGAAATTCATCAAATTCATGGAAAAAGCAAAACAGTTCGGCAAACCGGTACAGGTTGGTATCATCATTCCGAAGTCTGTTGGAATGGTAAGATTCATGAACAACAACGTTGCCGGCATCCATGTTCCGGATGAAATGATCGAGGAACTGAAAGCCGATAAAGAAAAGACAAAAGCAGGTATCACAGGTGTTGAGATCGCTGCACGTATCATCAAAGAGTGCAAGCCATATTGCCAGGGTGTACATATCATGGCACTTGGCTGGGAATCCAAGATTCCGGAGCTTCTGAAACTGGCTGAGATCTAAAATATGTAAGATTTGAAATAAAAATAACAGGTGTCTGTCTTTGGAGAAGAACCAAAGGCAGGCACCTGTTTTATGTCTGTATATCAGCATTTGAACCGAAAAACACTCTGTGCTGCGGTCGCTCTGCAGCTGTCTATACAGTATGGATAAATTGATCAACATAGTGCAGGGCAGCTCCGATAGCCGGAGTGTACTGACCGTTTGTGCCAACAAGAATCTGATCTTTACCGAGTTTAAAAGGTGCAGACAAATTGATATGCTCTGTCAGATACGAGAGATCCTCATCAGTAAAATAAGGTGCCAGATAGCCGCTGATAATGACCGGGGCATCAATAATTAAATTTAAATTTTTCATAGCAAAAGCCAGATGATTGAGATAATCTTTCCAGACTTGTACAAGCTGGGAGGATTTTTTTTCGCGTAAAAGAGGGAAAAATACTTTTATCGTCATACCGGCAGCCTGCTCCAGAGAATCCACGGAACAGTAGGTTTCCAGACAGCCGCGGTTTCCACAATAACAGAGGGGACCGTCCGGATTAATGCACATATGCTCGAGGGTCCCGCTGTGCATGGAATTTCCCTGATGAATCTGATGATTTGTTATGATCGCACCGCCAAGATTTCTGTTCAACAGAAAAACAACGGCACTGTCAAGCTCAGGATGCTTCCATAATTCCAGGAAAGCGGCTGATTTTGAATCATGTTCCAGGTAGCAAGGATAAGGAAGACGGTGCGAAAATTCTTCCAGCTTCATTCCGGTATTATTCATAATAGTTCCATAGGTTACAGTAGTATGATCCGGAGAAGTGACCCCCTGTGTGGCAATTGAAATTCCAAGTATTTTCTCATCTTCATACTGGTTTGACGATATGAATTCCCGGACAGTTCCGGTAATCTGCTCATAGTAAGCGGGTGTATTAGAATATGGAACAGAAAACGTATCTGTAAAAATAGCATTTCCGTAAAGATCTACCGCAGTGAGATGAAACATGTTTTTTAAGATGCCGATGCCAATGGAGATTTTAAAATCAGGCACGATCTGAATCGCCTGGGCTTTTCTTCCTCCTGTTGAATCAAAATATCCGTTTCTTTCAATCAATCCCTCCTGCTCCAGCAGATTCAGATTCTGACTGACCGTGGATAAGCCCATCTGAAGATCCGAAACAATCTGCAGCTTGGAGGTTACCTTACTCTTGTAGATGTATTGATAAACTTTCGATTTATTGATTTTTTTCAGACTGATAGTTGTTAATCCTTTTTCACTCATAAGATTCTCCTGATAGTATTGCAAGATAAAATGAAGGTAACTGTTCAGTACCCTCACAGTTATAAATAAGTTCAACATTTATTGTAGTATAACACAGAAGAAAAAGCAATAAATAATAGAATGTAGTTAAAGTGCATAAAAAATACATTTAAATATTATAATTATTGTCAATAGATTTTTGAAATATGAAGATATATACTAAACTTACACATAAGATATAAACGTAAGTTAAAGGCGTAAGTCAAGAGCATAAAGATTAACTCAAGATATAAGAGGAAAACAAGGAGGATGTAACATGAAATTATCAGTTAATGGAATTAAAAATCACGAAGTATGGGAAAAAGCAGGAATCATGCTTCCGGGTTATGATGTGGAAGGCGTGAGTGCAAAAGCAAAAGAAGCACCGGTATGGGTACATTTTGGAATCGGAAATATTTTCCGGGTGTTTATTGGTGGTATTGCGGATGGACTTCTTGAGGAAGGAGTGCTTGATCGAGGGCTTACCTGTGTGGAAACTTTCGATTATGATGTTGTTGATAAAATATACAAACCATATGATAATCTTGGTCTGAGTGTTATTCTTCACGGTGATGGAAGACGAGATTATAAAGTACTCGGATCACTTGCAGAAGCTGTTAAAGCGCAGGCTTCTGATGCTGAGCAGTGGGACCGCCTCAAAGAAATTTTTAAAAGCAGTTCTCTGCAGATGGTGTCCTTTACAATCACAGAGAAAGGCTACGCACTCCAGAAAGCTGACGGCACATATTTCCCGTTTGTACAGGCTGATATTCAGAATGGTCCGGACAAAGCAACAGGAGCCATGGCGGTTCTGGTATCTATGCTGTTTGAGCGATACAAGGCAGGCAGATTTCCCATTGCCCTGGTTTCCATGGACAACTGTTCACAGAATGGAGCCAGACTTCGGGAATCCGTACTGAAGATGACAGAAGAATGGAAGAAGGCAGGCTTTGTAGATGATGGATTTGTAAACTATATAAGCGATGAAAAAGTAGTTGCTTTTCCATGGACTATGATCGACAAGATCACACCTCGCCCGAGTGAGCAAATTGCAGCAGATCTGGAAAAACTGGGTGTGGAAGATATGCAGCCGGTCATCACAAGTAAAAAAACATATATCGCACCATTTGTAAATGCAGAGAAACCACAGTATCTTGTAATTGAAGACAGTTTTCCAAATGGACGTCCGGCTCTGGAAAAAGGATTCGGTGTATACATGGCTGACAGAAATACCGTAAATCTGTCTGAACGAATGAAAGTTACTGTTTGTCTGAACCCGGTACATTCTGCTACTGGTCCGCTTGGGGTTGTACTTGGTTATGATCTGTTTGCACATATGTTGAATACCAATGAAGATATGATGAAGATGGCACGTATGGTGGCTTATGATGAAGGTCTTCCGGTTGTGGCAGATCCTGGAATCCTTTCCCCACAGGCATTTGTAGATGAACTGTTTAATGATCGTTTCCCAAATGAATATCTGGGAGATACCAATCTTCGTCTGGCAGTTGATGTATCACAGATGGTTGGTATTCGTTTTGGCGAAACTGTAAAAGCATACGTTAAGAAGTACGGCGATGCTTCCAGACTGACAGCAATTCCGCTGGGAATCGCAGGATGGCTCAGATATATGCTTGGTGTCGATGATGCGGGGAATAGATTTGAACTTGCACCGGATCCGATGAACGAAGAACTTCAGGAACAGTTTAAGGATATCGTTGTGGGACAGCCGGAAACATTTAAGGATCAGCTGAAACCAATTCTTTCGAATGAACGTTTATTCTTTACAGATCTTTACAAAGATGGTGTCGGAGAAAAGATTGAAGATATGTTCCGCGAGATGATCGCAGGACCGGGAGCTGTAAAAGCAACAATTCACAAATATGTACACTGATATTAAAAAGAATATAATCTTGGACAGATATGGAGGAAAAGGAAAATGACAGAAGCGGTATTTGTGGCAGAGCCGACAAGGCTGTTGATCGCAGCGGCAGTGGGAATTATCCTGTTATTGCTGCTGATCATTAAAATTAAGATCCATCCTGTATTATCACTGCTGATTTCTGCACTGGTTATCGGACTTGGAGCCGGAATGCCGGTTCCGACTCTGGTAAGTACGGTAGAAAAAGGAGCAGGAGAGACCTTGTAGGGAATCGTGCTGCTGATCGGTCTGGGATCTTTGTTTGGAGGAATTCTGGAAGTATCCGGAGGTGCACAGTGCGTTGCACAGACCCTTGTAAATAAATTTGGAGAGAAAAAAGCGGGGATAGCTCTTGGAATTACAGGACTGGTAGTTGGAACAACTGTATTCTTTGAAGCGGGTGTTGTGATCCTGATTCCGCTTGCATTTGGACTTGCAAAGAAAACAAAGAAATCCACGTTGTATTATGTGATCCCATTGCTGGCAGGTCTGGCTACAGGATTTGCATTTATCCCGCCATCAGCAGGATCAGTACTGGTGGCAAATATGCTGAATGTGGATCTTGGAATCATGATTGCAGTTGGTGTCCCGGTAGGTATCTTATCGCTGCTTTTTGCCGGAATTCTGTGGTCAAAATTTATTGGCAGTAAAATCAATGTAGGACTTCCTGTCAACGTTTCAGAAGTCAGAGAGGCAGATGAAGCTAATGAAAAGTGGACTGCCGCTGGTGATTGTAGCTTTTCTGATTGCGGCACTGATTCGTGCATCGGTCGGAGCTGCAGTAGTTGCGATGACAATGGCAGCAGGAATCATGGCAGCTATGCCGGGAGTGGCTGAATTATCTCCTGTATATCTGGCAGCAATGGTGTGTGCGATCAATGGTGGTGCAACCGCATTCAGCCATGTGAATGATTCTGGATTCTGGCTGGTAGGTTCATTGCTTGAGATAGATGAAAAAACAACGCTGAAATCATGGACTATGATGGAATCGATCATCGGATTTACAGGACTGATCTGTGCGATCGTACTAAGTTTGTTTGCATAAAAGAATAATTGTGAATCTGGAAAAACTGTATTAGAATAAATAGTAGTAAAACATCTGGATTGGGCGAATTATCCCAGAAACAGAGAGTATGAGAAATAGAAAGGATGGTATAGCTACATGAGTTTAAAAGAGCAGATAAACGGACTCCAGCACATTGGAGTGCCTACCAAAAACATGGAAGAAACAATCGCATTTTACGAGAAACTTGGATTTGAAACTGCATTTGAGACTGTAAACGATGGTGACAGAGTGGTCTTTTTAAAAGTTGCTTCTCTTGTGATCGAGACGTATGAGAGCAAGGATGCAGCCATGAAATCAGGGGCAGTCGATCACATTGCACTTGATGTGAAAGATATCGAGAAGACTTATGAACTTATCAACCAGGAAGGATTAAACACTACAAAGGATACGATCCATTTCCTGCCATTTTGGGAAAATGGAGTGAAATTCTTTACAATCGAAGGACCAAATAAAGAAAAAGTAGAATTCAGCCAGTATCTGTAAGAGATATGCATAAGAAAAGCACATTTATACCTGTTGAGGGCATAGATGTGCTTTTTTAATCCAGTGAACATATAAGCTTGTATGGGGAAAAACTTTGTGCTAAAATACTTCAAAAATGAACATTCTAAAAATGAATAATTCAAAAACATAAGAAAGGAAAAAGACAAAATGGTAAGTATAGAATATGTACATAAATTGCTGGAACTCTATAACCAGCTGTGCAGTCCTCTGTGTCAGCAGACTGGCATCTCGCAGACTTCGTTGGATATACTGATGTTTCTGAAAAATAATCCACAGTACAAAAATGCTGCAGATATTGTAAAGTTTCGTGGAATCAAGGCAAATCTGGTATCTGTCCATGTGGAACGACTGGTGCAGGAAGGATACCTTGAGCGTCAGGAGGTGCCGGGAGACCGGAGAAAGACAGAGTTGATCTGTACGGAGAAAGCAGCACATGTATGGAAGCAGGGATGTGAGATACAGAAGGCATTTTTTGAAATGTTGTTTTCCGGAGTGCCTGAGGAGTCACGGAAAATCTTCGAACATGTGATGGAACAGACAGAGGAGAATTTGAATATTTATCAAAAGGAGAACAAAAAGAAATGAGTGTTTTATTAACTGTCATTGTTACATTTTTTGCCGGTATGGGTGCTGGTCTTGGTACCGGATTCGCCGGTATGAGTGCGGCAGCGGTTATCAGTCCCATGCTGATTACTTTTCTGGGAATGGATCCTTACATGGCAGTGGGAATCGCCCTGTCTTCGGATGTACTGGCGAGCGCCGTGTCTGCATATACCTATGGAAAGAATAAGAATCTGGATGTGAAAAATGGTCTGATCATGATGGTTACCGTGCTGTTGTTTACGATATTTGGAAGCTATGTATCAAGCCTGGTACCATCCACAACAATGGGAAACTTCTCTGTTTTTATGACTTTCCTTCTTGGTATTAAATTTATCGTCCGTCCGGTCATGACTACGAAAGAAGCCATGACGCAGATATCTGCCAAAAAACGTGCTATGCAGTCTGTCATCTGTGGTATTCTGATAGGCTTTATCTGTGGCTTTATCGGTGCCGGCGGTGGTATGATGATGCTTCTGATCCTGACATCGGTTCTTGGTTACGAACTGAAGACAGCTGTGGGAACAAGCGTATTTATTATGACCTTCACAGCTTTTACCGGAGCCGTCTCCCATTTCGCCATCGGCGGTACACCTGACTGGTCAGTATGGATTTTGTGTGTGATCTTTACATTTCTCTGGGCCAGAATCGCAGCTGTATTTGCCAACAAAGCAACTCCAAAGACATTGAACCGCGCGACGGGAGTGATCCTGGTGATATTGGGAGTTGTGGTTATGGCATTTTCGATGATAGGATAGAATAACAGCCGTGACTCTACATAGCAGTCAATAAGCTTGGAGTAACAGATAAAGATTAAAAAAAGGAGAAAATAGTGGATCTAAACAGAATATCTATAAAAAAAATCAGGGAGCTGATTGTGTTTACGGCATTTCTTGTGGTTGCCCTGTGGAAGTTTGATGTGGTGCTCGGTGTGCTGAAAGCAATATGGGGGATTATATTTCCGTTTATACTTGGTGGTGCAATCGCATTTCTGACGAATGTGCCAATGAGCTTTTTGGAAAAGACAATTTTTAAAAATGTAAAAAAGGAAAATAAGATAGCAGGAAAACTGGCAAGACCAACAAGTCTGCTTCTTACTATTGTATTAATAGTTGGTGTGATCGCATTGGTGATGTTCGGAGTGATTCCGCAGCTTACGCGAACAATGGGAACTTTGATGATGAGCATTTCTGACTTTATTCCGCAGATGCAAAGCTGGATTCGAGAATTTTTCCATAATAACCAGGAAATTATGAAACTGGTAGATCAGATACAGTTTAATCCGGATCAGGCAATCAGGTGGGGAATAAGTCTTCTTGGCAACGGTGCCGGAAATATGATGAATACGACGATGTCAGCTGTGGGTTCCATAGTCAGTGGATTAGCGACTTTTTTTATTGCCTTTTCTTTTGCCTGCTATGTCCTTTTTCAGAAAGAAAAGCTACACTTACAGAGCAGAAAAGTATTTTTCGCATTTCTTCCACAACAAAAAGCAGATGCTTTTCTTAAAGTCTGTGCTCTGACATATCGGACATTTGCAAACTTTCTTACAGGTCAGTGTCTGGAAGCTGTGATTCTCGGATGTATGTTTGTTATCACACTGAGTATTTTGAGGATGCCATATGCACTTTTGATTGGAGTGTTAATTGCATTTACAGCATTGATTCCTATTTTCGGGGCTTTCATCGGATGTGCAGTAGGAGGCTTTTTGATCTTTATGGTAAGCCCGAAGCAGGCAATTTTGTTTATAATAGTCTTTCTGGTGCTGCAGCAGATAGAAGGAAATCTGATCTATCCGCATGTTGTTGGTGAATCTGTAGGACTTCCGTCAATCTGGGTGCTGGCAGCAGTTACAATCGGTGGAAATCTTATGGGAATCGTAGGAATGCTTGTTTTCATTCCGCTGCTGTCGGTGTTTTATACTATTTTTCGGGAATATGTGTATCTGCGCTTGAAAAAACAACATATCAAACGGGTAACAACGACAGAAATAGAGAAATATACGGAAGAGGATCATCCAATCCAAGCAGATAATCAGAGAGAGGACTGATTGCCAGGACCGCTGAAGTGAACATTAACAATAAAAGAGTTGCATAGAAGGGATAAAGCAGTTTATTATTGATGTAGACAGATGCGAAATGTATTCTGATCAAGTCAGAAGAATACGGAGGAAAATATGTTCAAGTTAATTCATCATATAGCCATTATTGGAAGTGATTATAAGAAATCGAAGCATTTTTATGTGGATCTTCTCGGATTTGATGTGATCAGGGAGAACTATCGCAGGGAGCGCGATGACTACAAAATTGATCTGGCCTGTGGAGAACAGGAGATAGAACTTTTTATTATTAAAGATGCGCCTGCAAGAGTAAATTATCCGGAAGCTCTTGGCCTCAGGCATCTCGCATTTAAGGTAGATAGTGTAGAAGAAGTGGTAAAAGAATTAAATGCCAGAGGTATTGCCACAGAGCCTGTTCGAATAGATGACTATACAGGTAAAAAGATGACGTTTTTCCAGGATCCGGATGGGCTGCCGCTGGAAATACATGAGTGAATGACAGGGGGCATTGTATTATGAGGGAGTTACTCTATGGGGCAGCATATTACGATGAATATATGCCGTATGACCGGCTGGAGAAAGATGTTGCCATGATGAAAAAAGCCGGGATCAATACGGTTCGGATTGCAGAATCCACATGGAGCACCTGCGAACCGCAGGAAGGAGTTTTTGACTTTTCACATGTGATCCGTGTAATGGATGCGATGGAAGAGGCGGAAATTAACGTAATCATAGGGACTCCGACTTATGCAGTACCGACCTGGATGGTGAAGGCATATCCGGGTGTGCTGGCGGAGACGGTCAAAGGCAGAGGAATCTATGGTGCGAGACAGATCATGGACATCACTCATCCGGTCTATCGTTATTATGCGGAAAGAGTCATCCGTAAATTGATGGAAGTTTCAGCACACCGCAAATGTGTGATCGGATTCCAGCTTGATAATGAAACGAAATATTATGGAACTGCAGGCAAGAATGTGCAGCTCAGTTTTGTGAAATATCTCCGGGAGAAATTTCATAATGATCTGGATGCCATGAATCATGAATTCGGTCTGGATTACTGGAGCAATCGCATCAATGCCTGGGAAGATTTTCCGGATGTGCGCGGTACGATCAATGGAAGTCTGGGGGCAGAGTTTGCAAAATACCAGAGAAGTCTGGTGGAAGAATTCCTTGGCTGGCAGGCAGAGATTGTTTCAGAATATAAGAGAGAAGACCAGTTTATCACTCACAATCTGGATTTTGAGTGGAGAGGATATTCCTACGGCGTGCAGCCGGATGTAAACCATTTTAAATGTGCAAAACATCTGACTATAGCAGGAACGGATATTTATCATCCAACCCAGGATCACCTGAGTGGTGCAGAAATCGCATTTGGTGGTGATCTGATCCGCTGTCTCAAAAATGACAACTACCTGGTTCTGGAAACCGAAGCACAGGGCTATCCGGGATGGACACCATATGATGGACAGCTTCGCCTGCAGGCATACAGCCATCTGGCCTCCGGTGCTCTTGGTGTGATGTACTGGCACTGGCATTCAATCCATAACTCTTTTGAGACTTATTGGAAAGGCCTTCTGAGCCATGATATGGAAGAAAATGCCGTATACCGAGAGACGTGTATCATAGGCAGCGAGTTTAAGAAACTTTCACCTGTCTTATCAGGCTTTAAGAAAGATAACAAAGTTGCGATCATGGTGAACAATGAGGCTCTGACTGCACTTAAATGGTTTGGAATCGAAGCCAGTGCAGCAGGAGATAATGGAATTGGTTATAATGATGTTGTCCGCTGGATCTACGATGCACTTTACAAAGTAAATATCGAGTGTGACATTATATGGGAAGAGAGCGAAAACATTGAGAAATACCAGGCAATCATCCTTCCGGCCATGTACACTGCAGATGAAAAAATCCTCACACGCCTGAAAAAGTATACTGCTCAGGGAGGCACATTGATTGCGACGTTCAAGACCGCTTTTGCCAACGAAAATGTAAAAGTGTATCCTGACAGACAGCCACATATCTTAAGTGAAGTCTTTGGTATGTATTATCAGCAGTTTACGTTCCCGGAGAATGTCACTCTGACAGGGTTTGAGGGCAGTGAACCAGAGGCAGAGACCTTCATGGAACTCCTGATTCCTGATGGTGCAGAAATCATTTCTGCATATCAGCATCCGAACTGGAAAAAGTATGCCGCAGTTACACATCATACATATGAAAGAGGAAATGCCTGGTATATCGGATGTATGTTTGAAGAACATTACCTGCAGCAGATGTTGATAAAGATTCTGGCTCAGTCTGGTATAAATGCAGCAGCTCCGGAGAAATTTCCGGTGATTGTGCGTGAGGGAATCAATGCAAAGGGCGAAAAGATTCGTTTCTATCTGAATTATTCCTGGGAAGAGCAAAGAGTTGAAGCAGCGGATGATTTTGAAGTGATACTTGGAAGTGCTGATAGTACTAAGCGTGAAATTCACCTGTCAGCATGGGATGTATGTATCATAAAATTTGATAAATAAAAAGTGTGCAATAAGCAAAACCCGGAGCGGCAGGCCCCGGGTTTCTTTTATCATTACTGTGAACAGTTATCTTTTATCTTTCTTAAGAATGGAATTGAACAGTGTAAAGAAGGTGATCGTTGTCACCGTAGCAGCTATGATATCGCTTACCGGTTCTGCAAGAAATACCGCAAAAACTTTATTGTCGAAGAAATTCGGCAGTATGAAAATCAGAGGTATCAGCAGGATGATCTTACGCAGGCAGGCAAGAAGCAGACTGACTTTCGCCTGGCCGAGAGCCATAAAGCTCTGCTGGCAGCTTACCTGGAAGCCAAGAGAGAAGATTCCGGCCATGTAAATGCGGAGTGCCCAGGAAGCGTATGTTACAAGTTCCTTATCTGAAGTAAAGATTGCTGCAAATGCCTTTGGAAAAATCATCACGACAAGACAGAAGGCAGATGTGTAGATGATGCAGGTACAGAACTGTGTGAAAAATGCTTTCTTTACACGGTCTGGCTTATTGGCACCAAAGTTGTAGCTGATGATTGGCTGTCCGCCCTGGCAGATTCCCTGAAGCGGAAGAGTGACAAGCTGACTGATACTGGTAATGATCGTCATTGCCCCGACAGCCACGTCACCGCCAAATCTGGAAAGACTGCTTGTAAAGCTGATCGACAGAAGACTTTCTGTTGACAGCATGACAAAGGTAGAAATACCAAGTGCAAGGCACGGACCAAACACCTTGAGTTCCAGATGCATATTGTTTCGTTTCAGTCGAAGGATTGTTTTCTTTCCGGTCAGAAAACGAAGAATCCACACAGCACCTACGGCCTGACTGAGAACAGTGGCAAGTGCTGCACCCTTTACGCCCATACCAAGAACAAAAATAAAAATCGGATCCAGGATGATATTGATAACAGCACCGATGACCGTAGTCATCATACTGATTCTGGCAAAGCCCTGAGTGGTAATGAAGGTATTCATGCCCAGTACGATCAGGACAAAAAAGCTTCCCAGAATATAGATTCTGGCATAGTCAGATGCGTAGGTTAAGGTGACATCGCTGGCACCGAAGAGTCTGAGCAGCGTCGGTGCACTTACATAAAACACGACAGTCAGGACAACTGCCAGACCGACTAATAAAGTAAAGCAGTTTCCGAGGATTTTTTCTGCCAGTGCATTATCCTTCTTTCCCATTGCGATGGCTGCACGCGGGGCACCGCCGGAACCGACAAGCATGGAAAATGCATTCAGCAGCATCAGAATCGGGGCAAAAAGTCCGACGCCGGTCAGTGCGGCAGCTCCGATCCCCGGAATGTGACCGATGTAGATACGGTCTACGATGTTATAAAGCAGGTTGATGATCTGTGCGACAACTGCCGGAATCGCCAGCTGCGCAAGGAGTCTGGGAATACTTCCCGTTTCCATATTGGGTGTGTTGGTTTGTGTTTTCATGATGGTTATCTCCGTGAGTTTTGTAGTTGGATAGTATATATCAGATGTATTCCAGAATTCAATATTGTCGTATCAAGTAGCATAGCACAAAAAACAAAAGTTGGAAAGACAATTTCAATTTTGGCATCTTCCATCGGTGCCAAAGTTGAAGTGCTTTGAGTTGAAAACAAGGGTCTTCTGACCCTATAATAATCTTAATAAAAGGAATAGAAAAAAACTAAAGAGTGCCAAGCATGGAAAAATCCAGTGGAATGACAGAAATGAGCATGAAGAATCCGGCAAAAAGATGCTTCGGATCGTCAACGAAATGATTGATGTGTTTGATCCGAAGGATGCATGGCTTTATAAGCAGGATAATGAATTTATACAGGGTCTTCTGGCTCATCTTCAGCCGACGGTCATTCGTCTGTTATATCATATGAAGATCAACAATCTGGTTCTTGATACTGTGAAACAGGAGTACAACGAGGTATATCAGAGATGTGTGGAGACATCGAAAGTTCTGGAAAAACATCTGAACAGAGAAATTCCCGAGGATGAAATTAGTTTTCTGGCGATCCATTTTGGAGCGGCAAAGGTGCGACTGGAAAGTCAGAGGGAAAAGCTTCGTCCAGTCCATGTAGGAGTAGTCTGTGCCAGCGGAATCGGAATTTCCCGCCTGATGTCCAGCAGACTGAAGCAGGAGGATCACTTTACAGATGCATATTTCAAAGAAATACAGATTGTTTTTGTAATGATGATCCCTGAGAATGAAAATATTGACATTAATGGCAGATCCTGGGATATTTTATTATCCGAATTTCAGCTATTATAGATATTTTACTGTAAATAAAGTGTTTATTGTCAAAAGCTAATAATATGGTAAAAATATCCAACAAAATAGTTTTTTCTGTTGTTTTTTTATACAGTATGGTATAATGTGAAAAAAACAAAAAAGCCTGCATACGCAGGCTCGTTCCACACACTGTGGGTCACTGTTAAGTGACGATTTGAATTAAATTCTTATTTGAACTTATGATGTAAAGTTAGTATGGTACTAAACTTATATTTAGTATAAGGCAGTGCAATACAAAAGTCAATCATAAATTCAGCACTTTAGGAAGGAGAAAACGAGATATGGAAAAGGAATATTTTTTAGGTCTGGACATGGGAACCGGGTCAGTGGGATGGGCAGTTACAGATAACAGTTATGAGATCTTACGATCACATGGAAAGTCACTTTGGGGCGTGCGGTTGTTTGAAAGTGCAAACACAGCGGAAGAGAGACGTATGTTCAGAACTGCACGGAGAAGACTGGACAGACGAAACTGGAGAATTCAGATTTTACAGGAACTCTTTGCAGAAGAGATTGCTGACATAGATTCGGGATTTTATCTTCGCATGAAAGAAAGTAAATACTATCCGGAAGATAAGCGGGACGCGAAAGGAAATTGTCCAGACTTACCTTATGCCTTATTTGTAGACAAGGATTTTACAGATAAGGATTACCATGCACAATTTCCAACGATTTATCATTTAAGAAAATATTTGATGAATACAAGTGAAACTCCGGATGTACGACTGATATATCTGGCAATACATCATATGATGAAACACAGAGGACATTTTTTACTTTCAGGAGATATCAGCCAGATCAAGGAATTTAAAGGAACATTTTTGCAAATGGTCCAAAACTTAAAAAATGAGGAATTAGAATGGGAAATCGAGGCTGAAGATAAAGAATTAGATTTTATCGAAGAGACGTTAAAGAACAAAGAATTAACCAAAAATACGAAAAAGAGTACACTTGTGAAGCAACTTAAAGCCAGGACTGCCTGTGAAAAGGCGGTTTTGACTCTGCTTTCCGGTGGGACAGTAAAATTATGTGATATATTTGGAAATGAGGAATTAAATGAATGTGAACGTCCAAAGATATCTTTTTCAGATAGTGGATATGATGACTATATTGGCTCAGTGGAGTCTGCCTTGGGAGAACAATATTGTATTATAGAATCAATAAAGGCAGTTTATGACTGGTCAGTACTGGTAGAAATTCTTGGTGACAGCAGTTCCATATCAGAAGCGAAGGTAAAAGTGTATGAGAAGCACAGACAGGATCTGAGATATCTGAAAAAAGTGGTTCGTAAAGAATTATCATCAGATGCATATAAAAAAATATTTGTTGAAACCAGTGATAAGCTGAACAATTATTGCGCTTATATAGGAATGACAAAAAAGAATGGTAAAAAAGTTGATTTACTGAGTAAACAATGCAGTAAAGAGGACTTTTATGATTTCCTGAAAAAAACAGTGATTAAAAATATAGTTGATCCTGATGCAAAAAAATATCTGGAAAAAGAAATAGAGCAGGGAAATTTCTTACCTAAACAGGTGAATAAGGAGAATGGAGTTATTCCTTATCAGGTGCATCTGTATGAGTTGAAAGAAATCTTGAGAAATATGGAAGAAAAGCTTCCATTTATCAAAGAAAATAAAGAAAAATTAATTCAATTATTTGAGTTTAGGATTCCCTATTATGTCGGTCCGTTGAATTGCACAGATGGAAAAGACGAAAAATTCACATGGGCAGTAAGAAAAAGCAGAGAAAAAATATATCCGTGGAATTTCACGGAGATTGTTGATGTGGAGGAAAGTGCAGAAAAGTTTATTCGCAGGATGACGAATAAATGTACATACCTTGTCGGTGAGGATGTATTGCCAAAGGATTCATTATTATACAGTAAATTTATGGTATTAAATGAACTGAACAATCTGCGGCTGGATGGAGAAAAACTGTCTGTCGAATTAAAACAGAGAATTTATGAAGAAGTATTCTGTAAATATCGAAAAGTAACTATTAAAAAGCTAAAAAAATATCTGAGATGTCAGGGAATCGCAGATGAGAAGGTAGAGATTTCCGGGATTGATGGAGAGTTTAAAGCTCAGTTGAACTCTTATCATGATTTTAAAGAAAAACTGACGAATATAGATTTAAGCCAGAAAGCAAAAGAAGAAATCATTCTGAATATTGTGTTGTTTGGAGAGGATAAAAAACTTCTAAAACAAAGATTGCATAAACGCTTCCCCGAACTGACAGATGGACAGTTGAAAGGAATCAGTACTTTATCATATAAAGGCTGGGGACGTTTATCAGGTACATTTCTGGAGAAAATAACAGCACCCGCACCGGAAACAGGTGAAGTCTGGAATATTATTACTGCTCTGTGGGAAACAAATGACAATTTAATGCAGCTTCTTAGTAGAAAATATATATTTGTTGAAGAAATAGAAGCCTTTAATTCCGGAAGGAAAAACGCAGAGCTTTCGTACAAAACAGTAGAAGAACTGTATGTTTCACCGGCAGTCAAACGACAAATCTGGCAGACGCTTAAGATCGTAAAAGAAATAAGGAAAGTAATGGGAGCAGATCCGCAAAGAGTCTTTGTCGAAATGGCGAGAGAAAAACAGGAAAATAAACGGACAGAATCCCGTAAGAAACAATTGCTGGATTTGTACAAAGCATGCAGAAAGGAAGAACCTGAATGGATTGATGAACTCTGCGGCCAACTGGAAGAATTACAGGATCATCAACTGAGAAGTGATAAATTATATCTGTATTATACCCAAAAAGGTCGCTGCATGTACTCTGGTGAAAGAATTGATCTGGGAGATCTGTGGGATAATCAGAAGTATGATATTGACCATATTTATCCTCAGTCAAAAACAATGGATGACAGTCTTGGCAACAGGGTACTTGTAAAAAAATCATTGAATCATGATAAAACAGACATCTATCCGATTAAAAAAGAAATACGTGATAAAATGTCACCATTCTGGAAATCTCTTCTGGAACATGGTTTCATAAGCAAAAAGAAATATGAAAGGCTGACAAGGTCAACGGAACTGGAGCCGGGCGAACTGGCTGGATTTATTGAGAGACAGCTGGTGGAGACGAGACAGAGCACAAAGGCTGTAGCAGAAATCCTGCAGATGGCACTTCCACATACAGAAATTGTGTATGTGAAGGCAGGAAATGTCTCAAGATTCCGCCAGGATTTTGAACTGATCAAAGTACGTGATATGAATGATCTCCATCATGCAAAGGATGCATATTTGAATATCGTTGTAGGAAATTCATATTATGTGAAATTTACAAAGGATGCAGCCTGGTATGTGAAAGAAAATCCAGGACGGTCCTATAATCTGAAGACTATGTTTACTTCAGAAAAAAAGGATATTGTGAGAAATGGTGAACTGGCGTGGAAAGCTGGAAATAATGGAACCATAACAACTGTAAAGAAATTTATGAGAAAAAACAACATCCTTGTAACGAGAAAGGCGTACGAAGTTAAGGGTGGATTGTTTGATCAGCAGATTATGAAGAAGGGGAAGGGGCAGGTCCCAATTAAGGGAAATGATTCGAGGATTAATAATATAGAGAAATACGGAGGCTATAATAAGGCAACAGGTGCGTATTTTATGCTGGTAAAATCCAAAGACAAAAAAGGAAATGAAATTCGTACATTTGAATATATTCCATTATATATGAAAAACCAGATAGAAAAAGATGATAACGCCGCATATACATATCTGATAGAAGAAAAACAGCTCAGAGAACCGGAAATTCTTATAAAAAAAATAAAAACAGATACGTTGTTTAATGTAGATGGATTTAAGATGTGGTTGTCAGGAAGAACAGGTAGTCAGTTGATTTTTAAGGGGGCAAATCAGCTTATATTGTCGCCACAGGATACAGCGATTCTGAAAAAAGTCATTAAGTATGTAAATAGAAAAAAAGAAAATAAAGAGGCAGTTCTAAATCAAAGAGATGAATTAACAGAAGATATGTTGATGCAGTTATATGATACGTTCATTGATAAACTTCAGAATGCGATATACGGAATACGTTTGATGAATCAGGTTCAGACATTGAGTACGAAGAGGGAAAATTTTGTAAAATTATGTGCAGAGGATAAGTGCTTTGTCTTGAATGAAATTTTACATATGTTCCAGTGTCAGAGTACAGCATCTAACTTAAAGCTGATTGGAGGTCCGGGAAGCGCTGGAATTCTGGTTATGAACAGTAATATCACAAAATGTAAAAGGATTTCTGTTATTAATCAGTCAGTTACCGGAATTTTTGAAAAAGAAATTAACCTGTTAACGTTATGAGCTGGCGTGTAATTGTAATCACAAAAAGAGCCAAGCTGGATCTGCAATTAGGCAAAATGGTGGTAAGAAGTGATGAGACAGTAAAAATCGTGCTGAGTGAGATTTCCACAATTTTAATTGAATCAACGGCAGTATCTCTTACCACAAGCCTGATTGCAGAGCTGGCAAAACGTAAAATCAAAGTTATTTTTTGTGATGAAAAGAGAAATCCCAGCTGTGAACTGGTGAATTATTATGGAAGTCATGATACCAGCAATAAAGTTCGCAGACAGATTGCCTGGAAACAAAGCACGAAGGAAGCAGTCTGGACAGAGATAGTAACGGAAAAGATACGAAAGCAAAAGGAACTGTTGGAAGCATCAGGAAAGGAAGAAGCAGCATTACTGGCATCTTATTTAAGAGAAATTGTATGGAATGATGAGACAAACAGAGAAGGGCATGCAGCAAAAGTTTATTTTAATGCATTGTTTGGACTGGATTTTACCAGAACAGAAGATAATTTTATTAACGCTGCATTGAACTATGGATATTCTATCATATTATCAGCTTTTACAAGAGAAGTTGTTGCCAACGGGTATATTACACAGTTGGGACTTTTTCATGACAATATGTTTAATCAGTTTAATTTGGCATCAGATTTGATGGAACCTTTTCGGATTCTTGTTGACAGAGAAGTGACAGAAATGAAATTGTTACAGTTTGAGCATGAAGAGAAAATGCAGTTGGTAAACATATTAAATCAGGAAATACAGATTGATGGAAAAACGCAATATGTAAATAATGCAATCAAAATTTACTGTAAAAGTGTATTTGATGCTCTGGAGGAAGATGACAGTTCGCTGATTCGATTTTACGGAATTGAGTTATAGATATATGAGAGTGTTGGTGTTTTTTGATCTTCCGGTAATTACGGAAGAAAACCGAAGAGCATATCGGAAATTCAGGAAATTTTTATTAAAAAACGGATTTTTGATGCTTCAGGAATCGGTTTATTGTAAGCTGGCGTTAAATAGTACTGCTGTACGAACGATAGTTGACAATGTACATAAAAATAAACCGGAAGAAGGCCTGATACAGTTGTTGACCGTGACAGAAAAACAATATGCAAAAATGGACATCATAATTGGAAATATTAAGAATGAAATACTGGATAGTGACGAAAGGCTGGTGATTTTGTGAAACTGATTCATTTTGGATTGTCCGGAATACTCCTAGATGAGGGCATAGATTTTACAGAATGGATTATAGAGTCGCCAGAGAGCTTTTCCGGATACGTGCTGGAATTAAGTACACAGATTGACGGTAGTGAGGGACAGTTTGTTTTATCTGAGAAAAATAAGGAACTGGACTTGGCAAAAAAAGCAGAATTAATATTTGATCCTCTTACAGTAGATATAAATGAGAGGAAGATATTGAATAAACTGTATATGGAATTATCTGATCTTTCAAAAGGGGAAGAAATGTACATAAAAACAGTAGAATTGCTGAGACATTTACAGGAGTATATGTTGGAACTGGAACAGTGTACGGAATATATTCTTGAATTTGATCAGGAAACAGATATGTCTGCGTTATTAAAAGCGGCTAATATTCGTTATGAAACAAGAGATATGGATTTTATGGAACGTCTGGTTCAATACATGAAAGTCTTAGCGGCAATGGTTGGAATAAAGATATTTATATTTGTAAATCTTCGAAGTTATCTGACAGATCATCAGATGCAGGAAATAATAAAAGAAATGAAGTATCAGAATATAAAAGGTTTATTCATAGAGAGTCAACAAAGGGGTTGCATGGAAGGGGTGAAACAGTATATTATAGATGTAGACAGATGTGAAATATACTAAAAAACTTGAGTACCGTACTTTTTATGCGGATGAGAGCATTTCATTTTTGAATTTGAGGTTTGAGAATGATGTAAATATGTATGGTACTCAAGCTTTTGATACTGTTAAATATCCATCCATCATGTTTGAGAATGATGTAAATATGTATGGTACTCAAGCTGGCATAAAACACCAAAAGCGGGAGCATTGTTTGAGAATGATGTAAATATGTATGGTACTCAAGCAACGTCTGTGGCTACTCTTCCGGGGCGGTCGTTTGAGAATGATGTAAATATGTATGGTACTCAAGCACTACAGTTGCAACGAAGCGTTTACAACAGTGGTTTGAGAATGATGTAAATATGTATGGTACTCAAGCGCTCGTGTCTGGACTCATTCAGGCAATCCCGTTTGAGAATGATGTAAATATGTATGGTACTCAAGCCCAGTCATACTCAAAAACCTCAAAGTCGTAGTTTGAGAATGATGTAAATATGTATGGTACTCAAGCTAGCTGTTCGGCTAATGAGTCAAGGTTGTTGTTTGAGAATGATGTAAATATGTATGGTACTCAAGCGAATTATGAACTGTGAGCATGACGCAATCGTTTGAGAATGATGTAAATATGTATGGTACTCAAGCGCCCATTCCGATGAAGTACAGCACAACTGCGTTTGAGAATGATGTAAATATGTATGGTACTCAAGCTCCGTGGCTGTTCTACAACAGCGGGTCTTAGTTTGAGAATGATGTAAATATGTATGGTACTCAAGCTAGTGGTAAAATAAGAGATGGTGAGAGTATGTTTGAGAATGATGTAAATATGTATGGTACTCAAGCAGCATTGAAGTACACGCCGATCATGCCGATGTTTGAGAATGATGTAAATATGTATGGTACTCAAGCCGGAAGTGCCAGGTGTGGAAGGCTCCAGGGTTTGAGAATGATGTAAATATGTATGGTACTCAAGCTATTAAAACAAATATCACAGACAACGAGTGGTTTGAGAATGATGTAAATATGTATGGTACTCAAGCGGTGTAATATTTTTATTATCGTGATAATGCGTTTGAGAATGATGTAAATATGTATGGTACTCAAGCTTGTAGTTTCTGGCAATCGGAATATCTCTGTTTGAGAATGATGTAAATATGTATGGTACTCAAGCCAGTTTATGGCGTCAGGTGCAGAGAATGCGTTTTGAGAATGATGTAAATTTAATAATCCTGCGTTACACCGAGGAGGTTTTGTCTCATTTTGGGACAGAACCTCTTTTTTGTTACATGACAGCAAAAAGACGGGAATGATATAATTCTAACAAAAACTTTGTTAGGATAACAAAATTATTTGAATAATTTATACAAATGGATTGAGATTTTTACATTAATGTGGTAAAATTTGACTATGCGTAAAAGAAAAACTGACAAAAAATTAGTGAAAAAGGAGAATGCTATTGAAACAGTGGTCAGAAATCCTGCGTAATGTCACAATGCTGTCCCAGCTGGGACTGTCATTTATCACACCGCTTCTGCTGTGCCTGGCACTCTGCTGGTTTATTACTTCCAGGACCGGTGTCGGAGGCTGGGTTTATATTCCGGGATTTTTCTTTGGGATGGGCGGATCGGCGACTGTGGCATATAAGTTTTATCTTTCTGTAAACAAACAGGAGAAGAAAAAGCACAAAAAAAATAAAATATATTTCAACAGACATTCATAAACAGCGATATGACGGACAGAATAAATGAAAGGAATAAAGAAATTATGAGCAGTATATTCGATAAGGTGCAGCCGGCAGTAAAAAAAGAAACAAGAAGAGTAGCCATGATCACGGCAGTCGGTCTGGTTCTGATGTGGATCCTATTTGCAGGACTTCACTTTGCAATGCCGGACAAAGTGCCGTTGGATTATACCGTATTTCTGGGAGGCATCGGAGGAGGACTGATCGCAGTCCTGAATTTCTTTCTGATGGGACTGGCTGTTCAGAAGGCAGCTTCAGCGACAGATGAGGGAACTGCGAGAATGAAACTCAAAGCAAGTTATTCACAGCGTTTTCTGATGATGATGCTGTGGGTGATCGCAGCGATCGTTGCACCGTGCTTCCATTTTGTAGCGGGAATTGCTCCACTCTTATTTCCGGGAACGGGAATCAAGATCGTGGGGATATTTCATAACAAAAACTAGGAGGGGAAAATCTGAACAAGACAGGAGGTGAGTGAATGTATGGAACTGGATATTAATGGGGCGAAGATACTTTTTACTTTACCCATTGACCTGCCGGTTCTGGGACCTTTAAGAATCAGTGAGACCATGGTAGTAAGCTGGATCGTTATGCTGCTGATCACAGGAGTGTGTATCTGGCTGACGCATGATCTTAAGGAGGAAAATATTTCCAAACGGCAGGCTGTAGCAGAACTTCTGGTGGAGACGGCGAATAAATTTGTTGTCGGAAACATGGGTGAGAAGTTCAGGTACATGATTCCGTTTGTCGCGGCACTTTTTGCGACAAGTGTGGTATCGAACCTGATCAGCCTTGTGGGACTTCGAAGTCCGACATCGGATCTGTCTACAGAGGCAGCGTGGGCGGTTGTGGTATTTATCATGATCACCGCGCAGAAGATCAGGACCAGTGGATTCGGCGGCTACTTAAAGGGATTTACACAGCCGATTCCGGTTATGACACCATTTAATGTTCTTTCTGAACTGGCAACACCGGTAAGTATGGCGTGCCGTCATTTCGGAAACATTTTATCAGGTGTTGTTATCAATGGTCTGATTTATGGGGCGCTGGCAGTGGCAAGTTCCGCACTCCTGGGACTGATCCCGGGACTTGTGGGCGATGTGTTGTCACAGATACCTATTCTTGATGTAGGTGTACCGGCTATTTTATCTGTATATTTCGACTGGTTCTCAGGAATTATGCAGGCATTTATTTTCTGTATGCTGACAGTTATGTACATTGCAAATGCAGCAGAGGAATAAAAACTGTTGTTAGGAGATGAACAGCAGCAGATAAGGGATCCCGGGTATATGGGAATATCCGGAGATAATTTTATTACAGGAGGTTTTTACTATGGATTTTCAGTTATTAGCAAAAGGTATCGCATTAGCAGGTTGTGCAATTGGAGCAGGATGTGCGCTGATCGCAGGTATTGGCCCTGGTATCGGTGAAGGTAATGCAGTTGCAAGTGCATTGGAAGCAATCGGACGTCAGCCAGAATGTAAGGGTGATGTTACATCTACCATGCTTCTTGGTTGTGCTATCGCAGAGACAACCGGTATTTATGGTTTCGTAACCGGTCTGCTCCTTATCTTCGTAGCACCTGGTATGTTTATGAACTTCCTGGGCTGATCAGGAAAACAGTAACGGATGTGTCAGATAAGAACGCATCACAGCAGGACAGGAGATAACTGCCAGCATAAGCGGGCAGTGACAACAGGAGGTTACAAACATGCAGGTACAGGAATTAGTAGGAATTGTGCCGTGGAATTTTGTAGCGACGATTTGCAACCTTTTTATTCAGGTGTATCTCATTAAGCGTTTTCTTTTTAAGCCGATCAACGAGATGCTGGACAAGCGCAAAGCCAAAGCTGACGCAGAGATCCAGGATGCAGTGAAGGCGAAAGAAGAAGCTCAGGCTATGAAAGCCGAATACGAAAAGAATATGCAGGAAGCCAGGGACAAGGCAAATGACATTGTCAAGACCGCTCAGAAAACAGCGGCTGTCCAGAGTGAAGAGATGCTCAAGGAAGCTTCCAGTCAGGTAACTGCCATGAAAGAAAAGGCAGAGAAAGACATTGCACAGGAGAGACGTAAAGCTGTCAACGAGATCAAGGGTGAGATCGGAGGCATGGCTGTTGAGATCGCCGGTAAGGTAATCGAGCGCGAAATTAACGAAGAGGATCACACGAAACTGATTAATGATTTTATTGAGAATGTAGGTGAGGCATCATGACACAGGCTGCCAAAGTCTATGGCGGCAGTCTGTACGATCTTGCTGCCGAAGAAAAGCTCGATGGACAGATCATGGAGCAGATGAATGAAATCAGACAGATTTTTCGGGAGAATCCAGGATATCTGAAATTACTGGGAGAACCGGCGATCCCGCAGGAAGAGAGAATGAAACTTCTCGATGAAGCCTTTGGCGGACAGGTAGAGCCGTATCTTCTTAATTTTCTTAAACTTTTATGTGAGAAGAAAATCCTGAGAGAGTTTTCGGGATGCTGTGAGGAATTTACCCGCAGGTATAATGTCGACCATGGCATTGTGAAAGCGGTAGTTACCAGTGCAGTTAAACTCAAAGAAGAACAGATGGAAGCCTTGCGCGCCAAACTGGAGAAGACAAGCGGCAAGAAGATCCATCTCACACAGAAGACAGACCCGACCGTTCTAGCCGGACTCCGCGTGGAGATGGAAGGCATACAGCTTGACGGAACGGTACAGGGACGTATTTCGGATATTTCAAAGCGACTGGAAACTACCCAGTTGTAATATCCCGCGAGGTGTTTTGGCATGAATATGCCAAAAGCCCGAGACATGCATAAGGCAAAATGCCATCACCGAAGGTGATATGGAATGCATTTTGACTTGTAACTGTGAAGGGACTGAACAGTTACAGAAGCTGAATGAAGTAGTGGTTTAGTGAAAAAATAAGCAAAAGCTATAAAATGTTAAAGGATGGAATGGACACATGCAATTAAAACCTGAGGAAATATCCAAAGTCATCCGAAGCCAGATAAAATATTACGAAAATGCGATCCAGCAGAATGAGACAGGAACGATCCTTATGGTAGGCGATGGAATTGCCCGTGCCAGCGGACTTGTAAACTGTATGGCGGGTGAGCTGCTGGAATTTGAAGACGGAAATTTCGGAATGGCGCAGAACCTGGAAGAAAACAGTGTTTCTATCGTAATATTTGGCTCCGATGAAAATATTGGTGAAGGTCAGACCGTAAAGCGTACAGGCAAGGTCGTGTCTGTACCGGTAGGCGAAGCTATGATCGGACGAGTAGTCAATGCTCTTGGCCAGCCGATCGACGGCGCAGGCCCGATCGACACAAAAGAATTTCGCCCGGTAGAGACCAAGGCACCTGGAATCTGTGAGAGACGTTCTGTATATCAGCCTCTGCAGACTGGTATCAAGGCGATCGACTCCATGATCCCGATCGGCCGTGGACAGCGTGAGCTGATCATCGGTGACCGTCAGACAGGAAAGACAACCATCGCAACAGATACGATCATCAACCAGAAGGGCAAAGATGTCCTCTGTATCTACGTTGCGATCGGACAGAAGCGTTCAACAGTAGCATCCCTGGTAGAGAACCTTACCAAAAACGGTGCTATGGATTATACGATCGTAGTTGCCGCTACGGCATCTGAATCAAGCCCGATGCAGTATATTGCACCATATGCAGGCTGTGCAATGGGTGAATACTTTATGAACCAGGGCAAAGACGTGCTCATCATTTATGATGACTTAAGTAAGCATGCGGTTGCTTACCGTGCACTTTCTCTTCTGATCCGTCGTCCACCTGGACGTGAAGCATATCCTGGGGATGTTTTTTATCTGCATTCCAGACTGCTTGAACGTGCTGCAAAACTTGACGACGAGCATGGCGGCGGTTCCCTGACAGCACTGCCGATCATCGAGACACAGGCAGGTGACGTATCTGCTTATATCCCGACAAACGTAATTTCCATTACAGACGGACAGATCTTCCTGGAAACAGAGCTTTTCCATTCCGGTATCATGCCGGCGGTAAACCCTGGTATTTCCGTATCACGAGTTGGTGGAGATGCACAGATCAAAGCTATGAAGAAAGTTGCAGGTACTCTGAAACTGATCTACTCTCAGTATCGTGAACTTCAGAGTTTCGCACAGTTTGGTTCTGACCTGGATGCGGATACCAAAGCACGTCTGGAACAGGGTGCACGTATTGTAGAAGTTCTGAAACAGAGCCAGAATGCTCCGGTACCGGTAGAGAAACAGGTAGCGATCCTGTATGCCGTAACCAAGGGCATCCTCGAAAAAGTCAAAGTTGAAGATGTAAGTGCATATGAATCAGGACTGTACACCTACCTTGATGCAGATGCAGCCGGCATTGAAGTGATGCAGCTTATCAGCAGCACAGGCAAACTTGAGCCGGAAACCGAAGAAAAACTGCGTCAGGTACTGGAAGCGTATACAGAGAATTTCCTGAATACAAGACCTGACAAATAAAGTGATTAGGAGGGTATGATCATATGGCTGGAAATATGAAAGCGGTAAAGCTGCGTATCAAAAGCGTACAGAGTACGATGCAGATTACCAAGGCCATGGAGCTTGTTGCATCCTCCAAACTGCGTAAGGCAAAGGAACGCGCAGAAACCTGCCGTCCTTACTTCACAGAGCTGCATGAGACACTGAAAGACATTGCAAAAGAAAACATTGATTTTTCTTCTGTATATTCCAGAGAGTCCTCCAATCCCCGCACCTGTTATGTGGTGATCGCCGGTGACAGAGGACTGGCTGGCGGATATAATGCAAACCTTTTTAAATGTCTTGAGTCTGCAGCCGAAGGCAGGGACTATATGGTGCTGCCGATTGGAAAAAAAGCAGTTGAGTATTTCAGACAGAGAGGCATTGAATGTCTGACAGATAAGTTTGCAGAGATTGCAGGTATTTCTGTCGCAGACTGTTTTGAGATCGCGAATCTGCTTTGTGAAGAATTCCGCAAAGGAACATTTGGTCATATTGAATTATGTTATACCGTTTTTGCATCTATGCTTTCTCAGCAACCGGAGGTATTTTCCATACTTCCTATGACTGATATCCGAGAAGAAAGCGGCGGCAAAGTGGATACGAAGAATCTCATCCTCTATGAGCCGAATGCAGAGATTGTGTTTGATGCCATTGTTCCGGAATATCTGGCGGGGCTGGTTTATGGCGGTGTATGTGAGAGTACAGCCAGTGAACTTGCAGCCAGAAGAATGGCTATGGACGCTGCGACAAGTAATGCAGAAGAGATGATCGATAAGCTGAATCTGTATTACAACAGAGCACGACAGGCCAGCATCACGCAGGAGATCACGGAGATTGTTGCAGGTGCGGAAGGGCTTTAAATTATCATAGGAGACTTAAAACATGAGTGAAAAACACATTGGCGAAGTAGTACAGGTCATCGGTCCGGTTCTGGATATCCGCTTTGCGCACGATGAACTCCCGGCTCTTCTCAATGCCATAGAAATAGAATCAAACGGCGCAAAGCTGACAGCCGAGGTAGCGCAGCAGATTGGTGACGATGTCGTGAGATGTATCGCCATGAACTCTACCGACGGTCTTGTCCGGGGCACAAAGGCAGTAGATACCGGCGGCCCGATCACAGTTCCGGTAGGAGATGCCTGCCTGGGACGAGTATTTAATCTTCTTGGAGATCCGGTAGATAACCAGCCGGCTCCGGAAGCACAGGAACGCTGGTCCATTCATCGTCCTGCTCCTTCTTATGAGGAGCAGATGCCGGCTACAGAGATCCTGGAGACTGGTATCAAGGTCGTAGACCTGATCTGCCCGTATGCAAAGGGTGGTAAGATCGGTCTGTTCGGTGGTGCCGGTGTAGGAAAAACAGTCCTTATCATGGAGCTGATCCACAACGTAGCTACCGCTCACGGCGGTCTGTCTGTATTCACAGGCGTTGGGGAACGTACCCGTGAGGGAAATGACCTTTACAATGAAATGAAAGAAAGTGGAGTTATCGACAAGACTGCCCTGGTTTATGGCCAGATGAATGAGCCGCCGGGAGCACGTATGCGTGTCGGACTTTCCGGACTTACCATGGCGGAGTATTTCCGTGATGAGAAAAACCAGGACGTGCTTCTTTTCATTGACAATATCTTCCGTTTCACACAGGCTGGTTCTGAGGTATCCGCGCTTCTTGGACGTATGCCGTCCGCAGTAGGATATCAGCCGACACTGGCAACTGAAATGGGTAACTTACAGGAGAGGATCACTTCTACACGTAAGGGTTCCATCACATCTGTACAGGCCGTTTATGTGCCAGCCGATGACCTTACAGACCCTGCTCCGGCAACAACTTTCTCACATCTGGATGCTACGACTGTACTTTCCCGTGAGATCTCCAGCCAGGGTATTTACCCGGCAGTAGATCCGCTGGATTCCACAAGCCGTATCCTTTCACCTGAGATCGTTGGCAAAGAGCATTATGAGATCGCGAGATCTGTACAGCGTGTGCTTCAGCGTTACAAAGAACTTCAGGATATCATCGCCATCATGGGTATGGATGAACTTTCCGAAGAAGATAAACGTACAGTAAGCCGTGCGCGTAAAGTACAGAGATACCTGTCCCAGAGTTTCTCAGTAGCAGAGCAGTTCACAGGTATGCCTGGTAAATATGTTCCTCTCAAAGAAACTTTAAGAGGATTCAAGATGATCCTCAATGGCGAATGTGATGACATTCCGGAGAGCTATTTCCTATTTGCCGGTACCATTGATGAAGTATTCGAAAAAGCTAAGAAGCAGTAAAGGAGGTGTCTTATGAGTACCTTCCCTTTACGGATCGGAACACCGGACGGACTGCTTTTTGAGGGCGATGTGGAGCGTGTGGTCTGCAGAAGTATCAGCGGCGATATCGCGATTCTTGCAAGACACTGTAACTTCTGTACCGCTCTTGGAATGGGTGAAGCCAGCGTAGTCATGGCAGATGGAAACAGACGGACTGCAGCCTGCATCGGCGGAATGCTTTCTGTCATGAACGGAACCTGCCGTCTTCTCGCAACCACCTGGGAGTGGAAAGAAGACATCGACGCAGAGCGTGCACAGGCAGCGAAGAAACGCGCCGAAGAAATGATCGCCAAAGGCGGCCTCACCGACCAGGAATACAAGATGGCATCTGCAAAACTGCAGAGGGCATTGGTACGTCTGAGTGTAAAAGAATAGAGTGAATTTGCAGGGAGAGCTGTGGCTCTCCCTGTATTTTTTATGTTTACGATTCTGCCATAAAGTGCTATGATGTGTATTACAATCATAACAAAAAAATGCTAGGGAAAAGGGAGTGGAGTTTATGAAAGACACGACGCTTGAAGGCAGAGCAAAGACGAAAAATGGTGTTACAAGACTTGTTTTTTCGGTTGTGTGTATTCTGCTGGAAGTGATATTTATTTTGCTGCTGTTTACAGGACTCAATCGTTATGCAGAGGCGATCAACCTGTGTACGAGAGTATTGGGGCTGATCGTTATTTTGAATATGTATGCATCTCCAGTCACTTCGACGATCAAAATGCCATGGATTTTTCTCATCATGGTATTCCCGATTATGGGACTTACCCTGTATCTGATGGTTGGTCTGAATGGCGGTACGAGTAAAATGCGGAAACGTTATAAGGATGTCGATGAACAGCTTTTGCCGCTGCTTCCAATGAACCATGAGATTCAGGAAAATTTACAGCAGATGATTCCGAAGGCAGGAAATATTTCTTCTTATATTCAGAAAAATGCATTCTATCCTGTGTATCAGAATACAGATGTGGTCTATTATGATGAAGCTGCAAAGGGGCTGGAAGCACAGCTCGAGGAATTGGCGAAGGCAGAGCATTTTATTTTTATGGAGTATCATGCGATTGAGGATGCCGAAGCCTGGCATCGAATCCAGAATGTGCTGGAAGAACGTGTAAAAGCAGGTGTGGAAGTCCGGGTGTTCTATGATGATATGGGTTCTATTGGTTTTATCAATACGGATTTTATCAGGAAGCTGGAGGCGGTCGGAATCCGATGCCGTGTATTCAATCCGTTTATGCCGGGCTTAAATGTGTTTCTGAACAACCGTGACCACCGTAAAATCACAGTCATTGACGGCAAGGTCGGATTTACCGGAGGATATAATCTTGCAAATGAATATTTTAACCTGACACATCCGTATGGACAGTGGAAAGATACCGGTATCCGTCTGGAGGGCGATGCGGTGCGTTCTCTGACAGTGACTTTCCTTGAGATGTGGAATGCAGTTAACGACAAGGATGAGAATGACACGGATTTTGCCCAGTTTTTGCTGGAATATCCGTATAAAGCACAGCAGACTGGATTTGTTCAGCCATATGCGGACAGCCCATTGGATGGCGAAAAGGTGGGAGAAGAAGTTTACATCAGCATGGTGAACAAGGCAGAAAAATACTGCTGGTTTATGACACCATATCTGATCATTACTGATGAGATGGCACATGCAATGACTCTTGCTGCAAAGCGGGGCGTAGATGTAAGGATCATCACACCGGGTATTCCGGACAAAAAACTGATCTACAGTGTCACCCGGTCTTTTTATCACGAACTGGTTAAGGACGGCGTACGGATCTACGAATGGACACCGGGATTCTGTCATGCAAAAATGAGTGTTGCAGATGACTGTATGGCAACCTGCGGAACCATCAATCTGGATTACCGAAGTCTGTATCATCATTTCGAAAACGGATGTTTTATGACAGACTGTGATGTGGTTCTGGACATCCGAAATGACCTGCAGGAGACAATGAAAGAGTGCCGTGAAGTCACCGAAAAATACCGTACCGGCAGCAGTGCATATCTTCGCCTGGGACAGCTGCTTATGAGGCTGTTTGCGGGATTATTATAGGAAAAAGGCGTGAGAGATATATCTGTTAGCATTGACTCACCGGGTATGTATAAAGTAAAATAAAAACATATAAAACGTAGAATATGAAGAAATAAATAAAAACAGAACAGACTCTGACGGCAAGGAATTTCATCCGAGCGGGAATAGTTGTTAATGTGAAATCTACAGATTACTGTGAATGAAATAAACAGTAATATTTACAGGACTTCTCTACCCTGACGGTGGAGGAGTCTTTTTGCATTTATGGAGATTTTTTACAGAAAATACAGGGTCTGTTATGAAACAGGGAGGGGATTTACGAATGCTGAAAGTAGCAATTTATGGAAAGGGCGGTATCGGAAAATCAACCGTGACATCCAATCTGGCAGCGGCTTTTGCATCTATGGGAAAGAAGGTCATCCAGATCGGCTGTGATCCGAAAGCAGATTCTACGATCAATCTGCTTGGTGGTGAACCACTTCGCCCGGTGATGAATTACATGCGTGAAGAGGACGAGGAACCAGAGAAACTTGAGGACATTTCAAAAGAAGGATTTGGAGGAGTTCTCTGTATTGAAACAGGCGGTCCGACACCGGGACTTGGCTGTGCGGGAAGAGGAATTATAGCAACTTTTCAGCTACTGGAAGACCTGAGGTTATTTGAAACCTATCAGCCGGATGTTGTGCTTTATGATGTGCTTGGCGATGTAGTCTGTGGTGGTTTTGCAGCACCGATCCGTGAGGGATATGCGGAAAAAGTTCTGATCGTAACTTCTGGAGAGAAGATGGCACTGTATGCGGCAAACAATATTTCCAGTGCTGTACGGAACTTCGAAGACAGAAGTTATGCGCGAGTTTTTGGCATTGTATTGAATCATCGAAATGTCGAAAATGAAATGGAAAAAGTGCAGGCGTTTGCACAGAAAAGCAATATTCCGATCGTAGGTGAAATACCGAGAAGTGCTGAGATCATCCGATGGGAAGACCAGGGCAAGACCGTGATCGAGGGAGATGCAGGATCTGAGATCAGCAGACGTTTTTTTGACCTGGCAGAAATGCTTTTGAAAGCAGAGGAAGAAGAATGAGCAGAGCCTATTATTGTACAGTAGAAGAATTAAATGAGCGTGGGAGGGACAATATTCCGGACCAGTTCAGATCAAATATGCACCTGATCTACAGCTCTCCGGCGACACTTGCCTTTAACTCTCCGGGAGCAGAAGGATTCGGTGTGAAGAGAGCCGGACTTGCTGTTCCGGATTCGATCATGCTGATCGTGGCACCGGGATGCTGCGGACGAAATACATCCCTGATCAGCTCCATGCGCGAATATGACAATCGATTTTTTTATCTGATGATGGATGAGACAGATATCGTGACAGGACGTCATCTCAAGAAAATACCAAAAGCAGTAGAAGAAATCTGTAACAGCCTGGATAAGAAACCATCTGTTGTGATGATCTGCATTACCTGTGTAGATGCACTTCTTGGCACAGATATGGAGCGTGTCTGCCGTAAAGCGGAGGAGAAGACCGGACTTCCGGTGCGTCCATGTTATATGTATGCATTGACCAGAGAGGGACGGAAACCACCGATGGTACATGTGCGACAGTCTTTATATTCTCTTCTTGAGCCGACAAAAAAGAAAGGAAATGTCGTCAATCTTCTGGGATTTTTCTCACCGCTTGTGGATGACTGTGAGCTGTATGATCTGCTTCACAGTGCAGGGATCAAGACGATCCACGAGATATCCAGATGCAGAGACTTCGAAGAATATAAGACCATGTCGGAGGCGAATTTCAATCTGGTACTGCATCAGGAATCACGTTTTGCGGCAGAAGATTTTAATGACAGACTGAAGATTCCGTTTATTGAGTTACGACGTTTATATCAGACAGATAAAATACAGAATCAGTATCAGGCGTTTGCGTCTGTGCTGGGAGTTTCTTTCGAACTGGACAAGTATCGAGAAGCAGCAGAACAGGCAATCGAAGACTTCCGAAAAGTCTGTCCGGATGCATCGTTTGCCGTTGGGGAATGCATGAACGGAGATCCGTTTGAACTGGCACTTGCCCTTCTGAAATACGGATTCAAAGTACCGGAAATCTATGGAACGATCACAGTAGAGAACTTCGTATATATGAAACAGCTTGCTCTCTTAAGCCCGGAAACAAAAGTATTTTCCAACATGGAACCAACCATGATCTACTACGATCCGGCGCAGAGCGGTGTAAACATCACCATAGGCAAAGACGCCCTCTACTACCACCAAAACTGCCCGGGCCTGATGTGGAACCAGGACGAGCAGCCGTATGGCTTTGCGGGAGTGAGACGGTTGTTTGAGGCGTTGAAGGAATGCATATGAGTAATAAGAGCATCTACAAAGAGGTGGATGCTCTTATTTTGTCGAACGATTTTTCTTGAAGCTATGAAATCTTATATAATAAACACATTCACATGTGAAACTGATCTGAAACTCAAAAGGCAAATCAGCCTGAAATTCCCTAAAATCAAGAAATTTTCAAGAAGAATGTTGAAGTCTGAAAGCGGAACGTATATAATATAATCATAGAACAAAATGTGGTAAACATTCTTTGAGAAAAAAGTTTTACAGCAAGGAGTGTTTTTGGAAAAACAGAAAAATCAAGATCCCGATAGTGCGATTACATATCATAACAAAGATGTGATTTCCAAATTATAGAATCAAGGTAACCAGTGCGGAAAATATATGGCAAAACGGACGTGTTAGCGTTGACTGACAACTTGGGTATGGGATATAATAAATTCTAACAGCAGACAGGATGACTTGATCTACCTGAATGCAACTACACAGACACGTTCAAATTTTATAAATACTAAAGAACAGACTCTGATGGCGAGGAAACATATGTATAGGGGTTACTTGTTCACAGGTAGTATCCCGCGAGGCGTTTTGCCATGAATATGGCAAAATCCCGAGAAATACAGGGCAAAATCCCATCACCGAAGGTGATTTGGAATGGATTTTGACCAAGTTACTGTGAACGGAGTGAACAGTAACTTATAGGACCGGGTAGGTCACTGCAGATCCGAGCAGGAATAGTTGTTGGCATGAATTTACAGGACTTCTCTACCCTGATGGGTGAGGAGTCTTTTTGTGTATAAGGGGGAAAATAATGAGAGGACTACGGAAATACCTGACGCCATTTGCACCAGATCAGTCAGGTGCAGTATCGGTACTTTTTGAACTGGGAGGTATTGTGGTGATCTGCGATGCGGGGGGATGTACCGGTAATGTATGCGGATTTGACGAGCCGCGGTGGTTTGAACAGAAAAGTGCGATCTTCAGCGCCGGACTTCGAGATATGGATGCGATCCTTGGACGTGATGACCGTCTGGTGACGAAGCTTGCAGATGCAGCACAGAAGGTAGATGCAACGTTCGCAGCAGTGATCGGAACCCCGGTTCCGGCGGTGATCGCAACGGATTATCTGGCATTGAAACGCATGAGTGAGAAGAAGATAAATCTGCCGATCCTGACCGTTGATACAGATGGAATGGAACTTTATGACAAAGGCGAGGAGAAAGTTTTTGTGGAGCTTTTCAAAACTTTTGCAACGGAAAAATATCCAGTGGAAGAGCGCAGGATCGGTATCCTCGGAATGACTCCGCAGGATGTCAGCGACCTTGCGGCAGCAGACAAAATACGTGCCCTGTATCAGCAGAAATATGGTCAGCAGGCGGTCTGTTACTGTATGGGCGACGGACTGAAAGAAGTAAAAAAAGCTTCCTCAGTGAGTAGAAATATCGTGGTTTCTCCGGCGGCACTTATGGCGGCGAAATATCTGGAAAAGACATTTGGAACGCCATATGAAATCCACTATCCACTGGTAGAGGAACTGCTTCCGGAACTGGATTATACCGGCAAAAAAGTCCTTGTTGTACACCAGCAGGTGATCGCCGATTCCATCCGCAGAGAACTGCTGGAGAGAGGCGCAAAGACCGTCCAGACAGCAGGCTGGTTTATGATGAAAAAAGAACTTCTGGTAGACGGAGATATGTCTCTTCGTGACGAGGATGACTACATAGAACTGGTACAAAATGGAGATTTTGATATCATTTTTGCAGACGGATGTATGGAGCGCATGACACCGGAATTTAAAGGAAGCTTCATAAATACAAGACATTTTGCAGTATCAGGGAAGCTGATCGGGAAGTAAAGTCAGCTGATCACGAGCAGACAATTGTAAATAAAAAATCCTGCTGTATCTATGGAGTGATATAGCAGATTGGAGAAGATTATGAGTGAAGAAATCACCAGACAGATCCGCGTTTACGGAATCGTACAGGGGGTAGGATTCCGGCCAACGGTCAGCCGCCATGCGGCCACGCGGGGCATCCGTGGAAATGTCTGTAACAAGGGACCTTATGTGGAAATTTACGCACAGGGATCAGAGGAAGCGGTCAGAGGATTTATCTCAGATATCCAGAACCGGCCGCCGAAACGTGCAGCAATCCTCAAAGTAAATGTCGAAAATGTAGAGCATCCGGAAGCGTATACACAGTTTGATATCATCGAAAGTGAGAAGACAAAAGGAGAGATTTTTGTCTCACCGGACATTGCAATCTGCGATGAATGCAAGGAGGAAATATTTGATCCCAGGAATCGGAGATATCTGCATCCGTTTATCAACTGTACCTGCTGCGGACCGAGACTGACGATTCTGGATTCGCTTCCTTATGACAGAGAACGGACCAGTATGAAAGAGTTTCCGATGTGCCCGGACTGTGCAAAAGAATATTATGATCCGGCGACAAGAAGATACGATGCACAGCCGGTCTGCTGCAATGACTGTGGACCGGAAGTATACCTGATCGGCAGAGAAGAAAGAGGCAGGGCTGCGATCACTTATGCGAGAAAAACGATTGCAGAGGGCGGGATTGTTGCGATCAAAGGCATCGGTGGATTTCATCTCTGCTGTGATGCTTCAAATGAGGGGGCAGTCAGCCGCCTGCGGCAGCTCAAACGTCGTCCGATGAAGCCTTTTGCAGTGATGGCAAAAGATCTCGAAGCTGTCAGAAAAGAATGTGAAGTTAGCGCAGAACAGTCCAAAATTCTCGACGGACATCAGAAGCCGATCCTGCTTCTGGATAAGAAAAAAGAGGCTGAGATCCTCTGTCCATCCGTGGCACCGGGCAATCCAAAAGTCGGTGTGATGCTGCCATATGCACCGGTACAGCTTCTGATCTTTACGTATGATGACGGGATTGAAATGCCGGAATTTCTGGTAATGACCAGTGGAAATATATCCGGTGCGCCGATCTGTCGTGACGATCGGGAAGCAGAGGCAGAACTGTCTGGATTCTGTGACTGCATGCTGTCCCATGACCGCAAGATCCGTATCCGCGCAGACGATTCTGTAATGGATTTTTATGAGGATAAACCATATATGATCCGCCGTTCCAGAGGTTATGCACCACTTCCGTTTATGGTTTCCACACCATATCAGGGACAGGTGCTCGCAATCGGTGGAGAACTCAAAAACTCCTTCTGCATCGGTGTGGATAACCGTTTTTATCCGTCCCCATATGTGGGAGACCTGGAAGATCTGCGGACAGTAAAAGCACTTCGTGAGACAGTCGGAAGACTGGAAACACTGCTGGAAGTGGAGCCGGAGATCGTATGCTGTGATATGCATCCGAAGTACAATTCTGTGATGGTCGCAGAAGAACTTGGATTACCGGTAGTGAAGGTACAGCACCATTATGCACACATTCTTTCCTGCATGGCAGAGAATGACTGTGCGGATCAGGTGGTCGGCGTATCGTTTGACGGAACCGGCTATGGAACAGACGGTACGATCTGGGGAGGAGAAATCCTTCTGGCAGATCTGAATGGATTCGAAAGAACAGGAAGTGTCATGCCATTCCTGCAGATCGGCGGAGATGCTTCTTCAAAAGAGGGATGGCGTATCGCAGTTTCCCTGCTCTATGGAATGACAGGTGACAGGGAAAAAGCATCTGAGATCATAGAGAAATTAGAACTTTGTACGAAGCAGGAAGCAAATGTACAGTTCACCATGGCAGACCGTAAGATCAATGCCGTGATGTCAACCAGCGCAGGCCGTTTGTTTGACGGCGTGAGCGCGATACTTGGAATCCGCAGGAAGTCCACATTTGAAGGAGAGGCGTCCATGGCACTTGAATTTGTCGCGGAAGAGTATCAGAAGAACAGGTTAAAAAATGCGAAAAAGATGCCGGAGATACCGACTTATGAACTATTAAAAGAAGGCAATGACCGGCTGCTTCTCAACACCGGTTCCCTGATAAAAGAAATCCTGTACCGCAGGTTAAACGGTGAAGATTTTGACCGTCTGGCATACATTTTCCATCAGGAACTTGCCCGCCAGATCACGGCATCCTGTGTGAAGATCAGAGAGCAGAGCGGCTGTAATAAAGCAGCTTTAAGTGGCGGTGTTTTTCAGAACCGGCTGCTTCTGGAACTGACTGATCATATGTTGAAACAGCAGGGATTTGAAGTGCTGAAACATCAGCTTGTACCGCCAAATGACGGCGGGATCGCACTTGGACAGGCAGTGTATGCGATGGCATATTTAGATAGAAATAAGTAAAAAGGGAGGCATTACCATGTGTGTAGGTTTATCAGCAAAAGTAGTAAAAATCAGTGAAGGAACAGCAGTTGTAGACGCTGGCGGAGCTAAAAGAAAAGTTTCCGCACAGCTTCTGGAAGACCTGGAACCGGGTGATTATGTGATGGTCCATGCAGGTGTTGCAATCGCAAAGATCACTGATGAAGATGATGACGAAACAGATCAGTTAATGGAGGAACTGCTGTAATGGGAGAAGAGAGAAAAAAAACAGCCCGCGAGATCATAGAGAACTATGACGGTCCGGCAGTCCGCATCATGGAAGTCTGTGGAACACATACACACGAGATCTTTCGACTGGGAATCCGCAAACTTCTGCCGCCGCAGGTAGAACTGATCTCCGGTCCGGGATGTCCGGTCTGTGTGACACCGGTTGGATTTATTGATGAAGCAGTGTGGCTGGCACTGGAAAAAAATGTAACGATCTGTACCTTCGGAGATCTGGTACGAGTACCGGGAACGAAAATGAGCCTTGCAGGAGCGAGAGAAAAAGGTGCAAAGATCCGCATCGTCTACTCTCCGACAGACGCAGAAAAATATGCACTGGAACATCCAGAAGAAGAGGTTGTCTTCCTGTCTGTCGGATTTGAAACTACAACACCGGCAGAATGTCTTTCTGTAAAGCAGGCAAAGAAGGATGGTCTTTTCAATTATTCTCTGCTGATGGCAAATAAGACCATGCCGCAGGCATACGAGGCACTAAAAGGAAGTGCAGATGTTTTTCTGTATCCGGGACATGTCAATGCGATCACAGGAACAGAACTCTGCGAACATCTGACAGAAGAAGGCGTAAGCGGTGTTGTTGCCGGATTTACTGCGAAAGAGCTTCTCACAGCACTTGCCGTTTCCCTGGTGAAATTCCAGGAAGGAAAACCATTCTTTGTAAACTGCTATCCGAGAGTCGTGAAACCGGAAGGAAGTCGCGAAGCACAGCAGCTCACTGAAGAAATGACAGAAGCCTGTGACAGTGAGTGGAGAGGGCTTGGCGTGATTCCGAGATCAGGTGTCTGTCTTAAAAAAGAGTGGAGCGATTTTGACGCAAGAAAGAAATACAATATTCCACCGATCCAGGGTAAAGCAAACCCGGCATGCAGATGCGGCGATGTCCTGCAGGGCAAATGCAAACCATCCGACTGCAAAGTATTCGGCAAAGTCTGCACCCCTCAGCACCCGGTAGGAGCATGTATGGTTTCAAATGAAGGCGCATGTTCGGCTTACTACGCCTACGGAGATAATAAATAAGAAAAGAGGACAATCCTATGAGCAGTTTAAAAGATAAAACAGTAACAATGGCGCACGGCGCAGGCGGCCGCCAGACTTCAGAACTGATCGACCAGATCTTTGCAGCACACTTTGCCAACCCGGATCTGACAGCAGATGATGCGGCAGTCCTGACACCACCGGCAGGAAAAATGGCAGTTTCCACAGACGGATTTATCGTCTCACCGGCATTCTTTCCGGGCGGAAATATCGGTAAACTTTCCATTTGCGGTACGGTCAATGACCTCGCATGTATGGGTGCAAAACCACTGTACCTGACCTGTGCATTTGTCATCGAAGAAGGCTTCCCGATGGAAAAACTGGAAGAAATCGCCTCCGCAATGGAAAAAACAGCCGCAGAAGCAGGCGTACATATCGTGTCCGGTGATACCAAAGTTGCAGGCAAAGGACAGGTAGACGGCGTTTTTATCACAACGACCGGAATGGGACAGATCGAAGACGGCGTAAAAGTCGGCGGAACCCTTGCACAGCCGGGAGATGCGATCATCGTAACCGGTGATGTCGGAAGACATGGATGCACGATCCTTCTTGCGAGAGAAGATTTCGGGATCGAAGCAGATGTCACCAGCGACTGCGCGCCGCTCTGGAAAGCAGTAGAAGCTGTCATGAACACTACCCACGATCTCCATGTGATCCGTGATGCCACAAGAGGCGGTGTCGGAACCGTCCTCTATGAAATTGCAGGACAGAGCAACGTCGGGATCCGCCTCGATGCAGCCTCCGTCCCGGTAGCACCGGAAGTCAAAGGAGTCTGCGGTATGCTCGGACTTGAACCGCTCTATCTGGCATGCGAAGGCCGCATGGTCATCATGGCTCCAAAAGCTGAAGCAGAAAAAATCGTCGAAACCCTCCGCCAGTGTCCATACTCCAAGGACGCCGCCATCATCGGAGAAGTCACCGCCGACCAGCCAGGCAAAGTAGTCATGACAACTGAGATCGGCACCCAGGCACTCCTGCCACAGCCGGGAGGAGAACTTTTACCACGTATCTGCTAATTGCGAAGCAATGGAGCATTCTGTAGAATTATTACCAGGAGGACAACCATGGACACAAGAGTAGCAGTAATATCCATCATCGTCGAAGACAGCAATTCCATCGAAACCCTCAACCAGCTTCTTTACGATGCCCGCGACTACATCATCGGCCGCATGGGAATTCCATACCGTGAAAAAGGAATCAGCATCATCAGCATCGCCATCGATGCCTCACAGGACATCATCAGCGCCCTTTCCGGTAAGATCGGCCGCCTCAAAGGCGTGTCCACCAAGACTGCTTATTCCAATGTCATCACACACGCGGAGGAAAAACATGATTAAAATAGCAGTATACGGCAAAGGCGGAATCGGCAAATCAACAACCGTATCCAACGTGGCAGCCGCCCTCGCAGAAAAAGGACTGACCGTCATGCAGATCGGCTGCGATCCAAAAGCAGATTCCACGATCCAGCTCCGTCATGGAAAACAGATGTGGACCGTACTCGATCTCTATAATGAGAAAAAACAGAATCTCAAGCTCGAAGACATGATCACAACCGGCTATCAGAGCGTGATCTGCGTAGAGGCCGGAGGCCCCACGCCAGGACTTGGCTGTGCAGGACGCGGGATCATCACTGCCCTCGAAAAATTAAAAGAAACAGGAGCTTACGAGACTTATAAACCGGACATCGTCCTCTACGACGTTCTCGGAGACGTCGTCTGTGGCGGTTTCTCCATGCCGATGCGAAAAGGCTATGCAGACAAAGTTTTTATCATAACTTCCGGTGAAAACATGGCGATCCATGCCGGAGCCAATATTGCCATGGCCGTACAGAACTTCAAAAACCGTGGTTACGCAACCCTTGGTGGCATCATCCTGAACCGCCGCAATGTAAAACGAGAAGAAGAAAAAGTACAGGAACTTGCCGATGATTTTGAAACGCAGATAATCGGAAAACTCACTCGCAGCGACCTGGTCACAGACGCAGAAGAACAGGGCAAAACCCTGATGGAATGTTACCCGGACAGCGAAATGGCAGCAGAATACCGCACACTGGCAGAAAACATTCTGGCTATCTGCAGAAAGGACGGGCTATGCTGAAACGAGTTGGCGGTGAAATAAACCCGGAAGGTGCAGTCATAACGATCGGAGAAGCTGATTTTCCTGTTCCATTTCCGCTCGGACTGGAATTCAACTCTCCGGCACATGGCAACTGGAATATCGTCCACACCGGAATGCTTATGCCTGAGGCGATCCAGATCTATGTCTGCGCAGACAACTGCATGCGCGGCGTCGTTCTGACAGCGGCAGAGATGAATGCGGCAGACCGTTTTTCCTTTGTCACTGTGGAAGAAGAAAATCTCCTGAACGGAAATCTGGAGGATGTGACGATCGAAGGAGTGACAGATGTCCTCAATAAATTAGAAAAGAAACCAAAAGCAGTGCTCCTTTTTACTGTCTGTCTGCATCATTTTCTGGGATGCGACCTGGACAGAGTCTATGAAGAATTAGGCACACGTTTCCCGGAGATCGTTTTTGTGCGCTGCTTCATGGATCCGATCATGCAGAAACATGGACTGACACCGGATCAGAAACTGCGAAAGGCAATGTACGATCCGCTTATCACGAAGGAGCCAGATCCGCTGACAGTAACGCTCGTTGGAAGCGACTTTGTACTTGATGAAAGCAGTGACATCAAACGATTGCTGAGAAGTACCGGTCACACTTTGCGGGAACTTCCAGCCTGTAAAACATGGGCGGAATACCAGCAGCTTGGAAGTGCAGAAATTTTTGTTTCCTGTTACCCGCCGGCAAAATACGGTGCAGCCATGCTGACAGAACGCCTGAACAGAACACATCTGTATCTTCCGGGTTGTTTTGATTATGAGGAGATCAAAGAAGAAATTCGAAATCTGATAAAGGAGCTTCAGGCAGGATGGAGCCGGGAGGATACTTCGAATACAAAGTGTGCAGAGATCACATCCGAAGAAATAGAAGCATTTTACCAGAGAGAGATCACTCTTTGCGAAGATTCCATCAACCACGCAAAATCCATCATCGGCGGCACCCCGGTCGTTCTGGATTATCTGTACCACCCAAGACCATTAGGTCTCGCAAAACTTCTTCTGGAACACGGTTTCCATGTAACAACCGTCTACCTCGACAGCATAAGTCCGGAAGAAAAGCCGGCCTTCGACTGGCTGAAACTTCATCATCCGGACCTGGAACTGCGTGCCACGATCCAAACCAAGATGCGTGTCCTTCCGCGCGGGACAGAAGGCAAAGTCCTTGCCATCGGACAGAAAGCTGCCTGGTTTTCCGGCAGCAGAAATTTCGTCAATATGGTACAGGGCGGCGGTTTGTGGGGCTTCGACGGGATCCGAAAAACCATGGAACTGATGACAGAAGCTTTTCTCGAAGAAAAAGATCCCGAGGATCTGATCGTTCGCAAAGGATGGGGGTGCGAAAGCTGCATATGAGACAATCATACAAAATCATACCGATCTACACCGCCGATGTTTCCGGTGTATGCTCTGCCTTGTATGAACTGGGCGGCATGGTAGTCATGCACGACCCGTCCGGCTGTAATTCGACTTACAATACACATGACGAGATCCGCTGGTACGACCAGGACAGTCTGATCTATATTTCCGGGCTGACAGAGATCGATGCAGTTATGGGAAACGATGCAAAATTCATTCACGATATTGAAGAAGCGGCGAAAGAACTAAAACCGAAGTTCATCGCACTTGCAGGCTCGCCGATCCCATTTATGAACGGGACAGATTTTCCTGCAATCGCGCAGGTGATCGAAACAGAGACAGGAATCCCGGCTTTTGCAGTTCCGACAAATGGCATGCATGATTATACTTACGGAGCAGGTCTTGCACTGGAGAAAATCGCAGAACGATTTGTTAAGAAACCGCATCATATCAGACCGCATACCCTTAATCTTCTCGGCGTAACCCCGCTGGATTTTGGTCCGCAGGCAAACGTAGATGCCATGAAACAGACTTTACGTCAACGTGGCTGGGAGGTCATTTCTACCTGGGCGATGGGAGATACGCTTGAGGATTTATCCCATGCAGGTGAAGCAGAAGTAAACCTGGTCGTATCCTCCGTAGGTCTTCCGGCAGCAAAGATCCTCCAGGAAAAATTCGGAACTCCATATGTTATTGGAACTCCGGTTGGAGGATTTACAGAAGAACTCATCCAGGCAATAAATGAAGAAGTTTCACATCATAATGAAGCAGACAAGAACAACATTCTCGCGGCATATCTTAAGAACCGTCTGGCAGGAACTCCGCAGATAACTCTGATCGGAGAAGCCGTGACCATGGGCTCCCTGGCAGTAACCCTTGAAAAACAATACAACAAACCAGTCCGCGTCATCTGTCCGCTGGAAACTCACGAAGGTCTTCTCGCACTGAATGACTGTACAGCAGATGGAGAAGAAGAAATGGAGCAGCTTCTAAAGGATGCAGGGATCATCTTTGCAGATCCTCTTTACCGCCCGATCTGTCCGCCTGATTCTACATTCATCGAACTTCCGCATATCGCTTTTTCCGGCAGGATTTTTCTGAAAAAGATCAAAAAATGCGGGATCTTTGGAGAGTTAAACGATATAAAATTGCCGTAAAAACGTACATTTTAGTGGATAAAAGCGTTGAAGACTTTTATAATAAATATAGTATGTTTTGGACTTAAGAAATCTTATTCAGCTTCCAGACCTACATGCAGCACTGTAGCGACTGGAAGCTTTTTTTAATACAGGAAGGAAAAGAATGGAAATTTTTACATCTCTTGCAGCAACTCACCTGGAGGATCCTGAGCGGCTCAAAGGTTATCTCAGTAAGATCATGGTCTCCAGCAATTATCTCCTTTCCCTGATCAATGATGTGCTTGATATGAGCCGCATTGAGAGTGGCAAAGTCAAAATAGAAGAAAATGAATGCAGTATTCCTGTAGTGATGCATGACCTCCGAAATATCCTTCAGTCAGACATCAAGGCGAAGCGATTGGATTTCTTTATTGATACAGTCGATGTTGTGAATGAAGATGTCATCTGTGACAAACTGCGGCGGAACCAGACTTTGTCGATGTAGTACTGATGGATGTCCAGATGCCGGAAATGGACGGCTACGAAGCAACAAGACGGATCCGAAGACTGGAAAATCAGGAGATCGCATCGAAGCCGATCATAGCCATGACAGCCAATGCCTTTGAAGAGGACGTACAGGAGGCACTTAAGGCAGGAATGAATGACCATATGGCCAAACCGATACGGATTGAAACACTCTATACACTGATGAGAAAATATTTGTAAAATATTACATTGACTAAACAAAAATTCAGTGATATGATAAAGAAAAAAGTACGGGAGGAATTCATCATGAAAACACTTGAAACTAAAAACGCACCAGCAGCAATCGGACCATATTCACAGGCAAAAATGGTAGGAAACTTCGTATTCGCATCAGGCCAGATCCCGGTAGACCCGGCTACAGGCGAAGTTGCAGGCGATAAGATCGAGACTCAGGCAGAGCAGTCCTGCAAGAACGTTGGAGCAATCCTCGAAGAAGCTGGTCTTACATTTGACAACGTTGTAAAGACAACATGCTTCCTTGCTGACATGGCAGATTTCGCTGCATTCAATGCAGTTTATGAGAAATACTTCACAAGCAAACCGGCTCGTTCCTGTGTTGCTGTAAAACAGCTTCCGAAGAACGTTCTGTGCGAAGTAGAAGCAATCGCAGTAGCAGAATAAATTATAAGAAATACAGCACAAGAAGGGGATGTTTCGACACCCCCTTTTTGCGTTGCAGGAGAATAAAATGAAAGACCATCATGTGAAATTAACGGAAACAGACCGTGAGATCCTGAAATCCTACAGCACGATGCTGGAAGGGCTGTCCATGTATCTTGGGGAAGGGTACGAACTGGTGCTTCACAGTCTGGAGGATTACTCAAGCTCTGCGGTCAAAGTAATTCATGGGCTTCACACAGGAAGAACAGAAGGCGCGCCTCTCACAGACCTTGCACTTGATCTTCTGGAAGAGATGCAGAAGGAAGATGCAGATAGCCGCGGGATTACGTATTTTACTCACAATAAGAAGGGGGAACCGCTGAAATCCGTGACGATTCCTGTCCGCGGAGAAAAAGACCGCATCATCGGACTGCTCTGCATCAATTTTTATCTGAACACACCATTCTCAGAATATATCAGCAACTTCGTGGCATGCGGCTTGAAACCACAGGAGCAGTACGAAAACCGCAAAGAGAATTTTTCCTCCAGCAGCGTGGAACTTCTGGAAGACATAGCAGAGGAGATCCGACGCGAGGTCATTGAGGACAAAGACATCCCGACCTCCAACCGAAACAAGGAGATCATCCAGAGACTTTATCAGAAAGGCGTCTACAACATGAAAGATGCGGTAGTCAGGACCGCGGAAATCCTTGGAATCAGCAAGAATACTGTGTATTTGCATTTGAGGAATCTGGAGCAGGAATAGAACAGGAGGCAGCATGGCAAAGAAGAAATTTTATGCAGTAAGACAGGGAAGAAAGACCGGGATGTTCCTTACCTGGGACGAGTGTAAGAAGCAGGTGATGGGGTATCCGGGCGCGATATATAAGAGTTTTGGGACGGAAGCGGAAGCGAAGGAGTATCTGGGGATTAGGCAGGAGGCAGGTATATCTGGTGCTTCTGGCTCTGGTGTGGGAAGTGTGGTGGCTGCAAATGGGATTCAGGCAGACAGTAATGCAGCAGACGCAGTAGAAATCTACGTCGACGGAAGTTACCACGCAGGCACGAAAGAATTTTCTTACGGAATGGTCGTTCTGATCGATGGAAGAGAAGAAAAGTTTTCACAGAAAATGTCCGACCCGGAGCTGGCACAGATGCGAAACGTGGCTGGTGAGATCAAAGGAAGCGAGGCGGCGATGCAGTACGCTCTGGATCACAAAATTCCCTCTATTATCATCTACCACGATTATCAGGGGATTGCGAGCTGGTGCAACGGCGACTGGAAGGCAAATAAAGCCGGGACGATCGCGTATCGCGATTTTTACCAGAAAGCGAAAAAGAGTGTTCATATTGAATTCCGCAAGGTTAAGGGACATTCTAATGATAAATATAATGATATGGTGGATGAACTTGCAAAAGAAGCACTTGGAATCCATTGACAAAATCCGTCAAAAAGCTTTATACTATCACTGACTCTGGCATGACCAGAGCAGAACTTTTTGAGGAGGATATTATTATGAAAAACAACAGCAGTATCAAAACCGTAGTTGCTGTCGGAATCGGCGCAGCATTGTTCTTTGTACTCGGACGTTTTGTTGCAATACCGAGCCCGGTACCAAATACAAACATCAGCCTTCAGTATGCAGTACTTGCACTTCTGGCTGCTATGTACGGACCGGTTGCAGGCGGACTGATCGGTTTCATCGGTCACGCTCTGATCGATCTTTCCTGGGGTGGAAGCCCGTGGTGGAGCTGGGTTATCACATCTGCATTTGTCGGTGTGGTCATCGGATTATTTGCCAAGAAACTCAATGTTCAGGACGGCGAGTTCGGTAAAGGCAAAGTTGTAGTATTTGTAGTTTCCAACGTGATCGCACACGTGATCGGCTGGGTAGTTGTAGCTCCTGTTCTTGACATTCTGATCTATGCAGAACCGGCAAACAAAGTTTTTGCACAGGGTGTGTTCGCAGCAGTTTCCAACAGCATTACCGGCGTGATCGTAGGTGGACTTCTTGTTCTGGCATATACCAAGACCATTGCAAAAAAAGGTTCTCTGGATATGGAATAAGATGGTTGCTTAAAAGTAATAAAGCCTTCTCATATGGCTGTTCTGGCTTGTGAAAAGGCTTTTTCTATTGCATTTGTTATTTATTGTGAGTATTAAATTTGAGGTGTTTAAATGACTGAAAAAAAATCCCCTGTTATTTCATTCAAAGATTTTTCATTCCAGTACCGGGCGCAGAAAAAGCCCACACTGACCGGAATCAATCTAGATATTTATCCGGGCGAAAAGGTGCTGATCGCTGGCCCATCGGGAAGTGGTAAGAGTACACTCGCTGGTTGCGTGAATGGTCTGAATCCTTTTTCCAATCCAGGCGAGTGCAAAGGTACGCTGACAGTAGATGGCGTAGATGCACCGCACAGCAGTATTTTTGAATTGTCTGCACATGTAGGAACTGTTCTGCAGGACCCGGATGGTCAGTTTATTGGTCTAACTGTCGGCGAGGACATTGCGTTTGCACTGGAAAACAGTTGTACACCTCAGGATGAAATGCATGAAATTACGAGACATGCCGCAGAATTGGTAGGAATCGAGAATCATCTGGATTATGCACCGCATGAACTGTCTGGCGGACAGAAACAGAGAGTCAGTCTTGCAGGAGTCATGGTGGATCAGGTAAAAATCCTTCTGTTTGATGAGCCTCTGGCAAATCTCGATCCGGCCGCCGGTAAACAGGCAATCGAGCTGATCGATGAGATCCAGAAAAAAACAGACACGACGGTTCTGATCATTGAGCATCGTCTGGAAGATGTCCTCTGGAGAAATGTTGACCGTATCGTACTGGTGAACGAGGGAAAAATCCTCGCGGATATGACACCGGATGAACTTCTTTCTACAAGTCTGCTTGCAGATAACGGAATCCGTGAGCCGCTTTATGTGACTGCCATGCGTTACGCAGGAATTGATATTACAAAAGAGAAGAAACCTGCACACGTAGATTCTGTTGTGCTGGACGATATAGACCGTAAGAAACTTCAGGATTGGTTCGAGGCACAGCCGATTCAGGAAGATGCAGGAGAACGCGAAAAACTCTTGGAAGTCCGCAACTTAAGCTTCGGTTATACGAAAGACCATCAGACACTGCGAAATGTAAGCCTGTCGATCGATAAAGGTGAGATGGTCAGCATTGTGGGACGAAACGGTGCAGGAAAATCAACATTTTCCAAGCTGGTCTGCGGATTTGAAGACCCGGATTCCGGAGAGATTTCCTTCCACGGAAAAGATCTGTTGAAAGAAAATATCCGTCATCGTGCGAAATACATTGGATATGTCATGCAGAATCCAAACCAGATGATCTCCAAGACAATGATCTATGACGAGGTAGCACTGAGCCTTCAGAAATCTGGAATGGTAGAGGCGGAAGTTCACCAGAAAGTAGAAGATACGCTCAAAATCTGCGGGCTTTATCCATTCCGAAACTGGCCGGTATCGGCATTGAGTTTCGGTCAGAAAAAGCGTGTGACGATTGCAAGTGTACTTGTGCAGAACCCGGAACTGATCATCCTGGATGAGCCGACTGCAGGACAGGATTTCAAGCATTATACAGAGATCATGGAGTTTTTGCGTAAGCTCAATGAGCGTGGAGTGACGGTTGTTATGATCACGCATGATATGCATCTGATGCTGGAATATACACCAAGGGCGCTTGTGTTTTCAGATGGACAGCTGATCGCAGACCGCAGAGCTTCTGAAGTACTCTGTGATCCGGAACTGATCGAGCGTGCCGCGCTGAAAGAGACAAGTCTCTTTACACTGGCAAACCACTGCGAGATCACACCGCCGGAGGTATTTGTAGAAAGATTTATCGGAGAAGACAGGGAGGTGAGAAGCCATGGCCGCTAAGACTGTATTAAACTATCTGGACCGCGACAGTGTAGTACACAAGATGACAGGAACTACCAAGCTGGCATTTTTCCTGCTGTTTACGTTCGCAAGCATGATCACTTATAATATCTGGGTGCTGCTGGGGCTTTTTGCAGTCAGTCTTGCAGCGTTTAAGCTCAGCAAGATCAAATACCGCGAAGTGCGGTTTATGATGATCTTTATGCTTGTTTTTTTGCTTTTGAATAATGTGTTTATTTTCCTGTTCGACCCGAATCAGGGAACGAATCTGTATGGAACGAGACATGTGCTTTGTCATTTGTTATGGAGATATGATGTGACCGCGGAGCAGATGTTTTATATGCTGAATATCTCTCTGAAATATTTCGTGGCATTGCCGGTAGCGATTCTGTTTATTTCTGCGACAAACCCGAGTGAGTTTGCAGCGAGTTTGAATAGTATTGGGATTTCTTATAAGGTGGGGTATTCTGTGGCGATCGCACTTCGGTATATTCCGGATATCCAGAGAGATTACCATAGTATCAGCCAGGCGCAGCAGGCTAGGGGTGTGGAACTTGGGAAAAATGAGCACTTTTTTTCCAGGTTGAAGAACTCTGTCAATATTTTGTTGCCACTGATACTGACAAGTCTGAATCGCATTGATACAATTTCCAATGCGATGGAGTTGCGTGGTTTTGGAAAAAATAGGAAACGGACCTGGTATACCAGGAGGCCGTTTGCAAGACGTGATTTTATTGCCCTGGGGTTGGGCGTGGTGCTGTTGATTGTAAGTTTGACTGTAACTATTAAGTTTGGACGGTTTTATAATCCTTTCATATAGTAAGGGTACTAACTTTGCTGGGAATGGAAACATTTCTACTCAGGTCAATACAAGCTTTAAAATTAGATGCTCCAGCCCCTGGAATCTTGATTTACGACCAATAAACCAATAGTATGCTAAAATGGCAGGACATCTTCTCCATATAAAGGAGAAGAATCCTGCCATTCTTATATATTGCGATATCATTCATACGAAAGTCTCTCGACCTGAAACACCAAGAGAATTTTTCAAAGGGTACTACATAAGAAAAAATTCCCGTCAAACACCCAGCCCAGGGGTGGCGAGGGGACGGGCGACGTCCCTTCGCGGTTTTCTTACATTCCAAATGTAAAACAAATCCCCCAGGGTACACACCCTGAAAAAACCAAATGTCAATGAAATTAACGGGTCAAAGGGCAGTCCCCTTTAATTACTGAATTGCAGCCTTCTTAACCTGCACCAGTGCCTTCGCCACCGCCGGAATAGAAATCACAATTACAGTAATAATAGCTTCTGCAACCAGATAGCTATAATTATACACAATAGGATAAACCGCAGTCAGAGATTTCGGGAAATTCTCTGGCATATAACTCATCCAATACAGATATCCCCCAAGTGCATGAAACGCACCCCTTGCGATAACCGCCGCAATATACCCCTTAAGCAGCCCATGGTTCTGCTTTGCAAAAAAGCCCGCAACGCCAAGTACAGCAAACGCAAGAATATAATCACAGCAAACCTGGAAGAAGGAAAGTACATATGGCTCTTGGATAAACTGCAGGATTCCATAAGCAAGACCGACAGTAATACCGGTTCCAACACCATACCAGTTAGCAACCAGTACAATGAACAGCATACTGCAAAGAGTAACACTTCCACCCCACGGCAGAGTAAAAATCTTCAGATAAGAAGTAACAAAAGCAAGCGCCATTGCCACAGCACAGAACACAAGCTGCCTTGTAGTAAGCTTCTGTTTCTCTGAATGCTTGCCTGCAAAATAGATCGCAGCCAGAAACAGAACGATTCCGGCGATGATCGCGATGGCATATCCGGCTGTAGTCAGCCCGCCGTCACTTGTAACCATAAAGTTAAACATAAAATAAGACCTCCCTCGTCTTCGATTGAAAACAAAGGAGATCATAAATCTCATCTAACGCATCCCTACGCTGGCATTATCCAAATCAGGTTATGGGTCGAAGTTGAAAACTTCCTCTCAGCCTGTCATACAAGCTCCCCTGTTATCAATCCGTATGTAAATTAAAAATCATCTGAATCTCCAGATATGCTCATTATAAACAAATGAAAGGGCAACGTCAAGTTTCAAAAATTTTCCGCTTTTTTAAAAAATTACTATCTGTAAACTCACCCTTTTCAATGGTAGAATTCTATCATCAGATAAAACAAATGGCCGTAACAAAAAACAACTATTTTGCATGTATCAGGGAGGAAAAATAGTGTGAAAGAAAGTAGAGGGTAGCCAAAAAGTGGCGCACTGAAACAAGCTACCTGTAAAGGCAACTTTTAGAAAGCAATATGTAGTAATCAAAAATCAAGAAGCTATTGGTTCGGTTGGAGGCAATAAACC
>ERZ827108.656-NODE-656-length-56118-cov-7.345522_pt1 | contig 56118 bp, 47 predicted proteins | sample MGYA00519921_ERZ827108 | MGnify/ENA primary metagenome ERZ827108 (study PRJEB31778, sample SAMEA3449258) | human gut metagenome | biome: human gut; feature: human-associated habitat; material: faeces | place: United Kingdom | collected 2010/2012 ...
TAAAATCTAGTCGTGACTATCCTCCGAAACAGTCCGGTGGACTGTTTCGGAAGCATTCTACGCCGCTAAATTCTAGTTTATCACCACCCCACTCCCCATAATCCACCACAAAAAAGCTCCCCCCGGTCACCCGAGGGGAGCTTCTATGCACTTAAAGAGCAGAAATTACTTGAGCTCTGCGAAGTACTTGATGGTTCTAACCATCTGAGAGGTGTAGGAGTTCTCGTTATCATACCAAGAAACAACCTGAACCTCATAGAGATCGTCAGCGATCTTAGCTACCATTGTCTGTGTAGCGTCGAACAGGGAGCCGTATCTCATACCGATAACATCGGAAGAAACGATCTGATCCTCGTTGTAGCCGAAGGACTCGGAAGCAGCAGCCTTCATAGCAGCGTTGATGCCTTCCTTGGTAACGTCTGCGCCCTTAACAACAGCGGTAAGGATAGTGGTGGAACCTGTGGGAACAGGAACACGCTGTGCAGAACCGATGAGCTTGCCGTTGAGCTCGGGGATAACCAGACCGATTGCCTTTGCAGCACCGGTGGAGTTCGGAACGATGTTAGCTGCGCCAGCTCTTGCTCTTCTCAGGTCGCCCTTTCTGTGAGGACCATCGAGGATCATCTGGTCGCCGGTGTAAGCGTGGATCGTGCTCATGATACCGGACTGGATAGGAGCATAATCGTTCAGTGCCTTAGCCATAGGAGCGAGGCAGTTAGTGGTGCAGGAAGCAGCGGAAATGATCTTGTCGTCAGCGGACAGGGTCTTCTCGTTAACGGAGAAAACGATGGTCTTGAGGTCGTTGCCTGCCGGAGCGGAGATAACTACCTTCTTAGCGCCTGCGTCGATGTGAGCCTGGGACTTGTCCTTGGAGCAGTAGAAACCTGTGCACTCGAGAACAACGTCAACGCCGATCTTGCCCCAAGGAAGATCCTTAGCGTCCTTCTCAGCGTAGATGGTCAGGGTCTTGCCGTCAACAGTGATAGTACCCTTCTCATCATCAGCGGTAACGGTGTGAAGATTCTCACCGATCTTGCCGCAGTAGCCGCCCTGAGCGGTATCGTACTTGAGGAGCTGAGCAAGCATAGAGGGCTTGGTCAGGTCGTTGATAGCTACTACATCGTAGCCCTTAGCGCCGAACATCTGTCTGAATGCGAGGCGTCCGATACGGCCAAAGCCGTTAATTGCAACTTTAACATCTGCCATTGGAATATTCCTCCTGAGAAATAATTATTTGCTCCGACTGGCGAAGCAGCAGACACACCCAGACGGGTATATCATTACATATTTATTATACTAAAAATCTGTAATTTTATCAAGATGTTTGAGGAAAATTAATCGCAGACTTTCATAAAAAAATGCCAAGTTTTTTTGTGCATTTCGCCGAAACAGCGAACCTCGTCACCCGCAAAAACGGTCAATCGGAGCCGTGGAACTTCTTCACGAACCAGATCGAGTTCATATCCGCCACGGAGAATTCCCGGTGGTTCAGGTACTCCAGGCAGCCCGCCGGAGTGGTGAACTCGAACCGCAGCTTGTAGGAGTACAGCGCCTGCACGTCGTAGCCGAGCGCCTTGTTGAGCTTGTTGCTTCCGTACTTCCCGTCGCCGAGGAGCGGATGCCCCACATGCGCGAAATGCGCGCGTATCTGGTGAGTCCGCCCGGTCAGCAGGTCGACCTCCAGCAGCGAGTTCCCGCCCCGGGTCTCGAGCACGCGGTACTTCGTGAGTATCGTGCGGTTCTGCGGGGTCTTGCGGTCGGAGACGATCACGCGGTTCTCGTCGGACAGCTTCTCAAGGTAGGCGGTCAGCGTGTCGGCGCGCTTCGGAAGCTCCCCCTGCACAACGCAGAGGTACAGCTTGACAAGCTCCCTGTCGCGTATTTTCTGGTTGAGCACCCGCAGCGACTCCGCGTTCTTCGCGGCTATGACTATCCCGCCGGTGTTGCGGTCGATACGGTTGCACAGCGCCGGAACAAAGCTCTGCTCGCTATCCGGGTCGTACTCCCCCTGCTTCCAGAGGTAACATTTTATGCGGTTTATCAGCGTGTCGGAGGTGTTGTCGTTGTCCTCGTGTACCACCATTCCGACCGGCTTGTCGCACAGAAGTATATTTTCGTCCTCGTATATCACGTCTATTTCCGGCGGGACCTCCCGGAAATCCGCGGTCTTTTCCCTGCCTCCGGTGTCAAGCAGCTCGTCGCTCAGGTAAAACCGGAACACGTCCCCCTCGCTGAGCTTCACGTTCGGTTCGGTTCTGGCTCCGTTGAGCTTTATCCGCTTCTTGCGCATGAGCTTGCAGATAAGCGGCAGCGACAGGTTCGGGTAGGCTTTGGTGAGGAATCTGTCGGCGCGCTGCCCGGCGTCGTTTTTGGTTACTGTTATCTCGGTCATAATTTCCTCTCAGTGAATTGATGTTTCTATTATACCCCCTCCGACCCGGCTTGTCAAGCGAACCGGAAATAAAAACGGCGGCTCATCGGAACCGCCGTGATTCATTTAAACTAGAGGCTTCCCGCAGAACGGGCAGAACTTCGCGCCGGGCTTCACTGCGTTTCCGCAGTATGTACAGAACGCAGAAGCGGAGTTCGCTTTCGGCTGAGCGGGAACGGGCTGGGGCGCAGGCGTGGGAATCGGTGTGGGAGCAGGCACAGGCTCGGGAATCGGCGCGGGAGCGGGCACAGGCTCGGGAATCGGCGCGGGAGCAGGCACAGGCTCGGGAACCGGCATAGGAGCAGGCACAGGCTCGGGAATCGGCGCGGGAGCGGGCACAGGCTCGGGAACCGGCATAGGAGCGGGCACAGGCTCGGGAACAGGCATAGGAGCGGGCACATGCTCAACAGGAGTCGGAACCGCGTTCACAGGCTGAACCGGAACAGGCTGAACGCTCTGAACAGGCTGCGCTGCCTGGGCATTCGGCTGATACTGGGGGTGCTGAGTCTGCCGGGGCTGCTGATAAGGAATAGTCGGCAGCTTCGGCTCAAATGCGGACTGGCTGTCCTTCGGCTCGTCAGCGGTGTTGTTGTCGGTATCGATCCCTGCGTTCTTTCTCACCGCGAGAACGGTCTCAAACAGAATGCGCAGAACGACGTTTCCCACGATGACGTACTTGAATATAGCGCCGAATCCGTCGATGGTGGTGATGCACTTCGCAATGCCTATAAACACAAGGAACGCCGCCAGGGAGTAGTAGGTTATCTTCACGATGTAAAGCGGCAGGAAGCGCTGACCGTTCGCGTACTGCATGAATCTGCCCGCGGACGGATCCTTCGCCTTCGGGCCGAAAACCTTCCAGTAAAGCAGGATCCCCGCCGCGACTGAAATAACAAGTCCCAGGATAGTAAGCAGGAGATTCGCGATCATGCCGCCGCTCAGGGCTGCGTAGATATCAAACATAGCGTGTACCTCGTTTCATTTGATTTTTCGGCGTGTGCCGTAATAGAATTATAACATAATTATACGACAAATGCAACAATATTTGTTATATTTTTTCAGAAATATCAAACGGAGTGGTCTGGTAAACGAAGTAGTTCAGCCAGTTGGTGTAGATGAGCGTGGAATGCGCCCTCCACTTGAGCACAGGCTGCTTCGCGGGGTCGTCGTCCGGGAAGTAGTGAGCGGGAATCTTCGGGTTCAGCCCCTTTTCAAGGTCGCGCTTGTACTCCAGAGCCAGGGTGTCCGCGTCGTACTCGGAATGCCCTGTTATGAAGAACTGGCGGCTGTCCTCGCTGCAAACAGCATACACGCCCGCCTCGTCGGAAACCGCCATCACCTTGAGCTGCGGCACCTTCTCGATGTCCTCGCGGCGAACCTCGGTATGGCGTGAATGCGGCGCCCAGAACTCGCTGTCGAACCCTCGGAACAGTCTTGATTTCGGTGTGAGCAGAGTGTGCCTGAACACGCCGGAGAGCTTCTCCGGGAGCGGGTACTTCGGAATGCCGTAGTGGTAGTACAGAGCCGCCTGAGCCGCCCAGCAGATGTGGAACGTGGAATGCACATGGGTTTTCGTCCAGTCCATTATTTTGCAAATCTCCTCCCAGTAGTCGACCTCCTCAAACGGAAGGTGCTCCACCGGAGCGCCGGTGATTATGAACCCGTCAAAGTTCATGTCCTTTATCTCGTCGAAGGTCTTGTAGAAGTTCAGCAGGTGCTCATGTGAGGTGTTCTTGCTGGTGTAGGTTGAGGTCTGCACGAGAGTCACCTCGATTTGCAGCGGAGTATTAGACAGGCTGCGGAGTATCTGCGTTTCAGTCGCGACCTTGGTCGGCATGAGGTTCAGTATGCCTATCTTCAGCGGACGTATGTCCTGGTGGAGCGCGCGGTGCTCCGTCATGATGAATATATGCTCGTTTTCAAGTATCGACTGCGCGGGCAGTCCGTCGGCTATTTTTACTGGCATTTTTTATTCCTTTCCCATTGCGTATCCTTTGATACAGCCGTATGATACAGCCGTAGAACGCGGCATTTTTTATAATATGAATCTATTATAGCTCAACGCGCTGTTTTTGTCAAGTTTGCGCCGCACCCGCTGAATAGTACGGAAAACCCCGGGAAGCCGATCCTCCCGGGGTCTGTATCATTCGATGTTCTGAATCTGCTCGCGTATCTTTTCTATCTCGCTCTTCTGGTCGACGACTATGCGCGTTACCTCGATGTCCTGCACCTTGGAGCCTATGGTGTTGGTCTCGCGGTTCATCTCCTGCACCAGGAAGTCAAGCTTCCTGCCCACAGGCTCGCCGGATTCCAGCATCGTGCGGAACTGCGCGATGTGGCTGCGCAGGCGTACCGTTTCCTCGTCCACGGCGGTCTTTTCGGAGAATATCCCCGCCTCCATGAGTATGCGGTTTTCGTCGATGTTCGTGGAGCTCAGCACCTCGCACATCTTGTCGTAGAGCCGCCTGCGGTAGTCCTCCACCATCTGCGGGGAGCGCGTTTCGACTACGCCGACCCACTCCTCGATTTTATCCAGGCGCGACATTACGTCCCGCTTCATGCGCTCGCCCTCGGCTTCACGCATCGCGATGAAGTGCTCCAGAGCCTCCTCCGCCGCCGACTTCACGTCAGCCCAGAGCTGCTCCTCGTCGGTCTCGGTCTTTACTACGGTGAACGCGTCCGGGATACGCAGGATATCCGACAGCGAAAGGCCGTCGTTCAGCGAATACTCCTCCTTAACGGAGCGCAGCGCGTCAACGTATTCCTTTACTATTTCCTTATTTATAGTTATCTTCTCGTCAGCGGCCTCAACGTTGTTCACCAGCACGGATATCTCCACCTTGCCGCGGTTTATCCTGCCCTGGAGCAGGCTCTTGAGCTTCTCCTCGATGTAGCCCAGGCTGCGCGGGAGCCGCGAGCTGAACTCGTAATACCGGTGATTCACCGCGCGTATCTCTACGGTGATATCCCTGCCGTTAAGTACCTGATGACCTCTGCCGAAGCCTGTCATGCTCTTTATCATGTTACTGTCCTTTCGACCTGTTGAACCCTACTGCTGTCAGATGTGCGCCAGACCCTTGTCCAGCATGTACTGCGCCGCGTGCATGATACCCGCCTTTCCCGTCGGGAACGTAAGCCCGCCCTGGAGCCATACAGCATACGGCTCACGCAGCGGAGCGTCCGCTGAAAGCTCGATGGAAGCGCCCATCGTAAAGGCTCCAGCCGCCATTATGACCTGGCTGTCGTAGCCCGGCATGTCCCAAGGCTCCGGGGAAGCGAAGCTGTCCACCGGGGAGCCGGCCTGAATGCCCTGGCAGAACGCGATGAGCTGCTTCTCGCCGCCGAGCTTCAGCGCCTCGATGATGTCGGTGCGCTTCTCGCTGTACTTCGGGAACGCCTCGAAGCCGAGAAGCTCCGCCAGAGCCGCCGCAAACGCCGCAGTCTTGAGCGCCGCGCATACCGCTTCCGGCGCATGGAATATTCCAAGGTACATTCCGCGGAGCTGATTCAGGCTCGCACCGACCTCCTTGCCAGTGCCCGGAGTGGTCAGCCTGAACGCGCACAGCTCCACGAGGTCTGCCCTGCCCGCGATGTAGCCGCCGGTCTCCGCGATTCCGCCGCCGAGATTCTTGATAAGGCTGCCCGCGATGAGGTCGGCGCCGACTGAAACCGGCTCCTTTTCCTCGACCAGCTCGCCGTAGCAGTTGTCGGTGAATATCACGCAGTCCGGATTAACGCTGCGGACTGCCTCGCATATCTTCGCGATGACCTCAATGCTCAGCGACGGGCGCAGGGAATATCCCCTGGAGCGCTGGATATAAGCCATCCTGCAGGTTCCCGCGCGGCGCTTTATGCCGTCGTAGTCCGGGGTGCCGTCCGGCAGGAGGTCTACCTTGCCGAACTTCACGCCGAAATCCTTCAGTGAACCTATCCCATCGCCGGAAATTACGCCCTGCATGGTATCGTAGGGGTCGCCGGTGACGGAAAGCAGCTCGTCACCGGGGCGGAGGATACCGAACAGCGCGGTGGTTATCGCGTGGGTGCCGTTCACGAAATTGTGGCGCACCAGGGCGTCCTCGGCGCCGAGTATCTGCGCGAAGACCGCGTCCAGCTTGTCCCTGCCGTCGTCGCCGTAGCCGTAGCCGTTAGTCCCCTTCATGTGGATATCGCTTATCCTGTTGTCGATGAACGCCTTTAAAACGCGCTCGCCGTTGTATTCCGCCATGCGGTCGAACTCGGCAAACTGCGGAGCGCACAGCTCCATTGCCTTTTTTCCTGCTTCCACCAGTTCCGGTGAATAATCGAAGAATGCCATTTTATCTATCCTTTCAAGCCCGGGAGCCTTCCCGGAATTCAATTAACGCATACATTTTTATTTTACACTTTTTTAGGGGTTATGTCAACACCTAAATGTGAAAAATTCAGAAATTCTGACGCTCTGAAATAAGGATTGACTTTTTCAGGAAAAGCGGGTATAATAGAAAGACCAAAGGAGGGTGATATATGAAAAAGAGAATCGCGATACTATCTGCGCTGCTTCTGATGACAGGCTGCACCGGGAACATCACATCGCCAGGGAGCCAGCCGAGCCAGTCCAGCCAAATCAGTCAAACCAGCCAGTCCGAGCAGTCCGGAACTGCGCCGAAAGAGTCCACGCCGGAAAGCTCCGCACAGGCGGAAGCCACCGCCGAACCGCCAAGCACCGAGCCTGTAAATACCGCGGAGCCTCCGGAAACCATGCCGACCGGGGAGCTTCCCGGAACCGGAACGGCTGAGAGCCTTCCGGTAAAGGCGCAGTACCTTGAGGACGTGCCGGAGCTTGGTGAGCACGACACGTTCAGTCAGACCGACGGAACCGAGGTCAGCGAATCAGCCGTAAAGGTGGTATTCTCCGCAGAAAGCACGGTCAGCGACTTCAGGCTGCTGTCGATAGCAATGCAGGACATCGACGAGAACGGGATCTTCACGTTCTCCGCCGAGGAGCTGTACTCGCAGCCCGAGCTTACGCCGGAGCGTCCGCTGGAAGCGAGTCTGGTGTTCCTGGGAGATATCCCGAACAATGGGATATCCTTCACCGACGCCGATGGGAACGTAAAGTACTTCTCCGTGGATATGAGCGGCATGGACGGTTCCCTGGTACTCTGGGAAATAACCGTAATATGAAAAAATCCCGCAGCCATACGGCTGCGGGATCTTAATTTGTTGAACTATCAGAGGTTGGCAGAGGCGTCAGAATCACGCAGCGTGAAGTTCCCTATAAGGCCCTTCATCGTTGCAGCCTGCGCCGAAAGCTCCTCGGAAGCCGCAGCGGATTCCTCCGCAGTCGCGGAGTTCGTCTGGACTACGTTGGAGATCTGATCGATTCCTATGGAAATCTGCTTGATGGAATCCGCAGCCTCCTTTGTGGAATCGGAGATCTTGTTGTTGATCTCCTCGACCTTTGCAGAGGATTCTACAACCGCCGTCATCATCGCGGCAGCTTCGTTCACGATGGCGCTGCCGTTCTCAATTGCGGAAACGGTGCCTTCGATCATGTTCGTGGTGTTCTGTGCAGCCTCGCCGGACTTGGCAGCAAGGTTGCGCACCTCGTCAGCCACGACCGCGAAGCCCTTTCCGGCTTCACCCGCACGCGCGGCTTCTATCGCCGCGTTCAGCGCGAGTATATTCGTCTGGAACGCGATGTCCTCGATGGTCTTGATAATGTTCTTGGTCTCTGCGGAGGAATTCTTGATCTCCTCCATTGCGCTGATGAGGTTCTCCATCTTCGCAGAGGTGTCGCCGAGCTTCTCGGCGGCTTCCTTTGTGCATTTGCTTGCATCTTCTGCGTCCTTAGAATTTTCGTGTATCATTTCGGATACCACGTTGATGGTCGCAGCCAGCTCCTCAACGGAGGAAGCCTGTTCGGTAGCGCCCTGTGACAGCGCCTGCGCGCCTGAGGAAACCTGTTCGGAGCCTGCCGCAACCTGGTCGGCGGCGGTGCTTATCTCGGACATGGTTGCGCTGAGCTTGTGGTTGATGTCGCGGACATAATGGAGCAGCTTCTGGCAGTCGCCGACATAGAACTTTTCATTCTCAGCAGTATGTACGTTCAGGTTGCCGGTGGACATTGACTCGAGAATGCGCCCGATATCGCTGATAATGTTGTTGAGGTTGCTGACGACCGTCTTTGTCGCCTCGGAGAGACGTCCGGTCTCGTCCTTGGAATGAACCTCGGGAACCGGGCTTGTGAGGTCTCCCACGGCGAGCTTCTCGATACGCTCGGTGCATGCTCTTACGGAGGAACCAATCTTTCTGCCGAGGCAAACGGAGATGAACGCTGAAACGACGCATGCAGCAATAAGAAGGATCACGGTCATCACAATAGCGCGGGATGTAGAGTCCATAAAGTCGCCGGTGGGAGCGTAAACTGCAAGCGACCAGCCGTTTGAATCCTGGATCGGGGCATAGGAAAGGAACTTGCTTACGCCGTTGAGCGTGTACCGCGCAACGCCGGATTCGCCTGCACGCATGCTCTCGTGCGCCTTTGCAAGCGTCTTGTATCCGGCCTGACCGGAGGTGTCCGCAGCCGCAAGCTGTTCGATGTTCTCGCCGCGCTTTACAAGATCGCTGTCGAGGTCGGCGATGGTGTTGCCGTTCTTGTCGATTATGTAGGCTCCGCAGTTATCGCTGACCTTTATGCTTCTCACGATATCGTTGAGGAATTCGGGATCAGGAACGATGGTAATGCAGCCCACTGTTTCGCCGTCGGTAATGCCGTTTTTCCAGATAGGAGCCGCGATTATGATCATCAGTTCGCCGGTCACTCTGGAAACGATAGGCTCGGTTACGGTGACATTTCCTTTCATCGCGTTCTGGAAGTACTCGCGGTCGGAATAGTTGTTGCCGTCGAAGCTTTCCCCGTTAGGCTTGATGATGTTGCATTTCTGCAGTTCGTGACGCTCAATGATCTGCTGAACTATTTCGCTGAGTTCGCTGTCGCTGGTCGACGAGTCTGAGAGCTGGGACATTGTGCCAAGCTCCCTTGCAATGTTGGTATAGGAACGCATCTCCCAGTATGCGCGCTCCGCCGCGACCTGCGCCGAAGCGGTCATGCTGCTGTATACCAGATTTACGGTACTGTTGTAGATCATGATGCAGGCAAATCCGCCAAGCGTGAACAGCGAAATTGCAACTGTAAGGATACAGCTTACCAGTATCCTCATACCGATAGATTTCATAGAAAACCCTCCCTTTTTTTGCGGCGCCGCGCAGGTGTCATTCGGATCATACGGTGCTGCATATCACACCGCGAGCCGAACATTTGAACATTTATAGAAAATGCTCTGCCGTGATGTAATTTTCTTTAATTAATAATACCACAAAAATCATGGTAAATCAAGCGGATTTCCACACATTTTTCGACAATCTGGCGATTTTTGTAGATACTATATAAAAGCCGGGGCTGCATAGAGGTTCACATTATACAAACACGAACTGCACCAACAGCATGTAGATAACCGTCCCGGCGGCGATGGACAGCAGCATGCTGCGCTTCCACAGGTGAATTCCGACCGTGGCGGCTCCTGCGATAAGCTCAGGAAGACCCCAGCTATACTCCGTCACGGAAACGCTGCGCAGGCAGTAGACGATGAGCATTCCAAAAATTGCGCCGGGGAGCACCTTCCCGAGGTACTGTATGTATTTCGGGGTAGGCTTGTCCTGCCGGAACACCAGGAACGGCAGGAAACGCATTGCCATCGTCCCGAGGGTGCACATCGCGATGGTGATTATCTGTTCGGCGATGGTCACTTTTCCTCACCTGCCTTCCGCCCGACGGGCTTCCTGAACGCGGTGAGAAGCAGCAGTATGCATATCATCGTGGGTATCATGAAGTTATCCTTGCCGAATATCAGCAGGCAGGCAGCGCTGCTCGCCAGACCCGCCCATTCGCTGAAATGGTGCTTCTCCTTGAGCCACTGCTCCAGGAATATCACGATGAACATTGCTGTCATCACGAAATCCAGACCCTTCGTGTCGAAGGTGATGAGATTCCCGAGCAGACCTCCCAGTGTGGCTCCGCCGACCCAGTAGAGCTGGTTGAGCAGCGTTACGAAGAAGTAGAACCAGCCGCGGTCGCAGTCCTCGGGGATCTCAGCGGTGCAGTTTATGCTGAACGTTTCGTCGCACATGCCGTAGATGAGGTAGAATTTCTTCCAGCCCATGTCCTTGAACTTGTCCAGCATGGAAATTCCGTAGAACAGGTGCCGCGCCTGTATCATCAGCGACACCATCAGCACCTGGAGCGGCGCGAACGGCGAAAGCAGCATCTGCGCCGCGAGGAACTCCAGACTGCCGCCGAAAATCACCGCCGCCATTATCATCGGGTAAACAAAGCTGAACCCGGAAACGTTCATGTAGATACCGTAAGCCATTCCCAGAAACAGGAACCCCGCAAGTATCGGTATAGTGCAGGGAAACGCCGCCCTGAACGACCTCGTTATAATGCCCTTGTTATTTTCCATGTCGTGTAGTGCCTCCATTCCGAACAGCTATGTATTATATCATATTACTGGGTATTTTGCAAGAGAAGATAAGGAATTCCCGCCAGTATATGTAAGGAAGTGCTGATTAAATCTGGTGCGCAGATTGCGCCGCAGATTTTCCGTCAGATTGTACAATAAGGACGACGCAAGGCTGTCGCCTTGCTAGGACGAATTGTGCAATATAACGGAAAAGATGCAAGCAAAATGCGTGCCAAGCCGTCAGGCGTGATTTAATCAGTGCTTCCGTAAGTATTCCGGGTCGTTTATACCTGTGCGGCGCGGTAAATAGTACTTTACAATCCGCGCAGAATATGTTATAATAAGTTACATTATGTTCGGAAAAGGGGAACCATTTATGAAAAAGCTGACCAGCCTTAAATGTCTGTCTTGCCTTATCCTGGCTCTGGCGGCGGCGCTGTCGCTGACGGCATGCTCCGCTGATACGGCTTCCGGGGTATTCCCGGAGCTGTCGCAAATAGTCGGCGAGATAATACAGACCGCAGAGGAAAGCTCCCCGGTAACGCGGGAGTTCTTTCAGACCCAGGAGCCGGAGGAGCAGTCCGCAGAGCCTGAGCGCCCTGACGTTCCGCTGACCTCCGGCGAGGGGCAGGAGGGCTTCCCGCAGACCGATGAGGAGTCCGTACAGCCTGACGCGCCGACGGAAAACTCCCCGGTAACGCGGGAGTTCTTCCAGACCCAGGAGCCGGAGGAGCAGTCCGCAGAGCCTGAGTGCCCTGACGTTCCGCAGACCCCCGGCGAGGGGCAGGTTGGCTTCCCGCAGACCGATGAGGAGTCCGCGCAGCCTGACGCGCCGCCGGAAAGCTCCATCGCCGAGGACGGCAGCTACACCACCAAGGAGGACGTCGCGCTGTATATCCACACCTACGGAAAGCTGCCGCAGAACTTCATCACGAAGAAGCAGGCGCGGGAGCTTGGCTGGGGCGGGGGTTCCCTGGAGCCATACGCGCCGGGCATGTGCATAGGCGGCGACCGGTTCGGGAATTACGAGGGTCTGCTGCCGGAGGGTCACAGCTATACCGAGTGCGACGTAAACACGCTGGGAGCCTCCAGCCGCGGCGCGGAGCGGATAATATTCTCATCGGACGGGCTGATATACTACACCGGCGACCACTACGCGAGCTTCACATTATTATACGGAGAGGAATAAACCATGAAAACACTTATCATCGACGCTGCCTCCATCGACAGCATGTACACTATCCACGACAGATTCATTGCCGCGTTCGATTTCGCGGAGTGCTACGGCGAGACCCTGGATTCGCTGCACGATTACCTCTGTGAGATAAATAAGTTCGACGCCCACGTGAAGATACTGAATAATTCCAGGCTTGAGGAAGCAGTAGGCGCGAAGGAAGCCGCCGCGCTCCGCAGAGTGCTGACCGACACCGAGGCAGAGAATCCAAGGTTCACAGTTGAGTTCGTTGACTGAGCAGGAAATAAAAAACTAACTGCGCCTTTATGGGCGCAGTTTTCCTTTTTGACCGTGCTATAATATGTATCAGCAAATGCGCAGAATAAATCACAAAGGAGCGTTATTAATGGCAGAGAAGGACACCAGCGCACAGCGGCTCAAGCTGCTTTATCTGCGGGATATTTTCCAGAAATTCACCAGCGAAACCGAAGCCCTGACCAGAAACCAGATAACCGACATTCTCTCGGACTACGGGATAACCGAGGGCCGCAAGGCGTTTTCCGAGGACGTGGAGGCGCTGCAAAAATACGGCATGGATATCCGCATGACGATGGGCAGGACGGCTTCCTACCAACTTATGACGAGGGATTTCGAGCTCGCCGAGCTGAAGCTCCTCGCTGACGCGGTAAGCTCCGCGAAGCTGCTTTCCGAAAGCCAGTCGGCGGCGCTGCTCAAGAAGCTCTCCACGCTGTGCAGCGACAAGGAAGCCGCACAGATAAAGCGCACGGTGTACGTCTCCGGGAGGGTCCGGCAGAACTCCAACAAAGCGGTGCTTTACAACGTGGATACTATCCAGCGGGCGATATCGTCGGCTCCGAAGAAGAAAATATCCTTCCGGTACTTTGAGTACGACATGCGCAAGAACAAAAAATACCGCGACGAAGCGCGTGTGTGCACGCCCTACGCCCTGGTGTGGGACAACGACCACTACTACCTCGTGGCGTGGAACGACCACCGCGGGACCTACTCAAACTTCCGCGTAGACCGCATGGAGAAGGTCGAGATAATCGACGAACCCGCGCGCCGCGCCGACCCACATTTCGACCTTGAGGACTACATACTGACCCACGTTTCAATGTTCAGCGGCGAGGAATCCGACGTGGTGCTGCGCTGCGACAAATCCCTCGTCAATGCGGTTATGGACAGGTTCGGCATGGGGGTGCGGATAGTTCCGGCGAATGACGGCGAGAGCTTCACGGTGTACGCCCCGGTGGTCGCTAAGGAGCCGTTTTTCGGGTGGGTGTTCCAGTTCGGCGGCAAGGCCGAGATAATCGAACCGGAGAGTATCCGCAGCGAGTACCTCGCAATGCTGGACAAAGTCCGCGCAGGCGCCGGGGAGGCTTGACGGAGTTCCGGGCGCACTCCTGATGGAATGCGCCCGGAAAATTATTTGGCTGACTGCTCCGGAGCGCGGCGGCAGTTCTCGAGAAGATCCCTTAGCTGCGCTATCGGAACGAAGAACGGCTTTTCGCTGTCGTTCTCCATCTCAATTACCATGAGCGCCTTCGTACCCCAGTCGTTGAGGGTTATCCGGCGTACCGTGGAGGCTTTGTCCGACTTGGTGTTGATCGACTTCAGCAGGTCATTCATGCGGACGAAGCCGTGTATCCTGCCGCTGCTGCTCGTCCTGAAGGACAGCTTCTTTGCAAAGGGTCTCTCAATGTCGATTATTACCTTTATCTCGGTTATGCCGCCGGGCAGGTCCGCCTCCGTGCGGTGCACCGTGCGGAACATCTTCACCGGAATGTAATCCTCCAGCTTCACCGTGGGAGCGTCTGCGTAGTGCTGTGAATTAGCCATGCTTCATCGATCCTTCCTTTTAAAGAGTTGCGTCTACCTCGGCGAGGACCTCGTCAAGCTTCACCATCTCCTCGCGGAGCTGCTCAGGGGTGATGATGAGCGGCGGGCATACAAGTATCATGTTCTCGTGGGAGTAGGTCATGAACTTCTTCGCCTTGAGCTTTCCGATGATGCCGCCCATTACTCCGAGCTTGTCGCCGCCGTATGGCACCAGAGGCTCCCTTGCCGCCTTGTCCTTTACCAGCTCCACTGCGGAGAACAGACCGATGTAGCGCACGTCGCCGACGCACTTGTGCTTTGCCTTGAGTTCCTCAAGTATCTCGCCCAGCACCTTGCCGCTCTTATTTACGTTGCCCAGGATATCGTTGTCCTTGTAGTAGTTCAGGCAGGCAACGCCGGCTGCGCATGCGAGGGGGTGTCCGCTGTAGGTCAGACCGCACTGCAATACGTTGTCGTCGAAGTAGTCCGCGATCTTTTTGCTGACCGCAACGCCGCCGAGCTGAACGTAGCCGCAGGTAACGCCCTTCGCAAAGCTTACGATATCGGGCTTTACGCCGAAATTCTCAAACGCGAACATCTTGCCGGTGCGCCCGAATCCCGCCATTACCTCGTCGCAGATCATCATGATTCCGAACTCGTCGCAGATCCTGCGTACGCCCGCAAGGTAGCCCTCCGGCGGGATAATGATGCCGTTGGAGCCGGTGATGGTCTCCATAACGATGGCAGCAACCGTGTCGGGGCCTTCATAGACGACCTGCTCGCGGAGCTTGTTAACGTAGTACTCGCTGTACTCCTTCTCGCTTGCGAACGGGAGGTTGTCGCGGTACATGTACGGGTCGAAGAACTTCACGAAGCCGGGGATACCAGGCTCCAGCGGATACCTTCTCGGCTCGCCGGTGAGGTTGCCCGCGCCGAATGTGGAGCCATGGTAGCTTCTGTAGCGGGAGAACACCTTTTTCCTTCCGGTGTACATTCTCGCCATCTTGATGGCGTTCTCGTTTGCGTCGGCGCCGCCGTTGGTGAAGAACACCTTCGCGATGTTGTCCGGCATGAGGTCAACGACCATCTCGGCGAGCTTCGAGCGGCTCTCGCAGGCGTAGCTCGGGCCGACGAAGCAGAACTTCTCCGCCTGCTCCTTGATGGCGTCGATGATGGGACGGCAGCCGAAGCCCACGTTCAGGTTGACGAGCTGGCTGGACATATCGGTGTATCTGCTGCCGTCGTAGTCCCAGAAGTAGATACCCTCGCCCTTTTCCACGGCGATGGGGTTCAGCCCCTTCTGCTTTGACCATGACTGTAAATTGTACTTGGTGTGGTTGGTTTTGATCTCAGTTGCATTCATAAGAATCGTCCTCCATTATCAGCTTTGAGTTTTCCATGTTGAGCAGTTCCCTCGCCCGGAAAGCCAGAAGCAGATTCATTTTATCCTCGTCGCTGAAGCTGCTGCCCAGAAGTTCGCGGATCTGTTTGAGCTTGTAGTTCACCGTGTTCCGGTGAACGCCGAAGATATCCGCGACCTCCTTCACGCTGCAGTCGTTCTCGAAGTAGCAGCGCAGCAGATCGGCGCAGTCGGTGTTGTTCTTGGCGTCGTAGTCCAGCAGCTTGCCGATGGTGCTGTCCACGTAGTCCGAGAGGATACGGGAGCTTTCCACGCCGAAAAGCAGCTTGTAAACGCCGATGTCGCGATAGTGCATTACCGGAGCCTTCTTCATCACGGCGAGCCTCATCGCGGAGACCGCCTCGCGGTAGCAGGAATGTATCCCGTCGTACCCCAGCCCGTTGTCTGAAATGCCGATGTGAACTCCCGCAGGCTCGGAGCAGTTCTCGCTCACCGCGGCTGCAAGCTGTTCGGCGAGCCTCCCCGCCTCCTGCGGAGTGATATGCTGCCGCACTATCACAAGGTAGTTCTCCTGTATGAATATGCAGGAGGGATACTGCTGGCTTGCGCATATCTTCCGCACCAGGAACCGCATGCCGCGCCACTCGTCGCCGCTCCCCGGCTTGTCGGGGTGGGAGAGCTGCGCCGCAAGCAGCGTGTAGCTCACCATGTCGTGGAAGCCCCGGCGCTCCAGCACCGGCGCGTACTCGTCGCGGTTCCCCGGCGCGAAGAACAGGTTGCGGAACGCTCCGGCAAGGCTGGTCTCGCTCTCCTCGTTGGAAATGATCCGGTGGCAGAAATCGTAGGTCAGGTCGATGAGCCTCACCGACCACGGCACCACGAACAGCGGGAGCGCATTGCACTCGCAGTATTCCATGACGTCCTTCGGAACGGCGTTTATGTACGGTCCTATGTTCACGACTACGCCCGCCGCGTTCTTGCCCTTGAGCTGCCGCACGAAATCCAGCAGCCAGCCGCTGCCCTTGTGACCGATACCAGTAGTGAACACCAGCTCGTTTCCGTGCATGAAGTCCGGAACCTCGCTGTCCTCAACGATGTGTACCCAGCGGACGAAATTATCCATTCCCGCCCTGCCTGCGATGAGCTTCATGCCGTAGGTCTTTTCAGCGTTCGCGCATATTCTTGCAAGTGTGATCGCCATAAACGCCCTCCTCTCCGATCATCTTCCGGGCTTCTTCACCCGTTTGCTGTGGGTTATCGAGCCGGTCGGGCAGACCAGCGTACACAGCAGGCAGCCCACGCAGTTCCCGCCGGTGAGGTGCGGCTTTCTGTCCGCGCCCATCGCGATCGCCTGGTGTCCGCCGTCCATGCAGGAGATGTAGCATCTTCCGCAGCCGACGCAGCTTTCCCGGCCGAACACCGGATAGACCACCGTGCTGCGGTCGAGGTCGTCCGCCGGAACTATGTTCGCGAGCGCCGAACCTGTAAGCTCGCTCAGCCGTGACATTCCGTGCGCCGCCAGATATGCCATCGTTCCCGAGATAAGGTCGTCGATTATCCGGTAGCCGTACTGCATTACCGCTGTGGTTATCTGGATATTCTCACAGCCCAGCGCGATGAACTCCAGCGCGTCATGCCAGCTCTCTATGCCGCCGATACCGCTCAGCGGCGTCCCGGAAAGCTCCGGACAGACCGCCATGTCGTGAATGAACCGCAGCGCTATCGGCTTCACAGCCTTTCCGGAGTACCCCGAAACGGAGCACTTCCCGTTAACGCCCGGGCAGGAGACCATCGTATCCAGATCGACGCGCGTCAGGCTCTTTACCGTGTTTATCGCGGCTATGCCGTCCGCGCCGCCTTCCTTCGCGGCTGTCGCGGGGACTTCCATGTTGCCGATGTTCGGGGTCATCTTCGCCAGCACCGGGAGCTTCGTTCCGCGCTTTGCCGCGGCGGTGTAGGCTCTCACAAGCTCCGGATTCTGCCCGACGTCGCTGCCCAGCCCCTCGCCCACCATCTGCGGGCAGGAGAAGTTGCACTCGATGATGTCGCAGCCCGCCTCCTCGGATAGCCTTGCAAGCTCCGTCCATTCCTCCTCGGTGCTGCCCATTATGGAGGAAACTATCACCTTCGACGGGAACTCCCGCTTCAGCCGCCGTAGTATCTCAAGGTTCTCATTCAGCGGGTGGTCGGAGATCTGCTCCAGGTTCTTGAACCCAACGAACGGGGTGGATTCCTTGCCGATGGCGTCGAACCGGGGTGAAACCTCGTCCGGTCTGATGAAGCCTATCGTCTTGTAGACTATGCCGCCCCAGCCGGCTCTCAGCGCGTTGGCGCACATCTCGCAGCCGCTCGCCACCACCGACGACGAGAGGAAGAACGGATTCTCGCACTTCACGCCGCAGAACTCCATCGAGAGGTCTGCGGTCAGTTCCTCAGCCTTCACCGGCTCCGGAGCCGCCTTTATCATCTCGCGTATCTTCACCGGAGACTCGTAGTGCAGGCAGGCGCTCTCGCATTCGCCGGAGCATTCCGCGCACCTGGCGGCTGAGACGTACCCGGCGCCGACCGCCGCGTTCTCAAACCTTGCCGCCCTGACGAACCGCGCCGGGTCGAAGCCCTCCGGACAAGCCGCCGTGCAGGGAGCCTCCGCGCACAGCATACACCGCGCCGATTCATTGTTTAGTATCTGTTCTGCGTATTTCATATCGTTACCTCCTGCACGGTAAGTTTTTATTTTGCCTTATGTTTTGCACATTTAACGAACCTGCCCCAGCCGCGTTCGCCGACGAACTCGCCGTTATCGAACACCAGCCTGCCCCTGGAGTAGGTCTGAACGGGATAGCCGTGTACCTTCACGCCCTCCCAGATGGTGTGGTCGCAGTCGGAGTGCATGTTCTCCTGATGTATCGTGAACTCCTTCGCGGGGTCGTATATGACGATGTCCGCGTCCTTGCCGGGAGCTATCTCGCCCTTGTCGGTGCAGCCGAATATCTTCGCCGGGTTGGCGGAGCACAGCTCCACAGCCTTCTCGAAGCTGATAACGCCGTCGTTCGCCTTGCCGAGCATGTAGGGGTACATGTTCTCGATCCCGGCGCAGCCGTTCGGAATCTTCCGGAAGTCGTTCAGACCCCAGTCCTTCTCGCTCTGCTGGAACGGGCAGTGGTCGGTGGCGATGGTGTCGATGTCGCCGCGCTTTATCGCTTCCCAGATGGCGTCCTGCGACTCCTGACCCTTCATAGGGGGCGAGCATACGAAGTTCCTGCCGTCTGCGCGCTTGTAAACGCCGCTGGTGAATTCAAGGTACTGCGGGCAGGTCTCAGCGTAGATCTCATAGCCCTCGTCCTTCGCCTTTGTCACCGCCTCAACGCCCTGCTTGTTCGCGAGGTGTACGATGTACAGCGGTGCGTTCGCAGCCTTCGCCAGATTGATGGCGCGCTCGTCCGCCTCGCCCTCCACGAACTCCGGACGGCTCATGTAGTGATACCACGCGTCGGTCTTGCCCTCGCTGATGTACTTCTCGGTGAGGGTGTTCACCAGCTCGTTGTTCTCGGCGTGCACCGCGATGAGCGCTCCGAACTCCTTGGACTTTGCAAGGAGCTGGTAGAACACGCCGTCCTTAACGCCGAAATCGTATACCATGAACACCTTGTAGGAGGTGATTCCGATGTCGCAGGCGTCCTTTATGCTGTCGAGGAGGTCTCCGTGGATATCCTTGACGCCGATGTGGAACGAATAGTCCACCGCCGCGTCCGGAGCCGCCAGGGCGTTCCTGCGGTTAAACGTATCGGTCATAGTCTCGTTGAAATCCTGGAGCGCGAAGTCGAACACCGTTGTGGTGCCGCCGCACGCCGCGGCTCTTGTCCCCGCGAAGTAGTCGTCGGAGGAAACCGTGCCGCCGAACGGCATTGCAAGGTGCGTGTGGGCGTCTATAGCGCCCGGGAGCACCAGCTTGCCCGCTGCGTCCACCACCTTCGCTCCGGGGATATCCGGGATACTGCCGACTGCGGCGATCTTCCCGTCCTTTACCGCGACGTCAGCCTTGTAAGAGCCTGTCGCACTGACGACTGTGCCGTTTCTGATTATCATGTCCATATCGAAAGCCTCCTTATATTGTTCTGGCAAACTTGCATTTGTCGGAAAACCAGACGGAGCTGCTCCCCGCCGGGCTTTCCGACAAACCCTCGCAGCAGCGGGGGTCTGCCGAAAATGAAACCTGTTTACTTACTTATGAAATCCCACATACCAGGGGTGGTGAGAAATGCGCCTTTATCGCCGCCCCGCCAGCCCGTCAGCCGCCGTAGTTGGAGTTCTTGTATACCAGCACCAGACCGGATCTCTGATATACCTGAGCTACTTCCAGCAGCTCCATGCCGCCCGCGTTGGCGTTGATGAGGTTTGATACCCATGTTACGCCGAAATCAACGGTGCCGTTGTAAACTGCGGTGGTCTCGGAGATGTCGCCGCCGCCGGAGATGATGTCCACGTCAAGGCCGACCTCGTCGTAGTAGCCCTTGGCCTTAGCAACGTAGTAGCCCATGAACTGAGCCTGCGGCAGCCACTTGAGCTGTACGGACACGGAGGTCTTTTCGGGAGCGCCGTCCGCTGCCGGGTCGTATGCGAGGTAATCCGCGCTGCGGATATCGTCCAGGGTCAGGGAAGCCAGCTTATCCTTTGCGGCGCTGTCCTCGAGAATGATGTACTGCTTTGCGAGGTCGAGGGTCTGCTGCATTGCCGCCTCGTCCATATTGCCCACGTCGGAAGCGGAAACGGTATTGCCGCTCATGTCGGTCGTTACCAGCTTAGCGACCTCGGAAGCCATGTACGCCTGGTGGTCTGCGGATACGGAGGAACCTGCCTCGAATACGATCTCCGCTGCCTCGTCCGGGTGCTCGCAGGCGTAAGCCCAGCCCTTCATCGAAGCGGATACGAACGCCTTTACGGTATTCGGATTAGCCTCTGCGAACGCCTTGGAGGTGAACAGGTTGTCCTCCAGCATCGCAACACCCTCGTCGTTCATGTCGATGGTGCTTACGGTGTCGCCGTAGCCGTAGCCGCCGTCGTAGTCGTTCTTTACAAGACCCAGCTCGTTATAGGTCATCGCGGAAGCCAGCTTGACGCTGTCGCTGTCGAACTGGTCCATTGTGAAGTCCTGTGTGATATAGTCGGCAGGGAGTCCGTACTTTGTCAGCAGAGCCTGGATCTCGTACTCGTTGCCGAGACCCCAGTTGCCGACAGTGCTTTCAGCCGCCGCGGACTTGATTATCTCCTCGTGGGTCATTGCTCCTGTGGAAGAATCGGAGCTTTCCTCTGCCGCAGAGCTGTCTGCTGCGGAAACATCGTCTGCCTGAGCGCCTCCATCAGAACTGACGGAGGAAGTGCTTCCCGTGCTTGAAGATCCGCCGGAACATGCTGTAAACTGCATGCATGCGAGGATAGCTGCGACTCCTGCAAGTAAAAATCTCTTTCTTTCTGCTTTCATAGTGTGTACCTGCCTTTCTTTAATACCTTTTGTTCTATACCAAACGGAAGCGTTACGCCTTTCTCCGTTTCAGCACCAATCTTTCAAACAGCATGAGGATTATGTACATTCCTATTCCTATCGCGCATGCCGTCGCGATATACGCCCACGCGGTGGGGTACTGTCCCTTGACGATGTTCTCGCGTATCTGCCTGCCGACGCCCACCGTGTCCTCCGCGAAATACTCCGTTACCAGCGCGCCTATAACGCTCGCCGGAACGCTGACCCTCAGCGCCGTGAAAACGTACGGCAGCGAGTTCGGAAGCCGCAGCTTCGTGAAAACCACGATCTTCGGCGCCGCGTAGGAGGTCATGAGATCCTCGGAAAAGGGCTTCAGCTCGGTAAGCCCGCGGAACGCGTTGACGCTCATCGCCGCCGTGCAGGATATCGTCACAACGATTATCTTTGCGAGCGTGCTTCTGATGGAAACGTCGCTGCTGACGTCGCGCGTCCAGTTGTTGATGACCGGAGCCAGAGCCACGATCGGGATCGCGTTGAACGCGGATACTATCGTAAGTCCGCCGGCGCCCCACTTGCGGAATATCGAAGCGATCACCGCGATGAGGTACCCCAGGATACTTCCCGCTGCCAGTCCGCCCAGCGCGACCGTCAGGGTCATTTTGACCTGGCTGCCGATGCTGTCCTTGTTCTGCGAGATTATCTCGCCTATTCTGGTGGGGAGCGGAAGGGTTATCGTGTCAGTGCCGAGCCAGGAATGAAGCGCCTGAGTCTGCCACAGCATGAATACGATCACTCCGAAAAGAAGCGGAAGTCCCACGCTGGACATCATGCCCAGCCATTTTTTCGTTATCATGATATCCCTCCTTAGTCACTGGACCTGTTTCGCTTGTAGGGACAGAGCAGCCTTTCAATCAGCCCCATCAGCACGAAGCTGAGTATGCCGATCACCGCGCTTATCAGCACGATATCCCAGAAAACCAGACGGGTCATGCCGCCCTTGAGCGACTGTGAGAGCATACAGCCGAGTCCGTTGCCGCCCTGGAGCGTATCCACCAGTATCGAAGCGGTTATCGCCATCGGCGCCGAGATCTTCAGTCCCGTGAAAAAATACGGAATGCACGCCGGGATAAGCGTCTTCGTGTAGAGCTGGAACTTGTTCGCAGCGTAGCTGTACATCAGCTCGTGCTTCTCCTTCTCAACCGACCTGAACCCCGCCAGCACGTTCGTTGACACCGGGTAGAAGGTCAGTATCGCCGCAATGACTATTCTCGCGGAATTGATGTCGCCGGTTATCGAAAGGATTATCGGAGCCATTCCCAGAATAGGTATCATCTGAATTATCATCAGATACGGGAACGCTATCTTCTCGACCACCCTCGAGAGGTTCATCAGCAGCGCCAGTATGTAGCCCGCCGCGATTCCTGCCAGGAAGCCTATCCCCGCCCGGGAGAGCGTCTCGCCGCACGCCGTGCCGATAAGCTCTATCATCGTCATCTTGCCGGTGACCTTCTTGTCGCTGAAAAACGACCCGATTATCTCGTAAAGGTGAGGCAGAACGTTCACCGGGGTGCGCTTTGTCGCCGCCACGATACAGGCGAATATCTCCCAGACGGCCACTATGCCGAGTATCCAGACCAGCGTCACCATGTGTTTTGAATGTACGAAGCGCTTCAGTGCCGGGAGCGGCCCGCCGCGCGCCTTTTTTGCTGTTGTCATGCCGTTCCCTCCTCAGACGCCCTCGAAGCTGCCGCGCACCCTGGCGACCAGCTCGGTGAATTCCTGCGTGTCCGTCATATCCAGCGTGCGGGGTCTCGGCAGGTCGATGTCGACCACTGCGGAGAGCCGCCCCGGGTGCGGTGAGAGCACGCATACGCGGTCGGAAAGGAACACGCTCTCGGAAATGTTGTGCGTTACGAAAATTACGGTCTTGTTCGTCTTGCGCCAGATCTTCAGCAGGTCGATGTGGAGCTTCTCGCGGGTGAACTCGTCAAGCGCTGAGAACGGCTCGTCCATCAGCAGTATCTCCGGGCGTATCGCCAGCGCCCTCGCAATTCCGACCCTCTGCTGCATGCCGCCGGAAAGCTGGTTCGGATAGTGGTTCGCGAAGTTCGTTAGCCCTACCATCTCGAGCATTCCGTCCGCGATGTCCTCGCGCTCGCCCTTCGGGACGTGCATTATCTCCAGCGGGAGCATCACGTTCCTGCGGACCGTCCGCCAGTCGTAGAGCACCGGACTCTGGAATACGATTCCGTACCGCTGAGCCAGCCTCGCCTCCCGGGGAGTTACTCCGCCGACCGTGATCGTTCCGGAAGTCGGGTGGAGCAGGTCCGCGATTATTCTGAGGAGCGTCGTCTTGCCGCAGCCCGAGGGACCGAGCAGCGAGATGAACTCGCCCTTCTTGATGTCCAGCGTCACGTTGGTGAGCGCCGTGACATCGTTTCCGCCCTGATCCTTGTACACCATGCCGATGCTGTCCAGCATGATCTCTGTTTTCTCGTTTGCCATATCGATCACTCCTTAAAATAAAAATCAGGGCATTAGCGACATCTGCGGCGCCATTGCCCTGATCCTCTGATCTCTTTAATTTTGCAGGATTTGAAGATTTGTTATTCATTTCTTCGTTCCCTTGGTTTATGATACAAGTATACAGCATAATTTCTCTGTTGTCAATGTGCCGGAGAACATTTAGGAGATTTCCACAACAAAAAATATGCATTCATGGTTGAAATATAGGGAAAACATACACACTGCTGCGAATTGTGCTGCCGCATAACCACGCGGTTTGTGCGCAGGCACAACAAAAACGCTGCCGGAATATCTGTCCGGAGCCTCCATGCTCTGACCCTCCCGTGCAGGAACGCTCCGCCGGAAATTTCACCCCGTGCGCCAGGACGTTCAGCCGGAACCGCCCGAGCCAAACGAGCCAAAAACGAATTTTCGACTTATAAATTATTCATTATGCGCAGAAAAGCTCCGGACAGCCGAAGCCGCCCGGAGCATTGTTATTCGCGGGACCGGATATCAGTCCTGATCCGCCTTGAGGACTGCGTTGAGCATTACGGTAGCGCCCTCGGTGCAGTGCTCCACGGAGCTGAACTCCTTCTCGCAGTGAGAGAGGCCGTCCTTGCTCTGAACGAACACCATCGTTGTGGGTATCATGTAAGCGCAGAACTGAGCGTCGTGACCAGCGCCGGAGTGGATATACTGATGCTTGATGCCGGTCTCCTCGGCGGCAGCCTTGACGTAGCTTACGAGCTTCTTATCATAATAAACGGTGTCGCGGTTCCATGCCTTGACTGCCTCGCAGGTACAGCCAGCCCAGGTCTTTTCAGCACAGCTTCTGACGATCTCCAGCACCTTTTCAAGCACCTTCGGATCCTCGTGGCGTGCGTCGAACGAAAAGTCGAAGAAATCCGGAACGCAGGTGTGCACGCAGGGGTGACATACGACCTCGCCGGTGGTGTAAACCAGATCGGAATATCCCAGCTTGTCTATCTCCTCGTGGAGGTAGCACAGCGCCTGCGAAGCCGCCAGGAATGCGTCCCTGCGCTTCGGCATGGGGAACGTTCCTGCGTGGGTGGTCTGACCGTAGAACTTCAGGCGGTAGTTGAACATTCCGAGCACGCAGTCGACAACGCCGATATCGTTTCCGGCGTCCTCGAGGATAGGACCCTGCTCGATGTGGGTCTCGAACATATACATGTACTTCTCAGGAGAGATACGATACTTCCTGTCGCCCTTGAATCCAGACTTCTCCAGCGCCTCGCCGAACGTAGACTTGTTGTCGAGAATGCTCTTTGAAGCCATCATGTCCTCAAACCTGAACTTGCTGCGGATATCCTCCGGCAGGTAGTCGTAGCAGATAATGCCGGAGCACATCATTGCCGGCGGATACAGCGAGCCTTCCTCGTTTGTCCAGATCATCGCGGTCAGCGGGTGCTTGTGCGGTATCTTCTTTTCAGCGACTGTCTCGAGCACCTCCATCGCGCTCATCACGCCGAGGATACCGTCGTAGTTGCCGCCGTTCTTTACGCTGTCCACGTGGGAGCCCATTACGATGCGCTTTGCGTCCGGGTCGGAGCCGGGGAGCGTCGCATACATGCACGCAACGTCGTCCACTTCGATGACCGCGCCGATCGCCTCCATTCTGCGGCGGAACTCGTTTCTTGCCTGGATAGCTTCCGGCGAGAGGGAGTACCTGGTGATACCGCCGTGGCCTGCGTCGCCGAATTTGCTGAAAGTTTCGATCTTGTCCTTCATTCTGTCATAGCTGCATGTGTACATAAAAACTCTCCTTTGCTTCTGTATTTCTGCCTGATGGGAACCTCTAAAAACCTCCTTCACGGCAGATTTCTATGACTTATATCATCTGCTTCGTTGTCAAACCTTGAAATACATACAGTATTACTGCGGTTTGACGCCTAGCATCTGATATAAGTCATGTACGAAATCTGCTCGTGTCCCGGTTTTTAGAGGTTACCTGATAAAAAACAAACGGCGCCTGAACCCGTAAGGGCTTCAAGCGCCGTTGCTTTATGTACTGATTATAGCGTGTTATTTGTGCTGTGTCAACCTTTTTTGCGAAATTCGCTCAAAAAACGCCTTTTTTGTGCCTCTGGCACAGTGGCTGACTATGCTGCGGCACATCATTTAATCCCAAAGAGAGGCGTAAATGTCAAGAATATCCTGCTTGGCGACCTCCCTGATGGTATTGGCGGGGCTTCCGCTGGCGAGGGCGTCGTCAGCCATCTTGTCCATTGCGGCGAAGAATTCCCCGCGGTCTATGCCGTACTCCGCGAGCGTGGGTATCTCCACCGCCCCGCACAGCTTCTCAAGCGCCGCGAGGAAGTCCTGCGCGGCGGCGCTGTCGTCAGCATTGCAGGATACGCCGACCGCCCGGGCAGCCTCTGCGAACTTCCCGGGAGCGCCCTGCGCCGCAAATCCCAGGCACTTTATATCCAGCATAGCGTTGGATATCCCGTGCGGAACATGGAACAGCGCGCCGATAGGGCGGCTCATTCCATGTACGATGGTGACGGAGGCGTTGTTGATACATACCCCCGCCTCGTACGCCGCAATGAGCATCTGTTCCCGGGCGGTTTCGTTTTCCGGCTCGCTGTACGCCGTGGGGAGGTTCGCGAAAATCCGATTCAGCGCGGACAGCGCAAAGGTGTCGGTGATGGGATTCGCCTTCCTGGAGGTGTAGCTCTCGATGGCGTGGGTGAGGGCGTCCATGCCGGTGGCGGCGGTCACTGACTTCGGCGCGGACAGCGTGTAGGAATAGTCCAGCACGGCGAGATCCGGGAGCAGTTTGTCGCCCTTCAGCAGCATTTTGATATCTTTTTCGGTGTCGGTGATTATCGTGAACTTCGTAGCCTCGGAGCCTGTCCCTGCCGTGGTCGGGATAAGCACCATCGGCGGGAATTCTCCGTCGATCTCTTTTCCCATGTAGTCCGCGATGTTCCCGCCCAGCGCCGACATCGCGGCTATAGCCTTCGCGCTGTCGAGGGCGCTTCCGCCGCCGATGCCGATGACGTGGTCGCAGGAATTCTCATGATACGCCGCGACTCCCGCGTTTATCATTTCAACGGTAGGCTCGCCGGTTATGCCATCGAAAACAACTCCCCCCGGCGCGTATTTCAGAAGCTCCGCCGCCGCCTGCGACTTCGCGGTATGTTTTCCGGTGACGATAAGCGGCTTCTTTCCGTATTTCTCAAGCCCTGCGCGGGATAAAGCGCCCTTGCCTGCGATGGTCTTTCCGGGCAGCACGATCTGAAAATCCATGATGATTCCTCCTTGTTGTTCTGCACATATGTTTATTGCGGGTTTCCCCCTGCAACAATAACATACCACAAATCCCCGGGAATTTCAAGCCCTTTCCGGAAAACAGCCGCCAAAACGCGCCGTTAAGCCGATTGCGGCGATTGTTCCCCAGCACGGAACGCTCCGTGCTGGAGATCTCCGCCATGCGCCCCGGAGTCTCTAACTGCCGCGCCGCGCCGCGCTTCACGGAGGAATTCCGCGCATGCGGCGCAAATATGCGGAGTTACGCCGCACCTGTTTTTTCATGCTCCGGCACAGTGTGCGCTTGACAATTCCCGCCTAAAGTGATATGATATCCAGGCGGGTAAAGGCAACGGTGCCTCCGCCGCGCTGGAAAACAATAATTCAATGATTTCAATGATAATGATAAGGAAATAAAATGAATACAAAGACGTGTTCTATACAAATGACAACAGGCTCGCTGTGGAAGAACATACTTCTGTTCAGCCTGCCGCTTATGATGACCCAGGTTCTGGAGGTGCTCTTTAACCTCAGCGACGTAGCGATAGCCGGGAAATTCGCGGACTACATAGCCCTCGGCGCGGTAGGCTCCACTACCCTGCTGGTGTCGCTCTTCACCGGATTCCTCATCGGAATGGGCGCGGGCGTTAACGTCCGGGCGGCGCACAGACTGGGCGCAGGCGATGACGAGGGCGTCAGAATGACGGTGCACTCCTCGCTGCTGGTGTGCGGGATAATCGGGGTTATAGTCTGCCTGGTGTGCCTGTTCCTGGCGGAGCCTATGCTGACCCTCCTCAGGACGAAATCCGAACTTATAACCGAGGCAGTGACCTACCTGCGGATATACTCCCTGGGAATGCCGGCGATGGCGGTGTACAACTTCGGCAGCGGAATACTCAGCGCCTGCGGCGAGACCAAGCGCCCGCTGATATACCTCTCGATAGCCGGAGCGCTCAATGTTGCGCTGAACCTTTTCTTCGTCATCTGCTGCGGAATGGCGGCTTCCGGAGTCGCGGCGGCGAGCGTTATCTCGCAGTACCTTTCGGCGGGGCTGATAGTGGTACACCTCGTGCGCCGCAGGGACTGCTGCGCGCTCAGGCCCTCCCGGAAGTACATCAGCCGTAAGGCGTGCGCTGACGTACTCATGCTGGGAATTCCGGCGGGTATACAGAACGCGGTTTTCGCCGTGGCGAACCTGTTCGTACAGACCGGCGTGAACCACTTCGACGCGATAACGGTTTCCGGAAACTCTGCGGCAGCCAACGCGGACGCGATAATATTCAACGTCCAGGCGGCGATACACACCGCCTGCGCCAGCTTCATAAGCCGCAACCGCGGCGCCGGGAACCACTCCCGAATGATGAAGAGCTACGCCGTGAGCCTTACCTACTCCTTCGCGGCTGGCGCGATACTCGGCGGACTGCTCATGCTGTTCGGGCGGGGGTTCCTGTCGCTGTTCGCGAACGACGCGGAGGTAATAAACGCCGGAATGGAGCGGCTCTACATAATGGGCTGGAGCTACCCCATCGCCGCCTTCATGGACTGCACCATAGCCGCCGCCCGCGGGATAGGCAGGACAGTAGTCCCGACCATCATGGTGATAATGGGCTCCTGCGTGTTCCGGGTGGTATGGGTGTACACTATATTCGCGCACTTCCAGACGATAACGTCGCTGTACCTGCTGTACAGCTTCTCATGGGCGATAACCGCCGTGGCGGAGATAGCGTACTTCCTGCCCGCGAGCCGGAAATGCAGGTTCGCGGAAGATAAGCCGGCGCTCGGAAAATCTGCATGATTCCGGCAACAAACGGCGCCGGCTGTCGAAATAACCTATTATTTAAAGACCGCCTCTAAAACCACATCTGTACTGTGCTGACGAAGGACGGCATTGAATACACTCCGATAATCAGCACGACAACGGCAATTATCAATTTCAACACGGCGTTTTTATCGGTTTTTAGAGGTTCCCATAATAAACTGATTTGATTATAACACAAACTCACATGGATTTCAAGCATGCCGTTTTTACTAGTCGTTCGCATTTTTTGTCGAAACCGCATGAATAATTCCACGGAAAAGACAGACAATACCACCACAGGCAGAAATGCTGTTATTTTCAAACAACGGAGGAATTTATATATGAAAGCTACCGGAATCGTCCGCCGTATCGACGACCTCGGACGTATCGTTATCCCTAAGGAAATCCGCCGCACCATGCGTATCCGCGAGGGCGACCCCTCTCTGAACACATTGATACAGTCCGAAGTGCTGGCTCTCGCGCTGGATAAGACCTCGGGAAAGAATACATAACAACAAAGCATCTGTCATTACGGCAGGTGCTTATGTTTCTCGTTATTCAGATACGGATAAAATCATCTTTTCCATCTCCCGGCAGGCGACGCTCATGGTGTGACCCTTTTTCCTGAGATAGCACACCTGCCGCGAGGGTACGGTTTCCTGAAGCTCCAGACTGATAATTCCCTGATTCGGGTATTCCTCCAGAAACTCCTCCGGAACGAAACCTATGCCAAGATTGTTCTTAACCATCGGAAGTATCTGGTCGGCGGTCGCGGCTTCGATATCAGGCGTGAAATCACAGTTATTCTTCCGGAACCATTCGGAATACGATTCGTAGGTTTTCGTCTGCTTTCCCAGCGAAATCAGCGGATATGTTGACAATTCCGAAAGGCTCAGCTTCTTTCCCGCGAGCTGTGAAAATGCCGTTCCACACACCGGAATCTCACTTACCTCGCATATTTCCTTTGAGGTCAGGGAGTTCAGCTCGCCGGTCGGAGTAGTAACCATCGCTATGTCCACAAGCCCATTTTTCAGCGCGGAAACCGCCTGCGGCGTGGAGTGATTGAACACGCGAATACGTATCCCCGGGTACTTCTGCCGGAAATCCTTCAGCACCGGAAGCAGGAAGCACCTCAGAGCGATTTCGCTTGCGCCTATCGTCACTACACCCTTGGAGAGCGTCCGTTCGAGGCAGATTTCCTCCTCGCCGGACTGGATATGCTCCACCGCTGCGGCTACATGGGCGTACAGCATTTCGCCCTCTGGGGTCAGTTCAACGCCCTTTCTGGAACGTACAAACAGCGTGCAGTTAAGCTCGCTTTCGAGGTTCTTTATCGTCCGGGACACATTGGGCTGGTTGTTCATAAGTGCCTCCGCCGCCTGCGAAATGCTGCCGTATTTCGCGACATAATAAAACGCCCGGTAGTAGTCAAAGCTGATGTACATATCAATTCTCCATTTATTCCTTAAACCGGCAAAAGCGCCTGATAAATTCGTCAGGCGCTATGCTTTTTTCACTTTAAGAGCTTGTCAATGCTTACGATCTTCGTGCAGAGCGCAAGCACCGTGACTGCGCTTTCTATCTCCTCGACAGTTGCGAATGACGGAGCCAGCCGGATATTGCTGTCCTGCGGATCGTTTCCGTGTGGATAGGTCGAGCCTGCCGGAGTGAACTTCACGCCATGCTCCGCAGCCATCTCAACGACCGCCCGCGCGCACCCCGGGAGTGTATCGTAGGAAGCAAAGTACCCGCCCTTTGCGACCGTCCATTCTGCGATTCCAAGCCCGTCCAGTTCCTCGTTGAGGACTTTATACATCGCGTCGAATTTCGGCTTCATTATCGCGGCGTGCTTCTTCATGTGCGCGCGGAGTCCTGCGGAATTCCTGAAAAATCTCGCATGGCGGAGCTGATTTATCTTATCCGGACCTATCGTTGCAAACTTCAGGAACGCCCGGATATCAATGAGATTTGCCGGGCTGGAGGCTACCGCCGAAATTCCCGAACCGGGGAACGTTATCTTGCTTGTGGAGCAAAATTCATACACGAGGTCTGAATTTCCCGCCTTGTCGCATTCGGAGATTATATCCGGAATTTCGGCGCATTTTCCGTCGAAATTATGCACGCAGTAGGCGTTGTCCCAGAAAATGCGGAAATCTTCTGCCGCAGGCTTCAGCGCGGCAAAACGGCGGACTACATCGGCGCTGTAAACTATTCCGGTGGGGTTTTCGTACTTCGGAACACACCAGATACCCTTTATCTTATCGTCGCTGCTTACCAGCTTTTCCACTACGTCCATATCCGGACCATCGGAGTTCATCGGCACCGGAACAAGCTCGAATCCAAAATGCTCGGTTATCGCGAAATGCCGATCGTAGCCCGGAACAGGGCAAAGGAACTTTCTGCCCTTGACCTCCTGCCATGGCGTGGAGCCGCAGATGCCGTCCGTCATTCCGTGGCTTATAAGCTGGTACATCATCGTAAGGCTGCTGTTTCCGCCGATTATCGTGTTGACGGAGTGCGTGCCCATCATGTGCGCCAGCAGGCGCTTTGCCTCCGGAATTCCGTCAAGCCCGCCGTAGTTGCGGCAGTCCTGACCAATTTCGCTGTCCAGCAGGCTGTGGTGGTCGAGGACGTCCAGCATTTTCATCGAAAGCTCCAGCTGCTCCTTTGAGGGCTTTCCTCTGGAGAGGTCGAGGGAGATGTCATCTTTGGAGTACTTGCTTAACCGTTCAACGCACTTCTGTTTTTCGGCTTCGAGAGCCTGTTTGTCCATTTCGCTGTATTTCATGGTTTTCGCCTTTCATATCATTTGAGAAAGAACGCCCAGCACTGCCGTAGCAGCGCTGAGCGCATATAGGGGGAGAAGATTATCAATAAAGATTCTTGTAGATGTCGAGAATATCATCGCGGCTGAGCGGAACGAAATTGTTCGCGGTCAGTCTGCCCTGCGTTGCGAGCACGTTGTCGGTGAATACCGGAATATCCGCTTCGGTAACGCCGTATTCGTGCAGCGGCTTCTTCGGGAGAATGTGGTTCAGCAGGTTTTCAAGCTCGTTGTAGACATTCTTCACATCGCAGTGCAGAAGCTCCGCGAGGTACGCGTTGAGATGTGCTATTTCGCCGTCCTGCTTTTTCTCCATGTACTTGTACAGCACTCCGGTGAACAGCGCGTAGTTGCTCTCGCCGTGCGGAACGTGATATGTACCGCCGAGGGGGTAACTCAGCGCATGGACTGCCGCGCAGCCCGCCGTGCCGAATGCAAATCCAGCCATGTTGGAAGCGGTAAGGAAGTCGCCCATGTACTGCGGGAGCTTGTCCATGCCCTCGCTGACCAGCTTCTGATAGCCAGTGATTATCATTTCGATAGCCTTGTAACCCATCAGCTTGGTGTATACGGTAGCTTTCGGGGAGAGCGAGGATTCAACAGCGTGAACCAGCGCGTCAATGGAGCTTGCGCCGAACACCTTTAAAGGGAGCTTCGCAAGAAGTTCGGGAACCAGCACTGCGTAATCCGCGAACATATTTTCGGAGGTCAGACCCATCTTCACGCCAAGGCGCGTGCGGTTGATTATCGAGATGTTCGTGACCTCGCTGCCGGTGCCGCAGGTGGTCGGAATTATAATTAACTGGTGCAGCTTTGTAATGCTGTCCTTGTGGTCGTAGAGGGAATCCACCGAGCCTCCGTCGGATACGGAAAGCACCTTTGCAATGTCGATCACAGTACCGCCGCCGATGGCAATTACGCGCTCGAAATGCTTCTTTGAAGCCTCGGCGATTATCGCGTCTACCATGGTGTCGGTAGGCTCGCCGCCGCCGAATTCCTCCTGATAGATCACCTGCGCGCCGCACTTGTTGTTATCGGAATACGGATCGTAGATGTACTTGTTCGTCAGGATAAGGTCGCTGCCGCCTACCTTGAATTCATCGGTAAAGGCTTTCAGCGTGTCGAATTTATAAAGTTTCGGGCGGAAAATTATCTGTTCCATAAAAACTCCTTAGTCCGTTCAGCCCCAGATCTCCTCATCGGTGGGAACTGCCGCGTCCTTATTGTAAAGACCTATCTGAGACACATTGATGAGGTGAGTGTAGTTCAGGTTCTCGGAAATGCTGTTGTTGCCCCATGAGCCGCAGCCGAGCGTTGTTGTCGGAGCAAAGCCGTTGTAGAGGCTTCCGCCTGCGCCGGTGGAGGACGGCTGATTTACTATCAGACGGCTTACTGTCAGCTTTTCGCCAGCGTACTTGATATGCTCCATATCGTTGCTATGCAGGGAAGCGGTGTGACCCTTGCCCTCGCAGTCGAGGTCGGTCTGCGCAAGCTTTACTGCGTTCTCGAATGTGTCGTAGGAGGAGGTTATCATTACCGGGCACATCTTCTCGCGGCAGAGGGGCTCGTCCTTGCCGATGCTTCTTGCCTTGATGAGTATCATTCTGGTGCCGTCCGGAACGTCAACGCCAGCCAGCTTTGCGATGGTCTGCACGCTCTGACCTACGACCTTTCTGCTGATAGGACCGTTTTCCGGGAAGATAGCGTCCGCGAACTTCTTAGCGGTTTCAGCGTCGTCAACATAGAACACGCCGTTCTTCTTGAAGATGTCGATACCCTTTTCGAAGGACTCCTCCGGCAAGAATACGCACTGCTCACCGGAACAGATGATACCGTTATCGAAAATTCTGCCGCTGATTATCTTCGGGATAGCTTCCTCGAGGTCAACGCCACGGTCAACTATAACCTGAACATTGCCGGGACCAACGCCGAGCGCGGGCTTGCCGCTGGAGTACGCGGACTTCACCATTGCTCCGCCGCCGGTCGCAACTACAACGTCAACGCCGTGCATGAGGGCTGTTGTCGCGTCCATGGAGCACTGCTCAACGGTCTGTACGAGGTCCTCGGGAAGTCCGAGCTTCTTCAGCTCTGCGCGGAACAGGTCGATAACGTATTTGTTGGTTTTCTGCGCTCTGGGGTGCGGAGCTACGATGATAGCGTTCTGACCCTTGAGTGCGAACATCGCATTGCACATCGGGGTAACTACCGGGTTAGTTACCGGAGTTACGGAGCCAACAACGCCCTTTGCCTTAGCAACACGGATAATTCCGGTCTGCTTGTCCTCGCCGATGATGCCTACGGACTTCTTGCCCTTTAAGCTGTTCCAGATACACTTGGACTTGCCGTGGCACTTGGCTACCTTATCGGCGTAAACGCCCATGCCGCTCTCCTCGCATGCCATCTTGGCAAGCTCCTCGGCGCGGTCGTATACTACCTTGCCTATCGCGCGTACCGCTTCGTCTGTCTTTTCCTGGGAGAAGCTCTCGAACTGCTTCTGAGCCACTCTTGCCTTTGCTATGAGTTCATTTACCATGTTTACTGCCTGTTCGTCCATTGTTTTGTCCTCCATCACATTGCTTTACATTGCTTTTTCAAAGTTAAGAGCCGCCTGCATATCTACGGGGTTTTCCTTGTATTTGCAGGTGGATTCTGCATTGTCAAGATATTCGTGAAGCGCCTTGCGGAACTTCGGGTGCGCGCATTTATCAATGATGAGATTTGCACGCTCTACCGGGTCAAGACCTCTGAGGTCTGCAACGCCCTGTTCGGTTATCAGCGCGTGGATCTCGTGGATAGTGTGGTCAACGTGGCTGACCTGCGGAACTATGCAGGAAAGCATGCCGTCCTTCGCGGTGGACTTCGTAATGAATATCGAAAGCCCCGCGTTCTCGCAGTAGTCGCCGGAACCTCCGACGCCGTTCATCAGGCGGCAGCCGTCGATATACGAGGAATTAGTATTGCCGTAGATATCCGCCTCAATTACGGTATTTATCGCGATAACGCCCAGCCGCCTGATTACCTCCGGGTGGTTGCTTATCTCCTGCGGACGGAGTATCATCTTGTCGCGGTATTTTTCAAAGTTCTCAAAGAATTCATCGCGCTTGTCCCATGAAATGGTTAGCGACGTACCGGAAGCGAAATCCACCTTTCCGGCGTCGATGAGGTCGAAAATCGAGTTCTGGAGCACCTCGGAATACACGGTGAGATGTTCGAAATCCGACTCAGCAAGTCCCTGCAAAACCGCGTTGGAAACGCTCCCGACGCCCGCCTGAACCGGAGGAAGCGGATTGCACAGCCTGCCGTGCTCGACCTCGCTGTGCAGGAATCCGATGAGGTTATTCGCCATGCTGCGGAACTCGTCGTCCACCGGGGAAACCGTTCTGCCGTTGTCCGGAATGTTGCTCTCGACAACTGCAACTACCTTTGCCGGGTCGCACTTTATGTAGGGCGTGCCGATACGGTCGCTGACCTTTGTTATCGGAATGGGCTGCGTGTGCGGAGGGCGCGCCGGAGAATAAACATCGTGGATTCCCTCAATACAGCGTGGAACGTAGGTGTTCACCTCAATGATGATCTTATCCGCGTATTCGGCGTAGATGTTGGAGGTTCCGACCGATGTGGTGGGGATAATATTGCCGTTTTCGTCAATGGCGGCGGCTTCGATTATCGCAACGTCGATGTGCTTCAGGAAGTTGTTCTTGACCCACACCGGCATTTGTCCCAGCGGAACGTCGTGATAGGATATCATACCGGCGTTTATCGAATTACGCAGATCCTTGTTGGTCTGGTAAGGCATTCTCGCTTTAAGAGCGCCCGCCCTTGCAAGCTCGCCGTCGAACTCCTCACCAAGGGAGGCTCCGGAGTACACCGTAAGCTCCAGCTTTTCGCCGTTCCTTGCGCGTTTCGCAAGCTCTCCTGCGACTGCCTTCGGATATCCCGCGATGGTGAATCCGCTGACGCCGAGCGTCATTTCCGGCTTTATGAACTCCGCCGCTTTCTCTGCGGACATTATCCTGTCGTGATATCCGGGATACCTTATCCTGCCCAGGAAATCTTCATGTGTATCCATGTTTCGTTATCTCCTTGTTGTCTTTGAGAACTCAGCGCTTTTTCGTTCTGTGGTTATTATAGCACTTACCCAGCTATGTGTAAACTGTGAGATGAATATAATCATCATACCAGAATTGTATATTAAAATGCACTCGAAAAATGCATTACATCATTCAGAAAAAGAATAAGCGCTGCCATTTCTGACAGCACCCTGAGCTCGGTTCATATACAGATTTCCCCCACAGGTCAAATGCTCCTGCAGGGGATATGTTATTCAGCTTACTTTCCCCAGACTTCCTCTGATAGTTATTTCAGTCATTGGTGATTCTCTCCATTCTTTCGTTTATTTCTGCGGGGGAAGGCATAACTTTTAACGCTCCCCTGCGTTCCGTTACGATTCCTGCTGCGGAATTTGCATAGTTCAGTATTCCCATGAGTTCCTCGGCGGAATAATTCCTCAAACCGTATTCCAGCACCTTCGCCAGGATCCCACCGCAGAAAGTATCGCCCGCGCCTGTTGTTTCTATTGTGTTTGCGGGAACCGCAGGCGCGAATGCGCTGTTTTCGCCGCAATAGGCGCGGCTTCCGTTCTTTCCGAGGGATAAAAGCAGCAGCTTTATATTGCCGTATCTGCCGCGCAGGATTTCCACCGCGCGGTCAAAATCCTGCTCCCCTGTGAACCACTGTATTTCGTTATCCGAGATTTTCAGAATATCGCATTCGGATATTCCGTAAGCGATTTTTTCCCGTGCCTTGCCAAGGCTGTCCCACAGATTTTCACGAAGATTTGGGTCAAACGAAATGATCGCGCCGCTTTCCTTTGCCGTTTCGACAGCCTTTTTTGTAGCCGCTTCGCATATTTCGCCCGTCATTGAAAGCGAGCCGAAATGAAAGATACGGGAATTTTGTACCAGCTTATAATCTATATCTGATTCGCTCAGCATCATATCCGCGCCAGGGTTTCTGTAAAAGGAGAACTCGCGGTCTCCGCCGGGCAATGTGTGAACAAAGGCAAGCGTTGTGTTTACAGATTCGTCCGTTACCAGTCCGTCTGTATTTATCCCCGCTTCCCGCACTACCGCTTTAAGCTGCCTGCCGAAAATGTCGTTCCCCACCTTGCCTATGAATGCGGTTTTGTAGCCCTGTTTATTCAGCATTGCAAGCACATTGCAGGGCGCACCGCCGGGGTTTGCTTCCATGATAGGATTTCCGTTCTCGCTGATACCGTTTTCGGTGAAGTCAATCAGCAGTTCGCCGAGAGCGCATACGTCAAATTCAGCCATAATTATTCCTCCGCGCAGGCAAGTCCGAACAGTTCGGCATTGCCGCTCAATTCGTCTGAAAGATCATACACTGCGTTCGTTATAACATACTCTCCGTTGTTCACGAAAACTTCGATCATATTTCCGTCAATGTAAGCCTCGATTTCCGCAGCGCCGTCCAGCGCCGGAGTTTCAAAGGTGCTGCAGATCTCCGTGTGATTTCTGATAACTGCGCTTCTGTCGGTAATTATACGGTTGTTTTCATTTCTGACAACATACCCGCCGATGTTGAGCGCCTCTCCGTCAGAAAGCCTTGATTTTACCATGAATATGCCCTCCGGAGCGGAGATTTTCCTGCTGAACCGTGCCCTTACGCTGGGGTGCGGTCTGAAGAAAATGTGTCCTTCCTTAACTTCGCAGACGCGGGGCATACTGAACATTCCTATCGTGTTGTCATCGGCAGGCTCAGGCATTCTGAGCCATGCGATCACTACTCTCCGGCCATCCCTGTCCGTGGTACTCTGCGGCGCATACAGGTCCAGACCGTAATCGAGGAACTGAAAATCGCTTCCGATGTTCATTGAACAGGTTTTTTCATCAAAATCAACCAACGTACAAACCGCCTGATTTCCGTATTTTGTACCCATTGGCGAAAATACCAGCACATCTGAGCCGTCAACTCTGAAATAATCGGGGCACTCCCACATCCAGCCGTAGCCGTCAGCCGCAGCGTAATTGACATACTCCCAGCTGATAAGGTCGGCGCTTCTGTAAAAAAGCAGCCTGCCCTTATTGTCAACGGTCGTTCCAAGAACTATGTAGAAATTTCCGTCCTCGCCCTGCCAAACCTTCGGGTCGCGGGTGTGGTTGCGGTCGCCAGTCTTGCTGTCGGTAATCGGCGGGATAATTGTAGTCTTGCCGCCGAAATTATCGAAGCTGTACCCGTCCTCGGACGAGATATGAAGCTGTGCAGCGGTGAATTTATCGTCCAGACAGCAGTTCACATTTTCGGGGTCGGGAACGTTGTAATTCACGCCCGTATAAAACAGGTGCATAGCGCCGTCTTTTTCGATAGCGCTGCCTGAGAAACAGCCGTCCTTGTCGTCCGTCTTTGTGGGGAAAAGCGCTATATCAAGGTGCTTCCAGTTCGTCAGGTCGCTGCTCACGGCGTGTCCCCAGTGCATTCTTCCCCACCTCGGGGCGTATGGAAAATGCTGATAGAAAAGATGGTATTCGCCGTTGTAGTATATGAATCCATTGGGGTCGTTTATCCAGCCCCGGGGCGCTTTAAGGTGTAATTCGCTCATTTTTTTCCTCCTTAGAAAAGACAAGTTTCGGTTTCATTGTCAAAGAAATGCAGCTTTGAAGGCACAAACACGAAATCGATCGTATCGCCGGCGCGGCTTATCTCGTATTTTGACACTCTTGCAACAGCCGGAGCTCCACCGAATGTAAATTTCTGTGGATCTATAATATGAACAGCTCATTTGAAGCTGACTATATCGTCTAATCCGCACAGAACTATGCTGCCGTTACTTCTCCCGGATTCTTCAACGATTTTTTCATCGAAACCTGACTCCGAGAACAGATAATAATAAAATTCAGCCTTATCTTTGTGGTTTGACAGCTTTGCGGTCGTGTCAAGATATTCTGAATATCTGAATGGCTTTCCCTTGAATTTGCATTCACCTACCAGGTACTGGTCAGACTGCTTTGATATTGCAAGAAGGTCGATTTCTGTATCGGCAGGTTCAGTGTCCTGCCCGCGTCTTACTGTTGTTCTGCCCCACCATCTGCCCATTTTAGCATATCTGAATGGCAGCTTACCGGTCTTTTGCAATTCTCTGACATACTCGCGGCAGACGTCCTCAAATGGCATGGCTGCAAACTCATGAAGCAGCGGTTCAACCGAGTACTTGTATACTCCGTTCACATCTCCGCCTTCCAGTTCAGACATATTCGTGAACACAAAGGCGTACCAGAAGCGAAAGAAATTATCCGTTATCCGATACAAGCCCTTGTTTGAATTTGCTTTTTCCTTTATACTTTCCGAAATGGAAAACTCACGCTCTATAATTCCAAGCTCAATGAGGTTTTTCAGGTACACGCTGGTCTTCGATGTGTCGTCTATAAGCGACTTCATACTGATTTCATTCAGCTTTGTGTTTCCGAGAGCAACAGCCTCAATAATGGAGTTATAAACAGGCGTTTCGCGCAGCTCCTGCCGCAGCAGAAATTCTACCTCGCTGTAAAGAGCGCAGCCCTTTGAGAGAATGCTCTTTTTGATATTCTCTTCAAGCGTCCTGTTTCCATCGAATTGGTTCAGATAATGTGGAATACCGCCAAGAATAGAATAAGCTATCACTTTTTCCTTTGGAGAATAATCCGGGAAAAATTTTGCTGCGTCATAAAACCCCATCTCGGTCATTTTGTATATTCCGGTTGCACGACCGTAAAGCGGATTATTCTCTGCGAGCAGTTCTTTTTCAATAAAGCTCATTGCACTGCCGCAGAGAATGAGCATAATGTTTTCGTCTTTCAGCAGGTCGTCCCAGAGATTCTGCAAAACAGACGGAATGCTCTCATTGCCTTTGCACATATAAGGAAACTCGTCTATTACAACTAGCTTTTTCTTTTCGCCGTAAGGCAGTTCGGTTATACTGCGGAATGCTTTCTCCCAATCTGTAAACTCAGATATATATGCGCTTGCGGGGATTTTCTCCTTTAACAGCTTTTCTGAAAAAATCTTCAGCTGGAGCTTGTCTGTGCATTCACGGCAGGAAAAGAACAGATGGGGCTTGTCCTTGCAGAATTGTTTTAACGTTTCGGTTTTGCCGACGCGTCTGCGACCGTACAATACGACCAGTTCGCCTTTATTACTGCTATAACGCTCTTCGAGAAAATTCAGTTCCGATTCTCTTCCAATAAACATATGTGCATCTCATTTCTAATCGTGATTTACTGAATCGTGATTTGATTATATTATACCCCATTTATTCGAAAAAATCAAGTGGGTAATCATTATCTCCGTGAATAAATTGCCCGGACAGACCAGCCTTGCGTCACTAGTTGTTGACTTGAAAACGCTATCGCTTCCGGCAAAATGATACCAAGCGTGAAGCTGCATTAAACATGTTGAAAAGCACCGATCTGTCTCCCGAGAAAAACTCACAGATACTCAACATTGACAGAAACATTGTCGATGAACTCTCAAAACAGGTCAGACAATAAACTATAAGCAGAAGCATTGAAAAACAACAAAGCACCTGTCATTGTGGCAGGCGCTTTTGCTTTATATTGAAATGTAACTTATGGATTCCGGTCAAGTGCCAGTCTGACTAAATCAACCGTCCTGTCTGCGAGGAACAGCGGTATATTAAGGACTTTTCCGTCAAACGACAGATTCATCAGTGAAAATCTCACCATGATCGGAGTCTGCTCCTGATACTGCTGCGAGTATTTTTTCAGGCTCGTTGCCCTGACGTTCGTTCCAGCCTTGCACTCGACTGGGATAATATCGTTGTCAAGCTGAACCACGAAATCCACCTCATACGGTGTTTCGGTCCAGAATCTCGGAGCAGTTTCGAACTGGCGCGAGAGGCTCTGCAAAACGAAGTTTTCCGTAAGCGCGCCTTTGAACTCCGTGAAAAGCCTGTTGTTCTCTGCAAATGCGCTGGTCGCTAAGTGAGAATGCTTCCTGAGCAGTCCCACATCGGACATATAGATTTTGAACGCCGTCAGGTCATCATATGCAGACAACGGAAGCCCCGGCTTGCTGATACGGAATGTCTTACGAACTAGGTCGGCATTGTAGAGCCAGTTCAGGGCGTTTTCATACTCCCTCGCCCTTGCGCCGTCCTTTACCGCGCTGTACAGGAACTTCTTGTTTTCCCTTGCAAGCTGCGACGGAAGGGAATCCCAGATGAGCTGTATTTTTGGTACGTCCGTCGGTTCGGCGTGCTTTGCAAAATCGTTCTCGTATGACATTATTATATTGGAAAGCACACGGTCGGTTTCCCTGATGTCCTGATCTTCCGTCCATACAAGAACAGGCTCCGGCATTCCACCAACGACAAAATACATTTTGAGTTTCTCAATGAGCGGGTTAAAGAATGCGTCCGGAATCGGCGAAAAATCGTTTATCCCGGACAGGTATGCGGCAAGATTCTCCGAACCGTCAGCCACGAGATATTCCGTAAAAGACATGGGTCCCATCTCAAGGAAGTCCACCTTACCCACCGGGAATCCCTGCGCGAGTTTTATCCCGAGAAGCGAACCCGCACTAGCCACATAGTACTCCGGAGCGTCCTCGCAGAAGTATTTCAGCGAATTGAGTGCCTCCGGGCAAGCCTGTATCTCGTCAAAAATAATGAGCGTGTCCGGTGTGATCTTCTGACCGCTTGCCATTGCAAGGTTCTGCATTATGCGGCGAACGTCCTTTGTTGACTGAAAGAACTGATGATATTCCGGCTCCTTGTCGAAGTTGAAGTATGCGTATCCGTCCGCAAAACTGCGGCCGAACTCCTGTAACGCCCAGGTTTTCCCGACCTGACGGGCGCCTTTTACTATCAGCGGTTTTCTGCGTTTTGAATCCTTCCATTTGTGCAATTCATTCAATACAAGTCGTTTCATTCAGACACCCCCATGATTTTATTATAGCAGTTAGTAGTCAGCAAGTCAAGCATTTGTCACATTATTTTATATAATTATGTGAGTTTTATCACGTTTTTATTTATTATTTTGTGACAATCAAGAACAGCCTCGTATCTATGTTCTTTTTTATATATGCACATCGTTATCTAAAAGCAACTTTATTTATATCTTATGGATTATTTAGTTTATCTTCCGGATATACTATACTGAATACACAGCCACAAAAATGGAGGTATTCAGATGATAGACCTTATCGGAATAGGAAAGCGCGTGAAAACCGCGCGTACAGAGCACAAACTCACCCGCGAAAAGCTCGCGGAAATCGTGAACGTAACGCCGCACTATATCTACGAGATAGAACGCGGAATGAAAGCGATGTCCCTTGAAACTCTTGCAAACATATCGTCGGCACTGGAGCTTTCCTCGGACTACATTCTCTTCGGGAAGTACCACAATCCTGACGACAGCGTTTTCGCAATGCTGGAGGAACTCAGCGAGGAAAAACGCCTGCGCGCGGAAAAGGCGTTCGCGGCTTTATTACCGTATCTGAAATAGAAATGGGGGACGCGAAGTCCCCCTGTTTTTTATGAGATTTGTATTGCATAGCATTCCAGCCTGTTGCCGCTTATAGCTTGCTTCCTTCCAGGACAGTCTGATCTGCCGCATTTTGGCGACAGCCATATTATATAGCTTCCACTCTGCGTATAACTGCAGGTCACGAACGATGTAAGCGTGTATTTACCGCACAGCGGACAGGTCCACTTACAGGTCACATCAAAGCTTTCCGGCTGAATGCCATTGTTGATATCTTTCAGCGCTTGCGTGTAGTCCGGGATAAATACCCACCCGTCGTGATTCGCTGCAAACGTGTGAGTGTACTGATGTACGTCCGCGCTTGATTCACAATATAAATACAAGGTTTCGGAGAATTCGCCGTAATCTTCGTAGTCGGTAAGACGTATTTTGTAATAATTATCGCCCGGCTCGCACGGTACACTGATCATCTTGCTCTTGTAATACGCAACACATTCTAACTCCATATTGTATTCGGTTGTTCCGCGGTATATCTGAATATCTGTTCCTGCCGGGAAGTCGCCCTGTACAGGTATAAGCCGGATATCCGCGTAGTCGCTGTTACTTGAGTCCCTTTCTATTCCGGTTACCGTCAGCTTTTCAATTTTCGGTTTTGGCGCGGCTGTCGTTGTCTGATGAGTGGTAGTCGCTTTCGTGGTCATGGGGTATAGGGTGGTTTTGGCGGCAGTGGTAGTTGTGGTCTCCGGAACTGTAGTGGATACGCTCTCTGCCGCACTGCTCTGCGTTCTTTCGTCTGTCTGGCAGCCTGTGAGCATAACCCCGCACAGCACTGCCGCTATGATTCTTCTTAATTTCATACTACTTCCTCCTTATTTTTGCGTAATTGGTTTACCTGCCGCGTACATTTGGCTGAGCGCCTTTACTTCGTGGGATTCAAGGCTGCGCGCAAGTTCCGCGAGTTCTCTGCTGTGGAACTCGTCAGCAGCTTTACGGCGGTCCAGAAGTGCGTTTAAAAGCACCGCGATTTTAATGTCGCTGAACTGCACCGACTGCGCCGGGAACGCTCTCCCGCCGGATATCATTCCGAAAATCGGCGACGATTCCAACGGTATCTCGTAGCTTAAAACCAACTCTTTTAGCCGCAAAATTTTCTTCCCGCCGAGGTAGGCTTCACAGCAGTCGTCCCGCATTGTCACCAGCAGATTTTCTACGCTGTCAGCGGAGATTTCGGCGCTTTCACTGCGGAGCACTACGCGTAACAGATTCGCTTCGCAGCACTGTTTTCCGAACAGGTAAAACGATTTGTTGCCACACGTCAGGAATCCGCATTTAACGCAGCTTGTGTCAAGATATTTCTGTATCATTTCGTCTGGGCTCATGTTTTCGACCTCCTTTGACTTCATTTTAGCACGTCACTGGATTTGAAAACAGCTATTTGAGTTCCGATAAAATAATTCTTTTTCGGAACTCAAATCATTGCAAACGGCGCGAATCTGATGTATAATTACAGCAGAGGTGATAACAATGCCAGAATCACATGAATTTCACGAATTTGACGAGTTGGACGAGGTTGCTTCCGAATACTTCCCGAGCCTTGAAGAACGTCTTGCAGCGCGCGTGCTGACCCGCGAGCAGGCTCTGGAGCTTGCTTTACAGAACCTGTCGGAATATCCCACGCTTGCAAAGAAATGCGGACTTATCTATTGGAACAAGCCTTACATCTGGACTGACCTGATTTCGCTGTGCCGTCAGGAAATATCGCCTGTCCGGCTGAAGCTCCTTATATGGCTGTGCGTTGACGGCAGACTGATCAAGCCGGGTTCAGACGACGAGCTGATTTCAGGATGGATAACATGCACGAAAAGATCCGCGAAACTCACGGAATTTCTGACCGAGCGCCGCAAGAAAAACGCGCAGTTCCATGAAATCATGAAACTCTCGCAGACCGCAAAGCAATGCGGAATGAGCAGCTCAGACGAACGCCACCTGCGCGTATTCAACGCGCTGTGCGAAATGGGTTACGCGGACGGCTGCTCCGACCGGAATATCCTGCTGAACAACCTCGCGTGCATCGGCGGAATGATTACGGAATTCCCATTCCTGGAGCCGATTGCGCCGCTTGTTTATTATCAGGTGTGCGTGCAAAACAGCCGGAAACTCCTTGAAAAGCCGGACTGCCTCCCAACGCTGAAAAATCTGTTCCGGTATCAGGAGTACAACATCACGCATGACAACGGCAAAAATAACGAGCAGTACCTTGATTACTGCGAAATTTTCGTGGTGCTGAAAGACTGCTTCCCGGAGGCTGACGAGCCGCTCTGCAATGCGGGATTCCTGCAATTGTCTAACCTCGCGGAATACTGCTTCGAGCATGCGGAATCCGGAGGGCGTATTCCGCTAACTGCGGACGGGATTGCGAAAACTCTGCCGCTATGTCTGTTCGATGTTTCGTCGCAGGAAATACCGATATGGCGCAATATGGAACTGGACAAATGCGACTTTTTTGGCCTCACAAAGCGGTACTCTGTTATCTGGAACACGGCTGAAAAAGCAGCGTCAAAATTATTGCTTACAGATATATCAAAATTTGTTGAGCACGGTGAAGAACTTGTAGCTGATCTGCTCACTGGGGATATCTCTGAAATTGTCAGGGTTTCAAGCCTTGATATCGCCAGGAAGCTGCTTGTTTATGCGGTAAAGTGCAGGTTTGAGAGTCTGCTTTGTGAGAATGTCGGGGCTGTTCTGCATGAATATCTTAACGAGTAGGCTTGCCTTTATTCAGATGTAATTTTTTGTGGCTTTCAACCATAAAAGCTATTGAAAACTTACTTTAGTTGTGATATAATAACAATGTAGTCATAAATTGTCGAAAGGACGGTTTTTATATGAGATCAGTTGAAGAAATGCAGGCAGGTCTGCGCACGGCAATGAACGAGATACAGTCGATAAAGGACGACCTCGAGCAGTTCAAGAATGCAAAATCAAACGGTGATCTGACCGCAGATTTCAAGAAAATATCCGCAAATGCAAAGCGCTACCCGATAACCCCGCACCCGCTGTCAGATACAGACGAACATACCCAGAAGCTGTACCTCACTCTGCTCCTGAGCGTTGCCGCTTATGAACCGGAGCGACTTTCCGACAGCCTGAACTTTATCCACAGAATCGCGTACGGGTGCGGTTATCTTGAAAAAGGCGACCTGAAAGAGGAATTCACCTCCGCGCAGATTCTGACATTTGATCAACTTGACGAGGCTACCGGGCTGTTCCGCGAAAATGATCTGCGGCTCATGCTGATAGAAGAAATGCTGATAACCGCAGGAGCCTTTAACAAGGGACGCAATGCGGCTTTCGAATACATTTCGAGAATGTGCCAGCTTTTGAATGTGAACAAGGACGAAATCAGTTTTCTGTCCAATATGGCGGCTGTAGTTCTCACAAAAGACGCATCAAATTACAAGTGTAATTATCTTAACACCTATCCAATGTTCGATGTTTATCTGATGGATATTGAGTTTCCTATGGAAATTTATAATAAGCGAATCCCCAGAACTCTCGATGACAAGGAGGAATTTAGTTCCGTTGAAACAGGGTTATTTCATTCAAGAAATAATGAATACAAATTTAACAGCGTTTCAATAGAGGAAGTTGCGGCAAACACTTTAAAATATAATTATACCTACAATTGGGATGTGAGTAAAAAAACACATGCAGTTCAAAGCGCATTTGAACCCACAGAAAAAATTATATTGTTAAACGCTTTTATAAGTGATTCATTTCTTTATGATTGCCTGAAGGATGTTAAAAATCCAAATCAGTCCAATAGCAGTTTTGTTTTTTTGAGTTCTTCTCCATATTATACTGCAAAAGCGTATTCCGTATCCATTGGAGTTATAACAAGTCCGCTCTGCCCCGACAATTACCCTCCGGCCAAGAAATTCTTTGAGGAAAATAAAATAGTAGAAATAGCCGAGGAATAAGCCATGCCAAACAACCAGATAAATATACATAATTCCGTGCTGCGCTGCGCTTTCTGCGTGCACTGGTACGACCCGTCGTATTCGCACATTCGCCCATGCCCCTACGACCATTTCATGAAAATGTGGGAGTTCGACAAGGGTGTAAAATCCTATTGCAGCATTACCCGAAAGCAGATGTACTCCGACAGTATCAGCTGCCACCACTTCGAGAAAAAGGAACTGAAATTCTGAAAGGAATATTTAACATGAAAGACTTCACAACACCGTTTGACTCCGCGCGTGAAATCGCGCAGAAATACGACCTCCCGGCAGTTCAGGTCATTGATGAAACAACTGCCGAAATCCCCGGATTCCGCATAACCGCGCCGCTTGTAGGAGGTTTCAGCACCGGCAAGAGTTCGCTAATCAACGCTGTTATCGGCGAGAAACTGCTCTCCACAAAAATCACTCCGGAAACCAGCGTACCTACTGAAATCACATTCGGAAAAGACACCGCGGAACTCATAAAAAATGATGGAACTTCGCACACTGTTCCGCTTTCGGAATTCGACAAGGACGCGCTTTCCGCTGATGAATACAGCATTGTCCGCATCAACACCTCCAATGAATTTTTCGCGAAAATTCCAAGCATAAAGCTTGTGGATATGCCCGGATTCGATTCCGGAATCTCCGTGCACGACCGCGCAATTGACGACTACCTCCCGCGCAGCCTGGCGTACATAATCGCGGTCAGCGCCGATGAGGGAACGCTTCGCGAGAGTATTCTCACGTTCCTGAATGAGCTGAAAATTTACGATGTCCCGATATACGCCGTTATAACCAAGAGCGACAAAACAACTCCCGAGGAGCTCTCAGCCACAAAGCAGCACATTGAGGACACAATAAAGCGCTTTCTGAAAAAGGAAGTCCACGCAGCCGTTACCAGCTCACGCAGCAAGTGTCTTGACGTGGAAGGATTCCAGAAGATACTGCTTGAACTCCAGAAACAGAGTAGCAATATAGCCGACAGCTACTTCACGGCAAGACTGAATGCAGTCTGCGCTGAAATCGAAAAGTACCTTTCCGGACGTCTGAGCCAGTCCGACCTGTCGCTTGAGGATATCCGGCTGAAAAAGGAACAGCTTGAAAGCCAGCTCCGCGAGCTGGAACAGGGATTCGCGCAGCGTAAGGACAAGCTTGCTCAGAAGATTCGCGACTGCGCAGCGGCAGTCCGCGACAAGGTAAGTTCAGACCTGCACATGGCGTCGGATTCGCTGGAATCCACGCTGTTAAGCGGCGGCGATGTCAGCGGCAGGGTGAATTCCATCGTGCGAACTTCCATCGCCGAGATAACCCGGACCAAGCTTGAACCTATCATTCAGAAGTATATCAAGGACGTATCCTGCATGATAAACAGCGCGGTTTCCTCCGGTGAACTGATCGACCCGGAAACCGCAGCAATGGAGCGCAAAGCCGCTGACGACATTGCTGGAACCATCGCCCCTGTCGGAACCGCGATAGCCACAGGAATCGCAAACGCGGTCATTCCGCTGATTCCGGGAATTGCAGCGCTTGGAATACCGGTCGTAGGAATCGCCGTTGCATTGGGAACCCTTGTCGGCACGCTGATAACCCTGGGCGTAAAGAAAGGTATGCGCGAAAAACAGGAGCGCGAACGCAAGCAGGTTGCGCGCCAGAAGATAAGCGAGCTTATCCCGCGCGTAGCAGACGAAGCCTCAGCCAACGCAGAACAGCAGATGTTAAGCTACATCGGCACTATCAACGAAAAGCTGGACGCAGAAATGCAGCGCCAGGCTGAGAACTGCCGAAAGGCGCTTTCCGACGCGGAAAAGGAGCTTGCGGACGGGATCCAGGAAAAGAAACGCACCACTGAAATGCTCACCGCTGACCTGAACGAAATAAGGAGGATAAGCAATGGAAACTGAGGAACTTCTGAAAAACTTCTCGCTGCTGAAACGCATAGTTTCCCCCGAGGACACTGTAAGCGCAAAAGTAGACCTTTCAACAATAGACAAGCTTATCACAACGGAACTCCCGGAGGCGCTGGAGGACAACGCGCCGTCCAATTTTCCGCAGCTATATTTTGACTTCCGGCATGAGTTTGACCGATTCAAGGAATTCGTGCTGTTCGACAAGCTTATCGGAAAGAATATCGTAGCGCTCGGAGGTGGCTTTTCAAGCGGAAAATCCAGCTTTCTGAACAGCATTCTCGGAGAAAAAATACTCCCTGCGGATATAAACCCGTCCACCTCGGTTCCCGCTTACCTCGTCAGCGGGAATGACGTCAGCGTATACGGAATAAACACGTTCGGCAGCCGCGTCGATATGGAAGCGGAGGACGTAAAGCTGATTTCCCACGGTTTCGGAAAGCTCGATGATGACGACAGTGAAGCCACTCTCGGACACATTCTGGACAGCATTTTCATTTCGTCGCCGCTACAGCCGTTCGAGAATATCGCTCTGCTGGATACCCCCGGCTACTCCAAGGCAGAGAGCGCGGAATATTCCGCAAAGACGGACGAAAAAATCGCCAGGGCGCAGCTTAATTCCGCGAACTACATTCTGTGGTTCGTGCAGGCAGATTCCGGAACGATTACGCAGGAGGACATCTCGTTCCTCGAAACGCTGAACCGTGATATCCCCAAGCTGATAATCGTTAACAAAGCGGATAAAGTCACCGAGGAGGACCTCGCGGTGATAGTCCGGAAGATAAAAGACACGCTGGACGTCAAGGGAATGCAGTACACCGACGTTCTCACATACACTCGCAAAAAGGGCAGGGACTGCGACCGCGAGAAAATTCTCGCGCAGCTCAACGAATGGAACAAGGGCGTTTACGAGAGCCGTTTCGCGTATAATTTCAAGGTGCTTTTCACCAAGTGCAAGGAGTACTACGACAGCCAGATTGACGAGGAAGCAAAGCGGCTGAATCGTCTGAACAAGGCGCTCACTCTGTCCGAAAACAACGATATCACAGAGTGCCTGACCTCACTGTTGGGCGAGATAAAGCGCAGCAAACAGCGGCTCACCGACCACAAGGATACGCTGAAAAAGCTCCAGGACGAGTTCTTTTCGGAGATGAAGCGGATCGGTGATATCGTGAATATCAAGATGCCGGAGCCGTCCGAAATTGACCTTATCCGCGACAAGATAACCGACCCGAAAAAGGTGCTTGACGAGTACTGCGAGAAACAGGGAATCAAGCGCAGCAAGGATTTCCCGATGATAATGACCGAGGTTTTCGCGGATATCAAACCGGTATTCAACGAGAGCGAAGGCAACAGCGGTTACGGAAAGGAGCTTTCCGAGATAATGTCGGAAGCGCTTTCCCTGAAGCAAGCACAGATAAAGTTCAGCTATGCGGTGTCTGCGGATTCCGCACGGTGCTGATGATACGGAGGTAACGAAATGAGCGATACAAACAAGCAGGTCGAGCTGATAAGAACCAGTTTTCTGAAAAATCTAGCGTCAGTTCACCCATTAAAGGAACACCCGATCGATAATTGCGAAGAATACGTCCAGAAGCTGTACATAGACGCGCTTACGGTTACGGCGCAGTACGAAAACAAAAATGCCGAGGCCGCGAACAAATTCATTCAGCGCATAATGGCTGGCGCAGGGCTGAAAGAGCCGTTCACCGAGCACCTGAAAAATGCATTTGAGATAACGCCGGAGCGCTACGGGGAATTTCTGAAGCAGTGCGCCGAAAACAAGCTGACCGATATTTTCCTGATAGACAGCATGATCGTCGCCTGCGCGGCTGGCGAGCCAAACAAAAAGCAGGTGGATTTCGTTGCGGAAACTGCTGATATGCTGGCCGTACGCAAGAACCGCTTTGAATGGCTTACGGGTATTGCAAAGTGCATTCTCATGCAGTCAAGCGAGGAATACAAGGCAGTCTGCGAAAAAATCCCGCACGATGAAAAGAACGAGATACTGCCACAGATCGTGTGCTATCTAAAGGAATTCGTCAGCGGCGTGCTGTTGGATACTGATGATTTTTATTGGGTTTATTCTAGGGAAAAGACAGAGTTCAAGCAAGAGTACATGGAAGATCATGATTATATCTTCTCCCATGGTATTTATGATATGTATGGTGAAAATTGTATAGTGGCACATGACAAAAAGAAAATCATTTTTGAAAATATAATTACCGATCATAGTATTTCGCTTTCAAGCTGCAATCATGTTGAATTCAAAAATTGCGAACTGGTGTTTGTAGGACATGATAATGTTGGTGAAGCACACTATGACAGCTGTATATTTGACGGCAAAACTAGTCTGTGTGATATATTTGACTATTCAGACACCAAAATAAATGTACTCTTTACCAATTGTAAGTTTGCCAATTATAAGGCAGGAGAGTGGGACAATTATAAATTGAATGAAGCAAAACCTACTGTTTCCATAACAGCAGATAATTGCAAGTTTGCCAACATTTCTAGATATGGTAACAGACTACTTCTTTTGTGCAATGGTAAACATGTTGTAAAGAACTGCGAATTTATAAATTGTGGCAGCAAATCAACGCTTTGGGACTCTTCATGTGTAACAGAAGAAAATAATACTTTCATATCCTGACAGAAAGGACAACCATGAACTTATTCACACAAACCAACCGCGACGAAGCCAGATTCGCTGCGTTTTCCGAAAAGATAAACAAGACCCTCGACACGCTATCCCCTTTCGCCGACCTCGGCGATCTCTCACCGCTGAAAAGAGCCGGAGAGAGTTTCCGCGCAAAGACTGCGGATTTCTACCGCAACGACCGCAAGCTAAACATCGGCGTTATAGGGCAGGTCAAGGCTGGGAAATCCTCGTTCCTGAATACCCTGCTGTTTGACGGCAGAAAGGTGCTCCCCAGCGCCGCTACGCCCAAAACCGCGACCCTCACCAAGATAGAATACGGCGGGGAAAACACCCTCACCGTGGAGTACTACGCCCCTGAGGAATGGGAAGTCCTCAAGAAAAACGCCCTCGTTGACAGCAATGACAGCGAGTTTGAATCCGCGCGCGAAATAATGGGAATGATAGCGGAAAACGGCATAGATCCCGCTGAATATACCTCCCGTGGAAGCGAGCATTTCACGTTCGACAGCGTTGAAAAGCTCATGTCTGAGCTTAACAGCTATGTCGGCGAAAACGGCAGATTCACGCCGCTCGTCAAGAACGTAACCATTCGCATGACCCGCGATGAACTGAAAGATATATCAGTCGTGGACACCCCCGGTCTGAACGACGCGATAGCCTCCAGAACCGATAAAACCCGTGAATTTATTGAGAAATGCGATGTGGTGTTCTTCCTGTCGAGAGCGTCGCAGTTCCTTGACAAGAACGATATCCGGCTTGTGGAGAGCCAGCTCCCGCAAAAGGGCGTTGAGAAGATAATCATGGTGTGCAGCCGATTTGACGATGGAATTTCCGATATAATCGAGGATTACGACGATATCACGGAAGCAGTTCCGGAACTGAAAAAGCAGCTCACCGCGCAGGCAGCGAAGATTTTCAAAAGCCTTGACGACCGTCCGGAACTCGCGCATACTCTGGAGCAGTGCAAAAAGCCGGTGTTCATCTCCTCAATGTGCCAGAATATGTCCGCGAAAGATCCTGCAGACTACGACGCGCAGGAAAAGAACGTGTTCAGCAACCTCAATGAAAACGATGATGTAACGCCGGAGATCCTTGCGGAAATCGGCAATATGTCGGAGGTGCGCCGCGAATTTGATTCCGTAGTCACCGCAAAGGACGAAACGCTCAGCGCAAAGGCGCGGAACTTCCTGCCGAACGCCGAAAAGGAATACGCGCAGGCGCTCAACGACCTGAAAAACTCCGCTGAAAAGACCCGCGAAATTCTCAACACCGGCGACCAGGGACGCGAGCAGCTAGCCAAGGAAAAGAAAGCCGCTGGAACGCAGATAAACGCCGTCCGCGGGAGTATCGAAGCAGTGTTCGGCGAAATGCTCGCAAACCTCGAACGCGCCAAGGGAGATACCCTGCGGCAGCTCCGCGAAGCAAGCCTTGATGCAGCACAACTCCGCGATAAGACTGGAACGGAAACGCATGTTGATTCATACAGAGTCAGCGATACAAGAATCCTTCGTCCAAGTACATGGGGTAAATCCCACAAGGAATATTTCACATATGAAACCACATACACCTACGTTGACGCCAGTGACGCGCTCGAAAATATCCGCAGTTTCTCATCGGAAGCCTGCTCGGATATCGAGAAAACATTCTACAACACCGTTGACGTCACAGGGACAAAGCGCAAGCTGCTGACCGTTGTTGTGGATAATTTCGACACCTCCAGCGAGATGTACGACCCGGCGCTATTCCGGCTGATAACTGAAAAAACGTTGAGCGAGGTACAGTTCCCGGTCATCAAAATCGATGTTTCAAAGGAGCAGGCGGCAGTTTCCGCGAAGTTCTCCGGGGAGATACGGAACAGCCGTGAACGCAGCGAGCTGCGCACTCTGCTTTCCAACACGATCGGAACTATGCTCGACGCGATAACCGACAGATTCACCGCAGAAGTAACCTCATTCCGCAGCGAGATTGAGCGCCTGAAATCAACATTCAGCGATAAACTTGTTGAAAACATTCAGGCTGATTTCGACCGGCTGACAAAGCTGTTTGAGGACAGCGAACAGAAGATACGCAGCTATGATGAATTCATCAAGCTCATTGATTCCGTGAGGAAATAACACACAATGCTGCAAGCGCATAATGCACTTGCAGCATTTTTACGTCCGAAAGTTATGAAACGGCATGAGAAAAGGCTCTGCTACACTGCCATCTCAAAACAGTATCTTTATTGACACAGTATACATCTGAAAGCTTGACACCACTCCTGATTAGTGATAGAATTAAAACACATAATTACGAAAGCGAGGACGCATCATGGCAACTCTGACTGATACGATTGAAGTAAGCTCCAGCGGAAAGGTGATCCCACAAGCGGGAACAAATCCGCGGCTCTCATATGAACACCAGAAAAAAGCGATGGAATCCCTTGATATTCTCGACCGGGAACGCTCTTACAGCACTCTGGTTGTACTCCCGACAGGCGGTGGAAAGACCTACACTGCTTCCATGTGGTTGTTGAAAAATGCTATCGACAAGAAAAAGAAGATACTCTGGATAGCGCACCGACAAATGCTGCTGGATCAAGCCGCGGAATCGTTCCAGAGGTTCGCTTATACAGAAGTGATACCGCACGTTTCTTCGTTCTGTTTCCGTATAGTTTCGGGAGCTTCAAGCCATGACCGCACCTGCGATATCCGTACCGGCGATAATCTGCTGATAGTCAGCAAGGACAGCATCGGCCGCAATATCAAGCGCCTTGACGAGTGGCTGAACGGAGAACAGGAGCTGTTCCTGATAATTGATGAGGCGCACCATTCCACTGCAAAAACATATCGCCGCATAATCGACTATCTCAAGGAAAAGGTGCCTTTCCTGAAGCTGATAGGGCTGACCGCAACTCCGTTCCGCACAGCCGAAAACGAGCAGGGACTGCTTGCGAAAATTTACACCGATGGCGTAAAGGATGGACGCGCAGTGCACGGCGATGTTGGCATTGCTTACGAAATAGGTCTGAAAGAACTGATAAATCGCCGTATCCTTGCCAAGCCAGTTTTCGAGAGCTTCTATACTGATGAGGACTACGGAAGCAGCCTCGGCCTTGACGCATGGGAAAGCATTCAGCACCTGGATATCCTGCCCGATGAGATAGCACAGCAGATGGCTGACAGCACTGCCAGAAACAAGCTGATAGTCCAGACCTACAAGGCAAAGCAGGAGGAATATGGGCAGACTATTCTGTTTGCAGTAAATGTGGTTCATGCTATACAGCTTTCCAAGCTGTTTACCAAGGCTGGAATAAAGGCTGATTACATTGTATCATCTGTTAAAGACGCAGTAACCGGAGTCACTATAAGCAGCGCGGACAACGAGCGTAAGATAGAGGAATATCGAAAAGGTGGTCTGCAGGTGCTTATAAATGTAAATATTCTGACTGAGGGAATAGACCTGCCGCAGACCAGGACAGTATTTCTTGCGCGCCCCACAGTATCTACGATACTGATGACCCAGATGGTCGGAAGAGCGCTGCGCGGACCGGCTGCCGGAGGTACTTCCAGCGCATACATAGTGTCATTCATCGACCACTGGAACGAACACATTGCGTGGGTAAATCCGGAAAGCCTATTCGATGGAAACAACGATTTCACCGAGAATGAAACCGAGCGTGCCAAGCGCGATATCCGCATGATTTCCATATCCAAGATAGAAGAATTCGCTTCCATACTTGACGATACAGTTGATACCTCCTCGTTGGAAAAGGTGCCGTTTGAAAAGCGCATTCCGGTGGGAATGTACGCATTCAGCGTCATGGAGAAAAACGGCATGGACGGCAGTTATCAGGTGATGGTTTACGACAGCACTCAGGCCGCGTATGAGGAACTGATGAAGTCGCTTCCGGCGCTGTTCAGAAGCTTTGGCACTGACGAGGAATACCTTACCGATGAACAGCTTGACGAAATGGAACAGCAGTGCCACGATACATTCTTCTGCGGTGAGATGATACCATCCTATGAGAAAAAGGACGTTATCAATATACTGAAATTCTATGCGCAGAACGATGCTGCACCGTCGTTCTATACCTTTGATGAAGTAGACAGAAGCAAGCTTGATGTCGGGAAAATAGCAAAGCACATCTGGGACGAGGATATGGGGCAGCGCAAGAAGTCCGAGTATATCGACTCCCTGTGGGAATCCGGCGATGAAAATATGCTGAGCCTGTTCTTCGGCAGGAAGCTGTATTTCCTGCGGCAGCTTGATATTGAGCTTATGAAGCTTTCAGACCCGCATATTTACGATGAGCCAATAGTACACGATTCCCGCAGGCTGGAGGATCTGCCGCTTTCTGAAATAGGCAGAATAGACCCGGCGCTTGAAAGAGAACTCCGTGACGGCGCATTTGAAAAATCCCGCGACAGCGAGGGTTGCTACTGCTGCGCTGAGTGCGGCGTTCGCGATACATCGAGAGTATATTTCCAGGTTGACCACATCATTCCGATGAACAAGGGCGGCAAGTCCAGACCGGAGAATCTTCAGATACTCTGCCGCAGCTGCAATGCCAGAAAGAGCGACAAATGACAGACGAGCTTTATTACACCGTGCAGGACATTGCGGTATTCGTAAGTTTGCTGAATCTCAGCTGCCGTGAGGAAAGCCGGCTCATCGCTACAATATGGGACGGCGAACGGAAACTTCTCGCTCCATCATTGCGCGAAAGCAGAAGGCAGTACATTCTTGACGTCAATTACTGGCTGCATTATTTCATTGCAAAGGACGAGATAGACGCTGAATTTCCGAGCATTCAGCTGGAGCTTTCGGGTTCCGGACACGACCTGGATTCGGAAAGGTTCACGAGCGACCTCATGGGATTCTGGCTGTATTTTAAAATCGTCCGGCTTCGCATACTTTACGGAAATGAGCATTATGTCAGAGTTAAATTGAGAACTCTGCTTGCGAAATACGGGTACAAGCGGCGGTCACAGCAGATAGTCAGCAGCTTTGAGCAATGTCTGGATTTTTATCGACTGGAAGTGTCGCTTCGTGGTGGAGCACCGTGCGTGATATCTGATGAGCCGCTCGACAGCATGGTCATATTCCGGGTAAAAAAATAAAGGCAACACCGCACAATTAACGCCCCATTGCCATAAAAAGAGTGACATGCTGTGGAATTCGTGCAAGTTACCCATCAGGCTTGCCAGGGCGCACTGAATCAAGCTGCCAGATGAGGTCTGTCAGCCAGAATCAGATTCGCCAGGGCGAACATTATATTCAATTTAGCGGTCTGTTTTCGCAGACCTTTGTACCGAGTTTTTCGGTACCTGAGCAGTCCTTTGACTACCCCAAAAACGTGTTCAACCTTTGACCTGACTGATGATTTCTCCCTTTCCCGGCGTTTGATTTGTGCCTTTGATCTGACGGAATTGTCCTTGCTCTGCGATGGACGGCGGTTCAATTTATACTTTATCATTTTTCCGGAACGATTCTTTACGATTGCTTCCTCACGCTTTTCTGCGCCAAGATAACCGCTGTCGCCATAAACGATTTCTTCCTCTCCGGTAAGGAGTTCAGTCATCATCGTTACATCGTGAACATTCGCCGGAGTGGCTTTAACAGTATGCGTAAGCCCGCTGTCCTTATCAACTCCGATATGCGCTTACCACATGTTCCCCTTGCGCGTCTGATGTGCGTCAGAGTCACGTTTGCGTTCCTTGTTTTTCGTGGAGGTCGGCGCTGCTATTATCGTTGAATCTACTATCGTTCCCTTTTTCAGAATCAGTCCTTTTGCTGTGAGCTGCTCTACCACCTGTGAAAAAAGCTTTTCCTGCAGCTCGTTTTTTACCAACAGATTTCTGAATCTTCCCAGCGTAT
>ERZ827108.660-NODE-660-length-56071-cov-5.678752_pt1 | contig 56071 bp, 46 predicted proteins | sample MGYA00519921_ERZ827108 | MGnify/ENA primary metagenome ERZ827108 (study PRJEB31778, sample SAMEA3449258) | human gut metagenome | biome: human gut; feature: human-associated habitat; material: faeces | place: United Kingdom | collected 2010/2012 ...
ATCATCGCCACGGCACTGATCGACACCGGTTCGAAGATGGACGAGGTGATTTTCGAAGAGTTCAAGGGCACGGGCAACATGGAGCTCCAGCTCGACCGCAAGCTCGCCAACAAACGTGTCTACCCGGCAGTCGACGTCATCGCATCGGGTACGCGCCGCGAAGACCTGCTCCTGCCGCGCGACGTGATGAACCGCACGTGGGTGCTGCGCAAATACCTTTCGGACATGACGCCCGTCGAGGCCATGGAGTTCCTCCAGAAGCAGATGGGAATGACCAACACCAACGAGGAGTTTCTCGCCACGATGAACCATTAAACAACCACAAAACCCACTGATAAAATGAAAAACCTGATTATCCTGCTGTCATGCCTGCTGTTCACCGGCAGCGTATACGGATGGGGACAAAAGGGGCACGACGTCACGGCCTACATCGCAGAGTGCCACCTCACGCCCGAAGCCGCCCAGAAGATCGACAAGGTGCTCAACGGCCATTCGCCCGTGTACTATTGCAACTGGATGGACATTGCCAGCCACACCCCCGAATACAATTACACCAAGACGTGGCACTACCTGAATATCGACGAGGGCCAAACCCTCGAAACGATGCCCCGGAACCCCAAAGGCGACGTGCTGACGGCCGTCACGGCGCTCGTCGCCGAGCTCAAGGCCGGCGGGCTGGCGCCCGAGGCGGAGACCGAGAAACTCAAAATGCTGATCCACCTGGTCGGTGACATGCACTGCCCGATGCACACGGGGCGCCTGTCGGATATCGGCGGCAACCAGCGCCCGGTGCTGATGTTCGGCCGCAAGACGAATCTCCACTCGGCCTGGGACTCGGCGATCCTCGAAGCCGGGCACAAGTGGAGCTACACCGAGTGGCAGGAACAGATCGACCGCCTGACGGACGACGAGGCGGCACTGGTACAGGCCGGGGAGCCGCAGGACTGGCTGAAGGAGACCCATGCGATCTGCGTCGGCATCTACGAGGACAGCCCCGAAGGGACGAAAATATCCTACGATTACGTGGACAAATACACGCCCGTCATCGAGCAGCAGCTCGTCCGGGGCGGCTACCGGCTGGCACGCCTGCTGAACGAGATTTACCGCTGACCGTAGGTGCAAAATAAAAGGGAACGGGCTTGCAGTCGCTGCAAGCCCGTTTTCCGTCCTGCGGCAGTGCGGCAAGGATGTATTTCGGCCGTTTCGGCTGCACAAAAATCCGGGGCTAAGCGCTAAGGGACAAGGCCGGGGTATGCAGGGGAGCACTGCGTGCGGCGCAGGAGCACGACAACCGATCGGGCCGGGTAATTTTATCCGGCAAAATACCCGCGGAAATAAAAGTTATATTAATTTTGCAGGCATGAGATACCTAACCGCCATACTCCTCGGCCTGCTTGCTGCCGGATGCGGCAACAAGGCCGTGGACAACCTGATGTCCCAGGCTTCGATGCTCATAGAGGAGCATCCCGACAGCGCCTTGCTGGCTCTCCGGCAGATAGACCCCTCGGCCATTTCACCGGCGGCCGACGCCCGGCGGCGCCTGCTGCTCGCGCAGACCTACTCCCGCACAGGTGCCGAGGCTGACAAGGATTCGCTGACCGCCCCCGCACTGGATTATTACGAGCGCCACGGCTCCGGGGCCGAGCGTGCCTATGCCTGGTATTTCGACGCAAAGGTACACCACAATGCCGGCGACCTGGGACGGGCGATCAAAGGCTACACGCAGGCGATGCTCTATGCCGAACGCAACCGCGACAAGGCGGGAACCACAAAACTGCTCATGGCACTGTACCACACGCTGGGGCTGCTGTACCTCGAACAGGGATACGACACCGAGGCCGAGGAGGCATTCTCGAAAGCCGTCGCCGCGGCACAGGAGACCGGCAGTGGGGAACTGGAGGGATACAGCCGTTACATGCTCTCGTCGGCACAGTATGCCAACGGCCGCTATGCCGAGGCCATCGAAACACTCGCCCCGCTGGTCGGGGCGCGCGACACGATGGCATTCCGTTTCTTCGCCCAGCAGATCACCCTGCAAAACCTGATATACCACACCTTCGCCGAAGACTGGAGCCCCGGGCAGTTGCTCGAAGAGCGGGCGCGCATCGACATGCACGAACTGCGGACAGCCCCGCTGACACACGGCCCCGCATCGGCCGACGACGAAGACCGCACGCTCTACGACATCGCTTCGGCCATCATTTTTTACCGGGCGGAGCAGCCCGATTCGGCGCAATACTACATAGACCGCTCGCTGGCGCACATCAAACGTTTCAACCAGAACAACATCGGGCTCTACACGATCGCCTCGGCCATACACCACCGTCGCGGGGAGGACGGTAAAGCCTATGCCTGTGCCATGCAGTACATCGGCAAGCGCGATTCGCTCGACAAGGCACGGCAGGGGGTATCGGTGGCCGAGCTGGAAAAGAGATACCGCACGGCCAACGAAACGGCGCTCCGCGAGGCGGGGCTGCGTTACCGAATCTGGATCGCCACGCTGGCATGCCTCTTGCTGGCCGCGGCCGTCACGGGGGCGGTGGTGGGCTACCGGCGCAAACTCCGGCACCGGGACGCGCAGCTGAGCGAATACCTCACGCTGCTGGAATCCTACCGGGAATCGCACGACAGCCTCACCTCGCGGCTCGATGCCTCGAACGAGCGCGAGGCCGCCGTCAAGGCTTCGCTCGAGGGGCGGTTCGCCCTGCTGCGCGACATCGCCGCAACCTATTACACCTATGGCGAAGGGGAACGGCTGGCGAGGAAGGTGAAGGAGCTGGCACTGAGCCCGGCGATGCTCGCGGACATCGTCCGCATGGCAGACCTCTACAACGACCGGGCGGTCACGCGCCTGCGCCGCCAACTGCCGGGGTGGACGCCGCGCAACTACGATTTCGCAGCGCTGGTCGTCGCCGGGTTCTCGGCGCAGGAGATCAGCGTGATGCTCGACATGACGCTGAACGGGGTCTACACGCTCAAATCGAAACTCAAACGCCGGATCGCCGAATCGGGAGCTGCGGACAGGGAGTTTTTCACCCGGTTTTTCGCATAGCAAGGGCGCCCGGCGCGCCGGCAAGAATCCGCGGGATCACACCTACTGTGAATCAACATTTTACGCACAAACAAGCAAGAATTATTCCGTACCGGCAAGCCGCATCGGGGCTTAACTTTGCAGGGAAACCAAATGAAAAAACCAAGCAAAGTTATGAGACGGACATTTCTTTTACTCGTATGCGCCCTGGCGCTTTTTTCCGTGAAACAGACCTGCGGGCAAATTGTGCGGGGAAGGGTGGTCGACCAGGAGCGGCAACCCGTGGTCGGGGTCGCGGTAGTGATGCTCGACACCGACTCGACCTACCTCGCGGCCGCGGCATCGGATGCCGACGGGCGTTTCGCCATCGCATCGGAGGTACGCCCCTACCGGCTGCTGTTCCAGCACCTCGCCTATGAGATGCAAACGCTTACGTCGGAGCACGACGAAGCCGGCGAGGTCGTCCTGCATGAATATACGAATGCGCTCGACGCCGTGGTCGTAGAGGGCGAAAAACCCATCGTGCGGGTCGAAGAGGGGCGGCTGGCCTATGACCTGGAAGCCGTATCGAAAGGCAAGGCGGTGAACAATGCCTACGAAGCCCTCACCCAGCTGCCGGGCGTCAGCGAACAGGACGGCGGGCTGACGCTTGCCGGCGCCGGGGGTGTCACGGTGATCCTGAACGGGAAGCCCTCGACGATGAGCGCCGAGCAGTTGGCTTCGCTGCTGCGCTCGACACCCGTCGAACGGATCGAGAAGGCCGAAGTGATGTACAGCACGCCGCCGCAGTACCATGTGCGCGGCGCGGCGATCAACCTCGTCCTGCGGCGCAGCCACGACTACTCGTTTTCGGGGGAAGTACACGCCAACTATACCAACCGGTTTTACAGCAACTGGGATGCCGGGGGCAACTTCGCCTTCTCCTCGCCCGAGTGGTCGGCCGACGTAACCTATTCGGCCGGGCAGGCCAAGACCAAACGGATCATCGACCTCTACTCGCGGCATACGCTCGCGGACGGAGAGCATGAAATCGCCCAGAGGCAGAATATCACCAGCAAAGGGACATGGCACCGGCTGAGGGCTGCCGCAGAATACGCCCCGCAGGGCAAAGGACGCCTGAGCATTGCCTATACGGGCGCATACACCCCGCATACGAGCGGCCTCGTACGTGCCGACGGCAACCTGGTCAACTCGGTCAGCTCGCCCGGGGGCGACAACACGATGCACAACGCTGCGCTGCGCTACACGTCGGCCTCCGGGCTCGACCTCTCGGCGGACTACACGCATTACAGCTCGTGGCAGCTGGCCGCCATGCGGAACAGGTACGCCGACGGCAGCCGGACAGCGTTCGACGTGGTTTCGGGGCAGTCCGTCGACCGGGTAAATGTCAGCGCCGACCAGTCGCACGACCTGGGCAATGGCTGGGGCATGACCTACGGCGGCATCTTCAGCTGGGCGGGCGACCACGACTACCAGCGTTACAGGCTCCACGAGGGCGACATCGCCACCGTCGATACCGATTCGCACCTCGACGAATACACGGGCAACCTCTATGCCGGGGTGAGCAAACAGTTCGCCAAGGGGAGTTTCTCGCTGTCGCTGGCCGGGGAATACTACCGCGCGGGGGACTACGACAACTGGTCGCTCTACCCGCAGGCGACCCTGCTCCTGACACCCGCAGAGAAACATCTCGTACAGATTTCGCTCTCGTCGGACAAGACCTATCCCTCGTACTGGGAGATGCAGCAGTCGACCTCCTACATCGACGGCTATTCGGAGATCCGGGGCACGCCCGGACTGCGGCCGTCGAAAAGCTACAACGGCCAGGCAATGTACATGTATAAGCAGAAGTATATCTTCATGCTGTTCTGGAACGAGATGCCCGACTACTTCAACCAAACCGCCTGGCAGGCCCCGGATCGCCTGGCATTGGTCTACCAGACGCTCAACTGGAACACCAACCGCCAGTGGGGCGCCAACGTCATCGTACCGCTGCGCCTGGGCAAATGGCTCGATTCCCGGCTGACGCTGACCGGGATGCGGATGACCCAGCGCTGCGACGCCTTTCACGACCTGGCGTTCGACCGCTCCAAATGGCTGGGGGTGGTGCGCATGGACAACACGATCCGTCTGAGCCGCAAGCCCGACCTGACGCTCGACCTCTCGGGCTACTATCAGAGCGCGGCCATCCAGGGGACATACGACATCGACCCTTCGTGGAGCGTCAACGCAGGTGCCAAGTGGACGTTCGACAAGAGCCGGGCGAGCCTCTCGGTGCGCTGCAACGACATTTTCGAAAGTTCGCTCCCGTTCGCCAAAGTCCGTTACAAGGGACAGTACCTCGACATGGATTCCGGCACCTACACCCGTTCGGTGACGGTGCATTTCTCCTACCGTTTCGGCACATACAAGGAGAAGCGGCACAAGACGGTCGATACGTCGAGGTTCGGACATTGACCCGTCCGCGGCCGGGAAGGGCCGTAAAGGTAACATGCAGGCGGAATTCGATACGCAGCCCCAGTGCGGAAAACGAAGCCCGCAGGCTGCAGGGAGGGGGCAATGCGAAGCGCCGCCATGTCGATCGGCACGGCGGCGCTTGCGCACCCACGGCAGGGCCGCTACGGCTGCCGGCTCTGCTGCATCGCCTCGACGAGCCGCTCCAGCGACCGGAGTTCCCCGGGCGTGGGGCGGGGAGCGTCCATACTCACGATGCGGTGCTGCCGGTCGAGGAGGACATAACGGGGAATCGACTTGATTTCGAGGAACTTCACCATCGGGGAATCCCACTTTCCGGGACAGAGGTAGGAATTATCAGTCACACCGTACTTCCCGGCCGCATCCTGCCATGCCTCCCGATCCTCGTCGATCGAAATACAGAGGTAGCCGACGCCGGCCTCCGACAAATATTTCCTGGCAGCCTCGGATTGCTGTATATCGATGATGCAGCCGCCGCACCAGCTGGCCCAGAAATCGAGGAACAGGGGGCGGCCTTCATACTGCGCCAGCACGTCGGCCAATGTCATTTGCCGCTCCGAACCGAGCGCCTGCAGCATCGTCTGCCGCAGCGCCTCGTCCGGGAAGGGCATGTTCCGGTTACAGTAGAACTCCTTTGCCCGGGAGATGTAGTTCAGGTAGGCGGTATCGCGGATCGTGCGCCCGGCCCGGTCGATGGCCGCCAGCAACGCCTCTTCGTAATAGGGGAGCTGCTGTACGGCATAATACCCGACCATCAGGGCCGTCAGGTAGTCGCGCAGCTTGCGGGGGGCCTTGCGGATGCCGGCATACACCGCATCGAAATTCTTTTCCGGTTCGGGCACGGCGTGGCGTATGTATTTGTTCACCAGCGCCGTGGCATAGGAGGAGGTTCCCATCAGGCTGTCCGAAAGCCCGATACCGTCCAGGTATCCCGCAGGCAGCTCCGCCCCGGATTCCTTTTCGGCCGCAGTGCAAAGGCTGTTGTAGAGGTCGAGGTCGAACTGCAACCGCCGCAGGGCGACGTATTCGTCGGAAAGGGTCATCCGCATCCGGCAGCTGTCCAGGAAATCGCGTTTCCGCTGCCGGAAAGCTTCCAGTTCGGATTTGTACTTGCCGAGGTCGCCATCCGTCACGCGGGGATAGGATTTGTACGGGAATGCCTCTTCGAGCAGAAACCCGCAGGCGTTATCCTGCCGTCCGACCTCCGCCAGGCGGGGACGGACGCTGCTGAATCCCGGGATCCGCGTGTCGGCCACCCTTTGCAGTTCCAGCGAATCGCCCGGCAGCAACAGGAAATCGCCGCTCCAGGCCATCGCGAACGTGGAATCCCACACAGGCATGACGGAGACCGTCGTAGGCTTGTTTATCTCCAGTTCGATCAGCGCAATGCCGTCGCTGTAGGCGGCTTCGGCGTAGTCGCCGAAGGGCGCTAATTTACTGTACGGGAAAAGCCTGTTCGAAGTGACCTGGTAGGAGGGGAGGCTTTGCCAGAGCGTATCGACCTGGCAATACAGATAGGTTTTTCGCATCGGAAGGGGCTTTTCAGCACATCCCGCCACCATGACGGACAGGATCACACCTGCCCAGAGAAGCTTTTTTTTCATCGCCGCAAGGTTTTAGGTTCCATAAAGTTAAGCGAAAAAATACGAACGGCCAAGGATTCTTCTGATTTTTTAGTAGTTCGGCTGTAAAAAAATCGTTCCCGCAGGGCACGAAAAAGGGCCGTCGCAAAGACGGCCCTGTACTCGGAGCGGGAATCGAACCCGCACGACCATTGCTGGTCACAGGATTTTAAGTCCGGCGTGTCTACCTATTCCACCATCCGAGCCACTGCCTTTCGGCGAAAGGCGTCGGCAAAAGTACGAAAATTTTACGATTCGCCAAAATCTATATAATTTATAATCGCCCCCGTCTGGTCGGGGCCGAACCAGCGGATTTCCGCGTCGCGGCGGAACCAGGTAAGCTGCCGTTTGGCATATCGGCGCGAATTGCGCTTGATAAGTTCCACGGCCTGGTCGTAGGAGATGCGGCCGTCGAAATAGTCGAAGAACTCCCGGTAGCCGACCGTCTGCAAGGCATTCAGACCGCGGTAGGGGTACACCGCACGCGCCTCGGCTTCGAGGCCGTCGGCAAGCATCTGCCCGACACGGCGGTCGATGCGTCCGTACAACTCCTCGCGCGGCATGTCGATGCCGACCTTCACGATGCCGAAACCGCGCTCGCGGCGCCGCCCAGTCCGCAGCCGCGAGTAGGGCTGCCCGGTTTGCAGGCAGACTTCCAGTGCCCGGACGACGCGCGCAGGGTTGCTGCGGTCGACCACCGCATAATAATCCGGATCGAGCGTCCGCAACTGTCCGGCGAGGGCTTCGAGCCCCTCCGTGCGGAGTCGCGCCGCCAATTCGCGGCGCAGGTTTTCATCGGCCTGCGGCAGGTCGTCCATGCCTTCGCACAACGCCTTGACATAAAGCCCCGAGCCCCCGACGGCAACGACGCAGTCATGCCCGGCGAACAGTCTTTCGAGGCAGGCGAGGGCCTGCGTTTCGTACTCGCCGCAACTCAGGTTATCCGCGAGGTCGTGCGATGCTATAAAATGGTGTTCGACGGCTTGCAATTGGTCTGCCGTAGGCTGGGCCGTACCGATCGGCAAGCCGCGGTACATCTGGCGGGAGTCGGTGGAAAGGATGGGTGCACCGTAGTGCAGGGCGATGCGGATGCTCAGATCCGTCTTGCCCGAACCGGTCGGGCCGACAATGACGACGAGCCGCTTAGTACTCGTCGTCATAATTGTCGTCGCCCTCGAAATCGTTGAATTCCCCCATCACCTCGTCGAAAATCGAGCCTTCGCCCGCGGTGGCCGTCTTCGACGGGTCGTACTGGTCGGGGGCATCGGCCCGGGCGTATATCTCGCGCGGATAGGAGCCGTCTTTGGGCATCTCGTACGTCCCGGTCAGTTCGAGGAAGTAGGCCCGATCGCCGAACATGTCGAAAAGGTAGATCAGCCGGTCGCGGTTGTTGTGGATGATCTGCCCCAGAGTCACGCTCTCCATCGCCGCAGGGGCCCCTTCCGAGCCGTCGTCCATATCCATGAGGGTGAACTCGCGCAGTTTTTCCCAGCGCTCGTCCGCCGTGAAGAACGACGCCATGCACTCCTCGTATTCGAGCGAGCGGAGGATGAAATTATGGAAATCGAGCAACGTCATGTCGTACGGCACTTCGTAATCGCGCACGAAGTTGTCGTTCTCATCGCTCAGCATCCGGAATCGGAAAACCATTGACATAGCTTGTAATTTTTGCATTTCCTACTACAAAGATAGTACAAAAAGGGAAAATGCAAAACCACAGGCTGCGTCACTTCCGACCGAGGTACCGGGTAACAATGTCGATCAGGTAGTGGCTGCCCTGCGGGTTCTCCGCCCCGGGAGCTACGTAGTCGTGGTGGAATTCCCACCAGAAAGCCCCCAGGTAGCCGCCGGCCTTGATCCATTCGATCTTGCTGCGTATCGAAGAGGGGTTGTCGATGGTCACGAATTCCGTTCTGTCCGGCGAGAAATAGTAGGACACCTCGGCTGCCGGGTCGTACTCCTCCGTCCAGCCGTTTGCGAGCCGGGGCAGGAACTCCTTGTAGGTGATATACGAACCGTAGTCGCGCAGCGGCCCGTCGGCTTTCTGCCCGGGCTGCAACCCTTTGTAATAGAACCCGTAGTTGGCCAGCCCGAGGCAGAGCTTCCGCTTGTCGAAGACTTTCCAGTGTTCCAGCTTCGACCGCATACGCTCCATCGAGGTGTTGTGCGAAGGGGTGCTGCCCCATACGCCGTCGCACATGTCATAGGACATGATATTTATCCAGTCGACCGCCCCGGCCAGCCTGTCGGCCAGCGCCCGATCGTACTCGTGGTCGATGCTGAGGGCCGTGGTCAGGTAGTAATAACGCCCGGTGCGTTCCGAGAGTTCGTCGAACCGTTCGCGCAGCAGGGCCATCATGCGGGCATGCAACTCCTTGTCCAGCGTGATCTCCCAGTCCATGTCGATGCCGTCGTAACCGTTCTTTTCGACCAGGCGCACCATATACCCGACAAACCTGGGGATCCGATCCGGATTCTCCAGCAGGGGAAGGAACTCCTGCTGCCCGCCGAAGCACAACAGGATCCTGGCCCCGGCGGCATGCGCCTTTTCGATCATGGACGGCACGAGCGCCATCTTGCCCCCCTGCTTCAGGTAGTCGAACTGCGTGGCATAGGCGTCGACGGCATCCTGCGGCCGGTCGAAATCCAGCCCGGCCCACTCAGGCGTAGCCATCAGGTAGATGAACTGGAAGGCATCGTACCCCGGGTTCGTGAGTTCCGCCTCGCTCAGGAGGCTCTCCACCGAATAGGCAGCATGTATGAAGTCGGGGATTACGGGGGCCGGTTTGCGGGCATACGATGCAGAGCCGGCGACAAATAACGAAACGACTAATAAGGCGAACTTTTTCATGATAAACCATTTGTTTTATATTCAGCCTCAAATATAATATTATTTACTATAAATGCAGTCAAATATAATATTATTTATCAACAAAAAGCACACAGCATGACCTAATTTACAAACAAGATGTCGTAAGGAATTCGATGACGTCCCTGTCGTCGGGGTAATCCGTCAGCCCAGGGGACTGTGCATGGCCGAAATCCACGCGGCGGCGGCAGGCAATGCACTCCGAAACAACGCATTGCAGTCCGGCATCGTGCTCTGCGAGCCATGCCCCGACCTCGGCGGGTGATTTGTAAAACGAATAATTGATCCGGCTCAACGCCGCGGGAAAGGCCCGCTCTTCGACGGCCACGGCAGCTCCCAGGTCGCGGAACGGCTGTCCGCCCATCGTCAGGAGGGCTTTCTGCTGGCGGTAAGAGTTCCTGTATTTCACGTTCACCTCCGGCATCCGCAGCTGCAGGTCATAGCCCTCGGGCAGGAAAAGCAGCGACACGCTGCGGCAGCCCCGTCCGGAATAAGCCCAGATGTCGTCGGCCAATGCAGTGAGCTGCGCGGGGGTTTCCCGGCCGCCGAGCACCGCGACCGACTGGCGGTTACCGCGCAGCAGGGCGGGAATGCCCGCATACTGCGCCCGGAAATAGCGGTTGGCATTGTCGCTGCCCGTAGCGATCACGGCATCGGGCGATGTGCTGCCGTCGTAAAATTCCACCGGAACCTGCGGGTCGATTCCGCGCAGCAACCCGATGACATATTCCATCAGGACGGTATCTTTGGCCGATGGTTTTACGAGGCACCTGTGCCCTGCGGCGAGCACGCACAGCATATCGAAAAATCCGACCAGCGGGATATTCCCGGCCATGACGACCAGCACGCGCCGGGGCTCGGCGACAGGAACGGGGTAGGGCGCCAGCCACTCCGCGAGTACGTCGCGCCGGAGCATCACGCCGGCGACGGCCGCTACGGCGCGGCGAATGTCCGCAGGCGTAAACCAGCCGTTTTCCCGGCACGCACGCCCGATTACCTCCCGCGTGCGGGCGTCGTCGCCGAAACCGCGCAGGCGGCACCCGAGCCGTGAAAAGAGTCCGATGGCATTTTTCATGGTGCAAAGATAGCGTTTCGCAGCGGAATATGCACATTTTATCCGAAGTTGTGCTATATTTGCATGGAGGGATCATAAACCGGTAAAGACCATGGAAAGGACATTCAAAGAGGCACTCCGCCACCGCCGCAGCTACTACGCATTAGCTCCGGAATCGCCCATAGACGACGCACGGATCGAAGAAATCGTGCGTTTTGCCATAAAACACGTCCCGTCGGCCTTCAATTCGCAGTCGACACGTGCCGTGCTGCTGCTCCACGAGCACCACGACGAATTGTGGAAGATCGTGAAGCGCACCCTGCGGGCAATCGTCCCCGAAGGGGCATTCGCACGCACCGAGGAGAAGATCGAGCACAGCTTCGCAGCCGGGTACGGCACCGTACTTTTCTTCGAGGACACGGATGTCGTCCGCAGCCTGCAACAACAGTTTCCGGGCTATGCAGGGAATTTCCCGGTATGGTCAGAGCAGACGTCGGCCATGCACCAGCTGGCAGTCTGGACGATGCTGGAAGACACAGGGTTGGGGGCATCGCTCCAACATTACAACCCGCTTATCGATGACGAGGTGCGCAAGCGCTGGAGCCTGCCCAGGGAGTGGAAACTCATCGCGCAAATGCCGTTCGGAACACCCGCCGGCGAACCGGGCGAAAAGACGTTCAAACCGCTGGACGAACGCATCAGGGTGTTCAGATAAGGGGACGAAGCCCGGCTTCAGGACAAAAATTCCGCAGAATAGCCCTGAAAAATTTGGAGATTCGGATTTTTTATATACCTTTGCACTCGCAATTGGGAAACATGCCATGCGGAAATAGCTCAGTTGGTAGAGCACAACCTTGCCAAGGTTGGGGTCGCGAGTTCGAGTCTCGTTTTCCGCTCCAAGTCCAAAGTCAACGACGGACAAAATCAAGACAAACCCTTTGAAACGATGTTTCAGAGGGTTTTTTCATGCCTTCTCCCTAGACATCGGGAGACATCGAAAAGCCATTTCCGGACAGGTTAGTGTCCCAAAAATGTCCCACTTCACGGAGTGGGCCTAAAAGTGGGACACTTTGAAGAGAAGAGGTGGGACACTTCCGTCTTTTATAAACTGTTTATCTGCGGTTTACCTAAATCTTATTAATTAACTAATACGGGTAAACGCTATGAAAAGCACATTCAGAATCCTGTTCCTTGCGAGGTGGGAGTTGAAGAAAGAAAATGGGAAAGTACCTCTTTGCGCGAGAATCACTATCGATGGTGAAAAAGTCAAATTCAGCCTCAAATCGGAAGTCTCTTCCGGCCTTTGGGATCCGAAGTCCGGTCGAGCTAGAGGTCAAACAAAAGAAGCACTTCAACTCAACCGCTATCTGGATAGCATTAAAGGACAACTGATAGGGTATTATCACAACCTTTCGGAAGCCAATGAAATCGTAACAGCCACAATGGTACGAGATGCTTTCCTCGGAATAAATGTAAAGACAAATATGTTACTGACGGTCTTCGAAGAGTTCAATGACCGGCAGGAGAAACTGATCGGTATCGACCTTGCACAATCCACCTTTAATAAATACGATCTGACTTACCGCCGTCTCAAGGAGTTTTTGAAAGTCAAGATGCGTAAGAACGACATCCTGCTCTGTCAAGTAGATCGGAACTTCGTGATGGACTTCGAAGCCTATTTGAAGATCGAATATAAACTCGATACCAATTCGTCCGAGAAGCTGATGCGGATTTTCAAGCGCATCACGACCATGTGTTTCAAGAACGGCCAAATGCCCAAAGATCCGTTCTGCGACCACAAACTCAAAAAGGTCAAGAAAGACCGCGGCTACCTGACCAAATCCGAACTCGAAAGCATCATCGACTACAAGCCGGATAACAAGCGGCTCGAAAAGGTACGTGACATTTTTTTGTTCTGCTGCTTCACGGGCTTCGACTACTCAACAACGGCGGCATTGACGGAGAAGAATCTCGTTACGGACGACGAGGGCTGTCAATGGATCGAAACACATCGTATCAAAACAAGAACTGCATCGAAGGTCAAACTACTCGATATTCCGCTGTCGATTATCCGGAAGTACAAACTCAAACGCAACGGCGACTTTCTACTTCCGGTGATGAGCAACGCCAAGTACAATCTTTACCTGAAAGAGATGGCTGCGGCCTGCGATATCGAGAAGCGTGTGACTTCACATCTTGCCCGGCATACATTTGCCACGACGGTCACTTATGCTAACGGCGTTTCGATCGAATCGATCAGTAAGATGCTCGGTCATACGAAACTCAGCACGACACAAATCTATGCACGCATCATCGACAAGACTATCAGCGATGAGATGGATCGGCTTGCACTCAAGTTGAATCACACACGATTTAGCCTGGATAATAAGGCCGCAAATAATTCGGATCAAAAACTTTTCCGCACTACTTCTACTATTAGATAAAGGGTGATGGAGCAGAAAAAAATACGCATATTTTTAACCCCTCTGCTAAAATATGTCCTACTTGTATATGCTGAGGTAATAAAAGCTTGGCAGTACATGAGTTTAAACCTATAAAATCTAATGTTATGACAACGAACAAGACAAGGAAACTGATCGCTACAATTTTCACAGCGGAAGACATGCAGAAAATCCGATGTATGAATCGGGCAGAGCTTACGGCCGAGGAACAATTCTGCTTAGATTTATTTGTATTGGGTTATTATACCGGAGGAATGCCCCTCAGAAATATGGCCTATCTAACAGCTGATAAAATCGAAGGCAGTTTTCTGGATTGCAAAACAGTCAGCTATCCTAAAGTGACAAAAATGAAGTTGAATTCCGAGTTCATGAAGATCATCGACCGGTATAAGGCCGACACGTGCGACAACTACCTTCTACCCATTTTCACGCAGGAGGATAACACGCAATCGAAGCAGGAACGCCGGCTGGAACAGGTAGCAGCAATGATGGAAAAAACATTCCATAAAATCGAGACGATTACAGGTTTCGAAAAATTGACATGGTATGAGGCTCGTCAAGCATATGTCGATTATCGGCTTCGGCAAGGCGATTCGGTTACCGTGCTTTATCAGATGTTGGGAGATGCTGCGCTCGAGGTAGACGAGTATTATTGGAATCACCCCTAATTAGACGGTCAGTTGCCGCGGGGGATGAGGAATATTTATTAATATGGGATTCTTATTGCATTTGGGCAGAATAAGACAAATAAAACAACAGCGCAATATAGACGGACTATCAAGTAGCATTTTTAGGAAAAGAAATATCAGGTACTAAATGCGGTTTGTTAATCAACCGATTGCAAATAAAAAGCCCGGCTCCTGCGATGCCCCGGTTTTTTTATTTCTAACAGTCTATTTTGTATTGTATTAATAATCAGTAGGAACAAGATATTTGCAAATAAAGAGTTTTCCCTTCTTTAAATATGAGTTTCCGGTATAAGATTATTGATAATCACGAGTGCTATTGTCTTTTAACAATACGACAAATAGAACAACTCATCGAATTACGATCGACCATTTACAATTTCAGAACTTTACAGGCGCATATTCATCATTTAACCTGTAAAATCTATCGTAATGTTTTCAATTCACATCAAAGGCCGGCGCAACCCGAATCAAATCGACATGGTCAAACTAACCATGGTTTTCTATAAATCCGGGGGTATCCGCAGCACAAAAGTCATCTACATCAGCGGTCCATATGAAGATTGGAATCAAAAATACGAATGTTTTAACGTAAAATCACGCGAACATGCAGCAAAGAACAAACTGCTCCAGAGAGAACGCCTAAAATATCTGAAAGTGGCTGAGAAATGGGATGCCGAAAAAAAGCATTGGATAGCCAATGAACTTTGCCACTATTACGATAAACAAGAGAAAATTCGTAGCCGCTATACCACTGTATCCCAAATGATCGACAAAATCGTTGATTGTCTTTCTCATCAGGAACGGTTCAAGAACGGCCGGGTACTGATGAGCGAAAGTACGGCCGAAAAATACACTTACCTTAAGAAAGCGCTTTGCCGATTTGTCGAGTGTAAATACCATCGTGATTTTTCGAAGTATATGTTTCGAGATATCGATCAAAAGTTTTTGAGAGAATTTACTGTTTATGAACAGCAGCGAGGAGCCATCAGCAGCAACAATGGCGGAATACAGGTAAAACTCAAAGTCCTGCGTGCTGTCTGCGCCAAAGCTAAGGATGAGGGCATCTACGGAGTGAACCTGTCGGCATTCGTGCCATTCAAACGGCGTGTCAAGTCGAGGTTCACTACACCCAAGGCCCTGCCGCACGACACCATTCAACGGATCGAGCGGGTGGATCGCAGTATTCTCAAACGGCAGGAGAAGGTCTTTCTCGATTTGTTCCTGTTCTCGTACTATGCCTGCGGGATGTCGCCCATCGATGTCTGTTATTTGGAGCGCGACCGCATCAAGGACGGCATGATCGTCTACGAACGAATCAAGCTCGACCGAGTGGCCAGGGTCGTGCTGATCGACAAAGCGGCAGAAATCATTGAGCGATACCGAACGGAGAGCTACATGAACTATGTCTTTCCGGTGTTCAAGTGGAAGAAGATGGACCAAGCGCATATGTATGCAACAGTCAAACGAGTCGGAAATAAAGTCAACAAAACACTGCAAAAGATATGCGACTACCTCGGCATTAAAGCGAAAGTATATTGGAGTTCTGCCCGAAGCAGTTTCATCTCCAAGATGATCGACGAGGGATATCATCCGCTTCAAGTTGCTGAGCAGGTCGGAAACTCACCGCAAACAATCTATAAATACTATTACACAATCACAAACAAAGAGGAAGTGAGGACGAAGATGAATAAGGCCTTTAGTTAAGATCTAGAGCATTAAGATTGGAATAAAGAGTGTCGTCTTTATTTTGTTGTAAAATAGAAATCTGCAAAAGACTTATTGTACTCTTTTAGTGTCTATATGGAATACTACAAGTTGCATCTTGTGTTAAAACCAGTTCAATCAATCGAATATCTAAAGATTTTATTATATTTGTTAGTAATATAAACACTAACTAAATTAAAGCATGGAACCAATCCTTCTTATCACATCGACTTTGACCATTTTGTCTCCATTTATACAAAAAGCTGGTGAAAAATTCGCAGAGCAGATTGGAGAAGATGTTTGGTCATGGATAAAGAAATCCCTTTCAAAGGGAAAAGGAAGACACGAGAATCTAGAGTTACCTGCTCCTGATGGTAAAGGTGAGGATAAATTCACACAAGTTTTAATGCATAAAATCAATTCAGATAAGCAGTTTAAAGACCAATTAGAAAAAATAGTGAAAAAAGCTCAGTCTGAATTGAGCCATTATGAACAGCATATAGAAAACCAAGAAGCCGTTGAAAAACAAATCAATATCCAACATAATACTGGAGACATTAGAATGTAATAAAATATGGATCAGAAAGTTGATAATCGCCAACCTATAGACAGCCAAGTGAATATAGGTAAAAATGAGGGCAATATATATCTTTCGAAAAAAAGTAGATTTTCTCAACGATTCGAAAAGCTAAACTCAGAAGTTGCACAAAATGAGAAATATGATGAAATATTTGATGATCTCAAGTATTATCGCACAAAATTAGATGGTTTAGATATGCCAACTAAGCTTCGTGATGGGGGATTCCACTTTCGGGAAATTATGACAGCAACGAGGAAAAAAGAGAAATACGCAAAAAAGGCTGAGAGATTTAAATTCTTCGAATCAGCTCAGTGGATAGATTGTCAGCTATTTGCTAAGATATTGGATGAGTACAATGTTCATGTAATGCCTCTAATTATTCAAGGAGCTAATCAGCATCAGATAATGACTGTAGTTTCTGAGAAAGTCGTCAATCCCGTTCTTGAGTTAATTAATGTAGAGGGTGAAAAAGATGAAGTATTAAATTATGACGCAGAGGATATTTATGGCATGATATATTATCTAACAGGACAATGTCATATAAATTGGAAGAACTATGATAATATACAACCAGGCATTTGATCTTTATCACACTATTTTTCGTATTCTTCATTTAATAAATCGTTTTGAAAACGAGCAAATGATTGAGGTAGATAGAATCCGAATATGGGATTTTTATTTATTATTTCCAGATAAAATACGAGATATTAAGCTAAAGAAAGATGAATCAGATATCCGCAAATTAAGGAAACGATTTATTGCTGAAACCAATAATCCATATGAATTTATAGCTGAAGAGCGTAAAGTATTTGAAAAAATTAAAGTCTATCAATTAAGTGCTTTGAATTGTATTTCATCATACGGATTTATTGATCAATTAAGTCTCACCCAAGAACGAGTAGTAATCACAAATAAAGTCCGGCTTAATAATTTTGTAGACCAATTAGGAGCATTAACGCCTAAAGAAAACAATGTTATATCATTGATGACCTCTCATTTTTATAAGATGTCTTTATATGGAGCTAATGGCCTTAAAAATAGAACTAATCTAATGGAAAGTAAATATGATGCACAATAACCTATTTTTAAATAGATTAGTCATCTATACTGAAGAGATGGCAATTGCGTATGATGAAAAATATCATAGAGGCGTTAACATAATTAGAGGAGATAATAGTAGCGGAAAATCAACTATAACACATTTTATTTTCTTTGTTCTTGGCGGAGCATTCAGTGATTTTGTTCCTGAAGCAAAAAGATGCTCACAGGTAGTCGCTGAGGTCGAAATTAATGGAGCCATTTTTACGATTAAGCGATATTTGGAAAAAACAGATGATGATAAAATATCCACACAAGCTCCAATGTTTATATTCTGGGGCCCATTTGAAGAAAGCAAGAATCCTCCTGAAGACAAAACTTGGCAGAAGTTCGGATACAAAACTACAGACAATAAAAAAAGTTTCTCCAATGTCTTATTCGACCTTTTGAAATTGCCCATTGTAAAAGGTGATAGTAATATAACAATGCACCAAATATTACGATTGATTTACGTTGATCAAGAATCACCAACAAATTCGTTATTTTATTATGAGTCATTTGACAGTCAATTGACAAGAGAAACTGTTGCTGATTTATTGCTAGGAGTCTTTAATGAGGATTTGTACGATGCAAAAAGGAATTCTATAAGGATTGAAAAAGAGATTGAAGATATTAAAAGTTCTATTAACGCGACCAAAGCTTTATTCAGTGATCCATTGACGTTAAATCCCGCAACTGTGAGAGCAATAATTGATGATAAGGAAAACCAAATTGCGGACATACAAAATAAAATTGCAAAAACTCGCACATCACAAGAATCGATACAATATCAGAAAGAAGACAAACTCCACTTTCAATTACTTAATGATCAAGCAATACAACAACGAATAAAAGTAGTCGAACTCGAAAATGAAATAAATTATTTGAATAGCGAGATTCAAGACTCTATATTTTTCATTGACACTCTTAATAAAAAGATTAAAGCACTTCGTGATTCAATACAAACTAGAGAATCTTTAGGGGGAATACCATTAGAATATTGTCCTGAATGTTTAACCAAGATTTCAGATACTACACCTCCTAATAAATGTAAATTATGTAAAGAAGACATTGATAATTCTTATGGTGTTGTCCAAGCACGCAGAATGGAACAAGAAGTCGGGTTTCAAATTAATGAATCTATTAAATTGCTAGAGATAAATAAAAAGAGACTTTTAGAGCTCGAATCAAAATACGAAGTAGAACTAAATAAGTTACAACACATTCAAAGACAAGTGAATGCTGCTCTAGAGAATGTTAAATCCTATAATGAAGAGGTTATTGACAGGCTTAATAATGAAAAGGGATTCTTAGAGGGGGAGTTATTACAGTATAGAACATTGTTGGAACATGCGGAATTGTATGAAAGGCTCATAAAAAACAAGCAGGAACTGGATAGAGAAATTGGGGCTCTAAAACATTTTATTTACATTACCGAAGAGGCTCAGAGAAAATTGAAAGTTCAAATTAATCATGCAATAAAAGAAGAAGGGGTATATTTGCTTAATCACGATCTCGACCGCCAAGATGAGTTTAAAAATGCAAATGACTTCTTTATCGATTTTTCAAATAACATGGCTTTCCTGTCTAATCGATATTCTAAATACTCAGCAAGTTCTAATTTTTATCTAAAAGTATCGGCAAGATTTGCAATTTTCTTAGCTTCATTGTCTGTATCTAAAATGAGATACCCACGTTTTATTTTTGCGGACAACATGGAGGATAAAGGTATTGAAGAAATAAGAGCACAAAACTTGCAAAAAATTCTTATTGAAAGGTTAGATGCATATGATAAGGAAACATATCAGATGATATATACTACTTCTTATATTACAGAGGAGCTTAATGATAGTCATTTTGTTGTGGGAGAATATTACACTAAAGAGAAACCTACTTTAAAAAATATTAGTAAATAAATATCCAAAATTAATTAGATCTTTACCATTTTCTCACATTTTTCCCTATTCTTCTATAGATAAATTAAACGAAGAATAGGTTGTAAATTGATTTGTAGCAGATTTCATGACAAGCAATTTTATAAAGTGGAGGTAATAACTATTGAGTCGAAGGCTTTTAAGCAGTTGATGAAGAAATTGGATGTGTTGTCTGATAATGTAAATTCGTTGAAACCTTCGGCGGAGAATGAGGATGAAAGTTGGGTGGACAGTCACGATATCTGTGAATTTCTAAAGGTGAGCGAACGGACATTGCAACGACTGAGGGCGAATGGAAAAATTTCGTACACCAATTTGGGCGGGAAGTATTACTATCAGATCAGTCAGGTTAAAAAGCTGCTAAGGGAGAACCTCATCAAAAGTACCGAAGAGTGCTTTCTGGAATTGGTAGAGCATCATAAGCACGATCGTTTCAATTGTAATGCAGAGAAATAAATATTGCACCTAAATAAAAAGTAATAATTAATGTCACAAACGATCACAAAATGACTTTGAATCTAATTGTCATCCATTTGAAATATTAAGAATAATCTTTATTTTTGTATTGTAAACCGAAGATAAATAGTTTTGGCAAGGTTAAACCACCACCGGGAATGGGTTTCGGTAATTGTCTTCACTGGCGTCCCACTATGCAAGTTGAACCCGGTGAAATCAAAAGGAAGTGCTTGATGAACAAGATATAAGGAAAACGAAGGTCAGACTCCCATTTTCCGCTCTTAGAATCAGCAACTTACAGAAATGAAGTTGCTGATTTTTTGTTTACCCGGGGGAGGGAAAGAGACAAAAGCGCCTTTCCATGGCCCTGGCTCCCATTGCCTCTCCATAAAACTCTCCATTGGAAACATGTTTTCCCTCCTGCGTCAAACGATGCAAAACAATGGCTTTCGAACAAATACCCCGGCAAGGACACGGTCAATAAGCCCCCGTTATACCCCTTGCGTCCCCGGGACAAACGCAGGAACCCGGAAGCAGTGAAATAACCTGTCCGTCTTACGGGTTCCTGCGACTCACCGTCCGGCACGGGTCGAACGTATCGGGATAAAAACTTCCGGCCCGAGGGAGTTTTTTTGGCCGTTTGCAGGGAAAAGGGTATATTTGCAGTGTTTCGCAAACGAAATAACCATACAATGTTGCTGAGTGTGATTGAAACGGCGGAGACCTTGGGATGCTCCGCCCAATATGTGAGGAAACTTTTAAGGGAAGGCCGCCTCGCCGGCCAAAAAATAGGGGACTCATGGATTATAAACGACGATACTTTGGAATCTTTCGACAGGAAGGATCTGCGGACGAAAAAAAATGACGTTCCCGATCGGAAATCCAGGAAGGCGCCAAAACAGGGAGCACTGAATTGCCTCTCCTTTTTCTCCGGGGCAATGGGGCTGGACATCGGACTGGAGCAGGAGGGCATCAACATATTACTGGCCTGCGAAACGGATAACGCATGCCGCCGGACGATCGTCGCCAACGAACCCGGCATCGGCCTGATCGGAGATATAAGGGACTACACGGCCGGGGAGATCCTGGAATATGCAAACCTCAAAGAAAACGGGCAGGTCGACATCATCGTCGGCGGGCCGCCCTGCCAGGCATTCAGCACGGCCGGGAAAAGGCTCGGCTTCCAAGACGAGCGGGGCAATGTCTTTCTGAAATACATAGAAGTCATCCGGGAGATACAACCGCAGTACGCCGTAATAGAAAACGTAAGAGGGTTGTTTTCGTCCGCACTTTCGATAGACATCGACGATGAAATTACCCGCAGCTACGACATCAATTGGGCAAAGACACCGGGGTCGACACTCTTTTATATCAAAAAGAAGCTGGAAACCGCAGGTTACAACGTAACTTTCAACCTTTACAATTCGGCCAATTTCGGCTCCCCGCAAATCAGGGAGAGGGTGGTCATAACATGCACCAAATCCCCGAACCCGGTTCCGTACCTCCGTCCCACCCATTCGAACGAAGAGGTATTCGGGCTTGAAAGGTGGAGGACTTTCAGGGATGCAGTAGCCGGATTGGATCCGGCCCGATGCGACCACATCGACTTTTCCGAGAAGCGGCTGAAATACATAAAGATGCTGAAACCGGGGGAAAACTGGCGGAATCTGCCCAAAGAACTCCAGCCGGAAGCCATGGGAAACTCCTACCATCTGGGCGGTGGGAAAACGGGTTTTTACCGAAGGCTGGACTGGGATTCGCCGTCCCCCACGGTAGTCACCCATCCCGCCATGCCCGCAACGGAATTGGCGCACCCGACGGAAAACAGGCCCCTGTCCATACAAGAATACAAAAGGATTCAGGAATTTCCCGACGATTGGGTGATCGAAGGCAGTTTGCTGGACAAATACAAGCAAATCGGCAATGCGGTTCCCGTCGGGCTGGGCAGGGCAATCGGCAGGACAATCGCCGCCCACCGCCAGGGAGTCGAAACGGCGGCACCGGAAGGCTTTCCTTATTCCCGCTACAAGGGCACATCGGATCATGAATTCGAAACCGGAATTTTATCGGGAAAACGAAAAAAAACATCGTCCCAGTTGACGATCGAATTCGATTAATCCGTAATTTTAAAACAAAAAAGCCATGACGGATGCATACAGATTCGACGAATCGAGTACGGAACAGGCAATCGCCTATGCCAAAATATACGCCGGGGAAAATTATTCCCCCGCCATGGAGACCGTCCTGAAAGTCGCCTTCAGCGAAAAACGCAACTTGCCGACGTTCCGCCTGAAGAGTTCGGACACCATACTTCTATCCGGCTACATGAAAAAGTGGGTGGGGGCATACCTGGCCGGATATAACAACAGGCCCTCGGTCAGAACCGGGAATTGCTCCGGGACACATCCGGATCCGATGGCAAAAACGATCCTCAGAGCCAGGATACCCGGGCTCGAGGATAATCTGGCCGATAAAATAGTGGCCGGGCACTCCCTGCTGATGACAATCGAAAACAATATCGGCGAGTTGCTCGAAGAGTACCTGTCCGTAAAATTATCTCCCCTGGGATGGTATTGCTGCTGGGGGAGTACGATCGACGCGGTAGACTTTTGCAAGGCAGACGGCTCGCTGCTGCAGATAAAGACAAGCGACAATTCCGAAAACAGTTCCAGCAGCAGGGTCAGGCAGGGCACTCCCATCGGAAAATGGTTCCGCAGGTTCTCGAGGCGTCCGGGAGTATATAACTGGGAGTCGCTCAACAGGATGCTGGGACGGCCGGGATATGTGTCCGAGTCAGACTTCCGGGCCTTCGCGGAAAAGACCATAGCGGCAAACCCGGCCTGCATATATATAGCCGCCAACCACCTGTTGAACAGGCCCTGAGATATACCGTCCCGCAGGTGGATGCACCCAAAAATTACCCGGAGCGCTTGCCCGGGTAATTTTCATTCCGGATCGCGGGGGCGGGCTATTTCCCCAGCCGGTAAGCGGTGGGGGTCATGCCCGTATGGTTCTTGAAGTATTTCCCGAAAAACGACTGGTTGGGGAAATTCAGGTAGTAGGAGATCTCCTGGATGCTCATCGTGGAGTATTTCAGCAGGTTTTTGGCTTCGAGCACCACATAGTCGTCGATCCACTGCACGGCCGTGCGCCCGCTGGTCTTGCGGATGATCGTCGTGAGGTATTTGGGCGTCAGGTTCAGCTGGCCGGCATAGAAACCGACCGAACGCTGCTGCATGTAATGCCTGGCCAGCACCCCCATGAACTGGTTGAAATACTCCTCGTTGCGGCTGCGCGAAGAGGCGTCCGACGCCCCCGTCTCGACATGCCGGGCGATGATCCGGCAGACCTTGTAGGCCAGTGTCCGGATCATCGAACGTATGATCTCGGCGGAGTAGGGGTCGTTGTGCTGCCGTGCCCCCTCGATGCGGATCCCGTCCAGCGAACGCATGACCCCGTCCCACTCCTCGCCGTCGAGCGGCAGGCTGGGATGCTTCTCGACCTGCAGGAAAAGCTGTGTCAGCAATTTGAGGTCTATATTGATCCGTTGGATGAACTCCTCCTCGCAGAGAATGGCGTGCACGCTGGCGTCCTCCACCGACTCGACCTGCAGGATGCTGCCGGGCAGGTGCACGAAAAGCGTCCTCTCGCCAATCGTGTGGCGCGTCACGCCCGAAGTGGAAACAATCGAACCTTTAGAACAAAAAATGATCGCAAAGGCGTTCAGACGTGTCGGATACCGGAACAGGTCGATGTTGAATTCATCCTTCACATTGACACGCGAAGCGATCAGGCATCCATCGTAATAGAGGTCTTCCGGCCTGCGGCCGCAGATGTCGAGCAATGTGGCGAGCGAGAAGCTCTGAATCTCCTTTTTGTTCATTTTACCGATAATTATACGGACAAATATACGCAAATCCCGGGAGCTTTTCATTGAATAGTACAAAATCGAACCAATCGACGAATTCATCCGACACGATGGTCTTTTCTTACGACCGCTAAAACGGCAACTTTGCATCGAAAAATACGGAACAGATGAAACAAACGACTTTTTGCGCAATACTGCTGTTAGCGACAGGTTGCACATCACCGAAAAAGACCCATACGGCCGATCCGCTGCGGGTGGGCACCATCGTCGTCACCCCGTCGTCGGACATCGACGCCGCGCTTTACGTCGGCACGATCGAGGAGGAGACCTCGGCCGCCCTGAGTTTCCCCGTCGCCGGTACCGTCGCGCGCACCTACGCAGACGAAGGGCAGCGCGTGCAGCAGGGGCAGTTGCTGGCCGAACTCGATCCGACGTCGGCCCGGCAGACCTTCGATGCCGCGCAGGCGGCACTCGACCAGGCGAAAGATGCCTGTGCGCGCCTCAAACAGCTTTACGACGCCGAGAGCCTGCCCCAGATCAAGTGGGTCGAGGCGCAGACCCGGCTGCGCCAGGCCGAGTCGGCATACGGCATCGCCCGCAAAAACCTCGACGACTGCAAGTTGTACGCACCGTTCACGGGCGTCATCGGCAAACGGCAGGCCGCAGCGGGGGAGACGGTCATGCCGGGCGTCCCGGCCATGACCCTGCTGCGGATCGGGACGGTGAAAGTCCGCTTCCCGGTACCCGAGCAGGAGATCGCACGCCTGGGCACGGACAGCCGGCTGCGGATAACCGTCGCGGCACTCGGCGACCGTGCTTTCCCGGCCGGGAAGATCGAAAAGGGTGCCGTGGCAAACCCCGCCACACACACCTATGACGTACGCGCCACGCTGTCCAACGCCGACGGCGAGCTGCTTCCGGGCATGGTATGCCGCGTGGAGGCATCGCCGGCAGGGGCGGCCGAAGAGATCGCGCTGCCGGTACGCGCCGTGCAGCAGGCCGGCGACGGAAGCCGCTTCGTATGGAAAGTGAGCGGGGATTCGGTCGTCCGCACGGCTGTCGCCACGGGACGCCTGGTGAACAACGCCGTCACGATCACCGCAGGAATACAAGCGGGCGACCGCATCGTGACCGACGGGATGCAGAAAATCGGCCAGGGAAGTAAAGTCATCGCGGAATGAAAAGCAATATAATATCGTGGTCGATGCGCAATTTCCGCATCGCCTTCCTCATCGTGGGCTGCCTGTTCGCCTTCGGTATTTACGGGCTGGTGCATATTCCCAAGCAGGAGTTCCCGGAATACACGATCCGCCAGGGCGTGGTGGTGGGCGTCTATCCCGGCGCCACGAGCGAAGAGGTCGAGCAGCAGCTCGCCAAGCCGCTCGAACAGTTCCTGATGACTTACAAGGAGGTCAAACGGTCGAAGACCACCTCCACGTCGCAGAACGGCATGTGCTACGTGATGGTCGAACTCGAAGACCATGTGAACGACAAGGACGAAGTGTGGTCGAAGATCAAGCACGGCCTGGCGGCATTCAAGTCGCAGTTGCCTCCGGGCGTTGCGGCCGTGGTCACCAACGACGACTTCGGCGACACCTCGGCGCTGCTCATCACGCTCGAATCCGACACGCGGTCGTACCGCGAACTGAAAGGCTACATGGACGACCTGAGCGACCGCCTGCGCCGCATCGAGTCGGTCTCGAACCTGCGCCCGTACGGCGTGCAGCAGGAGCAGATCTCGATCTACGCCGACCATGAACGGCTGGCGGCCTACGGCATCGGCGAAAAAGTCCTCTCGGCCGCGCTCGCCTCGCAGGGGCTGACCCCAATGGGCGGGTCGGTCGGCAATGCCGAGACCGAAACGCCCATCCACATCGCGCCGGCGCTGGCCGGCGAGCGGGAGGTCGCCGAGCAGATCATCTGGAGCGACCCGCAGGGGCACGTGCTGCGCGTGAAGGACGTGGCGCGCGTCGTACGCGAATACGACGACCCGGACAGCTACATACGCAACAACGGCCACCGCTGCGTCATGCTGTCGATGGAGATGAAGGCCGGCTTCAACATCGTGCAATACGGCCGTGACGTGGACGAAGTGCTGCACGAATTCATTGCGGCCGAGCTCCCCGCGGACGTCGAGGTGCAGCGCATCGCCGACCAGGCCAAGGTCGTGGGCGACTCGGTGCACTCGTTCTTGCGCGACCTGTTCGTCGCCATGGCCATCATCATCCTGGTGATGATGCTCCTCTTCCCGCTGCGGTCGGCCATCGTGGCGGCCATCACCATCCCGCTGTCGACCTTCATCTCGGTGGGGATCATGTACCTGTGCGGCATCCCGCTCAACACGGTGACCCTCGCGGCGCTGGTCGTGGTGCTGGGTATGATCGTCGACAATTCGATCGTGGTGATCGACGGCTACCTCGACTACCTCGGGCGAGGCCACTCGCGCTGGTTCGCGGCGGTCGAGAGCGCCCGGGAGTTCTTCCCGTCGCTGCTGCTGGCCACGGTCTGCATCTGCATGATCTTCTATCCGATCCTCTTCACCATGACGGGCATGATGGGCGACTTCCTGACCTATTTCCCGTGGACGATCACGATCAACCTGATGGTCTCGCTGCTGCTGGCCGTGCTGGTCATCCCGTTCCTCGAAATCCTCATCATCCCCGCCGTACAGCCGAAAAAAGAGGGCAAGTCGGTCACAGACCGCGTACACGACCTCTACCGCCGCGTACTGGCGTGGACGTTCCGCCACGGCTGGCTGACGATCTCGATGGGCATCGCCTCGGTCATTGTATCGCTGCTGATCGCCACGCAGCTCAAGCTGCGCATGGTGCCCTTCGCCGACCGCGACCAGTTCGCCGTGGAGATCTACCTGCGCCCCGACGTGCCGCTGGAGCGCACCGCCGCCGTAGCCGACTCGGTCTACCGGGTGCTGCACGACGATGCGCGCGTGAAATCGGTCACCTCGTTCGTCGGGTGCTCCTCGCCGCGCTTCCAGATGAGCTACGCCCCGCAGATGGCAGGAAAGAACTACGCACAGTTCATCGTCAACACCACCTCGGTCGACGACACCGAAGATATCCTCGACCAGTATGCCGACGCATGGGCCGACCGTTTCCCCGAGGCCTATGTCAAATTCAAGCAGCTCGACTACCAGAACGTCCCCTCGCTGGAGTTCCGGTTCTACGGCAGCGACATCGACTCGCTGCGCGCCGCGGCCGACGGCCTGATGGCGCGGATGCGCCGGATGCCCGAACTGCAATGGGTACACTCCGACTACGAAGACCCCCGTTCGGTCATCGACGTGCGGCTGGATCCCGTCACGGCACCGCAGCTGGGCGTCACGCGGACGCTGACCGCGGTCAACCTGGCGCTGGCTTCGGGCGACGTCCCGGTCGGATCGGTCTGGGAGGGCGATTACCGGCTGCCCATCGTACTCAAGAACGACACACGGCAGGGCGAACGCTCGCTCTCCGACATCGGGGACACCTACATCTCGTCGCCGGTGCCTTCGGTCAGCGTGCCCCTGCGCCAGATCGCCGACGTGGAGCCCGTCTGGAGCCAGAGCAAGATCGTACACCGCAACGGCATGCGCTGCATAACCGTCACGGCCGACCTCAAACGCGGTGCCAACGCCATGCGGATGACTTCGCGCATCAGCGACATCATCGACCGGGAGCTGGTGCTCCCGGCAGGCGTCACCACGGAACTGGGCGGCGCCCATGAATTCGACTGGGAGACCATCCCGCCCATCGCATCGGGGCTGTCGATCTCGCTGGTGATCATTTTCTTCTTCATCCTCGTCAACTTCCGCAAGTTCGGCATCACGCTGGTGGTCATGGCCTCGATGTCGCTGTGCCTGTTCGGCGCCGTCGTCGGGCTGCGGATCGCCGACTTCACCATCGGCCTCACGTCGGTGCTGGGTTTCATCACGCTGCTGGGCATGATCGTGCGCAACGTCATCCTGATGTACCAGCACGCCGAGGACAAACGCAAGGTCTGCCACTGGTCGGCACGCCTGGCGGCCTACGACGCCGGCAAGCGGCGCATGGTGCCGATCTTCCTCACGACCGCGACCACGGCCGTAGGCGTCGTGCCGATGATGTTCGGCGGCAGTACTTTCTGGGCGCCGGTCGGCGTAACGATCTTCGCCGGCGGCATCGGCTCGCTGATCCTCGTAGTCACGATCCTGCCCGTCCTCTATTCCAAAATATACAAATGATGAAAAAGACCGTCCTATTCCTGCTGCTGTGCATGGCCGCCGCCCCGGGCCTGTCCCAGACGCTCACGCTCGACGAGTGCCGCGCCGCGGCCGAGGAGCATAACCGCACGCTCAAAAACAGCCGCCTCGGCCTCGACGCCGCCTTGCAGACGCGCCGCGAGGCATTCACCACCTATTTCCCGCAGGTCTCGGCCTCGGGCGGCGTATTCCAGGCCCAGCACGGGCTGGTGCAGGCCGATTTCGCGATCCCCCAGATGGGGTCGCTGCCCCTGTCGCTGGTAAAACGCGGCATCCTGGGTTCCGTCACGGCCGTGCAGCCCCTGTTCGCAGGGCTGAAGATCGTCAGCGGCAACAAACTCGCCCGGCTGGGCGAAGAGGTCGCGCAGCTGCAACTGCAAAAGACCGCAGCCGAGGTGCGCGAACGCACCGACACCTACTTCTGGCAGGTGGTATCGCTCAGGGACAACCTTTCGACCATCGAAGCCGTGGAGCGGCAGCTGGCGGAGATACACCGTCAGGTCGCGCTCTCGGTCAAAGCGGGGCTCGTGACCACGAACGACCTGCTGCGCGTGGAACTGCGCAGGCAGGAGGTAGCCTCCGAGCGGCTGAAGGTCGAAAACGGGCTGAAGGTGTCGAAGATGCTGCTCGCACAGCATATCGGCGCCGACTGGCATACGTTCGACATCGCGGCCGCAGCCTTCGGCGAACCGGAGGCCCCGGCAGCCTATTACGTGCCGGTGGACGAGGCGCTCGACCGCCGCGCGGAATACCTGCTCTCGGAAAAGAACGTCGAGGCGCAGAAATACCGCAAACGCATGGAACGCGGCAAACGGCTGCCGACCGTGGCCGTGGGCGCCGGGTATCTTTATTATAACGTGACCGACAAGGACGTGGACGACGGAATGGTCTTCGCACAGGTATCCATCCCCATTTCCGACTGGTGGGGCGGGGCTCATGCCCTGAAAAAGGCCCGCATCGACGAGATGCAGGCCGAGAACGACCGGCTGGAAGCCCGCGAACTGCTCGCCGTGGAGATCGAACGGACATGGAGCGAAGTGCAGGAGGCCCACGCACAGATCCTGCTCATGCAGCGTTCGGTGGCATCGGCCACCGAAAACCTGCGGCAGAACCGCAATTTCTACGACGCAGGGACAGCTACCCTCACAGACCTGCTCGACGCCGAGACGCTCTACACCCAGAGCCGCAACAACCTCACCTCGGCCTATGCCGCCTACCACACCTCGCTCGCGAAATACATGCGCGTCACGGGGCGCTAAGAGGCGGCAGCCGGCTCAACGCCCGGCAGACAGGACGAGGAGGCTGTCCGACAAGTCCCCCGAAACAAAATCCCCCCCCGGCCGGAGATTGCTCCGACGGGGGTGGAATCGTATAAAAACGGGGTTGTAAGCCAGCTTCTTCGCTTCATTCCGGGGCGGGGAGTCCTGGACGGGGAGTCCGGGGCATGCCGGGGCAACCCGCTGCCCGGCACGCCGTCAGTAGCCCAGTCCCATCTCCTGCCGCACCAGTTCGGCCTCCTGCCAGCCTTTCGCGGTGGCGGAACCGCGCACAACGGTAAAGAGCATGCGCATCGCAGCTTCGCGGTCGCGGTTGCCGACGGAGAAATTCTGCCAGAAGAGTTTTTCCAGCAACCCGTAATACGCCTCGCCGAGCAGGTACCCCTCATCGACGCCCCGCATGAAAACGGCACGCTGGCGCTTGCGGAGCGCACGCCGTTCGGCATGGAGCGCGTCGATCGCCGACGGATAATAGGAAACGTCCTCGGCGAATTCCCAGCCCATCGCATCGAAGGCGTCGTACATGGCGGCGGACATGCGCAGCAGGGCGTCCATCGGGTTCCGGGCGGCCGCACAGACCGAGTCGAAGTATGCGTCCTCCTTTTGCAGCCGGGCGGCCACGCTCTGGCCGACCAGCTCCCACTTCCCCGCGAAGAGGCTGCACAACTCCTGTTTGGGGATGCCGATTTCCCTGGCGATGGCGCGCATAGTGAGTTTCTGCATCCCTTCGCGGAGGAAGAGTTCGCAGGCGGCATTCAAGATAGCTTCTTTATTCATAATCGGAAAGTATTAGGTTCGATTCCCAAGTCGTATCACCGTCGCTCCGGAGGCAGGATGGCCGTCCTGCCGGGCGGGCCGTTATTCCCGGGACACGGCGTGCCGTTACATCCGCTTGCGGTAGGTCAGGGCCGCCAGCAGGCCGAACACGGACGCAGAAACGGCCAGCACGGCATAATCGCCCCACAATTCGGCGAACGTCGTACCCTTGAGGTAGACGGCACGCATGATCCCCACGAAATAGCGGGGCGGAAGGAAGCGGGTGATCCACTGCGCCCAGCCGGGCATCGACTCGACGGGGGTCACCAGGCCGCTCATCAGCACGAAGAGCATCACGAAGAAGAACATCACGAACATCGCCTGCTGCATGGTGTCGGAATTGTTGGCGATCACCACGCCGATGCCCGACATCGTAAGGATGAAGAGCGCGGCCGCCAGACAGATGGCGCCGAACGAACCCACGGGCACCAGCCCGTAGACGACCCATGCCAGCAGCATGGCGAACGCGAGCAGCACGAGGCCGATCACCCAGTAAGGCACCAGTTTCGCCAGCGTAAAGGTAAAGCGGCCGACCGGGGTGACGTTGATCTGTTCGATGGTGCCCTTCTCCTTTTCGCCCACGAGGTTCAGCGCAGGCAGGAACCCGCAGATCATGATCAGCAGCATGATCATCAGCGCGGGAATCATGTAGAAACGGTATTCGAGCGTGGGGTTGTAGCGGTTCTGCACCGCGATCGGGTCGGGCCCTGCCGCCAGTCCTTTCTCCGCACGCAGTTCGGCGAGGGTCTGCATCACGGTCTGCACCATATACTGCGACCCGAGGCTCCCCTTGAGTGCGTTGACGCCGTTGGCCGAGATGCTGACCTTCCGGGGCGTCCCCGTGGCGACCGAACGCTCGAAACCGTCGGGAATCTCGACGATCACGTCGATGCCGCCCTCTTCGAGCGCCCCGAGCGCCGAGGCGTAACTGTCCGCCACGTCGTACAGCGTATAGTAATCCGAAGCGCCGATCTTCTGCAATATCCGCCGCGAGGCCGCCGTGCGGTCGTGGTCGACCACCGCCACGCCCACATGGCGCACATCCTGCGTCGTGACCCACGGGATGACCAGCATCACCATCAGCGGGAACATGACGGCCATCTTCGGCAGGAACGGGTTGCGAAAGAACTGCCGGAACTCCTTATCGAGTAGAACGAGTAACGTACGCATCGTCATTCGAGTTTATCGTTGAACTTTTTGAGCGCCACGCCGATCAGCAGGGCCGTCATGCCCGCCAGGATGAAGAATTCCCGCAGCACGGCCCTAAACGGCAGCCCCTCGATCATCAGCTTGCGCACGGCGTCGATATACCACCGTGCCGGGATGACGCACGACACCCATTGCAGGACGCCGGGCATATTCTCGATGGGGAAGACCATGCCCGAGAGCATGATGACCGGCAGCATGAGCAGCATCCCCGAAACGAGCATCGCCGTGACCTGGGTATCCGCCACCGTCGAAATGAACAGCCCGAGCGCCAGCGCCAGCAGCAGGTAGAGGAGCGACATGCCCACCAGCCCGGCGACCGAACCGGCCACCGGCATTCCGAGCACGAAGCGGGCCAGCAACAGGATCGTCACAAGGTTGAAGCACGAAAGCAGGAAATAGGGGATCATCTTGGCGAAGATGATCCGGATGGGCCGCACAGGCGACACCAGCAGCACCTCCATCGTCCCGGTCTCCTTCTCGCGGACGATCGACACGGAGGTCATCATGGCGCAGATCAGGATGAAGATGAGACCCATGATCCCCGGAACGAAGTTATAGGCGCTCTTCATCTGCGGATTGTAGAGCAGGCGCGTCTCGGGCGTCGCGGCCCCGGACTGCTGCCCGGCGAGCAGGATGCTCTGCATGTAACCGGCCCCCGCCGAGGCCGTGTTGGGGTTCGAAGCGTCGAAAACCAGCTGGACGGCCTTTTCGCCCAGGGCCACACGCTCCGCATCGGCCGTCAGCCGGTCGTAGTCGCCGGCAAAGGCCACGACGGCATCCGCCCGCCCCGCACGCAATACGCCGTCGGCTTCGGCCTGCGTAACATACCCCCTGAACGTAAAGTAAGGGTTGGCCGCGAGACGTTCCACCTGCTGCCGAACCGCCGCCGTCGGACGGGGAGCCACGACCGCAAAATCTATATTGTTTATCTCCACCGATATGGCGAAGCCGAACAGCAGCAACTGCATCACGGGGATACCCAGTACGATGAGCATCGTGCGGCGGTCGCGCAGGATGTGGAGCATCTCCTTTTTGACGAATGACAAGAACCCTCCCATTATTCGCTGCGTTTTGCACCGCGGGCCAGGATGCGGAACACCTCGTCCATCGACCCGGCGGCAAATTGTCTTTTCAGGCAGGCGGGGGCGCCCAGGGCGCGGATCTGCCCGTCGACCATGATCGACACGCGCGAACAGTATTCCGCCTCGTCCATGTAGTGCGTCGTCACGAAGACCGTAGTCCCTCCGGCCGCGGCTTCGTAGATCAGCTCCCAGAACTGGCGCCTCGTCACGGGGTCGACCCCGCCCGTCGGCTCATCCAGGAAAATCACCTCGGGGCGGTGCAGCGCCGCCACCGAGAAGGCCAGCTTCTGCTTCCAGCCCAAGGGCAGCGAGCCGACCAGCGTACCGGTTTCCGAGCGGAAATCCAACCGGTCGAGCACCTCGACCGCCCGGCGCAGTATCTGCATCCGCGTCAGCCCGTAAATCCCGCCGTAGAGGCGCATGTTCTCCAGCACCGTCAGGTCGTCGTACAGCGAGAAACGCTGGCTCATGTAGCCGATGCGGCGCTTGATCAGCTCGCCCTGGCGCATGACATCGTACCCGGCGACCGTGCCGCTGCCCGAGGTGGGGTAGCTCAGCCCGCAGAGCATACGCATGGCAGTGGTCTTGCCGGCGCCGTTGGCGCCCAGGAAACCGAAAATCTCGCCCCGCCCGACTTCGAACGTAATGCGGTCGACGGCGACGAAATCGCCGAACCGCTTGCTCAGTCCGCTAACGGATATGATCGGGTCATTCATGGTGCATCAGTTTTATGAATACGTCTTCGATCCCGGCCTCGGCCGGCTGTATCTGCACATGCCCGAACCCCTCCGCCCCGAGCTCCCGGGCGAATCGACCGGAGTCGAACTCCTGCGTTGCGACCAAGTGGTGAGCCTCGCCGAAAGGGTAGCACTCCCTGACGCCCGGCGCCCGCCGCGCCCGGACGAGCAGGCCGTACATGTCGTCGCCCGACAGGGCGTACAGCGGATCGCCGTAAGTCCCCACGATGCCCTGCGGCGTGTCGATGCCGAGCACACGCCCCTCGTTGCAGAGGGCTATGCGGTCGCAGCGGCGCGCCTCGTCCATATAAGGCGTCGACACGAGGATCGAAATACCCCGGCGCTTCAACCCGGAGAGCATATCCCAGAACTCGCTGCGCGACACGGCGTCGACACCCGTCGTCGGCTCGTCCAACAAGAGCACCGAAGGACGGTGGACGAGTGCGCAGCACAGGGCGAGTTTCTGTTTCATGCCGCCCGAAAGTTTCCCGGCGCGGCGCGTCCGGAACGGTTCGATCTGGCTGTATATGGGGGCTATCAGCTCGTAGTTGTCCCGGATTTCCACCCCGAACAACGCGGCGAAAAACGCGAGGTTCTCCCCGACCGACAGGTCGGGGTAGAGCGAGAAGCGTCCGGGCATGTAACCCACGCGTTCGCGGATGCGGCGGTAGTCGCGTACGGTGTCGAACCCGTCGACCGCGGCGAATCCTGCGTCGGGGACGAGCAGCGTCGTAAGCAGCCGGAACAACGTGGTCTTGCCCGCGCCGTCGGGGCCGATCAGCCCGAACAACTCCCCGCGCCCGACCCGGAACGACACGCCGTCCAGCGCCGTCACCGTCCCGTAACGCTTCGTCAGCCCGCTGACCTCTATGGCATTCTCAGCAGCCATGGCAACCCGGAATCATAATTTGACTTCGCCGTAAAGGCCGATTTTCAGTTGCCCGTCGTTCTCGACGGCGATCTTCACGGCATAGACCAGGCTGGCGCGCGAGGAACGCGTTTGGATGGTCTTGGGCGTAAATTCGCTCTCCGAAGCAATCCACGTGATGCGGCCGGGATAGTCGACCTGCCGGTCGCCGCCGAAATCGGCCGTGACGGTCACCGCCTGTCCGAGCTCCAGTTCGGAGAGCTGATCCGACGTAAAATAGGCCCGCAGGTAGATCCTGTCCAGGTCGGCGACCTTCATCAGCGGCCGCCCCACGGAGGCCAGTTCCCCGGCCTCGCCGTACTTGGCCAGCACCGTACCCGAAATGGGCGACACGATCCGGCATTTTTCGAGCTGGTCTTCGACCTGCGCGATCTGCACCTCGATGGACGAAGAGTTCTCGTCGATCGAGGCGGCGTTGTTGCGCAGCGTCGAAAGCGTGGCATCCAACTGGCTGCCGAGCACCTTCAGCTGGGCGTCGATGTCGTCGAGCTGCTTGGTCGTGGCGGCGCCGTCCTTCAGCAGATTTTCCACGCGGCGGCGTTCGGTCTGCTGCTTGGCGATCTGCTCGCGCAGCGAAGCCACCTGCTTCGCAATGTCGGGGCGGTTCGAGCGGACGGACGCGGCACTGCGTTCGAGCTGCAATTTCCGCAGGTAGAGTTGTACGGAGTCGATCGCCCCGACCTGGCTCCCGGCCGTGAGCAGGTCGCCCTCCTCGGCGTCGAAGCGCAGGATACGCCCGGCCGCCTCGGCCGAGACGACCACCTCGGTGGCCTCGAAAGTCCCCGTGGCGTCGAAATCGCCTTCATGTCCGCATGCCGCCGTCAGCACCAGGACGCCGGCGCAAATAAGAATTCGTTTCATGGTTTATCGGTTTATCGTATGTTTCAATTCGCAGATGGTTTTGGCCAGTTCGATCTCGCGCGCCGAACGTGCCGTGGCGGCCGTCGCCTCGTCGGTGATCTTGCGCAGCAGGTCGTTGGTGTCGATCACGCCGTTGCGGAGCTTCGCCTCGGCGGCTTCGCGCACCGAACGGCGGAGCTGCACGATGCGGTCGTCATCGGCCAGCGCCTTGCGGAGGCGGACGATCTCACCGCTCTCCTCCGTGGTCTGCAAGCGAGTGTTGAACAAGAATATAGCACGCTGCACTTCGACCTGTTGTTGAGTCACACGGAGCTTCCTGACCGAATTGCCGCGCGTGTAGTAAGCACCGAAATTCCACGACATCTTCACGCCGACCATGGCGTTCCACGACCAGTCACTGCTCATCATGCCCTGCATGTAGTTCAGCCCCGGATACCCGTAGTATCCCTGCGCGAAAAGCCCGAAGCGGGGGCGGGTCGCCGATCTGACCTGCGCCTCCTGTGCCGCGAGCTTGTCGATCCGGGCGTCGAACAACGCCAGTTCGGGACGCTCCGGCTCGAAGGAGGCGGGCTCCGCGACGTCGGGACACACGAGGGTCTCGCCGCCCAGCCTGCGGCCGATGAAAACCCCGAGCATACGCCGGTAACTGTCGCGCGTCGCCGCGACCTGCGTCCGCTGCTGGTTGACCGTGAGCAACTCGGCCTCCACGGCGTCGGCGTCGGTCTGCATGGCGACGCCGTTACGCTGCAACGCACGTACCTTGTCGAGGTTGCTGCGCAGCAGGCCGAGCGTATAGTCGGTCTGGAGGAGCCGTTCGTCGAGCAGCAGGATACCGAAATAGAGGTCGTCGACACGCCCCTGCAACGTATGGAAGTCGACATCGGCCGAACGCCGCTGCTCGGCCGCTTCGGCCTCGGCGATCCGTTTGTCGGCCGAAGACTGCCCGCCGTCCCAGATCGTCTGCTCCAGCTCCAGCTGCAACTTATACTGGTCTTTGTCCATCCCCGGGAAATCGACGCCCTGCCGGGCAAGCATGTCGGTCAGCGCATCGGGGAAATCGGGGACGGCCGTCTGCCACGTGGCCTGCGCCGACAATCCGAACCGGGGCAGGTAGGTGCGGCGGGCATTCGACAAGGTATATTCGGCGGTCTGGCGGATCAGGTCGTACTGCCTGATCTCGGGATAGTGCTCGCGCGCCAACCTGCGGCATTCGTCGAGCGTAAGCTGCGCACGAGCCTGGAAAACGGCCGTGAAGCAGCAGCACAGGATAAGGATTCGTTTCATGGTCGATCAGTGTTTTCTGAGGCGCCGCATGATGATCTCGATATTCTCGCGTTTGCGCTGGGCGACGAAATCGGCCCTGTCCGCCACGACATCCTCGATAAGCGGCTGGATGATGGGGTAGGCGACGAACGGGAAGATGTTGAGCGAAAGGATATCCAGCATCAGGTGCCTCACGTCCACACGTTCGATTTCACCCCGGGCGGCCAGTCCGTCCATTTCGCGCTGGACGTTGCCTACCAGCATACCGATGATCGGCTGTATCTTCTGCCGCATCATGTCGTAACGCTCGGGCTTCGACGAGACTTCATTGACGATGAAACGCGGCAGGTCGGGGTTGGCGGCGATAAAGTCGAAGTGGCGCGAAAGACCCTCCTGGATCCGCTCCAGGAAAGGCAGCGCGGGATCGCCGAAAGCCGCCAGCACCGATTCGCCCATCAGGCGCAGCTTTTCATCGAGGATACGCTCGAAGATATTTTCCTTCGTGCGGAAATAGTAATGCAGCATGGCGTGCGTCACCCCGGCCGCCGCCGCGATCGACGTGGTGCGGGCGCCGTCGAAACCTTTGGCCAGGAACTCCTGCTCGGCAGCCGCCAGAATCGCCTGCTCCTTGGTTTTTGTCGTTTCTGTCATGGTTCTGTTATTTATTAACAATTCGATTTAACAATTTTGTTAGTACAAATATACGGACATTATCCGTATCTCCAACTATTTTTCCCGTTTTTTTCAACAGCCCTCCCGGACAAGAAAAAAGCAGGCACCGAATACGTCCCACCGCAAAAAGCACTATATTTGCGCCTTGGAGCGGCACGGCGGCAGACCGGACAAAAGGGGCCAACGTACTTTACCACCCGCCCGAAACAACTTCTAATCCATGTATTGCGTCCGTTTTGCCATCCTGTTTCTCCTGTGCCTGCCGGCCACCGGCTGCCAGCCCATCCCCGAAGCCGTCCCGCACGCCGAGGCGATCGTCATGGAACACCCCGACAGTGCCGTGAGGCTGCTGCAGGGAATCCCCGCCCCCGCGAAAAACCTGTCTCGCCGCAACTTTGCCCGCTACGCACTTATCTCGACCCAGGCGCGGTGGCTCGCGGGCGAAAACATGTTCGGCGACACGCTTTCCGACGTCGCACTCGCCTATTACAGCACCCACACGAAGGATTTTGCCCGCGTGCACAAGGCCTATTACTATGCAGCCAAGATCGCCAACCTCCGCCACCAACCCGAAATCGCCATGTCGCTGCTGCTGAACAGCCGTCAGGCGCTGCCCGCGGCGGGGGAGTGGCAAAGGCATTACGTAGTGGAAACGTGGCTGGGTGTCTTCTGCGGCGAGCAACGGCTCTTCGAGGAGAAGATCGGCCACGCCATGCGCGCCTATGCCTACGCCGACAGCCTCGACAGGGACGGCTGGCGCTGCATCTCGCTCGGCGACATCGCACATGCATACATGGGGCTCGGCAAATACGACAGCATGGAATACTATGCCCTGAAGGCGCTCCGCCTGGCCGAGGAGAAGGGGATCACCGAAAACACCTCCCAGAAATGGGCCATGCTGATCGAAAACGCCCTCCGGCGCGGGGACTATGCCGCCGCCGAGGAGTACTGGAAACGGGGGTACGAATTCGCCCCCGAATGGGCCCGCTTTTCGTGGATCAAGACCAAGGCCGAAATATATAACAAGCAGGGACGCTACGGCATGGCACTGCGCATGATCGACAGCTCGCGGCTGATGTGCGCAGACACGTCCGACCTCACCGCACGGGCGCTGTGGGCGTTCCACGCCTCGGAAGCCTACGAAGGGCTGGGGCAGGCGAAGAAAAGCCTCGAAGCGCTGAAATATTATTGCAGCCTCAGGGATTCGCTCGAAGACGACATACACAGCGCCGATGTGCTCCACATCCGCGAATTGTGGCAGTACGAGCACCTCAAAGCCCGGAACACCGCCCTCGAGGGGCAGAAACAACTCCGCGAACGCCTCGCATACCGGACGATACTGGCCTGCGGCGCGATCCTGCTGCTCGGGGCATGGCTGGGGATGCGCATATGGCACCGGACAAAACTGCGGGAGATCGTCCAGCAAAAGCGCCTCATGAAGCAGGCGAACGAGCTCGACGAAATGCGCCGCAAAGAAGAACAACTGCGCACGGCTTTCTTTCGCCAGCTCAACAGCCGCTTCATCGCGCAGGTGAAGCAGGCCGGGGAGTCGAAGAAATGCCGGATGTCGGATGAAGACTGGAAGACGATCTACACCCACGCCGACGCCGTGTTCGATAATTTCACGGTTCGGCTTCGCCAACGGTTCCCGTCCCTGAACGAGGAGGATATCCGCTATTGCTGCATGGTACGCATGCATCTGTCGCAGGCCGAGATCGCCGGCGTCGTCTGCCTGGAGAAGGACTCGGTAAAAAAACGACTGAAGCGCATCCGCACCGAAAAACTGGCCTCGGCAAAGGGCGCGACGCTGGAAGATGTCCTCTCCAAATTGTAAAATGTCCCCCTCTTGTCCCGCCTCTCGAACATGGAACAAAAAGAGAACCAGCGGGTTGAAAAATAATCCCCCCCCCGCAATATACCCCTATATACCCATTCGGAACAGGTGCCCTGCAATTAACTTTGCACCGAATACGACCGTCATGCCATGACTGCCGTAAAGGAGCGTCCTGCGCTTAGTCCGCCGGATAACGCGAACGGGCAACATTCATCCAAATTTACAATAATATGCAGAAATTCAACTACACCCCGACCAACCCCTTCAGCGGGTCGCTCTCATCGCTGGCCATCGGTGCCGGCATGGTCATCGTACCCCTGGTATATCCTTTCGGCATCCGCATCGGCCGCATGCCCATCCTGGGCGCCACCGCCACGACGGCCATCTTCGTAGTCGGCGGGCTCGCCCTGCTGGCATTCACCGCACGCGAGATCATGCAGGCGCGCAGGCTCATCGCCCAGGGCGGGGAAATCACCGTCGACGGCGAGCGGGTCACGCTCCCCGTGGTGAAAAAAGGCGCCGTAACCAACGAGTCGTTCAGGCTCCCGGACGTCGAGTACACCAAATTCGACGCGGAGGAGAACGAGTTCACCATTTCGCTGCCGACCGACCACTACGTCATCCGCGGTGCATTCTTCGAAAACTCCGATGCCTTCGACACATTCAAGTCCATCTTCAGCAAATAGGGGATACTTCATTAGAGGACAAGGCTTTGCAATGCATGGGATTTCGAAAAGGAAGCCCATACTTCCGATAAACCATCCCGGGGACGGGTCGCGCCATCCCGCGTATGGGCATACTGCATCCGGAGGTTCGAAGGGCACTGCATCCGCATGGGGATGCTCTCCGCCGTCCCGCAATGCACCCCTGTTCCGGGTTTTCACCGTGTAAAACTTTATTAATTAACTTTATAACCGGAAAGACAATGCGTCACACTTTCAAACTGCTCGCTGCGACCGTCGCGGCAGCAACGATCTGCTCCTGTTCCACGCTCACAGGCTATCCCACGGATGCCGAGGCAAGCTATGCCAAAGCCATCGAAATCGCCAAAAAGAGTGTCAACACCGACAAGTTCAAGGTCTATTCGCTTTCGTTCATGGAAGGTGAAACCCTGTCGGACAACCTGTTCCTCATCTCGGTAAAACTGGTCAACAGGGACAACCAGGCATTTTCGCAGTCCTACTACATGACCGGGCTCGAACCGACCGCCCTGCGCGACGTGCAGCGCACGTTCGAGGATCCCGAATACGAAACCACCGTCGGCATCGACCTCACGAAGCTCGACGCCGCGCAAATCGCCGCGCAGATCGCACAGGCCAAAGCCATGCTCCCCGAAGGGCACACCTTCAAGTCGGTAGGCCGCTACCAGATCGAGGAGGATGTCCCGGCAGGCAATTCGGCATTCAATCGCAACAAGACATTCGGACAGCAGCATACGTCGTTCGTCGTCCGCTTCACCGAGGACGGCAAGGAGACCGAAAGCAGCGCGGGCAAAACGTCGTATATCTACTACGAGGCCGAGGTGACCGTGGAACCAGACGGTACGCTTTCGATCGAAGAAAATTAAGTTTTTCGCCCGGGAGCGCGGTTTTCTCCCGATTTTTCCTAAATTTACATGACCGATGCCCCGACAACAGGGCATTGCCATAATGAAAACTACATGAAAACTACCCACCCATTCGTCGCCCCTGTCCTCGGCTCGACCCAGAGCAAGGTCAACATGGAGGCCTACGAGCAGGCCATAGACCAATACAACGAGGGCAATTACCTCGGGGCGTTCTATCAGCTGCTCGACCACCTGAACCCGGAGTTCCGCACCAAGTACGGCAATGCCGACGGCACGGAGTTCCATATCCCGCACGGTTCCATCCTGGTGAACATCCGCATCGCGGACGACAGGCTGCATATCAGCGCCGATTTCCTGGTACTCCCCGAAAAGGGACGCGTGGCCATGCTGCGCCAGGTCGCCGACCTGAACATCAACCGGCTGATGCTGGCGCGTTTCCGCAAGGAAGGCGACAAACTGATGATGGAATACGCCTGCCCGCTGTCGCAAAGCCATCCGCACAAACTGTACTTCATACTGCGCAACATCTGCCACGTCGGCGACCGCTACGACGACGAGTTCTGCACGAAGTTCAGCGCCCGGCGCAGCTACGAACCGCAGGTGACGCCCTATCCGGAAGAGGAGGTGGCGCGCATCCACGAAGCCGTCCGGCATACATGCCGCGAGACGCTCGACGCGGTGAAGGAATACGAGACGGAACGCAAGTACGGCTATTCGTGGAACGTGATCGACATCGCGCTCTACAAGATCGCCTACTTCGCGCACCCGCAGGGGCAGTTGCTCAACGACCTCGACAAGGCGGTCGACGACATGGACAAGGAGCTTCCCGTGGCTGAACTGGTGGCCAAGGGCAAAGCGTTCCTCGAACGGCTGCTCGCAATGCCGCGCGAGGAGATGGCGCGCGACCTCTACCTGGTCGACACGCTGGTTTCGACCAAGCGCCGTTCCTCGCTCAACAACGTGCAGGAAAACTTCAAGGAGGTGTACCAGGAGGCTACCGAAGCCATCGAATCGGAAAATTTCGAGCGCAGCACCGTGCGCATCCTCTACAAGTTCTACGAAATGTATTACTACAACGACGTGCAGGACGACCTGAACGCCGTCGTGGCGGGGGCGCTCGGCAAGTCGGCCGGGAAAACGATGGAGGAGGCTTCGGAGATCCTGTACGAAGCACTCGAAAAAATCATGGAGGACGACCTCTCGGCGGACGACGGGGATTTCGACGCCGGGGAGCTGGGCATCGCCGGTGCGGCCGCCGCGGAGCAGGTGCAGCAGATGGCCGCCGCCATGCAGGGCCATGTCGCGCAGATGCAGGCCGCGATGCAGGAGGCACTGGCCAAAGGCGACATGGCCGAATACATGCGGCTGACGCAGGAATTCCAGCAAAAAATGATGGAACAGGCCCTCGGGCAACAAAAATAACCGCTCTAAACCCGTATATCCTATGGAACAGAACAATATTTACAAGACGGTATTCAAAGTGACCCATTCGGGCGGCTCGGGCAGTTGCTTCTACCTCAAGGCCTATGACCTTTTCGTGACGAACTACCACGTGACCGAGGGCTTCCGCACCGTCGCCATCCACGACAACGAGCGCAACCCGTACCTGGCCAAGGTCGTGCTGGCAAACCCTGCGATGGACATCGCCCTGCTGGCGGCCGAAGGGGATTTCTCCTCGCTGCCGGACATTTCGCTCGCCGAGGACGACACGCTGACGATCGGCCGCAAGGTCTACGTCGCCGGGTATCCCTACGGCATGCCCTTCACGATCACCGAAGGTTCGGTGTCATCGCCCAAGCAGCTGATGGACGGCAAATACTACATCCAGACCGACGCCGCGGTGAACCCCGGCAACTCGGGCGGCCCGATCCTCGACGAAGACAACCGGGTGGTGGGCGTGACGGTGAGCAAGTTCACGCAGGCCGACAACATGGGCTTCGGCATCCGGGTCGAGACGCTGCACGCACTGCTGGACACGATAGGCGACCTCGACCGCACGGTATTCCAGGTGCAGTGCGGCAGCTGCGAGGAGCTGATCGCCCAGGAAGAGGAGTATTGCCCGTCGTGCGGCGACAAGCTGCCCGAAGGCGTCTTCGAAGAACGCGAACAATCGCCTCTGGGCGGGTTCGTCGAATCGGCCATCGAACAGATGGGGGTCAACCCTGTGCTGGCACGCGACGGCTACGACTCGTGGTTATTCCACAAGGGAAGTTCGGAGATTCGCATCTTCGTCTACGACAACAACTACCTGTTCTCCACCTCGCCGATCAATCTGCTGCCCAAAAAGGAGGTGGAACCGGTGCTGGACTACATGCTGAGCGAGGATTTCGGCCCCTATAAACTGGGGATCGAAGGCCGCCAGATCTACATCGCATACCGCATACACCTCTCCGACATCACCGACGAATCGGAGGAGGAGATCCGGAAGAACATCGTCGACCTGGCTTTGCGGGCCGACGCCATGGACAACATGCTGGTGGAACGCTTCGGGTGCGAATTCTCGGAGTATTCGAAGGCGGACGCGCAGTAGGCGCCACCCGCCAAGACAAGGCGATGCCGGGCTTTACTGGAAAGCCCGGCATCGCGCTTCTTGCTCCGGCCCGCACAAACCTGCGCCACAGGCTCCGGAAAGATGCCTGCTGCTCATACGCCGGCGCGCAGAGCCACCATCGCCGGAGGCTTCGCTGCGGGATCCCCGGCAGAAGACAGTGCGCGGCATTCCGCAGGAATCCCGGATACACGGCGCCCGCAGGCGGAGGCAGCCGAAAAAAGAGCCCCGCAGGCCGTGCTGGCTGCGGGGCCGGAAGGCCTATAGGTTATCCTGTTTGAGATGTTCGGCGAACAGGTCGATGCGGTGCAGTTCCTGCGGGATACGGATATTCTGCGGGCAATGCGGCACGCACTGGTTACAGCCGATGCAATGGCTGGCCTGGCGGAGTTTGGGGACGCTGCGGTCGTAGCCCACGAGGAACGCCCGGCGCGCCCGGCGGTAATTTTCGTCCTGCGACGAGGTGGCGACGTTCCCTTCGTTGACGCACTTGTTGTAGTGCAGCAGGATGGCCGGGATGTCCAGCCCGTAGGGACACGGCATGCAATACTTGCAGTCGTTGCAGGGGATCGTGGGGTAGCGGAGCAACAGCTGCGCCGTCTCCTCGAGAAACTCCTTGTCGGCATCGGTCAGCTCGTCGAGCGGCGAGTAGGTACGCAGGTTGTCCTGCAAATGCTCCATGTAGGTCATGCCGCTCAGCACGGTCAGCACCCCGGGGAACGACCCCGCGAAACGGAACGCCCACGAAGCGACGCTCGACGACGGGCGCCGCTGTTTGAGATGGGCGGCGATGTGGTCGTGGACATTCGAAAGGCGCCCGCCCAGCAGCGGCTCCATGATGACGGCCGGGATACCGCGCTTCTCCAGTTCGCCGTACAGGTACTCGGCATCGGTATTGCGCGTGTTGACCTCCTTGGCGTGTTTCCAGTCCACGTAGTTGAGCTGTATCTGCACGAAGTCCCACTTGTAGCGGTCGTGCTGCGCAAGCAGGTGGTCGAACACCGCGATGTCCCCGTGGTAGGAGAACCCGAGGTTGCGGATACGGCCGGCCTCACGCTCGGCAAGCAGGAAATCCAGCATCCCGTTGTCGATGTAGCGGGCTTCGAACTCCTCCATGCCGCTGCCCATGCCCACGCCGTGCAGCAGCAGGTAGTCGATATAATCGACCTGCAGCTCGCGGAACGAATTGCGGTACATGGCCATCGAGGCTTCGCGGCTCCAGGTCGAGGGCGCGAAATTGGACAGTTTGGTGGCTATGAAATACTTGTCGCGGGGATGGCGGCTCAGCGCCACGCCCGTGGCATGTTCGGAATGCCCCCGGCAATAGGCGGGCGAAGTGTCGAAATAGTTCACCCCGTGGGCAATGGCATGGTCGACCAGCGCGTTGACCATCTCCTGGTCGATCTCGTCGCCGCTGTCACGGGCGCTGCCGCTGCTGACCGTCGGCCAGCGCATACAGCCGTACCCGAGCAGCGACACCCGGTCTCCCGTCTTGGGGTTGGTACGGTAAGTCATCTGCCCCTGCTGTGCGCCGTCTGCCTCAGAGGCGCTTCCCGCAGAGCGGGGCTTGCAGCCATACAACGCCGCCGTCGTTACGGCGGCACCGGTACCTGCGACTTTCAGGAACTCCCGGCGGCCTATCTTTTTCTTCTCTTTCATACGTTTGAAGCATTAAACGGTACGGTGATTCTGGTGCCCTTCGACATAAATGGCGCTGAACGGACGGCTCGGACAGAGGTTCTCGCAGGCGCCGCAGCCGATGCAGCGGGCCTCGTTCACGACCGGAATACGCGGGGAGTCGGGCTTCCCGGGCTCCTTATGCACCATCTGGATAGCCCCGGCGGGGCAGTGGCGGGCGCAGTTGCCGCACTCCACGCCGTCGGTATTGACGACACAGTTGGCGGCGATCCATACGGCGTGGCCGATCTGCACCGACGACTTGTCCTCCTTGGTGATCGGGCGTATGGCCCCCGTGGGACAGACCTCCGAACACTTCGTACATTCGGGGCGGCAGTATCCCCGTTCGTAGGACATCTCGGGCACCATCAGCGACATCAGCTTGCCCGACGGCCTCAGCACCTGGTTGGGACACACGGCCACGCACAGTTGGCATCCGGTGCAGTGCGCCTCCATATTACGCACGGCGAGCGATCCGGGCGGGGTAATGGGCGTCGTACGCCGGGGGATTTTCTTCTGCTCGATCACGGCCAGGCCGCCGTCGACCTTCTTCTCCTGCGCCCTGACCGTCGCACAGGCCATGACCCCGACCAGCGAAAGGAACTTGCGGCGCGAAGCATCGGCCGGTTCCCCCGCCGCAACGGCCGCCTTCACGGTCGCAGGTTCCACGGCAGCGGGTTTGCGGCCGGCAGCGGGTTTGCGCGAAAAGGAGATCGCTCCCTGGCGGCATTTCCCCAGACAGTCCATGCAGGCCACGCAGCGGCTGTAATCGATCCGGTGCGCCTTCGCGTCGATGCACGACGCCTTGCAGTTGCGGGCACAAAGGCCGCAACCGTTACATTTCGAGGCGTCGATACGCGGTTTGAAAACCGCGAAGCGCGACACGAGTCCCAGGATCGTGCCGACAGGACAGACCGTATTGCAATAGGTTCGGCCGTTGCGCCATGCCAGCACGGCCAGCACGATGAACGTCACGGCCGCCACGGCCAGCGTCGCGGCGCCCTTGACCCAGACATCGACCGTGTAGAACGCATAGCTGCCGGCTCGCTCGGCCAGATAGGCCAGCAGGTTGTTGCCCCACAGGTAAAGGGGCGCAAAAAGGTTGGACACGATACGCCCGTAGGCACTGTACGGCGCCAACAGGTTCGACACGGGCTTGAAATGGGCGGCCAGCGCCACGAGGAACAGCACCAGTATGCCGTAGCGCAGCCACGACAGCGCCCGCGAGTAGCGGAAGCGGTTCTTCCGCCGCCGGGCGGCCGCCCGCGACACGACATCCTGAAAGACGCCCAGCGGGCAGATGACCGAACAGTAGACCCGTCCGAAAAGCAGGGTCAACAGCACGAGTGCCGCGACCACGCCCGCATTGACGGCCAGGACGGCAGGCAACAGCTGCACCTTCGCCATCCAGCCGAACCACGCATGGAGCGTCCCCGTGAAATCGAGCAGCAACAGCGTGATCACCGTGAAGAAAACGGCCGCAGCCGTGATTCTGATTTTGCGTAACATCCGTTTTCGTTTATTTTGACAAATTCATTCCCCCGATCCATTTATCGACGGCATCCCGCGAGCCCTTCACGGCACTGCCGCGCACCGGCAGCCCGCCCAGCAGGGTAGCCCCGTGACAGAGCTCTCCGATGTCCTCCTCGCTGCGGCCCATGCGGCTGCCCCCGTGCGTCATGAACGGTGCAACGGTCTTTCCCGACCAGTCGTACGCGGCAAGGAACGTCGCTACGGGCGGCGCGACGGTGCCCCACCAGCAGGGCGAGCCGACGAAAATCACGTCGTATGCGCCGATGTCGGGCAGGCGCCCCTTCAGCGCGGGCCGGTATCCCCGGCCGATCTCGCGCTTGGCCTGGGCCGTAACGGCATCGTATTGCACAGGGTAGGCGCTCTGAGGGACGATCTCGAAAAGATCCCCGTTCGTAGCCTCGGCAATCTGCCGCGCCATTTCGCGCGTGTTGCCGCTATGTGAAAAATAGGCGACGAGCACCTTTTTGCCGGAGGCCGTCTGGGCCTGCATGTCCGTGGCCGGGAATAATACCGCGACGGCCGCTATTAAAACCGATAATCTCATAATCCGTAATTTTCAATCCGTTTACACACCTTACACGCCGCACCCCAGGGCATAGGCCTCGTCCATCGCGGGCATCCCCTCGATGTCGCCGGCACGCCATGCCCCGACCCCGTAGACCACGCCTTTCTCGCGGGGGTCTTCGAGGCAGTCGAGCAGGCCGCGGAAACACTCCACCGTGCGTTCCATCATCGGGACGCTCTCTTCGGCGGCCGTCAGGATGAAATAAAACTCCTTGCCCTTCATCTCCAGGTAGCGGGCGCAGCAGCGGTCGATCAGGGTCTTCATCTGTGCGCTGAGCGTATAGAAATAGACCGGCGTAGCCATCACGATCACGTCCGCTTCGACCATCTTGCCGATCACCCCGGCCGCATCGTCTTTCTGCGGGCAGGGCCCGGCACCGCCGTAGCAGGCACCGCAACCCGTACAATAGCCGATCCTGCGGTCTTTCAGGAAAATCTTTTCGACCTCGTGTCCGGCCTGCTGCGCACCCGCCATGAAACGGTCGCAGAGCCGGTCGGAATTTCCCCCGCGCCGCGGGCTGGAGGAGAGTATCAATACTTTTTTCGCCATAATCTTCATCTTCGTTTATTCTCTCCCGGGCGCCACTTCATTCAGGCAGGCGATCGCGTTGAGCGACCGCGGATAGCCCACGTAGGGCAGCAGTTGCGTGATGACGGTCAGCAGCGTCCGTTTGTCGTTGCGCAGGTTCAGGTTGCCGCGGATATGTCCCTTGAGCTGCGGTTCGCAGCCGCCCAGCGTAAGCAGCATCGAAAACGTCAGCAGCTCGCGCGTCCGGGCATCCAACCCGCCGCGAGTGACGTAATCACCGAAACAATTCATCGACAGGTAATCCTGTATGTGTTTCTGGCCCTCGGGGGCCGCTTCGCGCAGGGCGTCGATATGTCCTGCGCCGAAAATGGCCTTCTGGACGGCCAGTCCCCTTTCGAACCGCGTCCCGGGCGAGGTCGTCGACTGTCCTTCGAGCGGAAGCGCCACGCCGCGCGTCACCAGCACATCGTTGGCGATATGTACGAAATCGAGCACCTTGGCCATCCCCACGTACGGCACCGCCTGGTAGAGGACTTCCTTCGCCTCGACGGGCGTCACGCCGGCGTTGAGCGCCCCTGCGAGCATCGTCCGGAACTCGGACTGCCCCTGCGCGGCGATACACGATGCGAGGATGCACATCATCCGCGTAGGGGTATCGAGGTCGCCGTAACCGGCGACTTCGCCGAATGCAAAGTTATCAAAAATTTCGATTAATTCGGGATCCGTCGCCCCCAGCCCCGAGGCATCGCCCGAGAAAAGTTCCGCACGGTTGCGGAGCGCCTCGGCGCCCAGCTGCGGAACGACGGCAGCCGCAGGGGCGGTCGCCGCGGCATACTGCGCGTCGTCGACCGGCTCCAGCCACGTGTTGCGGTTCGTCTGCGGGTTGGTCTCGACGGCCAGGTGCGAAAACCAGCTGTCGGGGGCCGCGCCGTGCCAGTGCACCACGCCGGGGCCGATCTCGACCACGTCGCCCGGCAGCAATTCCCGCGCAGGTTCGCCCTTCGCCTGATAATACCCCCGGCCGCTCACGGCGACGAGCAGCTGCCCGCCCGTGTGGCTGTGCCAGTTGTTCCGGCACCCCGGCTCGAACGTGACGTTCGAAACGGGGCAGTTCAGGGCCTGGTCATGCGTCAGCCGCGCAAGATAGGCCTGCCCGGTAAAATACTTCGCAAACATCTCCGGCAGCTTCTCCCCCCGGGGGAAAACCGATCCGTATATCCTCTCCTTCGTTTCCATGTTACCCGTATCGTTGGTTTGTGCGTAAATTTCCGCCGTCAGCGCCAGCGCCGCGACAAACGCCGCAAGAATTCCTTTTTTCATCCGCAGGCTATTTATCGAGGTCGTACTTCATAGTCCCGAGCCATTCGACCGTCTGCGGATCGCGGTGCGAGAGGAAACAGCTCTGCTTCATGTCGAGCGCGGCGATCCGTGCCATATCCTCCGGCGGGAGGGTGAAATCGAACACGTCGATATTCTCGGCCATACGCTCCTTATGCACCGACTTGGGAATGACTACGATGCCGCGCTGGATCAGCCAGCGCAGGACGACCTGCGCGACCGATTTGCGGTGTTTCGCAGCCAGGTCTGTCAGCACCTCGTTCCCGAACAGGTTGTTGCGCCCCTCGGCAAACGGCGCCCATGCCTCGGCCTGCACGCCGTATCGGGCCATGATGCCGGCCTCCTCCGCCTGCTGGCAGAAGGGATGCGTCTCGACCTGGTTCACGGCGGGCACGACCTCGTTGTGGAGGATCAGGTCGACCAGTCTGTCGGGCTGGAAGTTGCTCACGCCGATCGCACGGACTTTCCCCTCCCTGTAAAGCTCCTCCATCGCCCGCCACGCGCCGTAGACGTCGCCGAAAGGCTGGTGGATCAGGTACAGGTCGAGGTAGTCGAGTTGCAGCCGCTCCAGCGACGCAGCGAATGCCCGCTTGGCGCTTTCGTACCCGGCGTCCTGCACCCAGAGCTTCGTCGTGATGAAAAGTTCCCCGCGGGGGATGCCGCTCCGGCGGACGGCCCGCCCCACGGCGCGTTCGTTCATATAGGCGGCTGCCGTGTCGATCGACCGGTAACCGGCCGCCAGGGCTTCCGACACGCACCGTTCGCAAATCGCCTCGTCCACCTGGTAGACGCCGAACCCCAGCACCGGCATCTCCACACCATTGTTTAAAATCTTCGTTTCCATAGTTTTATCGCCTTAACAAATTTTCATATTGCAAAAGTAGGGGATTCCGCACTGCCCGTCATTACCCGGATTACAGTTCGTCATACCATTATTACCGATCTGCCGCAGCAGGTGCGGCAAGCAAAGAAAAAAACACTAACTTTGTGTCAAACAAACCGGAACAACTATGGAAGAGATCGCAAGACTGGATCATGTGTACCAGTATAACGAACTGATGGGAATCGAAACCCTGCACCCGCTGGTCAGCGTCATCGACATGTCGAAATGCCCGCGCATGCGTCACTCGCGCCGCCTGTACGGGTTCTACTGCATCTTCCTGAAAGATGTCAAATGCGGCGACCTGCGCTACGGGCGCAACTACTACGACTACCAGGAAGGGACGCTCGTTTTCACGGCCCCGGGACAGGTGGTCGGCGTCGAGGATAACGGCGAGGTTTTCCAGCCCAAAGGCTGGGCGCTGCTGTTCCACCCCGACCTGATCCGCGGCACGTCGCTCGGACGCAGCATCGACCGCTACACCTTCTTCTCCTACGAATCCTACGAGGCGCTGCACCTCTCGGAACAGGAGCGGCATATCGTGATCGACTGCCTGCAGAACATCGCGGGCGAATTGCAGCACTCCATCGACAAGCACAGCCGGACGCTGATCGTCTCGAACATCGAACTGCTGCTCAATTACAGCATCCGGTTCTACGAACGGCAGTTCACCACGCGCAGCGACGTCAACAAAGATGCGCTGTCGGGATTCGAACGGCTGCTCAACGACTATTTCCGGGACGACGCGCCGCAGCGCGACGGGGTGCCTTCGGTACGCTGGTGCGCCGAGCAGCTGCACCTTTCGGCCAACTATTTCGGCGACCTGGTGAAAAAGGAGACCGGGAAATCGGCGCAGGAATACATCCAGCTGAAAGTCATCGACATCGCCAAGGAACGCATGTTCGACACGACCAAGTCGATCAGCGAAATCGCCTACGAGCTCGGGTTCAGGTATCCGCAACACTTCACGCGCCTGTTCAAGAAATGCGTGGGGCAGTCGCCCAACGAATACCGGACACAAAACTGACCCGGCGGCACGGCCAGCAAAAGGAGAGGCGGACGGGAAAACCGGAGAGAACGGCGGACTAAACGGTAAAAACAGGCCGGCACAAACAGTTCGCCCGGACAAAACGCAGTTTCCGCCCCGGACAAAACGCAGGCTTCCGCCCCGGACAAAACACAGGCTTCCGCCCCGGACAAAACACAGGCTTCCGCATGGCATACGAAAATCCCCGCACACTTTACCAGTGTACGGGGATTTCAAATACCGGGGCGCTTCGCGGCATATCCGGCCAACCGGTTCCCTGCCCCGGCCAGTCCCGAACTACACCGGATGCCAGCCAGCCGGCAGCAATTTCCACAGCGGTACCACCCGTGCGGCATCGGGCGGGCGGCCCACTACGCCTCAGGACTTTTTCCCCTGATTGGCGACGGCGGCCATCAGCCGGGCAATCTCGTCGGGGTCACCCAGGAAATGATCCCCCGCGTAGTTGAGGCCCTCGTCGAACTCGAAGACATAAGGCACGGCGGTCGGGAGGTTGAACTCCGAAATCGCCTCGTCCGAAATGCCTTTCAGGTGCTTGATGATGCCGCGCAGGCTGTTGCCGTGGGCGACGACCAGGATGGCGTCGTGGTGCGCCAGCGCCGGCAGGATCTCGCATTTCCAGTAGGGCATAATACGCGCGACGGTGTCGCTGAGCGATTCGGTGCGGGGCAGTTCCGCCTCGGGGACATCGCGGTAACGGGGATCGAAACGCGGGTTGCGCGGGTCTTCCTCGCCCAACGGCGCCGGGGCGACGTCGTAACTGCGGCGCCAGATGTGCACCTGTTCGTCGCCGTACTTTTCGGCGGTCTCCCGTTTGTTGAGCCCCTGCAACATCCCGTAATGCTTTTCATTGAGCCGCCAGCTCTTCGAGACCGGGATCCAGTCCTGATCCAGTTTGTCGAGCACCACGTCGAGCGTCTTGACGGCGCGTTTCAGGTAGGAGGTATAGGCATGCCCGAACAGGAAACCCTCCTTGCGGAGCAGCTCCCCAGCCCTGGCCGCTTCGGCAACGCCTTTCTCGCTCAGATCGACATCCGTCCATCCCGTAAAACGGTTTTCCCTGTTCCATGTGCTCTCGCCGTGGCGGAGCAAAACTACTTTTTTCATCCTATCGCTTTTTCAGGTTCGGCACGCACCTCGTTCACCAATTTGCGGTGCTTGTCGAAATCGTTAATATTCTGCAATGTAGTATGCGCTATATTATCCAACGCTTCACGTGTGAAAAAACCCTGGTGCGAGGTCATGATGACGTTGTTGAACGACAGCAGGCGTGCCAGGATGTCGTCGTCCATGATCCGGTCGGAGGTATCCTCGTAGAAATAGGCGGCCTCCTCCTCGTAAACGTCCAGCCCGGCTGCCCCGATCTTCTTCTCCTTCAGCCCCTCGATCAGCGCCTCGGTATGAATCAGCTGGCCGCGCCCCGTATTGATCAGGATCACGCCGGGCTTCATCTTGCCGATGGCATCGCCGTTGATCATATAGCGCGTCTGGTCGGTCAGCGGGCAGTGCAGCGAAATGATGTCCGCACGGCGGTAAAGCTCGTCGAGCGTCACGTATTCGACCTGCGCCTGCGCGGCGTATTCCGCATCGGGGAAGATGTCGTAAGCCAGCACCTTCATGCCGAACCCCTTGAGTATCCGGATCAGCTCACGGGCGATCTTGCCGGTGCCGATGATGCCCGCCGTCTTGCCGTACATGTCGAACCCCATCAGGCCGTGCAGCGAGAAATTCCCGTCGCGCGTGCGCCAGTAGGCACGGTGGACTTTGCGGTTGAGCGCCAGCATCAGCGCCACGGCATGTTCCGCGACGGCATGGGGCGAATAGGCCGGAACGCGCACGACGGGGATGCCGTATTCGGCCGCGGCCTTCAGGTCTACGTTGTTGAAGCCGGCGCAACGCAGTGCGATCAGTTTCACGCCCATCGCGGCCAGCTGGCGTATCGTGCCGGCGTCGGCCGTGTCGTTGACGAAGATGCAGACCGCGTCGGCCCCCTGCGCCAGCAGGGCGTTGTTGCCGTTCAGGTGGCTGCGGTGGTAATTGAACTCGAACCCGCAGGACGCATTGGCGCGGTCGAACGACTCGCGGTCGTAGGGTTGGGTTCCGAAGAATGTTATTTTCATAAATGCACTTTTTTCCTCTTTTATCGTACAGAAAACGGTTTTGCACGGCCGGTTATTATGCGATCGTGACCTCGGGGTCGAGATATACGTCCTGGATGGCGTTGAGCAGCGCCACGCCCTCCTTCATCGGGCGCTGGAACGCCTTGCGGCCGCTGATAAGCCCCATGCCGCCGGCCCGCTTGTTGACGACGGCCGTCATCACGGCCTCCTGCAAATCGGATGCCCCGTGCGACTCGCCGCCGGAATTGATCAGCCCGACGCGCCCCATGTAACCGTTGGCCACCTGGTAGCGGCAAAGGTCGATCGGATGCTCCGTCGTCAGCTTGGTGTAAACCTCGTCGCGTGTCTTGCCGAAGCCGATGGCACGGAACCCGCCGTTGTTCACCGGCAGCTTCTGTTTCACGATATCGGCCTTGATCGTCACACCCAGGTGGTTCGCCTGCCCCGTCAGGTCGGCCGAAGCATGGTAATCCACCCCGTCCTTCCTGAAACCCTCGTTGCGCAGGTAGCACCACAGGATCGTCGCCATGCCCAGCTCGTGCGCATAGTCGAACGCCCCGGCGATCTCCACCAGCTGGCGGCGGCTCTCCTCCGACCCGAAATAGATCGTAGCCCCCACGGCGGCGGCGCCCATGTTCCAGGCGTCGCGCACGGTACCGAACATCACCTGGTCATAGGTGTTGGGGTAGGTGAGCAGCTCGTTGTGGTTGAGCTTGACGATGAACGGTATCTTGTGCGCATATCTGCGTGCCACGGCGCCCAGCACGCCGAAGGTCGAAGCCACGGCATTGCAGCCGCCCTCGATGGCCAGCCTGACGATATTCTCCGGATCGAAATAGGCCGGGTTCGGGGCGAACGACGCCCCGGCGGAGTGTTCGATGCCCTGATCCACGGGCAGGATCGAGACATAGCCCGTACCGGCCAGGCGCCCGTGGGCGAGGAGCCATTGCAGGCTGCCGAGCGTCCGGATGTTGCGGTCGGACTCCATCCAGACCTTGTCGACCGTATCGGGTACGGGCAGGTAAAGCTGGCTCTTGTCGATCGTCCGGCACACATGGGAAAGGTAGTATTCGGCCTTCTCCCCGAGAATTTCAATGGTTTTCATAATTTTACGATATTAAGTGATTCGAGTTTATTTACTGCAATTCGGGTTCCAAACACGCCCGGCGCCCCGCGACAAAACGAAAGCCGCCCGGCGGGGCGGCTTATTTCTTGGTGTTACGGTACTCGGTGGGAGATTCACCCGTATGCTTCTTGAAATAGCGCCCCAGGTAGGACTGGTCGGGGAAATGCAGGCGGTAGGCGATCTCCTGCACCGACAAGTCCGTCGATTGCAGGAGCATCTTGATCTCCAGCAAGACCGACCGGTCGATGAACTCCTTGGCGGTGCTGTGCGCGATCGTACGCACGATGGTCGAAAGGTAACGGGTAGAAATGCAGAGTTTGTCGGCGTAGAACGACACTTCGCGCTCCTGTGAACTGAACTCGTGCACGAGGGCCACGAACCGGTGGAACAGCTCCGTCTGCCGCGTGGTCGACTCGGGCATCTGGCGCTGCATGCCTGCAAAGCGCTGCAACTTGTCGTAAATCTCCATCAGCACGTTCTGCAAGCGGTTACGGATGATCGTGTTGCGGAAAATATTGTTCCGGTCGCGGTAGGTATAGGCCGCCATCTGGAACCAGATGCCCGCCCCCTCGACGATACGCGCCGGGGGATAGGTGATCGGATTCTCGCGCAGGGTGCGGAAAAAGGAGGGTTCGAGCCGGAAGCGGAATGCCGCCTCGGAGAAAATATCGAGTGAAAAGGCACAGAACGTCACCCGAAAGTCCTCGGTACGCCCCGTGAGCATCAGCACCGAACCGGGCAGAATGAGTACCAGGGTATTCCGCTTCACGAGTCCTCCGTATTGGTTTACAGTCACATGGGCGCTGCCTTTGCGGCAAAACAAGATAGCCCCTCCCTCGCAGCGGTTCGCGTAGTTGTTGAAATAGGAAAAATCGGATTCCCCGACTACGAATTGTTCTTCGGCGGTGGTAATTAGAGGGTTTATGGCGGACATATGAATTCGTTTTTCGAACAAATTTAGCGCATTTTTCGATATTCTCCTAAAATTTGTTCCGAAAAATACCAACACTGTTCGCAATATAAAGGCACGATCACACCCTTTTTAGGGTACTTTTGCAACGAAAAAAGTTTTTTTAGTTTAAAACAGGAGAAAATATGAAGCAAACATTTGTGAAAGCTGCTATCATGGCAAGCTTCATGGCAGCCGTTTCGTGCGGTCAGGCACCCACGGAGCAAGGCCCCGCGCAATACGGCGTGATGACCATTGCCACCACCAACCGCGAAATCCCGACCAACAAGTCGGCGACGATCCGCGGACGCCAGGACATTCAGATTTACCCGCAGGTTTCGGGTACCATCTCCGAACTGCGTGTTGCCGAGGGAGAGTCGGTATCGAAAGGACAGACGCTTTTCATCATAGACCAGGTACCTTACAAGGCTGCGCTCCAGACAGCAGAAGCCAATGTCGCAGCGGCGAAAGCCAGCGTGGCGACGGCCCAGCTGACGTATGACAGCAAGAAGGAGCTTTTCGCAAAGAACGTCGTGTCGCAGTACGACCTCTCGACGGCCGAAAATACGCTGCTGACGGCCAAGGCGCAGCTCGCACAGGCCGAGGCACAGCGGGTAAACGCCGCAAACAACCTCTCCTATACGGTCGTGAAGGCCCCGTCCAACGGCACGGTAGGCCAGCTGCCGTACCGTGTAGGCTCACTGGTAAGCGCGTCGATCCCGCAGCCGCTGACGACCGTGTCGGACAACTCGGAGATGTACGTGTATTTCTCGATGAGCGGCAACGAGTTGCTCAGCCTGACGCGCAAATACGGCTCGATCGCCAATACGCTCAAGAACATGCCCGACGTACAGTTACAGCTCAACGACGGCTCGCTCTACGACCAGCCGGGGCGCATCGAATCGATGAGCGGCGTCATCGACCCTTCGACGGGCAGCACGCAGCTGCGCGCGGTGTTCCCCAACACGAACGGCCTGCTCCACAGCGGCGCACCCGGCAACCTGATCCTGCCCATCAGCTACACGGATTGCATCGTGGTTCCGCAGGTGGCGACATTCGAGCTGCAGGACAAAGTGTACGTATATAAGATTGTAGACGGCAAGGCCTCCTCGGTCATGATCGACGTGGAAAAGATCAACAACGGCCGGGAGTATATCGTCAAATCGGGCCTCGTTCCGGGTGACGTCATCGTAGCCGAAGGCGTAGGCCTGCTGCGCGAGGGTACCCCCATCGTAGCCAAGACGCAGGGCGCCGCACCTCAGGCCGCACCGGCAGCTGCCGCCCAAACCGAAACCGAAAAGGAGGAATAACCTATGACACTGAAACATTTTATCGAACGACCCGTACTGGCGTCGGTCATATCAATCGTAATCGTAATCGCCGGTATCATCGGCCTTGCGACGCTGCCCGTCGAGCAGTATCCCGACATCGCGCCCCCGACGGTCATGGTGCGCGCCT
>ERZ827108.668-NODE-668-length-55589-cov-9.186480_pt1 | contig 55589 bp, 78 predicted proteins | sample MGYA00519921_ERZ827108 | MGnify/ENA primary metagenome ERZ827108 (study PRJEB31778, sample SAMEA3449258) | human gut metagenome | biome: human gut; feature: human-associated habitat; material: faeces | place: United Kingdom | collected 2010/2012 ...
ATAATTCCTTACAGACAGACAAATTACTGTTCAGTTACTGTGTAGTTCTCAAGTCCATCCAATTTTCTCAACTTTTTAAATTATCTCAACAATCTCAACAATCTCAACATTTTGACGATTTTGAAAAATTTTTCGCCGCCCTCACCAAAAATAAATTTTGTTCAATCTTGTAACTTACATTTTATTAATAAATCTATATATATATCTATATATAGTTAACCCGAACTAGAATTTTGTTGAGATTGTTGAGATTGTTGAGATTGTTGAGATAATTTAAAAAGTTGAGAAAATATGATAGACGCGGCGGCGATGCATTTATGCACAAATTGACGCATACCCTGTGCATAAATGCACAAAATTAACACAGCGGCGATGCATTTATGTGCAAAATTGATGCATGCATTAGGTCGCTAGTAGACGCAGCGGCGATGCATTATTGTCATAATTTTATGCCAAATCGCATATAATATTACTGAGGAGGCGATATACTTTGTATAAATATTTCGCTACGAACGAAATCACAGGCCAAAAGATGTGTTGTAGCTCCGACGGGCTTATTCATTATGAGTTAGGCGTATGTCCGCATTGTGGTAAGCATGACACGTTTACGCACAGTGACAAGGTATTAATCTGTGAAGACTGCTACAGTAGACGTGCAAGTTATTACTCCACTAAATCGTCAATCTCTGAGAATAGCCGGCAAGCCACGCTGCTTAGGTACAAGGCACTCATACAACATTATATACGCCTAAAGCTGCAAGGTATTACCTACATGTTACCAAGGGACCTTGAAGAGCAGCTTGAACGTGTAGATAGTCTGCTTGGTCGTCAGAAGGCACCAAAGCAAACAACCTATGGAGTCCAGCTGGATACAGAGTATAGATGTAAAGACTGTGGACAACAGGTTACTACAGGTGTTCCTTTCGGCAATAAGGTACGCTGTGTAGATTGCGCTAGTCGGTACCACAGGTACTCGGCGCTGTGTCGCCGCATCACTGTGCTGACGCAGGCTGAGGTGGATGAGCTGCATGGGATACTTGACACGTACAAAGAGTTTATGTACAAGGGTGGCTGGTCACCTAATATACCTAAAGTTCGTAAGCAGCTTAGAGACTTGTACGGCTAATTGAGGAAGTGCACATGACGTACATAGCTACAAACGAGAACGTTTATTGTAATTCAAACGGCGAGGCGCTTCATGGCTTAGATGTTACGCCCTACATAAATAATAGGCAGGAGCTTGTAGCTCCTGCCTTAGCTATTTAAGTAAGCATGCTGCCTCCCACTATTTTCCTTTGTAGTTACAAAACGTATCGAGGTCAAACTCAAAGTGCTCACAGTTACACGAGAAGTCGTGTCCGCACGTGGGCCAATCCTGTTTGCAGTATACACATAAGTCACCACCTGTAGCACAGGCGTGCTTTAGCGTCGCCTCATACACATCGCGCCGTATATACAGGTCCTTAACGTAGTCGCATTCTATCTGCCACAGTCTGTAGTAATGCTTGGAGTCTTGCATAGCCTTATCGCATAACTCTTTACGCGTGAGGTCAAAGCAGTCACAGAGCCAATTCAGCGCGGCGGCGCAGCATCTTTGCCAGACCCGCTTAAGTTTTGCGATTAGCTTGGTTAGTAGCTTCATCGTCGTCTTCCTCCTTAGATGTTGAGTGTTCGGGTGTTTGATGGTCGTAGATGTTGCCTATGACGTCAAGCTCCTCGTCATCGGCTATGTTCGTGATGTAGCCCGAGATGTCCTCGTGCCACCTCACCGCCTGCGTATGCTTTAGGACAGGTCTACCAGAGCTGTAGAGCTTACTGCGCACGATATCGCCCTCGAATATCTTACGCCCATGCTTGTCTTGGACGCCGAGGTATCTACAGATGGTGTCCGGGTCAACCGGTATTACCTTGCTGGTGTTGGGTATCGCTATGCAGTGGGTGTTCTTTGTGAAGATGTAGTAGCCCTCAATCCAGCGACCGTTGCTAGTGCGCTTACCCCTAACCAGCAGCTGCTCGAGGACCTGCCTGACGTGGTGGCAATCGTATCCCCCTGCCTGTAGCTTCTGTCTCGTGGCGCGCTGCGCGGTGTCGCAGGAATTAAGTAGCTCACAAGATGCGCAGCTCTTCATCGCTTCATCACTCCCACTCCCAGCTTTCCAGCACTATAGGTCTGCAGACGTTAACTACTATGGTGTGAGGGTAGTTGTGCAGGATGTGGTCTACAAAGTAGTCCTCATCGTAGACCGAGCACCACATGCGCCCGAAGTATTCAGCGGCATGGCGGCGCACCGTCGCTTCGTCTGGTGCCTCGAACAGCACGTAGTAGCCGACCAGGCCACGGCAGAGGCTTAGATAGTATCTATGCATGACAGTTCCTCCGCTCCTATGAGTTCAAACTTGGCCTTGTTGCTATTGAACAGGCAAAGGCAAAAATCGCCACTCGGTAGCAGGCTTACCAGCTCACCTTTGTCGTTATGCGTGCTTGTAGATATAGCTATATGTGATAGCTCGCCACCACAGGCGCAGACGAAGCCATCTGCGTACCAACATATGCTTAATACCTGCAGCTCTTCGCCGAGGTGGTCCTTAAGCCACGCAAATGCGTCGTCAGACAGTATACCTTGATGCTCAATTGACTTAACTATTATTTTCATTAGTACACACTCCTAAATGTATTTGTGATGCCGTCGCCGGTGGCGCAGAACCAAAGATACTCTGCGCCGAGCTCCCTGTAAACCTCAACGCCCTGCTGCTCAAGTGACCAACGGTGCAAGACGCTGTATGCCGCCTGTAGGTTCTCTTCTGAGGGCGGAAGGCCGTATCCGTGGAACTGCCCAGGTGACCTACAGATGCCTGCTATTGTAGATGCCCAGCCTTTGCTAAATCTGTTGCAGACGCACCAGCCTACCATGCACTGCTGCTCCCATGAGCAGTTGCCAGCCTCACCAGCGATGGTGCTGGCAAGTGCATAGAGGTCTTCGTCTGTGAACATGTTGGTGTATTGGCGCTGCGTCAACAGGCCGCCAGTGCACACAGACGGTGGGGTGCAGGGGCCTATTGGTGGTTCGGTTGCTTTGTTGGCTGCCTCGCGGGTAGCTAGCAGTATGATGACTAGCGCACTAGCGAGGACTATTAGGGCTTTAAGCTTTTTGGTCATAGTATTTCTTGTACCGGGCGCCGTTGTAGCTTTAGGCGCCCTAACTTGGCGAGCTAGGCCTTTAGGCCTGACACCATCAATAGTGCCGCTACCTCGCTAGTTTCCGTATGTACTCTTCTACGTTGTGTGGCTCATCTACTACCACTCCAGTACTTTTATAATGTAATGCTCTGGACATGTTACATCTGTATCAGTATGCTCGTCGTGGATGACTACTTTAATTGAGTCGTTTCTGGAGGGCTTAAAGCGTTTAAGTAGTATGCCACTGAGTCCGTTGAAGGTTCTCACGCGACTACCTATCCTGTAGGTGACGCCCTGTTGTACTGTACTGTTAAATCTCATTAGTCCGTGTATACGCAGATTATGCCTGCCTCGTCTCTGTAGCCAAAACACAGATTGCCTCTGTCGCATATTATTGCAAGGTCTTTGCTGCTCAGCCCAGGCCTGTTCTTAAGTATGCGGTACTTCTTGTGGGCGTATCCAGTACCAATGTTCTGCACTATTATATCCGCGTCGGTATCCTCAGGGTCCCATGAAATGCTGTATAGCTCCCTCAGCTCTTTGTATCTGTCGTAGTAGTTCATTTGTTATAGTATGCCTCCTCGTAATCGTAGAACTTGTTGAGAATTCTGTCAAGCACTGCTGCGTAAGTATCGTCGTAATCAGGGAGCAGCGACTCAGGATTAACACGCAGTATAGGTCTATACTTTGCCTTCAGCTCATCGTACACATCCTCAAGATAGTACTCAGGGTCTTCAGTCAACTCCTCACTGAGCCACTTCAGGAGCTCAGGCGGGGTGGCGCTGGTATCCAGCGTTGGGTCCGTCACGGTAGCATGACTAGCTCGCTCAGTATAACTACTAATCATGCTGTCGAGGTCGGCTGTGAGCTTCACGCTTCTACCGTCACTGCGCCGCGGCGGCTGGAGGCCGCAGGCACGCTGCGCGTCGTACAGTGTGTAGATTTTATTGAGCTCTGTGCGCTCCAACTCAGTTAAGGTGGGCTTCTTCTCGAGATACTTTGCACGAGAGTTGATTTTCTCACAGGACCTACACGTGGTGTAGGTCCCTTTACGTCCGCCATAGTATGGGCGGAACTGTTCTATAGGCTTTAGCTCGCCACATTGCTTACAACTTTTTACATTCATTGTTTCCACTTCCTTCCACAATCGAGGCATATAAGCTCGACTTTATTTGTACTACCTGCTGCAGCACCTACAATGCCGACAGGTCCAAGCAGCGCGGCGCCTATAGTTGCGCCAGCGATAGCTTTACCCGTGCTGAACTTTTTGCCGTAGACTGTTAGGTTTTTACTGTTGCAGCGAGGACACTTAGGACCAAACTGCTCGTTGTAGGTCTGTTGTAGTTCTGACATACGGGCCTCAGCGCGCTCAGCACGTTCTTTCTGCACGTCTGTTTCGCCCATAAGCCACTTGACAAACTCACCCATTAGGTACCTCCTAATACACTTTGCTTTGCTAGCTTCTCAGCAAGCTGTCTTGGGTATCCTTGTGTAAGCAGCTCATTGAGGGTCTTGGTGTAGATTTTAAGTGTCTCAGACATGATTACCTTAGGGTCTATAGTTGGTGCGGGAGCCGGTGGCGCTTCGACTGTCACCTCAGCGTCAAATTCAGCTGTAGCCTCGCAGCATTTTCGAGCCTTGTCAATCATACCATTACATGATGACAGGTTTTCATCGTATAAGCGGCATGCATAGCCATTCTTAGTCTTATCGCAGAATCTACACAGTTGACCGTTTTCAAAGTCACAGAAGTTCCAATCAGGTACTGCATACGACACTGATACCCTAATACGCTTCATATAGATTGCTCCATTGTAATAATTTTCATCCATCTACGCGCCAGCTCTTTGTGCACCGCCTTGGCGAAGGTGGGCAGGTAGACCTTGCGGTATGTTGTGGGGTTGATGCACATTTCGCCTTCATTAATCATTGTATTGACACGGCGGATATATGCATGGGTGTAGCCGGTTGCGGGGACGATTGAGCTTACTAGTTCTGCTTCGATATCAAGCAGGACGCCATCATCTTCACGTGACAGCAGCTCTTCGAGGGTCATTCTTTTCATTGGTTAGTTCCTCCAGTCAGTAAAGTATGTCAAAGATGTAATCCATCTCAAGACCGAGTTCGTTAAGCATGATTTCCTCAGCTTCGCTGTAGCTTCCGTTACAGTTAAGGATAGCTTCGCGTACCTCAGATACCTGACGCTCCGCCTCTTCTACACTGATACCATCGCGGCGGCGCAGGATTTCAGCGACTTTGCTCATAATGTGTCGCCCTCCATCCAGAATTCTGTACAGTCATAGTCATCTGCATCGAGTACAAGCGTCCCATTGTAATACATATCCTGTACTTTGCTGCGCGCATCTTCTTTTGAGCATGCATCAACCCGCACTATTTTACGCAGCGTCTCAGTCACATACACCTCATAGGTTTCAAGCTTCGCACGCTCAATACCAATGTCCTCAGGGGTCACTACTTCGTGCAGGTCCTTGAACATCTCTATAGCCTGCTCCTGTGCGTCAAGCATTATTTCTTGTGTGAGGTCCTCAATTGCACAGTCCTCTGAGCAGTATAAGTTGCCAGATACGGCATAGATTTCTTCGACCTCAGCGAGGTCTCTACTACAGTGCATACATTTGGTCATTATATGAGTCCCTCCAGTTTGAAGGCAAGCTCCTCTGCAACTTCGAGTATCTCGTCACCTGCGGGAGTAAGCTTACTAAGGAGCTCTGCGTCGCTCCAGCGGTCTTCGAGCTCGAGGTGGCACTTGTCATTCCAGCGAATCTTATCGAGTGCAGCGATCCTTACGCTGTCAGCAGCGGATTCAAGCAGTTCTGCGGAGAGCTTAATTTTGGCAAGTTTCTTCATGGTAGTTTCCTTTCTGGCTTATAGCCTTAGCGGTAGGTCGCAACCCTATTTATGGTGTGGGACTTTTGTATGAAGTCCCTCCTGAACCCTCGATGTTATTATAAATAGATGTAGTCAGCAGCAAACTCGTCGTCGCTTATCTCTTCTATAGACAGCAAAGAGACACGGGTGCTTATACCCATCTGCTCATACTCTCTGTTCCAGCGATCAACGGTCGCTTTAGCCTGCGCCTCGGTTTCAGCAAAGTGGCAATTCTCGTAACCACCATCTGCCCAACCCTTGCAGTGAATAAAGAACCTAAATCGATACATAGCTGCTCCCTTCAGTAATTTTGTTACTTGGTTACTCATGGCACTTGCCAAGCGACTCGGCTATAAACTGGCTGAATGCTTCTGCACCCAGATTTATCCTGCCTTCGTGCCACTGTTTTTCCGCTATTGCAACGGCTTCTGCTTCAGACGACGCCTCAATCTCCACAATTGTTTCGAGCAGCTCAGCTACACTTATACTGAACTTCTGTTTGGGCAGAACGTCCTTTGTAGCTACAATCTCAGCGGCCTCGCTGTACTCTTCTTCAGCGGTATCGTGAGCGTTTCTGATGATTTCACGCTCATTGTACGCAACAGCGCATGCCTTTGAGCAAAACAACATGCCATACATTGCATGCAGCTCTTCAGTGTTCTCAAGAGGCTTGTGACAAAACTTACATTCAGTCATTTCTTGTACTTCCTTTCAGCAATTCTTGTTTTCTTGTAGCATTCTCTACAATCGCGACGGTAGCGTGTCTTACCGTGACTATCCTTACCGTCCTTGTAGAACGCACTAACATCTTTAACTTTACCACATGTGCCACATACACGTGTGGTTTCAGTGTCCTTGTCACCTATATAGCTGGTGACAAATACGTCGGTGAGTCCCACAACTGCCTCCTTTCTCAATGCGTCAGCTGGGCGACTATAGACATGATTTCAGTGTAGACCTCACGGCCAGAAGTGCTGAATCTGTCATAGTCATAGCCCATAAGTTCCAATAGTTCTGCTAGCCTCACTAGCAACTCATCTTCAGGCATTTCACGAACAACCTCCTTAAGACTGGCCCAGCATTTGCTGGGCCAAAGTTTGAGCTGTGTTTCACACTCTATAATTAATTATAACATATTCTTATGAAGTTGTGTTCAGTTTTACGAGAAACGATGTAGTAACTACACCGTTTCTTCGTGACTAGCAAAGGCTTCATTAACATAGAGCGGAGTTAAATGGGGACGATTATTCAGCGTGTATATTCTATCAGACCAGCGAGACTCCCCTGCCTTTTCACCAGCAGCCCTGATCTGTTCTATCGTGGCATCAAGATTGTCTGCGTGATGCACTATATAAGCTTCGATACACTGCGGAGTAACCGGAGAGCCATACTCAAGGCCACCGTGGTGAGACAGTATTATGTGCCTTAGCAGGCGTACCTTGGCGTAAACGTAGGGGTCTTCCACATCTACATGCGTCTCGGCAAAGTTGCCGATAAACTCGGCACCCATAAAGATATGCTCATACAGCATACCGTTTGAGGTCATGTCGATACTAACTCCATTTACCTTGTAGGTAAAGAGTTTACCAATGTCGTGAAGCATACCACCAACAACGGCAAGGTCCCAGTTAGCTCCAACAGCCTTAGCTATAGCTCCGGCTATTTTAGCCACACTGTAAGAATGCACGAGGGTGCCCCCAACATACGCATGATGTACCTGCTTAGCGCCCGGCACCGTAATCCAGAGCTCCTGTAGCTCCTGCAACACTGCAAGAGCTATCTCACGGAGCGTGTCATCTTTGACTTCTGACATAAGACTGAATGCATCCTTGTAGGTACCACTGATGTCTACATCAGATGACGGCATAAAGTCGGCCAGTACCTTGGATGTGTTTAGGACCATAGACTTAATGTTCAGCTGCTTGGTGCCCTGCCACTCAGTGACTTGGGCGCGGACATCTACAATGGCGTTGACCGCCGGGATGTTACCAGAAGTCCAGTCCCAGTAGTTTCCGTTGATAGTGTCCTTACCGTCGAAGAATTCTACGGCCAAGTATGGCTTCTTTGCTCGAGTCTCTCGGGCTGTCGCAGACTTAACTACAAGCGTTATGTCGCATATCTTGTTGAGTTCAAGCTCATTTATCCGCATGTTACTTCTCCTTCGGTGTGTACCATACTGCATTCTTTTCATCTGCAAGGTCCATCCCAGCAGCTACTGGGATTGCCTGCTTAATCAGCTCAATCATCTGACTAGCAGGTTTAAGTACACTATTGCCCTTGTTGATCGGCATAACGATAGGCAGTGTAAGTCCATCTTTGCCCGGCGTCCATACGCCGTCACGTTTACGGTAGTAGAACTCGCGGATATTGATGTACCTGAAACCCTCTCTTGTCGCCGCGGCGATGACGAACTTTATTCCGTCGGACTTGCGGACCTCACCTACTTCTACAAAGTTGTCCCATATCTTTTTCGGTTTTGCTGTTGCCATTAGTTTTCCTCCTTATTGTATACGTCGTCAAGAATACGACAAATTTCAAACATTGGTACGTCTTTGGCATATGTAGTACCGTTTATAACAAGCTCATACATGCCACTGCTTGTCGATCTGACTTCTACTGACTTAATCATGCTCAGGTCTCCAGTTATTTGTAGATATTAAACACATCACCATTAAATACGTCGTAATTCATGAAGTCGAATGATACAGGCTCCTTAAAGCCTACATCATTGTCTTCAACTTTTTGACCCCAGCTAGGGTCACCATACTCGGCGCCAGCGGTGATAGGGCACCGAAATGTTGTAAAATCAGACATCAACCAACGAAGTACCGGAATGTGCTCAGTCTCATCGTTATTGAAATTGATAACAACCTCGTCATGAACTATATTGGTCATATGCGTCTTGAGGCCGTTGTACATAATATACTTGTACATACCTACAATCTTGTGCTTGATATAGTCCGCGGCGCAGCCCTGAATAAGCGCATTAGGCGCCTTGTAGCAGTCATCAGGGTCGAGGCGGCGACGCCTTCCATAGAAGTTCTTTACGTAGCCTCGCATCTTAACGACCTGCTGCACGGTGTCGATGAATACTTTAGCTTCGGGTAGATTGGCAAAATACGTAGCTCGCAGATGGCTTGCTTCAGTTTCGGGTACCTTAAGCAACTCGCCGAGGTGACTTATACCTACGCCATAGATAAGGGCGAAGTTAATAGTCTTACCCTTCTGGCGTGCCGCAGAGGCTTCCTCATCGCCTTCTTCTACAAGCTTAACGAACTCATGTAGGTCTTTGTGGAATATGGTAGCGGCTGTAGCGGCATGAACATCGTAGCCGTGAGCAATTGCATCCAGTAGTGAGGCGGCCTTGGCGTAATGCGCAAAGAGTCTGTACTCTACTTGGTCAAGGTCCATGAACCACATTGTGCAATCATCGTCTGGGATGAATGCGCGACGGATACGTTTATCCTTTTTAGGAAGCGTTTGCAGGGCAGGTTTTGTGATGGACATACGACCTGTAGTTGCCTCGGTTTGATTGATTGAGCCGTGTACTCGGTCAGCAGAGTCTCTCTGGCTGTAGATACCTTCCGCGTATGTTATGCGAAGCTTGTCGTACTTTCTAAACTCCAGAATCTTCTTGACTATCGAAACCCCATGAACTTCTGCTAGGTTGTTAAGAACGTCTTTGTCAAGCTTTGGGTTGCCTTTATCAGTTCTACCGATAAGGTTAGGGTTGACGCCGAGGCGCATTAGCACGTCATATAACTGCTTGCCGGAGTTTATATTGAATAGGCAACCGGCCTCATCATAGATAGCTTTCTCAGACTCATCACACAGCCGCTGCAGCTCTTCCTTGAGAGGCACCTCATAAGCGTTGTCGACTTTCATGCCATAGCGCTCCATGGCATACAGCACAATCATAAGCTCAAGCTCATTGTTGTACAAGTCAACAAGGTCGTCTGCCTCAAGGCGCGGGTACTCATTGATGAAGGTCAGATAGCAGTTCCAAACGTCGGCATTAGCGTATTCGCTCAGTAGCTCCCGTGGTATCTGGTCATACCTTGCTACTTTGTTTATCTGCTTATAGGCATCTACCATAAACTCAAACTTTGTAATGCCACCTTTATAGTGAGCGGCAAGGTCACGCAACTTAAATGATGGCCTGTTCTCATCGGCAAGCTTTGTAAGAACTACAGTGTCGTGTACTTTGCCGATAATTTTACACCCAGCGTTTGCAAGCATATGCATATCGAACTTTGTATTATGCGCAATCTTTTCAATGGTCGGGTCCTCAAGTAATGGTGCCAAAGCTCTCAGCTCTTTGAAGCCCGTTTCAATACTATCAAAAAGCGTGTAGCTATTTTTGCCATCACAGATTGAGATGCAAAACGGATAGTCTTGAGGTGTGGCAGATTTGCCTGAGCCTACCCAGCGCCTAACGACGCTAATAGGAACTTGCTGGCTGTTGGCATAATATGGGTGTGTCTCTGTATCGAACGTTATAAAGCGCCGCCCCCTAAATTCAAAGGGCTGGACTTTACTTAGCAGCTCTGCTGCTGTCTCAACTACGTGAAAGTTGCTGACTTTATGTTCTTTTGCGAAGGTAGCAGGTACGTAGCTATATCCGTTTCCTCTCTGTATAACAGGTCTTTTCTTTGGCTGAATGGCCAAGACTCATCACTCCTTTCTATTATAATTATATCATATAAGTATGCGGATGTAAATAGGTTCTCATAAACCTTATCTAGCCGCATTTACAGAACAAATTAGCCAAGCGTAGCATACGAACCTGTAGCAAGTATTTTACGAACCTTTTACAGGTTACCCGGAGTATTTGTTTTTGAGGTACGTATACCCGCGGGGTTAATTTTAACCCCCAGCAAGTTAGGTAAGTTTATACGAGTACCTGACATAGTGCTTATTGAAGGCTTTTGAAGCTATACGTTCCACTTTTCCTGCCTCTATAAGGTCTATCAATGCATATCTAGCACGCGTCTGCGGCAAACCGGCTTCTTCAGCAATTACACGTACGGCTACAACCTGTCCTTCCAGAGCCCTAATAGCCTTAATGACGGCCTCCTGTTCTTCTGCTGTAGTTTCAATTGTAATCTTAGGCACTTTATTCACCTCCTACTAGTCCGTGATGTTAAGTTATTTAGTATAAGCCGAGCATATTACGGGCTTATACTAAGTGGCGTGGGCTTACTGCAACTTGATTACTCTTATCCCCGCGGCTTTTAATAACTCAATCCCAGTAGTATCCTTCCACTGTTCAGAGTAATAAACTGCAGAGAAGCCACCAGGTGCGTTAATTATTGCTGCGGCGCATTGCTTACAAGGGCTTAGCGTAACAAACATTACCTTGTCTGGTGCGCTACTGGTGCACTTGACCAACGCATTGATCTCAGCATGGATACATCCGTATTTACCGTCAATTGCGCACATGCAATCTACGAGACCCTTTGGGCCACCGTTGATACCTATGCTGTACACCTGCGACATATCTTTGTCTGTTATTACTGCAGCTACTTGGCGCTCTTTACACTTTGAAAGTGTAGCCAGGTCCTCAGCAAATCGTTTAAATATTTGGGCTCTGTTCATGTCCTTTTAGTCCTTCGAATAAGTCACTAAATGCGTTTAACTCGTCTGTTAAATCCAAAACACCCAGTAGGATTTTACGCTCCTGTACATCCAATAGTGCTTTGTCTAATACAGGCATTGTAGATGGGTTATCTACTGTGCTGATTGCGTCATTAATAAAGTTATTTAGAATTACAGCTTTAACGGTCAGATTGTTTATCACTATTTGCATGTCGCGCAACGGCAGCATCTAACCTCACCTCCAAGTAGTTTATGATACCACGTAGTGCTGGCTTTTTATTAGCATCTACAAGGCGCTTGAATGGGTCTTTTTGTATCCTGGCCGCAGATGCGCAGCGCTCACATGCAGGTACGATATTCCAGTCACAATACCTACCACCTTCAGAGAATTCTATAAAGTATGACCTAGCATCTATGGAGTCAGACCCACAGTACGCACATCCGTTGAAGTGCTGGCAGGCTTCTAGCCACTGACTTTCTGTGAGTGTTGGGTAGTCTTTAGGAATACTCTTAATTTTACCTAACCAAGCTGCGTATATAGCCGCGTACTTCTTGTACTCTTTAGCACGGCGGCGCCGTTGCGCTGGGGTGTTGTATAGGCTATTGAAGCAGCTGCGACAGAATTTACCTTCCACAAGCTCCTCAGCATACTCGCCACATTCACAGCAAGCACCGTGTGTAAGTACCGTGCCACAAACTATACAGGTGCCAACTCTTGATGTGGCTGGGTAAACCCAGCCACATTTGTCACAGACCCGTGTATTCATATGTAACTACAGGTATAAGATGAGGCACCTGCAGCATAAGCTGCTCAAAGCCCATGCATATCTGCTGGAATGTTTCGTACTTGGTGATGTAGTCTTCACCGCGTGAAGTGCACCTCTTCCATAGTACCTGCTCAGGAGCCGTGCAGTAGATTACCACAGCGCCTCTCTTAGCGAGCTTCCGTTCAAGCTCATACATCTGTGGATACGTGATAACTGATGCATCACGCATAACCGGACCATACACCATCTCAGAGTACCAGCTTCTGTCAAATATGCAGTTCTTGCCAGAATTGATTACATCAAGATACTCGTCCATCATGCGCTTCTTATCTTCATCAGACTTCGGCTGGGTGCGATGCAGCAATGTGTAGCCAGATTGCTTAGCTATCTTATCGGCGAGTGTAGATTTGCCGGAGCCGTCCGGACCCTCAAGGATGAATATCATGCTGTTACCTCCTTATTAAGTAGCGGCCACTTATCATTGATTATAGCTCGCGGCACAGATATGCCCTGCTCTTCAGCCATATGTACATACTTGCGCATCGGGTCTCCACAACAGAACTTACCTTCTGGGCATGCACCATAGGTGCATGCAGCGCCTGCTTTACCGAAGAACTCCTGGCCAAAGTCTGTACCAAGCAGCACGTCCCATATAAGTGTTGCTACATACTGCGTTTCAACAGTATTTCTGTTGCAGGCTCGCGTGCGAATAAAATAGTCCCAGGACTGATGATTGCCCTGCATGATAAGAATGTTGCGTAGGCCCTGCGGCGCAGCGTAGCCAGCGGTATCGTTATCTAAGTGCGTTGCAAGATACTCATAGGTTTTCATAGAGTTATTGCAGCTCTTCAGATACTCTTCTGTAAATGGACTTCTGACACCGCCCCATTGTATCTTAAAATCGTGGTCTTTGGCCATCACACTATATGGCACAACAAACTGTGCATCACTTGAATAATCACTGTACTGCAGCGAGGCGGATACGTAGTTAAAGCCTACTTGATTAGTACGTGCCTGGGCGAGGAAGCGCCGCGACGCACCTACAATAGCTATAGTGATAGGTGTGAACCTCTTAATAGTGCCGTGCGGTAAGCCAGCTATAGCTTCTACAAACTGGGACGACGCGCCCTTGTCATACAGCTCCATCAAGTCCTGCATAGTCTTTATCTTATGACCACGCTGAGTTAGACGCGCCAGAAATCCTGCCATGTCACCAGGATTGCCATAGTCGCCTATAATGGCTACCTCTATTTTATTCATGTATGGTCCCTCCATCCAGGCACTCAAGAACGCTCTCACTGTCCTCATCTGACAGCGCCTCGAGCATTTCATCGAATGTCTTAGCCGACATTTTTGCTGCTATTCCCATTGACAGGGCGTCAGTGTTATACACCATATGTACATTACCGTCGGCCGAGGTAACAAAGGCTATAAAGTCACTGGATCCAATTGCTTCATCTATACCTGTGATAGTACAAGTAGGAGCAGCTTCCATTACCTCCTCTACCGCCTGGTCCCTGTAGCTCACATCGGCGGTGTACCCACGGTCCTGCCGCTCAAAGTTCTCTTTATTCTTCATAGTATACATGCTGAAAACTTCTTCAGCAGTCATACCCGCGCAAAGCAGCAGGTTCATAAAGAAGTGGAAGGCATCTATAAGCTCCATACGAACTTTCTGCCATGCGCCCTCACAGGCCTCAGGGCTCATGTTGGAGTAGTCCTTCCAGAGCTTGTAGTTAGGCATTTCGTACAGAGCCTCTGCGAGTTCATCCTCAAGGTACCCACGGTGATTGCGCATAAACTGCGCGCGCTCCACATCATTGAGGTCTGCAAAATTTGTGCCAAGTCTTGCCTGCAGATTTCTCTGCATCTCCATCATTGTATTTAGCATATTACGTCTCCAATCCTTTGACAGTGAATACTCTAAAGTTTGTCTGTTTCTTGCACTGCTCATAAACTTCAGGGAAGTCCATCTTAAGGCGCGCTGTATCTACACGAGTCTGCGACCGTGGCGACCACTTGATAGTGTAGTCCCTACAGTAACCAATTTCGTGGTCCTGCAGACGGTCTTTAAGTCTATTCTGCGCTTCCTCCATAATCTTCTCAAGTTCTTTTATCTGCTTCTTGCATTCGAAGACTGTACGAGCAAGCTCATTCTCACTTTCGCCATCCATAACAAGCTCTGAGTTCTTCTCAACCAGAGCATATGTTACATTTGCAAACTCAGTATCTGTAGCCTGTAGCTCAGGCTCAATAAGTTTCTGCACGTTATTGAACCAGAAGTCATGCGCGGCTGGCAGAAGCACATCCTGAATAAGTGCATCGTTTCTGAACACTTCGTATGTGTAGAATTTGTTGCCACCTACAAGGCAGGCAAATGCGCCCCACTCAATATCGAGAATATGCATGTACCAGTTCAGCTGGTAGACGTAAGAGAGCAATATGTCGCCGGACTCCCACTCATCGTTGTTGTACTCAGAAGTTGTCTTGCACTCCAGTATACCTACAACCTTGCCATGTGCATTAAGTATGAGACGGTCAACATTTGCGCGCATCCAGGGGAAATCTTTGTGGCATACCGTTGCGCCTAGCTCACAGACAGACCAGCCCTCACGGCCTTTATCAGCCGTGAGTTCACGGCGAACAAACTCATCTGCTACTATTGGCTCAAGGAGGTGCCCAAAGTGCATTCGCTCTTGCGCTGCGGCGCCAGGTTTAAGGGCTTCCTCAAACTGGCCAGTTTTTGCGAAGTAAATCTGACGCGCAGATGAGAATGGACTTACGCCACATATGGCTCCGATATCAGAACCACCTATGCCCTTATTGCGCACTGCCTGCCATTCTTTTTCGTCGTCCCTTTGGTCTACTGTAGATACTACACGAACGTTAGGCAGCTGCTTCAAAAGATCATTTGTAAGCATTATACCACCATCACATTCTGCATAACGATATTGGGATTGGTCTTCAGGCACATTTCTTCATCATAGGCGTCAAGTATGTAGTCTATCTTCTCCTTGATATTCTTATCATTGACGGCCAGCTCAATAGCGCCTGTAGGCAGCTTTACCGCTGTAACGATATAAGACGGCTTAAAGACCGCAATATATTCGTCTTCTACAGTCATGCAGTCCCGTATCATTTTAAGGTAATAGCGTATTTCATTTTCCATTTTATACTCCTCCATAGTTGTTTCATGGCAAGGCCCGCCATATATTTGGCAGTTGCCTTTCTTACACTCGGTATTCTTAATAGGATCACACTCGTACAAATCAATAGTCTGCACCAGCATATACCTCCTTACGAGCAGTTTCTATTTCACGCTGCGTCACAGGAATATTCACAAGGTTCTCAAGAAGCTCAGTGCCGAGCGGCAGACGGCGATAGTCGCCTCTAACCTTATCTACAAGACTGTTTGTAGTTAAGAACTTCAGCAGGGCCCTCAGATCGTCTTTACTCAATCCTGTGTAATCTTCAAGTGTTGCACGGCTAAAGTACGGCAGCTGATACAAAATCTTTGCCATCTCATTGAAGTCCATAATGGGCAATATCAGGAACGCATTCCGCAGTTTCCTGATGTTGGCATCAGACGTATCAGACGTTATAGCTTCCTGTTCACTTAACTTATCGTAGCCAAAACTCTTAGAGCAATAGAGCTCATTCATGAAGTCTACGACAAAATCTACATGCTCAGGTCTTACTATGATTTTTTGGAAGGTCTCATCTGTAGAACAGACGCACGCGGCCGCGGCGACGCTGAGACGCGCAATCTTTATACGCTGGTCAGCAGCCTCAACTACCGGCACCTTCGATGTGTACTTTTGGCCCATCTCGGTGGCCTTTTTAAGGATGCATTCCGTTGCTTCAGGCGTGAAGACGACATCCTCAGGTCGCCTACTCCAAGCCCATAGTACCCTTGTATTGCAAGCGTCTGACGTATAGACGTGGGGCACTTCCGGCATTGAGCTGATTGGCCTATTAACGAGAGATGGGTCAACGTCTCCTGATGCAACTGACATAGCCAAGTCAAGACGTCTGACATCTTCTGCTTTACCCATAAGCTTAAGGACCGCATTAACTCCGTAAGTCTCAGAGTTAAGCTGCCTGCCATTTCTCGGATTGCTGATATAAATTGCCCTAGTGCGGCTTGTAGTTTCAGCTGTGATAACACCAGTAGCCTTAGCGATACCCGAGCTTCGCACGTCGGACATAACACCGAGGTCATCTTCACTGAGTCCAGATAGCTCATCAATTGTGAGCAGTCCTCCGTCATTAAGAGGGAAAGCTCCCCACACCAAGAACCAGCGCTTATTCGTTTGCTGCATTGAATAGACAAGACCTGTTCTCTTAGATGACTCGCCTGAATGTAATTCACCAAGTCTGTAATGATGCATCAGCCTTTCTACAATCGTTGTCTTTGCCTGACCAGAGTCACCTATAATTAGCAGCTCACCCCAGCCACGCTTAACATATTGCTCTTGGAAGTAGAAGTTAAGCACTGTATGGTAGATAAGGTCCACAGCAAAAGCTACTTGTTTGCGCTCCCATATAAACGTGACGTTACGCTCAAGGTCCGTATGTATTTCTACAAACTTGTCCCTGACTGACTGGCCTGGTTTCTGCTTGAATAACTTAAGGTGCCCGATAGCTTCCTCGTCAAGCTCAAAGTCACTGATTAAATCATGCTCTGGTAGTGCCTTGTCGAATACATATGTGGCATACTGTGAGTTAGGCTCAGCATACATATAACCGATCATAGAGTAACGGCGGTTAGTCATAAGGTTGCTACTTATTGAGTATCCCGTACGCACTACGTATTCATGCTCTTTAGAAAAGCCAAAGTTAGCCTCAGCCTTTGGTATAAGCCTCAGCTCCTCAAGGTTTAGGTACTCCTCTACTTCAAGATGATAGTGAGGACATGACTTATTGACACCGAGTGTTTCAAGCAGCAGTGCCTGCTGGGCCTTATCAGAGCACTTAATGAACTTAAGTAGGTCTTGATCAACTGACGTAAACGTCCTGCACAGCTCGCCGGCATGTACGGCTAAGCTACATGAGGCACATTTCTTGTTTTCACCATCAGCAGCGTCGCCACAGCTTACTTTAACTTTAGATGGGCATAAGAAAGGCGTTGTATCTTTGCCGCTTACCATTACAGGTACACGTATGCGCTTCCCATAGTATTCAGCAGAGGCGCTTGTAGCTAAGTGCACATCTACTACATCAGCTTCATTTACCACAGTGCCTGTGTCAGTTGACGGGTCAATATACAGCGTAGCATTATCCAGAAGTTTCTGGAAATCCTCAGCAGTTTGGCCACACTTGGTGTAGAAGTCTGTGATGTCTCCCTTGACAGGGAAGTTCTCAGGCCAGTTAATAATGTATACATCTACAATCCTGTAGAGCTTCTCACACAGTTTAGCAGTAGCATTACGACCTGCCTCATCGTTGTCTTGCGCAAGATATACACGCTTCTTATTCCTGAAAAGCTTGGTCCACTCAGGCTTCCAAGTGCCGGCACCACTTGTAGGGCACGCTGTAGGAAAGCCCATTTGTTCATTGATAAGGCGGTCCATCTCGCCTTCGCACCAAACTATGTAATCGATACTTTGGTCTAATACGCGGTCTATGCCAAAGATACGTACTTCACCATAAGTGTTGTTGTATTCATCTACATAGTTTAGCACCTTGAATTGGTCTTCATTGCTGTTCCATTTGTATCGTCTGAAGTTTACAAGCGTGTTGTACTCGTCATAGATAGGAATGGTTACGCGCTCGCCGTCCCAGCCAAGTTGGAAATCAATAAGAGTCTTATCCACAAGGCCTCTGCGTTCACGTAACATGTCTCTTAATGGGCCAGTAAGGTTCATTAGCTGCTTGTGATACTCAGACACTAATCCAGTATCTATATCAGGCCTGGTAGGTTTGGAACCGTCAGGCCGTGGTATTTTAAGAGCATCGCCTAACTGAAGCCAGGCTTCCTCCGGCTTCAAGTTATAAAGCTTTTTGTACAGCGTATGTATGTTGCCTCTTGATTGACAGCTATTGCAGTACCATGTACCAGTCGTCAGGTTAGCTGTAAACGACGGGTTATTATCGGTACGTGACTCGTGCAGCTCTTTGAAAGGACACTCAGCTTTAATCTCGTTGCCGCGGCGCTGTACATTGGTAAGCTCACCAAGCAGAAAGGCTTCGTTGTCTATCTCAGCCAATATACGGTTTCTATAGTCACTCCACCGCATTTATTCGGTTCCTCCTCGCTGCAGCGCGGCGGCGATGCGCCGCCGCGCCACTGATTTGCTTAGTACTCTACGGAATCGGTGTCTACACGAGGAGCAGCCTCAGTAGCATTGTCGTCCATATCATAGGACATATTCTGGAGGTTGTTGCGGTACATTGCAAACAGAGCCGCTGCGAACTCACGATCCTCGGCAGAAGAGGGTCCATTAGCGGTCATCACAGGAATGTACCATTCATTGTTGCCCTTGGCCATAAGCTTAGCATTAAGCGTATAACCGAAGTTGAACATGTTCTGCATAGTTACCTTTGCAAGGCTATACAGCTTCTTGCCCTCATTGTAGCTGGTCTTGGAGAAGCTCAGGATGATAGGCATACGCTCGCCTTCAAAGAAGCCGAAGAAATTGATGTACTTGGTGCAGGTAGGAAGGGACTCCTTGCCGGTCTTAGAGTTGTCAAACTCACAACGTCTGCACTGAGTGCACAGTACAGTGGAACCATCAGAAGTGCTGCCGACCTTACCGTCGCGAGCCATGCACTGGATGCCGCCACCCTCAGAACGATCCTTCCACCATACGTTGTTGTTGAACTTGAACACGGGGATAAAGACTTTACCATTCAGCTTTTCTTTGGTAAGAGAGTTGATGATGTCGCCTTCATCCGCAAGCTTGTCTTTACGCTCCGGGCTCAGGGTCTGAATAACTTTTACACGAGGGATGATTACATCACCAGCGTCTTCGTCCTCAAAGCCCATGGGGACGTTGGTGTTGACCTCCGCTACAGAAGTCTGGGTTGCCTTTGTTACTTCATTGCTCATAGTTGTATTCCTCCTATTATTTTAAGCTGAGGCTGTGCCTCAACTCTATATACTATTATAACATAAAATAAGGAAGTTGTAAAATCATTTTTCACGGTCTGCAGTATCTACCCGTTTAGTGGCTACGGCATCGGCTACCGTGTTCATTACAACAAATCTCTTGAGGATTTCATCCGTGAGTCTGAATCCATTATTTCGCTCAGAGAGTTCCTGCGCGGCCTCAAGATTTTTAGCCTTTGTAGGCGCCACCTCGTCATACTTAAGCTCCACCTGCTTAAACAGCAGGAGGCCTGTAGGGTCCCTAGCCAGTAGATTATCTGCAGTGACTTTGCCAAATGGTATGCAATGACCCTTTATATGGTAGAAGTGAATGTCTTCTTTACACAGTTTATAGATACGATAAATCTCGCGCCAAATATCTACATTCTTGACGGGCTCGCCTGAAGCTGTAATCCAACCCTTGTTTGCCCATGAATCTACCCAGTTCTTCGTCATGGCATTGAATAGGTATTCTGAGTCAGTTATAACCTGCGCTTCTTGCGTAGCAGTAGCGATGTACTCAAGCGCATACAGTAACGCAAGCATTTCACCACGCTGATTGGTTGACCGCTTTTCATGTACTGCGCGAGTAGTAGAGTCCATAAGGTTACCAACGGTATCTACCTGCTGTATATAGACGCCTCCGGAGGCTACGCAGGACGGCTGACCATTACGACGACAAGCACCGTCTATAGAAATTATTAACATCACTCTATCTCCCCGACAAAACGTTTGAACACAGGACAGTTAAGACTTACAAAGCCCTGAGCGTTTATTGACTCACCGAAGGTCTCAATCTCTATCTTACGGCCGATGTATTTGCTGGGGTGCTCCCAGATGTCATGGCGCTGATCATCGGTAAAGCCTGAACCAACACCTACATAACCGCCCTTGTACTGAACCACCAGTGCGCCGAGGGAATCCTCGTACTTACCAGTACCCTCAAGCATGTTAACTACAGGAAGTACAACTTCCTCAGTATGCTTAAGCTTAAGGAGCTGCTTTGAGCGCTTAATCTCATACTTACCAGACACTGTATTAAGCATGATGCCTTCGCCGCCGCGGCGCCAGATCTTCTCAGCTATTGGCGTCGCTGCGTCGATGCTATGAACCAGCCCAAGTATAGGTACTGCCTTTATTGTCTTAAGGTTAGTGTAGATGCCGAAGGCCCGTATGCGAGACTCCCACTCCTCATCAATAAGCTCAAGGCTGGGGTCCATGAGTGTGGCTGCTAGGCGTATCTTGCGGTTAAGTGCACCTTCTTTTGAGCAGCCTGCATAGAACTCATCCAACGGAATCATATCGAACACATTAAATGTTAGACCAGTCTTCATTCCTTTGCTATTAGCAATGGAGTTAGTTGCCTGCCGCTGTGCTATACAGTCCTTAAAGGTGCCGGCAGCAAGGAGCTCACCATCGTACACGCAGTTATTAGGCAGGTGTTTTGCGTCCTCCATAATCTCTACCAACCCAGTGTCCTCGTGGCCAGACCTACTGAACAATCTACACACTCCGTTTTCTTTGATAAGAATACGGCGAACGCCGTCGAGCTTCTCGGTGACTATGCAGGGCCATGCTACCCTGTCACTTCCTACATCACCAAACGGTGTGCCTAACATGCAACCTGTTTTAGGTATAAAGTCTTTGCCATATACCTTGTTTAACGAGGTTACAGAGACACCGATTTTAAGGTCCTGTGTAATTAGCGCTACAGCAAGTCTTGCTGCGTCTTGACCATACCTATGCATACAGCCAGATACAAAGTGCATGCCAAACCTTATGTCTTCTTCTGTGCCAGTCTGGTGCTTACTGTAATACTCTATAGCTTCTTGCCAAGTAGTATCAGAGTAGACAGCGGTACTAAAAGTAAAGCACCGTGCCTTTGCACTAGAAATACCAGTCTTACAGTATGGATTGTAGATGAAGCGCAGGATTTCCTTAAAGCCATCTATCTGCTCAAAGCGTTTAAGCAGTACAAGCTTATCGTTGCCTGACGCCTCACCTACTGCCTTTACGGCGGCGGCTATTCGATTCATAGTAGTCCCTCCAGTTCCTTTTTTACTTGATATTTGAATACCTTTATAATACGACTAACTTGTGCTTGTGACATTCCAACTTGTCTTGCTATTGCTGCCTGTGATATCTTACAGTCTGAGTCCATCCAAATGTTTATAACGGCCTTTTGGCTCTGGGTCGCAGAGTCATTTAGCACTTTATTAATAGCTTTATAGCACATAGCTATGTGCTCTTTGCGTATGTATGAGCTTTCTGGAGTTTCATCAGTGGTCAAGGTGTCTAGCAATGTAAAGTTTTCTGCGTCATGCGCAGGTTCAAAGTAAGACGTGGTGGTGATCTGGCGTTTCTTATTCAAGAACCTTGTATACATAACCAGTGCATTGTAGATACAGGCAGTTGCATAGGTTGAGAAGTGAATATTCTTCTGCTTGTCGAATGTTTTTGCGGCTACCCATAATGCTTCCATCGCCCTGCTTAAAGCCTCATCGTCATCTGCAAGATTAAAACGATGTAGTTGTTTGTATACTAGTCCAATGTTATTAGCTATTATCTCGTCCATTCTGATGCCCTCCTCTTGGCCATATCTACAAGGTCGGCTACATCCTTGACTGAACGGCATTCTGCGGCGCCTATTGCGCCAGCTTCTAACATTTCTTTTACAAATTGCTTTTGATGCGGCGACGCTGTGCCGGTATCATCCTTAAGCTCAGCAACTACAAAGACGCCTCTAACACAGATAAACAAGTCAGAATAGCCCTTGTTATACCGGTCACATATACGAATTACTTTTATACCATCACGACGCTGTGGCTCAAGCCACTTAATGACATTCTTTAGCAGTGTCGCTTCGTCTTTGTACTGCCGGTCTGATGGTAACCTCGCCGTCCCTGTAGATGAGCTCAAGTGTATCACCCTCCTTCAGGCCCCAGTCAGACACAACAGCTTTTGGAATCTGACAAAGCACATTACGTATAGTAGTTACGTTTACAGTCTTCATGAATGTAAACATTAAATACCTCCCTTAAGGTGATTAAGCACCGCGGCGCTAGCGTCACCTTTGCCCTGTAGAACATCTCGGTACAGGACCTCGTCTATAGTATGTTCTGCTAGTAGCACATAGTATAGGCACTTCAACGGTTGTTTGCTTCTATCACCATATATGCGTTCCATACTCTGCCTAAACAGCTCATAACTCCAGTTCAAAGAGAAGTACACGCATATATGACAGTTTGTTAGCGTTAAGCCCTTATCAGCGCTAGCAGGATTAGCGATAAGGTACTGGATAGCTCCTGACTTAAAAAGTCTGAGTGCATCGTTCTTATCTTGTAAAGACGTTGCCCCATAGATACATCTACACCTGTCACCGAGCATTGCACGGATACTTTCAAACTCTTTTCTATAGTTCGCCCAGATAAGAACTTGCTGCCCAGCGCAGGCCTCAGATTGTAGTAAAACTCGCAATTGCTCGAACCTATAGTCGCTGATAAAGTACCATTCAGGCTCATTGGAATCTCCATAGAACTTATTCTCCTTTATAGCCTGCGTGTCAAGCACAAAGCCAGACGTTACCTGATTAAGCTTGTTAAGCTTCGCCGCAGCGCTTGGCGCAGTGAGCTGCTTATTACCAACCTCCAGATAAAGCTCATTCTTTAATGTGCGGTAGTGCTTTTGCAGTTCTTTGGGCATCTGGATAGGCACTTCTATAAACTCACGTCCAGGTGTGTCGAGCACGTCTTCCTTATCTACATAAATAGCATATTTCTTAATAAGAGCGAGTAGCTCATCACGCTTATCAGGCCTGAGGTGCAGCTTCTCGTACTGTGGATTGTAGCTTACATTCATAAAATACTTTTCTTTGAACTTTGTGTAGCTACTCGGCATGCTATAGTAATCTATAGCGCGAAGCTGCATAAAGTACTCCCACTCACCGTTAGGCGCTGGTGTACCACTTAGCAGATAAAAGCGTTTTACTGCTCCGGAGAAATCTACAAGAGCTTTACTTTGTTTGGACTTAGGCGACTTCATTACAGAGCTCTCATCTACAAAGCATCCTGTAAAGCCCTTAGCATCAAAGTACTCTTTATATGAAGCAAATGACTCTATGTTAGTTACGTATATCTGTGCGTCGCTGTCTATAAGGCTAAGGCGCTTAGCCCTTGTAGGTGCGTGACAGCTAACTATCTTTATGTCAGGTATGAACTGCTTAGCGTCTGGTAGCCATGCGTTCTCAATTAGGATAAGAGGACAAACTACTAACCACTTATGATGCGGGTTAGCTACAAGGTCATCATACATTATGGACAAGCTTAACGGAGTCTTACCAGTACGTGTATCAAAGAAGAAACAGTATCGGTCACGTACTTCAGCAATCTCACGTCCAAGCTCCTGGTGCCGCATCAGCGTTAAGTGCTCGTTAACTACAGGGCTGTGTGCAGGCCCATTCTGCATCAAGTCATCAATGCGGCGCCGCGCCGCTGTTTCTCTCCAGTATAGACTCTGTATTTGCGGCGGCGCAGATGTTATATTTGACTCGTCTATGCCTCTAAAGTCCTTAAGGACTTCAGGGATAAAACGTGCAGACAGAGTAGCCTCTGTACCTTTTCTATTATAATGTACGGGATAGTATTTATTAAGCTTATCAATCGTTTCAAGGTCGTTATTGGCGTACATAACTACAATACCCTGAGATGATAGGCGAAGCTTAGTTTGCATAAAGCACCCCACGTCTAAAATTTTAAAATCAAAAGTATAGCCGCAAGCTGCGGCTATACAAATGAAGTAACCAGCGGAAATAGTAGCAATGATATGCTCAGCTAAACCCAGTGGTACCGTTGTAGAGTAGGATTAATTACCTACGCACGCTTCTATTCAGTTTAAGTGGACGTATGAAGCATTAACAGTAGTCCATGGGTGCGGGAGCAGGACTTGAACCTACAATCTTCAGCGTATGAAGCTGACGAGATACCTTTTCTCTATCCCGCATTGACGAGGCGCCGGAAGGAGACGCCTCTATACTGAAGGGGCAGTGGCGGAACTAAACCAACTGCTCAATATCTACACATCGTCATAAGTCTAAATATAGACGGGACCATACATTTGCGGTCTCAGATATGTAGACATTGAGCAATCGGCTTAAGCCGATTGCAAGGGATTAAAGCTCTGCTGCAGTATCAGCGTCGTAGACGGCCTCTTCAACACCGGGAGCTTCTACAGCTTCCTCAACAGGATGACGGGAAGCCTTCTCAGCTTTTGCTGCGTCGAGGCGGGCCTGATTCTTAGCGATGATCTCATCAGAGGCGCCGCGCTGCTTCGCCTTGTAGAGAACGGAACCGGCATTGATGATTTCACGCTTGAGCTGCTCATCGGTCATGTCTGCCAGGGCTATACCAGCCAGCTGACCACGGGGCTTCTTTACCTTCTCAGGGAGCTCAACCTCAAAGGTGCCATTGCAATGGGGGCAGGTTACTTCAAAAGTGTTCATTGTTTTGTCTCCTTCGACTAAATTTTTCAAGCACACTGTGCTCTTTACATTTATTATTATACTACTTTATTTTATTCTTGGGAGCCCCCTTCTCTCACGAATTTTTATTCAGGATTTGGATTTTTCTCAACATCTCAACAATCTTAACTTTCTTAACTTACTTAGCGTTTTACGACAATAGAGCGTATTAAGGGACGAAAAAATAAAAATCTTTTTATGAAAATAAAGCAAACAAAATTTTTCGTCAAAATGTTAAGAATGTTAAGAAAGTTAAGATAATTAGAAAGTTAAAAAATAAATCATTCTAAATATTTAAAATTGGCCTTTATTATATTATAATTATATACTTATATATATATATCTTTATTTTTAAGCTTATTACAAGTTCTGTGCGGGTTCGTAGATGCTCACTAATATAAATATACTCTTATTATTACGGACCCGCAACGAATAAATAAGAGGCGTGTAGATATCTACACGCCTTCTTATTATTGATTACATTGTTTTTCTAGCTCATGATACAAATGTTTAACGTCGCCGTTACCACCCTTATCAATGTAGATTTTTCCAGCGATTAGACGCTCACTCATCGGCATGTCAGTACTTGTCACTATCAATCGTAGTATAGCCAAGTACTGCTCATCGTCATGCTTCATGAGTTTCTTAACATTTTTATCTATACCAGATATGAAGGCTGTGATACTTCTAACCCACGAAAGTATCATTGACACCACTTTGTAGATTGAAATCAGCGCCGCGGCGCCACCGCCAATCCATAGTATCCACGACATTTCTGTGTCTCCTTCCGGCAGTTATTAGGCTACACCATATATAGCCTTAATATTCTTTTTGCCACTGCTAAACAGCTCACTTTCAGTCTTGTCGCCAACTTTGTCGCGCATATCAAGTGATATTAGTCTGGATTGCTGTAGAGTCCAGCGAGAAGCAGACTCAACTAAGAACGTGCAGCTAAATAAGGCTACACCCAGATACGTTTTTGAGCTATCAGTCCATGTAGATGACCACGAACCAGACCCCTCAATAAGTGCCTCAGAAGCGCCGCCACGAACCGCAAGTACTGTGTGGTAGTTGCCGGAACCAGGGTCATATGTTATAGCAAAAACGTTGTACTTGTCAGCGTCAGGTATTGATATTGTAGTACCCTCAGAAGCAGCGCCTTCCCAAAGCAAATTCCAGCGCTCAGGCAGCGCCGCAATAGTATTCTTAATGCTGCTAACATCTGCCTGCAAGCTAGCAATATCGCTTGCTTTTTTAGTGCTCTTACGCACTACACCACCAGCACCAACGACTGCTAGTTCACAGTCGTCATTAGAAGGTGCTGCCGTCCAAAAGCCGCCGGTTATAGTAAACTTGTTGAAGTTGGTCACACCCTCAAAGCAGGCTGTAAGATTACCGTCTGCATCTACAAGATGCACATAGTCAGAGCCCTTGATGGCCTTCTCACACGTAAAGGTCATGTTACAAAATGTAACTGTTATCATTATCTACACCTCCTCAGTAACTAGGGACAGATACCTGAGCCCCTGCATATATTCTGCCGCCGCGGCGAGTCATCACCTTGGTGGTAGCATTATTGGTTATTGAGCCGTATGCAATGTTTGCACCAACGTCCACTGACAGGCCAATCCCTGATGGGCTATTTATTGTGATAGTCTCAGCAAATATCTTGGCACCAGACTTGGAAAGCAGCGCGGCGGCACTGTTTGCAGCTGTCATGGTAAGCCCACTATTAAACTGCACATTTGAAAAGGCTATACTCACCGCATCATTTGTAGCATTGGCCACAGTAGTCGGTACAGTACAGGATACCTCAGAGCAGTTATCTACACGGAACTGGCCTGTTACCGAGAGTGATGCCATATCACGGATATTTACATTCTGGCAGTCTGTGATACTTATACCACCGGAGCTAATAACTATGGCGCCATTATTTATACTTGATATAGTAACAACGCCGCCAAAGATATCAGACATAGTAAAGCCGCTGTAAGTGCCCGCTGCTAGCACTATATTGGCATTATACCCATTAAGGTTCTTGGGTATCTTACCTATAGCTGCCTGTATGGTTGCAAGCGGCTCTGAAGAAGAAAGACCGATATTATTATCGTTGCCAGTAGGAGCCACGTAGTATGTTACATTTGCCCTGAGATATGGTGCCGCGGTATTCTTAAGCTCCTGTATGTTCCCTTCAATCCTATTAAAGTCGCCTGCCATGACGCCATCTTCAGGCGCCCAGTCAGTTTTTGGTGTTAGCCATGCCATCAGTTATACCTCCTTATAGGTACAGATTTTGTAATTTATAAGTTGTGCCAGCTATTATCTCATCGCTGCTACTGACTGCCCTACCGTTGACACTGGTGACTGGGTCACCGTCGTTGATGTACTGGAGCTGATAAACGCCCTCATCGTGCATGATCTGTCCGCCGCTGACAATAAGCCTAAGCCCGTCATCAAATGTGTATCCGCTGCCTATCCACTCAGCCCATGTAGTGCCAGAATTGGCCATGAACGTGCCACGGTCTGTTACCTCGCCGCCGTCATTCTGCATGATAGTAAAGCGTATCTGGTCCACAATAGGTGCCTCAGGCACATATGCATAGGTACTTAGTTCAGCAGTACCGGATAGTGCGCCATTCCAATTTAGCTGATGCCGCTTAATGCTATACAGATTAGACGGAGCTATACCATCCGCAAGATAGATATTGTTTGTAAGGGTAAGCTGAATGTCACCCCTGTAGGTAACTTTGGCGTCATATACACTGACCTCACTACGGTCATACATACGCTTAAGTATTCTAGTAGCGTGACCGGCATCTTGTATAAAGTCACTAAGTACCTCACATTCAACCGTTCCATTTTCAAGTATAGCTTCAGAATTTACACGTTCTACAAATGATGAATTATCTACACTCAGAGTTTCGCCCTGTACATATACGCTGTTAAATACACCATCACTTGTAAAAGTGACTATCAGACCCCAGGAGTACCATTCCTCAGTGTGCGTTGCTGTAGCATCTACACTTGGGCTAGCATCATGTGCTATTTTATTAAACTTAAATACTCTGACGTCGCCTGCATGCACCGTCTCACCAACTGTCGTGTCAAGCAAAATCTCTTGTGCCAACTTGACATTAGTAATGTGAACCTTTATGTCATTAGCAGGTGCAGTGTAAAGAGTAGGATAGGTGGTGTGTATAACATTAGTAGAGTTGGACCAGACATCATCCTGCGTAGCAGCTTGCTCAGGCTTATACTTAGCCACTATACGTCCATCCCTGTCACTGTATATGTCTATGAAATCACAAGAGGCGATTTTATTCAGCGCCGCGGCGTAAGTATCGTACTCAAACCATATAGTACCTATACTGATTTCATCAAGTGCTGGATCAATTTCCCACTCAAGAAAATTGAACTTACGCTTTGCAGATGTGAGAACAATCTCAATAGCCTCATACAGTGTAATATCTCTATATACACCGTGGTCATAGTATGTTACCGTATTAAGAAGACCTATTATATCGAGCGCGACAGTCTTAGCTACAAGTGACCCAACAGGAACATCCCAGCTATATGTCCAGAATGTGCCGAGGGGGCTCCACAGTACTTCACCATTGCCAAACGGTTCTACGCCAAGCCAAGCTCTTATACGCCTATTCTTTTTAATATAGCCAGCAATAGGCGATTGTGCATTATTGAAGTAGAATGAGTTGTCCTCATTGTTAAATCTTACAGTAAGCTCATTTGCTGATATACCACCGAGGGACTCGAGGCTGTCCTCAAAAGAAAGCTCTTCAAGAAGGTTAATGTCGATAAGATCCTTGTCATAATACATCATAACGGACTCCATAGGAATATACATTATGACGCACGGCCTACCTGGATTAGATGTCTTACTTATAGTAATATCTAATCTATACACGTCTCTAAACAGCCGGTCAGTTGTGTAAATTGGAGAGGCATTACCAGTTACCTTAACCACTTCAGTCCCAGCAGTCGTATAGGCCGTTATTGTAAAGTCTACTGGGTAATCATACAGATCGCCGTATGGTCCACAGTGTATCTCCAAACCAAACAGGTTGCGCTGGCTGAACTGTAACGATAGCGTCTGAGGTACGGTATATACACCAGAGTTATCTGGCATTGTCTTAGGCCACCAGCCAACTTCAGAGGCATCACCTATTACCTTGTACTTGCCAGTAAGGTTATTATCATACAGCTTGAAGTACTTATTAGACTTGGCCTGAGTACCATCGGTTATACTATACACCGAAGAGCCATGGGCGCCTTCATTACCAGTGACTGTGTTATCACGAATAGAGTTATTATAAAGGACCTCAACCATGCCATGGATACGTCTTGACGGCTCCTTCATGAAACTTGATATGCTACTATTGAAGCTCGCTGTAGCAATCTTAAGAACATCATTCGCTACACTAATCTTCGTTACAGTGAGCACGTATTTATCTATATCGTAGGCTTTATCAAGCGTAATCTCAAGTGACTCCTGGTTATTACCTACAATAGACTGTGTATTAAGCCGGGTAGAGTTCTTATAGATACTAATAGTAAAGTCCACTGGGTAATTACCGTTAATGCCTACAAGCTTAAACACATACGCAGACAGCCTGCCGGTATAAGTAAGCACGGCAGGCTCTGCAAGTACCCCATTAGAGTCAGATAACGTATCGCCCCACCAACCTGCATAGGTATATTCACCGAAGGGACTGCTAGAGCCATCTACAACATTGAGCCCGCCTGGTAATGCGAAGAGCTTCTTATAGCTAAATGCTCTGGCCGAAGTTATCGCCTCTATAGACTTAAGTGATACGGCACGGTTGCGCTGGTTTACAGTTACGCTCATGCTTTATCACCTCTCAATAAGATTGAATGAAACATTTTTCCATACCCAGCTACCGGTATCATGAGCGCCGCGGTGCAGCTCAGAAGGGATGGAACCTACATACACTGTGGCGCTGCGCTGCTGCCCCTGGTAGGGGTACTCAAGAGTGAAGAATATCTTGCCTGTGGACCAGATAGCATCGAGGATGCGATCAAGTTCAGCTGCCGACAGAGCTTCATATGTGAAATAAAACTTAAGCTTTTGGGCGATCAGGTCACCAGCCATACTTGCATCAGCAAGTCGCTCCATAGTAGTGACGTTGTACCGCTCTATCTTAAATGTGGAAGGATTTTTAATAGCTATGCCGTTAACTACAAATGCCATTATCTACTGACCCTCCTTACGTTCTCTTTTGCTTCGATAAGTTCAAATTTCTTGTAGAGCTCTTCGATACCGCGGTCATCTGCAATAAGCGTTCCTATGTACATAGGAGGCAGCGACGCGGCGCTAGGACCACTTGCAACAGCGAGAGTCGGTGCCAAGCCCTGGATGATACCATTCGCCACGGCGTCGACGAAGGGCTGCATTGCTGTGGCATTTTCCAGAGGAATTATAGCCTCACGCTTGCCACCTTCACCGATGCGTGCGATCTGCTCACGGTCTATAATGCCACCTGTCGCATATCCACGGTAGGAGAAGTTGGGCTTATTGCCTACTGAAGTAGTCACTGAGCCACTGTCACCGTTTTTGGTTACAGTAGATTTCTTGCCAGTCCAAAGATTTTTCCACCAATTTGATATGTCATCCCAGAGGTTAGAAAACCACTTTGCAATATCGCTGCCGAGATTGTCGAACCATGCTTTTACAGAAGACCAGCCAGACTTCCAAGCTTTGGGATCCCACAGCTTACTCCAGAAGCTGCCTATGTTAAGGTTGTCAAACCACTTTTGTACGTCAGTTTTCAGGGCGCCAAACCAGGCTTGAACTTTACCCCAGCCTGTTGTCCAGGTTTTTATATCCCAAACCTTATTCCACCAGTTGCCAACATTAGTTTTGGTTTCGTCAAACCAATTCTCTATGTCAGACCAAGTGTCATCTAGCCATTTACCTATAGCCTTACCAGTGGCAATAGCAAAACCACCAAGCAGCTTACCAGTACTGTCTACAAAGTCATTGATATCTTTATCGGCTTGTATGTACCAGTCTTTTATGTCCTTAGCGGTGTTAGATGCCCATGTGCCTATGTCCTCACCAGTCTGCATAGCCCAATCGGATATATCTTCAGCGGCTTCAGACACCCAGTCTGTTATTGGCTGAAGAGCCTCATGCTTCCAGTTATTAAACTGTAATGTGGTATCTATGGCCCAGACACCAAGATCTTTTTTAGTGTCATTAACCCATGTAGAGAAGCCGCCTGTAGTATTATCCCACCAGGATGACAGCTTACCAAAGGTATCGGTCTTCCAGTCACTGAATGATGAAGAAGTATCACTCCACCAGTCAGATAGGGTGTCACCATTGATATTATCCCAGTCAGAGAATAATTTTACGGTATCATCCCACCAAGTGCTAAGGCCAGACTTAGTGTCGTACCACCAAGTAGTGAGCCCAGATTTGGTGTCATCCCACCATGTGCTAAAACTTGAGAGCGTATCATTTGCCCAAAGTGTAAAGCCATCTTTGGTGGACGACCACCAGTCTGTAAGGCCATTGGCAGATTCTACAATAAAAGCTACGATAGGATTATTTTCAGGCGAAAAATGCTCGTTAAGAGCAGTATTAATTTTATCCCAGAAGAGTCCGGCAAAGCCTCCGGCGAACGTGCCTATAACTGAGCCAAGCATAATACCTACAGGGCCGCCTATAATGCCGCCTATGATAGAGCCGATTATGCTACCGATAGTCTGACCAACCTTGGCATTACCAACAGAGTCAGCACTAAGCTGTAGACTTTCTGCGAGTGTATCCCACAGAAGAGCAGCAATAGCGTCACTTACAAAGCCAATGGCCATACCAATAATACCGCCTTTAGCCAACGCCTTAAGGCCGGTGCCCTTAAACAAATCAGCGATACTCTTAAAGAATGCACTGAATGAATTTGTGCTAATCAGACTAGGCAGCTGTGAGATAGTTCCACCAAAAGCATCAGCTATTGCTTGGGCTATTCCGAGTCCACCGAATAGTGCTGTATTATTAAATGCTCCACCTATGGCATCCCAAAAGAGACCTACAATACCGCCCGCAAGGTGGCCTATGGCAGTACCTATAAGTGTGCCAGGTATGCCTCCGAGCACCATGCCGATGGCGCCACCGATGCCAGACCCTATAGAGGCCCCGATTTTTGCCTGTGCGGCAGAGTCTTTTGAAAGGTCAAGCTTATCAGCTAATAAACTCCACAGTTTTTCAGTGAAAGGCTGAATTATAGCATCTAGCCCAATACCTACAAAAGCGCCACCAAGCGCTTTAGCAAACTTAGCAGCTAATGCACCAGCTGGACCAGTAAGGTTTGCCTTTTTGACTGCATCAGACAAAAGCTTTGCAAGCCAAAGGCCAAGACCAGCAATAGCCAGCTTACCGAGAATGCTGTCTTTTAAGGTATTAACATAGTTTGACCCGAACTCAGATAAGTCAGGTATTTCAGGTACCAGCGCATCATCTATGCCAGCGCCTAAGTTGCCAAGGCCCTCAAGCATATTGTCAAGGTCATATCCACCAGAGCCGGAACCAGAACCTGCTGAGCTTTTTTCTGCGAGCTTAAAAACCTCATCAAAAGATAAGAGACCCTTAGCCGCCTTCTTGGCTTTGTTACCGGCACTATTTGCGGCATCTCCAATTTCATCTGTGCTATTCTTAACATTTTCCAGACGATTATTGAAGTCATCCGCAGCGTCTGCTGCATCGGTAAGGTTACCTGTAGTGTCTTGCAGCACATCATCAGAGCTTTTACCGTTGAGGCCAGATAGCTTATCGAACAGGCTTGAAATAGCACTATCAGCTTTACCAGAAGCAGCAGCTATACTTGCCAGGCCAAGAGATATAAGAAGGAACGCAGTTACAATAGGAGACCTAGCAAGTACCGCAGAAAGCGCTGCAACAGCTTTGGCCAGTCCTAGGATTACTTTGGAAAGCGCACCTACAACCATTGCCCTGAGTGCGCCTACTTTAAAGGCAACCCATGCCGCCGTGCAGGTTGCAAGAGCCACAGTAAGCACCTTAACAAGCGCTGCATTCTTAGCTATAGTTTCAAGAGCTCCAACTATTATGCTAAGAACCGAATTAACTACAGGGCCAAGCACATTAAACATAGCGGCCAAGTTAGCTACAAACTGTTTACCTACAGTGCCAATGGTTTTAAAGAAGCTAAGTGTAACCTTGAGCAGGTTACTGATGTTAGCCAGTGTTTGCCTAATAAGCTGCTGTGTATTCTCATTAGGTACAAGATACTCGAAGACTCCCTTAATACCGCCTTTATCGAATACGTCTCCTATCTCCTGCGTCTTTTTAGCCAGAAAAGCTAGGAGTGATTTGTAGAAAGTGGTGAGGGGACGCAGAATATCCACACCCAAGTTTTTAAGGCTGTCAGAGATTTTATTCTTCAAGCCGGTGATGGTGTACATTGCCGCGTCGCCAACAGCTCCAAAGTTCTCATTGGCGTAATCTACAATGGCGTTTATAACTTCTGCAGCAGGAAGGTTAAGGTCACCTATCTTGCCCATCTGGTCGTCTGTAAGATTAAACTTATTACGGACAATATCCTGTATAGGCACATACGAGTTAGCTAACTGGCGCATCTCTTCAGCACTAAGCTTACCCTTAGCATATATCTGGCCAAGAGCCAGCGATATACGATCCAGTGCCGCCGTGTCGCCTGACATAGCGCCAAGGTTAGTTAGGCCCTCAGAAATAAACATGAGGTTCTTATACGGAATACCATAGGCTAGAAGCTTCTTAGAGGCATCCGTTAAATCCTGAAAGCTAAATATAGTCTGCTCAGCCTGTTCACGCAGTGCCACAAGGAAGCTATCACTCAGCTCATTAGAGCCCATAAGGGCAGAGTACGTAACACCTGCATAGTCGAGAGACTCATTAAACTCCCAAAGCGCCCCTATAGACTCACGTATAGCGCCGGCTATACGGTAGAAAGCCTGTGATACAAGGATACCTTGAACAATTCTGGCGGTATCTTTGAGGCCAAATCTGTGTAGGCCAAGTTCTTTATTGGCAGCCCTTATGGCCTTACTATAATCCGAGAAGGTCTTGCTAGCTGTGGCGGACCCTGTAGCAGACGATGCGGCGAACTTAGCCATCATACCGCTGGCTTTACGCATATTGGATGCGAAGTCAGTTATATTAAGTTTAAGATTAGCTACAGCGCTCGCAAACGACATATTAGCTCCTCCTTACCATCCAGGGATTTGGTCTATGAAACCAGTAGGTTTGGCCGGATCTTCCTTAGCGGTACCATACTTGGCCTCTTGTATTTTTTGGTGCACCTTTAATTGTGCATCAAATTGTCTAGGTGTAAGACGCCACACTTGTTCATCTGTGTAGCGCAACCATACTCTACCTATGTATAGTATGTATGGCCAATCCCAGCCGTCTTGGCTGGGATTGGATTTTTGATTTATTCCGTTACCGGCCGGACTACTGCCGGCCGCGGCACGTTTGGGTCAGACTCACCTACAGGCATATCTGACTCGAATGCATTGTTCATAGACTTAATGATATCCTGCATACACTGGATATCAATAAGATTACCGACCTGCATCTCTGAAAGATTCTCTTCGGTATGCAGAAGGCCTGCCCACAGAATGCAGCGAACTGCCTTCATACTGTTGGCCTCCAAAGCCTCAAAAGCGGCCTCCACAGAGCCGTAGCGGTCTTCCAGTTCAGCCATAGCATTAAGCGTGAATTTAATTTCACGCTCAACGCCGTCACTGAGTTTAATCATTGTAGTCTTCGCCCTTACATCTTTAAGGTTAGACATATTCGACTTCCTCCTATAACGGTAGATGTTGATTTAGCCGCCTGCAACAGGCAGAACAGGCGCTGTGAACCAGGAGCTGATAGTGGTTGGATCCGCATCCTCATAATCCTGGTCGAGCTCGTACTTCCAGGGGCGAACCTTCTTGCCGTTCAGGGTGTAGGCATAGTTGAGGCGCGTAAACTGACCGTTTATTGTATCAGTCTGGAAGTTAATACTGTCACCCTTAGTCTCGTTGGAGTCTTCGGGTTCAGTAAACTTGCCCTTGTACAGCCAGCAGTAACGGTAGTTACCGTTTGACTTAAGGGTTCTGAAGCCGATAGCGACCCAGGGCGGAATATCGCTGTCGCCATAAACAAGCGCACCCTTGCTGTCAATCTGGTGACCAAGGAGGTCTGCCTTATTTTCAGTGGTGAGCTCGTTCTTCTGAATTTCAACCTCAATTCTACCGAGGGTAGATGCGGTCTCCATGGGGCCGTCATCAGCAAACAGAGTTTCCTGGGCGCCGTTAGGATTGATGTTCAGGGACATTACGCCAATAGCAGGTTTTACAGTACCGTAAACAGGCGCTGCGCTGGCAGTATCCTCAGTGGTCATAGTAGCATAGACCAGGTTATCGCAACCAATTCTAGTAGCCATTATATTTCCTCCTATTCTATAGTTGTAGTTATACCAAGATTAAAGCCATAGAGTGTTCTATCACTTTCATCCTGCGAAAATTTATATGGTGCTTGCCGTATATGTACTTGACCCCAGCGGGTCGGGGTGAAATCTACACGCTTGTTCATATCAGAGTCATCACGCAAAGCTTCACAAAGTTGGACGGCTAGCTCTCTGGCCGCATCTGCGCTTTTGTTGCGAACTACTACCTGTACTGAACGATGAACTACATCAGTGTAGATTGAAACGGGGTCGCCCTTGTACTCATGAAAAGACACGATATTATCGGGCGTTTCAGGCTTAAAATCTCTAAACGCGTCAATACCGTCACCCTGTATAAGGCCTTTGGAAGTGAAGTAATCTACAATGTCTTTAAGCAAAGGCATTATTAATCAGCTCCTTTCCAAACACTGGTACCACCGCGCTGAGTGCCTTGCGATACAAGGCTATATGGTGCATTTATAGCTTTGCGCCAGTATTTCATCGCAGTTCTAGCGAAATTGTTTGCCGCATAGTTTCTTACGGGGTCCTCTAAGAACTTAGCTTTGCCACCATTTGGATGCGGCATATCTAAGTCCTCATGTACTCTGGCCGCATATGCAGAAGCCGGTAAGCCAGTCTTAGGGTTAATGCCATCATTAGGCTCCCTTATCCAAGAAACTGTCCCAGCGCCAAGTTCACTCGCCAAGCCGCGTATATCGCCGAAACCAACTACAGCACCATAACTGTATGAAGCAGTATCAGCGCGGTTATACGTGCCGCCGAATATAGATGCTGCCAAAGTACCAGTATCTACAGGCACTTCATTTAGTGCATCGGATAGTATATCCATTACGGCAGCCTCAGTGGCTGCCTTGGTGCTAGCACCAACGTTTCTTATTACAGCTTCACATGCCTTTTGAAAACCAGCAAGATTGTTAATGTGAAAGTCTATGCGCATTTACACATACACCACCCTGATGTCAATCTTGCCGTCCCGGTAGTAGTTAGATATGGCCTGTACAGGAAGGTCCTCGCCTTCAAATAAGATATTGTCAAGCTTAGAGACTTGCACAGAGCCATCGAAATACAGATGGTTATGGGATACAACTTCCACGCCTTGCCAGTTACGCACGATATTAACCTCACCCTGCGGATAGCACAGTTCAGTGTGCTCGTCGCCAAATATCTTGTCGCCAGTAGCACTGCGCTTAAGGTAAGGCTTAATCACAACCGGAACATTCATCCAAGGCTTAAGACTAGCGTACATACTTGCCACCTCTAGGTTCTGGCCACGGAGGATTGCTATGCATGCCTTTACGGAATGTTTTAGGGTAGGCGTAGTGAATAGTAGGTAAACCACCTGTCACCAGCTGGGCTTTATAGTACTCCATCTGGTCCTTAAAGAAGTTTAGCCTACTTGTAGGGTCCTCTGACTGGGGGCCTAGTGAACGCTTTATAGCTCTAGCAAATATGGTAGAGGCCTGCAAGAACAGATTATACCGCATGGTATTTACGTTAGAACCATAGGTGGCTATGATGTATTCTATCTCTTCATCCTGTAGAATAGGCTCAGATGCATCCGTATCTCCTAAAAGGAACCTACACTCATCAAGCTGGCTATTCGAAGGGTCTCCAGAGTAGCTGAACATCTTGGCACCTCCTTACGTTGCTTTAGCTACTATCCTTGCTTTGGGCATGTCGGGCTTGACCTCAGACTTGACCTCAGGCTTGACCTCAGACTTGACCTCAGGCTTGACCTCAGGCTTAGCATCCGGAGCAGGCGCAGAAGCAGGCTTGAGTGATACCCCGAACTTAGCCTTAAAGTACTCGTCGTACTCATCAAGGTTGTGCTCGCTAACCTCAATAATTACGCGGTCGCGCAAGCGCGCTTTAAAGAATTTGATGTTACCCGGCTCTACAATAGAGCCGGGAAGCACCATTTGGCCTACATTTCTGAAAGGCCTGCGAACAACGTACATTAATCGACGATGTCCTTAAAGAAGACGCCAAGGTCTCCGCAGATCTTCTTAGCGTCAAAGGCGATTTCACCCTCGATACGCTCAGTACCCAGGCCGAGCACGTCCATGGGCAGACGGACAATGCGGTTACCATACGCACCAGCGCCTTCAAGACCGGTCCATGCGAAGATGTAGCCAGCGGAGGGCTTGCGCAGTGCAGGACTCGGGTTAGCATAGCACAGGAGAGCGTGCTTGCCCATGATGAAGCTGACACTGTCAGTTGCACCCTTTGCGGCGCTGTTAACTACAGACCATGCAACATAGACATGCTGCACCTCGAACAGAGTTGCGAGAAGGTCAGTAGTAACAATGCCCTTCTGGGTGTACTTGATACGGTCCAGAATGTCCTCATGGTTCTTGAGTGCGTTGAATGCAAACGGGGAAAGAACCAGAGTATTGGGCCTATAGCCGGTCTCGGATGCCATCTGAACAGCAGCATTAGTGATGTCCAGGATGGGGTTGGAAGTGGCGAGATTCCACTTAATGGCCTGACCAGAAGAGGGATTTGAGTCAGTGCCAGTAATCTCAGTGCCCCATACACCGGTCTTGAAGAACTTAGATGCCCACTCCATTTCGCGTCTGATAAGCATCTTCTGGGAGACGAACTCAGTCGCGTCGGTGTCAGCGTTCAGGGGCTCGTCATAGTTTGCGCGCTCCTCTTCAGTGACGTCATAGTGGAAAGCGTGCTTACGGCAGTGGTACGGATCCGATGCCGCTACGCCGTAATCACCGCCGGCAGACTCAGTACCTGCTCCGCGGACCTGGGCCTCGTCGCGCATGAAGTCACCTTTGTTATAAACATAGAATACGTCGGACTGTCTACGGACAGGGACGATAGGAAATACCTTGTCAGCGATGAAAGCAGAAGCATCCTGCAGATACGCGACAGAGATATTAGTCATGGCTCTATCAATATGAGCATCCTGCATTTTAGGCATTATCTACACTCTCCTTTCTTAGAGCTTGACAGCGATAAGCTGCCCAGCGCCGCTTGCAGCGGTGATAGCGACACCAGCCACTATTGTGCCGGTAGTGGTTGCCTTGCCGCTTGCATCAGAGTAAACGGCAGCACCAGAAGCGATTTCGCCAGCGGCTTCGACAATGACGATGCCGTCGGCTATCTCTACGATGTAGCCACCACGAGTACTCTCTTCAGTGGTAACTTCGTTCATGGAAGCCCCGACAATCTGCGTGGATGCAGTCGCCTGGATTGCCTGCTCAGATGCAACAGATACGAATCTGTGCTGTGCCACTGCGCCGCCAGCAGGGAGGCTAAAGCGCAGACCGGGAATTTCGTATGCGTACATTAGTTTGCACCTCCGTCCAAATATTCCTTATAGAGTTCAGGGTTTTCTTTGATTGCAATGCCGATTGCCCTCTGCTTAGTAACAGAGTCACGCTTTGCAATCTCTTCAGCCTTGGCCTCAATCTGAGCCCAAGCACTGTCGGCGCCGGTAGCAACGTCTACAGGCTTGCTTTTGCCTACCTCATCGAGTACCACGCCGTCAATAGCGTTGCTTGCCGCTTCAAGGACAGCGACAACCTCAGGAGAACAGCTCTTGAGAATCTCAACCAGGTCCTTCTGTTCTACGGGGAGAGACTTCATGGTAGCTGCTTTAGCAACAGCCTCAGCTTCTATCTTCTCCTCAGCTGCCTTACGAACCTGCTCCTCAGCAGCTTCCTTCTGAGCGCGCATTTTCTCAAATGCCTCACGAGCGGCGGCAGGCATAGCCTTAAGAACCTCAGCTTCATCAAAGCCGGTGCCCTTCTTCTTAGGCTTACCGCAAGCTTTGCAAGTGCCGTTCTCATCAGCTTCGCCATCGCACTCGCATGTATCGCACTCCTTGGCCTTGAGAACTTCAAGTTCCTCATTGGCCGTGGCCAATGCACCATTTGCTTTCTCAAGCTGGCTCTGGAGGTCTATGTTTTCATTGCGTGCTTTTTCCAGTTCCGCATTAGCGGCATCCAGCTCATGCTGAATTACACTGGCGTGCTCCGGCTTAAGCTTGCTGATAATTTCAGAAAAGTCCATAACGGTTTCTTGCTCCTTTCTTTTAAAGACTTCTATAAAGGCTGCAGAATTTGCACCTTCATCTACAAGATCGACTCGGTCTATAACCAAGTCTTCAAGTATATAGGGCATAAACTCACCCCCTACAATATATTATATGCTTTTAAGCTATATTATATGACCTATACCTTGACTCTTTTACAAGTGCCTTGGATTGAGAACATCTTGTATGTCCCATCCTTTACTTTTGCGAAGACCTCAGGGTCGTGCACCTTTACAGTTATGAACCAACCCTGCGGCACGGTGCCTTCGGGAATGCCTATAGCTTCCTGCTTTTCTTTGGTGAATACTATGGACTCAACTACAGTGCCCTTAGCGTCACCCTTATGCATCTCACCAGACTCACGATAATCAGTCATAAACTGTATCGCAGCCTTTTCTAGAGTCTCAGGCGCAATGACATCATCCTGCCAGTCTAGTGGGACAGAGCCGTCTGCGTTAATTGAGACATTTGCCCAGCCGCTCACAAGTTGCTCATCGTCCTTAGCCTTGGCAATTTCTACGCCAAAATCTACATAGAGCTGGTCTTCATCCACAGGGGTCTCCTCAGTAATATACACGCTTTCCTCATGCGTTATATACTGCATTGTACCGTCATCACGGTAGACCCTCGTGCTGTCCCTGTTACTGAAACAGGTATCGCGTACAATCATAGCCATTATGTATACCTCGCATCATTTTGTTCAAAAGTATTTTCAGCCGTATCGTCCGGGTTATCTACAAGGCCACTGGCGGTAGTCTTAGATTTAGCCTGCGGAACATATACGTCCTCAAAGGTTTCATTATTAAGGTCCGGCATGCACAGCAAATGTCTCAGATGGTTCTGCAGCTCCTGGTCCTTAGCAATGTTGAGGCCCATAGCACGGAGCATTAGCGCTACCTCGTTAAGGGTAGGCTCCTGAATCCGTGTAGGTACAATCTTAGGAAGCGCCGATAGGTCTTTGAAGCTGTTCATACGGAATAGGGCCGGAACAGCCTGCGCGTTGAATACATCAGCAATATTACTTATCTGCGCCTGAAGGGCGGAAGCAAGCAGTGAACGCTTTGTATCTGCAAGGGCAAACGAACCAGTTTTACCTGCACCGAGAAGAATGATATCAGAAAGAAGCGTTATAGCAATTCTTGTGTCATACCTCTCGATGGTAGCGCCGATATCAATCTGCCTTGAGGAGCCAGATGTAAGCAGCTTAAGCTCCCAGCCATAAGGAAGCAAAATACCTTCCTCGCTATCGCGCCTAACGGAAGCTACAAGCTGCTCTGCCTCAGCTTTAAGCTTAACCATATTAGGGTCTTCCTCATTCCAGAGGTCAAGACCCTCAGGAGCCGTCAGCACGGGGAAACCCGCAAGGTCACGCTCAATGCCAATACCCTCGATTTCTTCAAAGTGCTTTTTGAAGAACCAGGACCTATATGCATTTCTAAGTAGTGACTTACCCTCAGGGTTATCCTTACTTACACGGGTGCGGAACAGTAGACCCTTTGACATAGGAATACGTACCCTCTTGAAATCAGGCTCGCACTGCTGAATAAACGCCGTTACATCGCCTTCTTCATTGAACTCCCATTCTACCAGAGAAGTCTGAGCACGAATAGGAATACGTCTCCACCCTATTCTACCATCTGTGTACTTGCTACGGTACTTAGGGTTACGCTCGTCAGGTCCGCGTCTAACTTTGTATACAATTTCATGAAAGCTGAAACCATACGTGAGCATGGACAGTACTTCACAAATAGTATTAGCCCAAGAAGAGTCCATATCATGCATGCAGCTCTCAAGGAACTCAGCGGCCTCTTTGTCCGCCTCAGAAGTGCTCGCGGCTTCCACGCGCCATTCAACGCCACGAATAAGCATTTCTGCAAGATACAGTATAGCTCCTATAACTGCATCATTGTCGCTCATTTCCTGGTACACTCTACCCGCCCTTGGCCAGCGCAGCTCCGGCAGAAACTCTTCGTATACATATGGGCCGTACCGACGCAAGCCTGATACGCCGAGCGGTTTGAAATTAACTGGTGTATTGCTCTTTTGCATACGCCCTCCTCCTATCTATTAAGCTTGCCCCAGTAGCTACCACCAGCCTTCTTAAGACCAGTAGGGGCTCTCATCAGCGTTTTACTTCTAAAGTGATTAAATGCTCCAGAAAAACCATCAATGGTATCATCATGGACGCCGTACGGAAACAAGTCAGCTTCATCGAAAAACGAAAGTACGCCACGACAATTATCCACAATGTGCACCCTGCCAGACTGTGCAGCAGCAGACGCGGCACGGGCACGCTCAACCTTTGAGCCAGTAGATAATACGCCCTGGAAGTCATAACCGTTAAGAACATTACGAGCGTAATGGTCTACAGTTATTATACCTGATGAGCCGGGCTCTTGCTCCATACGTATCGCACAACTGTACCCATCGACTTCAGCCGTTGCCCGTATGAGTTCCTCAAGTTCATGTGGGCTCTTCTGAACTCGAATTATATCTTCTATCCAGTATATGCCTTGATAATGGGCCATCTTGAAACCTACAGACCAGTCAGGCTCACGTTTGTTTTTGCCTTTGCGCTTTGCTGGATCGGTACCTGCAAGGTCCCAGTAGCGTACATGCGTCGCCGCGACAGGGATGTCGTAGGCGGGTACCTGTGAAAACCAGTTCCTGTCAAGAAGGTCTCCATTAGCCTTAATCTCCCAGTTACCATTTAGTAGCTGCTCACGTTCAAGAGGGTCAAGCTCCTGAAGCGCCTCTTTGTAAGCTTCAGCGTCAAGGTACGGGTTATCGTTAAGGCCGGCACCGATGAATATTCTGCCGTGCTCTTTACCCTCTACAAAGAACCTCTGGTAGTAGTACTCACCATACATTCCGCCAGGGTTACAAGTAGCCCTGAACCTAAGTGGCACCTGCATATCCTTAGTCTTACGCAAACGGGAGAACATATACCGATAGTTAGATGGTGAAATGTGGGTACATTCGTCCATTCCAATATATTGAAATTCGGCACCTTGATAACGATAACAATCGTTATCTGACTCAAGGTAGCCAAAGTTTAATGTGGCGCCTGATGGAAAGGTATACTGCTTTTCTTTCTCAGACCACTTAACTTCTCTTGACTCCACAAACGGCATAAGCCACTGCTTAGATACATCTATCAAAGCACCAGGAAGCGAAAGGTCCGCGTATGTCCTACGGAACAATATAGCTGAGTAACCTGGGATATCTACAAACTGCAGCGCACCCATAAGCTGTGCTATTGACTTACCGCCACCTGCAGCGCCACCATACAATATTTCCTTGGTATCATTCATCAGCAGAAATGCGCGCTGCTTAGGCGTCGGTTCATATGGTATATACTTTGTAAGACGCGGCGTAAGCAGCCTCTGAAGCTCTTCGGTGTTTACATTTGAAAAGTCCATTACGCATGTCTCCTTAAACGTTTAGCAGCCGAACAGCTGGCTGCTTTATTAATTATTTCTTAAAGCGAGATGCGAGGTCAGTAAGTTTAGACCAGCCATACATTGCTACATATGCTACAATGAAGCCACCAAATATGGCACCGACAACTTCGTACCATACAACATTGGCAGCCAAATAAGAGGTACCCGCAAAATATGCTAGCATAGTAAGCGCTACACTAAGCACTATAACTACTGCATCAGTAGGAATGTTTTTAAAGACACCCAGGCCCTTAATAAGCTCAGTAATAAGCGATACCAGCATTGCAAGGATACCTACAACGGCAAAACCATAGGTAGATACATACTCAAGCACTATTATCACCTCCACCTGCTGCACGAATTATAGAACGCCATTTGAAGATACGATTCATGCGTTCCTGGCTAAAGAACGGCTGTTCCATGAACCACTCGCGCCACTCGCGAGCACCTTTGGAAGAATTACACCTACCACAGGCAGGCACAATATTATCTTGTGTAGTTTCGCCGCCATCACTTACCGGTAGCAGATGGTCTCTTGTAAGACGCTCCCCCTTATGCATGGTGCGTCCACAATAAGCGCATTCACCACCGAAAAAGATAACGGTTTCCTTCCACTCCTGATGCGTGTATGTCACACTAGCTTCACCTCGCCGCTTCATGCCGCCGACAAAGTCACTATGCTTTTTCTTAGTAGCGTTCTCTCTGCGGCGAATATTGTAACAGGTTTTGCAGTCATCGCGGTACCTAGGCTGACCATTGGAGTCCTTACCATTACGCGGGAACTCTAAGATACTCTTTACGGTACCGCAAAAGCTGCAGCGTTTAGCCGTTATACGGCCGTGGGCATCTACAAAGCAGTCTGCCCTGTAGGTGCCCTTCATACGTTTATTTCGCATTCTTAAGATACCGGCGATACAGTATAATCGCGAACTGTAATGCTGTCTCTCACGTTACTCCACCTCGATACTAAGTTTAAGATTTTTCTTAAACTCTTCGAACAGAGCCTCCTTGTCAACCTCGGGGATGGCGGCGATAAGAGCCTTGCACATTCCCAGGTTGACTATCATGCATCTAAGCATGTCCTCAGTTACATACAGGCCGCGCTCGTCACCGTAGCCTTTGAAGCCGAGGTCTATAAGCTCCTGTGTCGCTGCTCTGTAACCTTTAGGGATATCTTCGATTGTTTTATAGCGTATCATGTTATCTTCCTCCTGTTCAGATTTCTTTTTAATGCCGAATGTCTTGACCAGCGCGGCCACGATGCCCTGTGCACACTTCTTCGAGAAGTCGTCCGTCAAGATTATGGGCACGTCTGTGGTGCTGTCCATAAAGCCAAACTCGCCGAGAATGGCGGGCATATTGGCCCTATAGATCACGGTAAAGTTTGCGATGGGCAGCGGTGTTGCTCTGTTGCCCTTGAGACCGGTGCGCTTGACGGTCTCATCATATACGGCGCGCTGGAGCGTGAGGCTTGTCTTGCTGGCGTTCTCTGCGGCGAATACGCAGATACCGCCCCCCTTGCCGCCGTTAACGCCCGCGTTGTGGTGAATACTTATAAAGGCTGCCGCGCCCGCTCTGTTGGCTCTGGCAGCGCGCTCTGAAAGCGACGGATCGGTCTTGCCGGTTCGGTCGTCACAGCGCATAACCTCACAGTCGTATGCCTTGAGCAGCGCCTCAACGTGCTCGGCCATGCGGGCGTTGAGGAAGCGCTCACGGGTCTCCTTCGGGTCAATGCTCTTCATGCACCGCTTGCCAGGGGTATTATTGTAATGCCCTGCATCCAATGCGATAATCATTTTCATTCCTCCTCCAAAAGTCCTGAATAGGCTTTATCGTCATCACCCATTTTTAACTCCTTAGCTTATAGTTGCCGTTCTGTATCTCTTGCTTAACAGCAGCAACATCGCTCTGCAGAGCCCACGCGCCGCTGACCTTCTTATAGATATTCTGCGCTTCAGCCCAGGCACCATTGACCTTGATGTACAAACCAGTTCCTGTGGCATTCTTTATCGCCTTTGCGTAGAGTGTTACATAAGTGACATCTGATGTATCGCCTACGAATTTTGGCGTCTTAACATATGCTGGGTTATCAGCAGAAGTCAATCTAGTACAAGCTTGATCAGCATACCAACCAGAAAAAGTATAACCTGGCATTACCTCGGCAGTAAACCTTGCTTCTTTTTCTTGAGAGACTGGTGTTGTTACGTCGGTAGATAATATTCCATCAACTATTACAGCATCACAATAACAAGGAGGGTTTCCTTTAACTGCTAAATATTCTTGATCTTCCGTAGGAAATGTTGTGTAATATGGCCACGCAGTTAAATCAACATTGTTACGACTAATATAAAGCACTGCCCCTTTACCATATTCGAGATATATGCTTATTGCATAACCGAATGGGCATTTTATCGAAGTAGTATGTTGATTATTAAATTGTGTCCCCTCTACAGAAGAACGATCATAAATCTTATTCTGGTCAATTTTATCAAACTCGCCGGTTTTTAAATACGAAATTTCAGTTTCTGTAAGTAGCGCATAATCATACGATATTATCTCGTTTTGATAGTTGTGATACCATTCTTTGCTGGTGGTTAACTTTATAGTATATCTTATTCTTCCAACTTTCGGATACAACGCAACATTCCCAGTTACACTATGCGTATATGGATTACTTTCGCTCACCAACTGTGTAAGTCCTTCATCACTGTACCATCCATACAGTTCCCATGTCTCATCCTCTGGAGTAAAGGTGAAGGTCACACTATCTCCATAATGCGCAGTGTTGGCACTTACAGTAGCTGTACCATGTTCTACGGCTCCAACACTAACGCTGTATGATATTTTTGTAGCCTTTGCGTATAAAGTAGTGTTCGATGTGATTGTAGCAGTATATGGGTTCGCAGTACTAACAAGCGTTGCATAGTTAGAATCTGAATACCATCCATCAAAAGTGCAATGTTCGCTAGGAGCTGCCGTAAAAGTGACACTATCTCCAGAAACTACGCTATCGTCACTTACAGAGGCACTTGCGATGTTTTCACCAGCTACTGCCGAACAATTGTAAATAACAGCATCAATAGTAGCTTTAGCATATAATGTAAGATCTGCTGCGGCTGTGATGCTATATGTTAAATTTGAGGAGACTAATTGTGTACAAGATTCATCACTATACCAGCCATCGAAATTCGCACCATTATACAATTCCGCGGAAAATGTAACAGTTTCACCCGCATATGGCGCTGCATTAGATACTGAAACATTCTTCACACCATTGCCAGCCTTACTCGCTGCACAAGAATATTGTGTGAAGTACGCAGTAATTGAAGTATCTCTAACACCTGCCGCATGGAAACCATTTGCAATTTTTACAACATAAACAGCTGATGTGTTTGATTTTGTAAAACTTCCAGAAACACTACCAGTATGCTCAGTTAAACTGGTATGAATTCTTTCAGTTGTAATAGCATTTTGTCCGGCAATTGCAACATTGATTGTATTTTTACTATTATTTAATGATGAAATTGTTTGCGCCCAGACATCAACTTTATGGGCTATTGCCGCCGCAGATGGAAATAAGATATCTCTACCAGCGTTATTCATCGTAAATGTAGCAGTTGTTGAACTACTACGCATTGTGATATACTTACCGCCAATTGCCGCGCCGTTCAAAGCACCGCCAGAAGTGGAGAAATATTGCTTTACATTATCCTCATTTATGTAAAGTTGGAATGATTTCGTTGTTGCCATTACTCATCACCAAACCTGTGTGATGTTGGAACGCCATCATCATTAAAAAAGTAAACTGTTAATGCATTTGGTTCGTCTTTGAAAGCCATCACTTGACGGTATTTGTCGCCGTCATAAAACCAAATTATTTTATTAGATAAAATATATTGTGCGATTTCATCAATCGTGCTCGTCTCTGTCAAAACAAGCATCATGTCACCGCCTGTTGCATCAGCAGCGGCATTAAAATTATGAAAAGTAAGTTCATTCATAAGCTATCACCCTAAAGCTAAATAAAGGTCGCCTTCTTCACCGAGACTGCCACTCGGCTCGCCGCTGCCGGTGTAGACCGAAGCAAACGTCACATTGCCCGTGACCTGATTACCGCTTTTGTCATGAGCAGTATAACCTGCGAGCATTTTATCTGCTGTAACCGTGTCCTCAGTTAAATCTACAAGCACGCTTGTGCCGTATACGACTTTATTAACCGCCATAGTTACGCACCGGCAATTGTGACAGTCTTGCCACCAGCTGAGTTGTCACTTTCAGTATAGGGTATAGCGTTAACAGTTACAGTGGCAAGGTAGTCATACCCTACATCAGGCTGCACAGAAAAAGACTCCATACCAGGCGTAACAGTCTTTGACTGCGCCTTAACACCACTTGCAGGAGCCAGCGTGCCAGTGACGCCAAGAATTGTAACGCCTTCCTTAATATTTGCTTCGATGATCTTTGACTGCTCAGTGGCGTCAATGCTAACCTTGCCACTGCCATCATGAAAACCGGTAGGTATTGTGAACTGCTCAGCTTTAGTAGTGATCGTACCAGTTACAGCGCCTTTATTAGGCATAGTACCTGTAAGCTTGGTGCCCCTCGCATAGGCTGTTTTACCCTCAAGCATCTCTGCTACTGCAACAGTGGCGTCAGTGGAGTTTACGTCAAAAGTACATGTACCAGTGATGGGCGCGCCACTCTTATCATGCGCAGTGAAACCGCTCAGCACCTTATCGGCAGTAACGGTATCGCCGGTTAGGTCTATCAGCACGTTACTACCATATACTACCTTATTTACATATTTGCCAGCCATGTTAACCTCCTTATATTTCAGCTATGATAGCCGTATATCCATCTTGTTCGTTTGATACCTCGTAGTAAGGTATTGCCAGTACAGTCATATCGTTCAGCATAAGTTTATTTTTAGTGTCCAGTACCTTAGCATCTACTGCCGGAGTTACTTCGTATTCTCCATCGTACACGTCGGCTGTAACCGATATAGGCCTCTGAACCCTAGCAGCAAGCTTTATGGCACTATTCACAATAGTACCATGTAGCACAGCTTTAGGTACCACAGTGCCGCGTAGCGTACCATACTGGCTTGTTGCGGTACCTACAAGCATTACGTGGTCACCTCCGTAAGTATCTCAAAACACGTGGGCTCTATAACAGTATACACCTCACCAGACGAAGTGGTGAGCTGTACATCATACTTGTACTTACCAAACTCGCACTGATGCGTATCTTCAGGCTTTATATGAAATATATCGGTGCCTTTAATAGTTTTTTGGAAGCAAACCTCAGCATCCTTAACAGTACGCTTTACTGAGAGAACAAGTGTGTCATCTTCTGCAACTATGTAAGGCTCTAAGGTGACGTCATTTACAATAGGCACCTGTAGATATGCGGTGTCGCCGCGGGTAAGCCTCACGGTATTATCAGCTTCTACATAAAGCATATGCTTGCCTCCTTCCTATCAGGGTTATACAGTCATTTAGCTCGCCTCCGTTGAGTTGCAATCACGCGTAGTAGCTCCAACGCTCTACGCCGTTCTCACTCATGCACATAATTCCTCCCACAAAAGCGCTCTCCTTGCTGTCGTACCAGTACCCAGCGAAAAAGAGGGCTGCCATCTCTTTTCCATTAACTGTCGCCGTCTGGATGCGCGCCAACGGACCAGCGATAACGCGCTGGGTGCCATTGCCAGAAGTATCTGCGACTGAATATTGCGCAAAAACGAGCTGTGTGTGTGCAGCGGCAATAATCTCGGCAACAGTTTTATCGGCGACCAGTGAGCCATCTTCTGGGCTGTTGGTGATGTTAACAATTAACACGCCTACGCCTCCGCTTCCGCTTGGGCTGCCTCCGCCGCTTGAGCCGCCAGCGAGCTTCTTAGGCCCACCGTAGCAATCTACAGCATAGACGTCACCTGTGCTGTCGTCTTGTGCTAACTTAACTCCTTTAAGTATATTAAGCATGTGCTCACCTCCTCCAAGTGTACTTCTGACTGTTTAAATCACACGTTTTCTACCGTGTTATCAGGATGTATTTTATATGTGTTCCCGCCTACTGCGGCTTCTTCACACTCAATATGTTCGTCGGCATATACATAATATACACCACTCATAATTCTGGTCTGTGCTGCTTCGCCTGGAACTACCATGTGGCTTACGCCTAGCACCGGCTGTGATGCCAGCAGTTTTTCTTTGATATCGCTATAACTGCCTGAAGCAAGAGAAAAGCTGCCGTCAGTCGCGTCCATAGTGATTATAAAATCAAAGCCACCGCTGCTGCTTGAGCCGCCGCCGGTAAGCTTCTTAGGGCTATCCGCACAATCTACAGCGTATACGTCACCAGTGCTGTCATCTTGCGCTAACTTAACTCCCTTAAGTATATTAAGCATACGCTTATTCCTCCTTAGCTACAAACTCTCTTGTTGTCTTGGTCTCAGTAGTCTCTCTAACACCTATCTGAGTCACGTTCCCGAGCGCGCCAGCCTGCAGAAGTATCTGCACCACCTCAGTCAGGTCATTGCCCTTCGTCGGGCTGCGCTTCAGCTCAGGGTTATCCATGTCCTTGTTAATGTCGCTGAGCAGCGTCGCCTGGTCAATGCTATCTACACGTGCCTTCCTCTCCAGGTCAGCGGAGATGCGAGCCAGCGACGCGATGTCGCTGGGCTTAAGCGACTCGGGGACGATGCTGTCAATCGCCGAGCTCAACTTCTCGTTAAGTCGCTGCGCCATCGATATGTGCTGGGCGTTCATGCTCAATATCTCGCTGCGGCGCTGCGCCAATGTAATCCTGTCACACTCCGTTATCCACGCCTGCATCCTAGTGGGGAACGACCATCTACGAGCAATCTTACTGACCACGGTGTAGGTGGTGCCGAGCTGCTTCGCCACGTCGCCGTACGTCGGCTTCTTCCCAGGATACGAGTCGCGGTAGCACTGCCACACCGTGTACTCCCACTGGGTCTCACCTGGCTGCTGGAGCCAAATCTCCAGACCGGCATCCGCCGCCTGAGCAACCCAGTCCTGTGCCTGAGTGACTCTTAAATATGAATATCTACTATTTTCAGCTTTCGCGCAATCTACACACATGTGCCGGTCACGCTTGTCAGCCGGTTTGGTCTGGCCGCATTTCGGGCACACAAGCATTTCTACTAGTTCTTGAGACACAAAAATCGCCTCCCTAATTATATTATATGCTATTATGCGCAAATTCAGAGCCCTCACTCCCTGCGTGTACGTAATTATAATAGTATAAATACCCAAGGTGACTCCCACGGACTCGCTACGCGTATCGAGGTATTATCTACAAGTGTTCTGGGCCCTCCCTTGTTTATTAGGTTATTTTATTATATAGTATCGCATAATTATAAGTTACAGAATTGCCCAGTTAGCTAAGTAAGGCCGCGGCGCTGCAATTTTTGGACTATATAGCTCTGTGGCGCGGGGTATCTACACCCTGGGCCGCCATGTCCTGTGATTTTTGGACTTGTGCGGCTTTGTTTCTTATACTCTATGATATTTGGATATTTAGATATTTGGACACTTGTATACTTTTACCATGGATTTTATAGATTCTGCGCCACCGCGCCAAGGGCTGGCCCAAATTGTTACAAATCTGCTACAATTTTTGGACTTTGTAGCAATTCTGTAGCAGTTGGTAGGAATTTTGTAGCATTTTGGTAGGACTTTTGTTCCTAGTCATTTTATATAGAAAAATGAGTGGAAAGACTCAACTTTCTGTGACTTTTCACTATTTACAAATTGGGAGTTATTTGGTATAATTAATTTAGAAAGTGAGTAATGAATAAACTTTCAATTGGTCCTTGAAAATTGAATATTTGAAAAAGTTACAAGCTTTCAACAAATCTATTAAAAAAAAGGAAGGTACAAAAAATGACAAATCTCAACAACGTTGAAGCAAAAGCAGTGGAGCTGGGCAATGACTTGCTAAAGGTGCAGTCCGAGCTGAAGCGGATTCAGTCCGTAAAATGCCGCCTTAAAAAGCAGAGAGGCAAGAGCACCTACCAGGCTGAGATGGCAGCGGTCCTCGCTGAGGAGCAGCTCTTGAAAGACGTCCGTCAGCTCCTCAACCCTAAGGAAAAGACTGTGACGACCTTTGAGCAAGAGGATGTGGAAAATCTTGATTATGATGAGACCATCAAAGCAATCAAGAGCATCCAGTCCAAAAAGACCCTGACTCGCTGGTTGACCACTGAAGAGGGCAACAATGATGAGTTCAGAAATGCTTGCAGAATCGAAAAGATGCTGCTCGAGCACAAAGCCAAAATCAAGCCGGTCGATGAAACGACCATCCGCAAGACCGACCTTGAAACGGTGATCGAAACAATCGAAAGCTCGGGCGAGCTGAGCACAGCCCGAATTGTAGAAATGCTGAAGGGCCTCCTCTGAGAGGCCCTTGCAAAAAGAAGCCCGGCCACCACGGCCGGGCGGCTCGGGGCCGGGGCGACCTGGCCCCGCCCAAAAGACACCCGAACGCCACGGCGGGTATAAACAAAAATCGCGAGGGGGAGGTAGGCACTCTTGTGCCAAATCTTTAACAATGCTGCGGCCACGGCCAGCCAGCACTGCACTGCACTGCGACTAAAAGCAGCCACAGTTAACCAGCGCTGCACTGCGCTGCGACTAAAAGCAGTCACGGTTACCCTACGCAGCGCAGCGCTGCGGCTAAAAGCTGCTACAGTCAGCCAGGATCGCACTGCATTAATAAAGAGCAGCTTCAGCCCTACAGTGCTGCGCCGCGGCTAAAAGCAGCCAAGGCCAGCCAGCGCCACACCGCCACGGCGTCATAAGTTAACCGCGGTCGTTAGACCGCGGTAATATTCAATCTTCCCAGTACTCAGGGTCAATCAGCGCCTGGCCATATATGTTGTACCACTGGCCACAGTTGCCGCACTGACACGCGCCCATGTATTGGTCTTCAAGAAGGACGTGCGCGCCACAGGCACACTGACCAACTGCCGGTTCTACAATGCGGTATGTCTGTACGTCGATGTACGGTGGCTCATACTTGCCTGATGTATCGGCCAAGCACTTCCTGTAGTTGTCCTTAGCGCAGTCATTAAGGTCAGGAAATACATTGCCTTCGCGGTCGCACGGAAATGAGAAGCCGCAGTAGGGCTGACCAACCAGGTCAAAGTTAAGACTAAACGATTTTTCGGTTCTGACAGTGCGTTCTTTGATAATTTTCATTGTGTAGCTCCTTTCAGCCATGCTTGATGCAGTAGATGAGGAATTTGATGAGGCCTGCACACGCTAAGATTGTGAGGACCGCCCAGCTGATAACCATTTCCCAAGTTGCGATGTTGTCCATAATTTATCTCCTTTCAGTATGAAGAAAGCCGCGGTGTGTACACGCTGCGCTCCCGTCTATATTACTATTATACCACACTATAAGCAGTTTGTATTCAGTTCCAAATAATATTTTTTCCAGCTGCAATCTACTAGCTCGCAGCCATAGTCAGCGCGAGCAAAGCTGTGCCGCAAGTTTTGCAGTCATGGTCAAACTGTACTGTACTGCGGCTAAAAGCCGCTACGGTTAGCAGATACCACACCGCATCACAAACGCTCAGTTTCAGTTAAGCCACACCGCACCGCGGCTAAAAGCAGTCTCAGCTCATCAACGCTGCGCCGCATCAACAAACAAAAATAATCGCGGGTGTTAGCCCGCGATTATTAATTGCCCTTATCTAACCACTGGTAGATATAGTAGCTGGTTGTACGTCTGTCTGGTTCACCGTAGTAGTAGTCAACTACGCGTGGCGCACCGAGGATGCTTGGCTCCTCAAAGATAATAGTTTGGTCGTATGTTTTATTTTCATAAGCATCTACCACTTGGGCTGTGTAGAATTGCCGGCCCTCTATTGTTATACTATGATTTTTATTTGGTGTATAATCTTTTGACGGCCATACCTGATAGCCGTTGGTCGTAACAGTGGCGCCGTGCTCTTTATGCCATGTGACGACCTCTTCATCAAGCGTGCTGCAAAGTTCCGCAGGCAGCCGGTCGACTGTTAGTTCCGTTATGATGCCAAAATTATCGTAGTCATTCTTGTAGTGCTCAAACTCACAGTACTTGAACAGTGTAAACTTTTCATCGTCCATTGTGTATACAGGATTATCCCAGCAAGGCTCACATGTGAGTGTGTCATAGATATGCGTTTCAATGACAACATCATTATAATCCAGACCGTCGGGTAGGTCGTTTGTAATGATATCAAACGACTGCCAAGTGAGTGCATCGTCACTGCAAACCACATACCGTGTTGCCTGAGCTGCACGGTCATGCACTGTGAAGATGGACACCATGCAGTATCCCCCTGTGTTTTGGTAATCGCGGTTTGTTATAGTATAGTTTTTAGCCATAGTATTGCTCCTTTCAAATTTGTGGCCATAACTTGGCCTAATTATATTATACCATACTTTATGTAGTTTGTGCTCAGTTCCCAAAATATTCTTTTCAACTGCGCAGCTGCGACCGAACGGATTGACGTGGCACTTCGCAGCCTTGGCCTGACGGCGTAGCTGCGCGGCTAAAAGCAGCCTCAGTCTGCCAGGGCCTCTGCGACACCGTGCAGTTATCAAAAATATTTTAGAAAACTGACGCCAAACTGCATCATTTATGTTATAATATAATTAAGCTACAGGTCGGTTACTAAACTGAGTAGCTGAATACGACTAAAGGAGACGAAAGTAAACATGGACGCATACGACGTAATTGATGAACTGAGCAAGGAATATGGTAGTTATCTACTACTCGCCGCATACATCAAGCGGGAGCAAAAATGCAGTGCAAGAGTAGCTTGTGACCGGGCATATGAACTGGATAGCATACTTGAACGCCAGCTGCTTGACACATATGCTGAGATTGAGTAGGAGGACTTCGATAGTCCAGAGGCAATCGATGGAGCAAGACTTGATGATATGAACTATCTGCACTACACCGAACGGTAATAATACGCCGACTTAAGTCGGCGTATTATTATTGCGCTTAAGCGCCGCCGCAGTCAGTCTGTGTTTAGTGGCATTGAGCGTGGAGGCTGTGGCTATAACCGGACGGAGCAGTGCTTATCTACTAGTTTGCAGCCATAGCCAGACGGAGCAGTGCTTATCTACAAGTTCGCGGACATGGCCAGCGTGAGCAACACTGAGTGAAGCGTCATTCAGTTCAGCCAAGCAGTAATCGCAGTAAAAGCAGTATATAACGGACGCCGCTAGATAGCGGCGTCCGGTACGTACATCAAAAGTTACTGCTGGGACAACTCGCTGATGCGGGCAAGCAGCTCCTTGGCGTCTGCAGCCTTGAGGTGCTCGATATCTACACCCTCGAGCACGTCCGCCAGAGCGTCCTTCGTAGTGTCAACCTCCACCACAGTGCTGCTGCGACCGCCGACACGCAGTCCCTTAAGCATGCTCTCAACAGTCAGGAGCTGCTGCCACGCCTCACTGGACTCATCAAAGTCGGCCTTCGACTTCATGATTGACTTCTTGGACTGGATGTTGCGGATTTCCTTGCGCAGCTGCACCTGGTCGGCAGACAGAGCGTCAAGCTGCTCGGCGGTGAACTCTACAGAGCCGCGGCGCTTAGCACCACCTGCCTGCTTGGGCTTGTTGTACAGCTCACGCAGGATGTCCTCGGCGATCGCCGCCGTCATCAGGGTCTTGTAGTTGTCGAGAGTCATAGCCTTGCCCTTAGCGCGGGAGCGCTTTGACTGCTGCGACTTAAGCATGCTCTCGACGGTGTCCTCGTCGAGGAAGCGGAGCGGGTCATCGCTCTCGATGTCTACAAGCGGCTTGAGCTCGTCGATGAGCTTGTCGAGCTCTGCGGAGTCCGTGGCGCTAAGCGCGATGCGGTCACGGTAGTTCTCGATGTCAGCCTCCATGCGGCGAATGGCACAAGAGGCGCCAGCAGATGCAACCTGCGTCAGCGCCGCGGTGCCGGCCAGAGTGCGTGCGTTAGTGGTGGTCTCGATGTTGGTTCCAAACAGTTCGTTGATAGACATTGTAGTCTCCTTTCAGTATGCCACACTATGCAGTGGCCTGCGTATTGTATAGTCCGCGTTGGCCCGCGGACCGCAATGGCCGCGTTAACCTCAGCTTCTATTATAATTATAACATATCCACTCGCAAATGTATTCAGTTTTGGAAAAATCAGTACCGACACTGCGTGGTTTTCACTTTCCATGTAGCCTAGCTTCGTGACGTCCTTTTCGTCAACTCGCCGCGGCGCCGCTATCTACTAGCTGGCGGACTCAGCCAAACGGGCGAAAGCAACGCCGCGGCGCAGTGACCCCGGATTTTGTAAGACTATGCGACGCTGCGAGGCCTACAGGGCTTCGTGCGTTACATCGCCGCGGCGACTGAAAGACCATAACTATAACCCGTGCGTCACAGCGCCACAGCACTGATTGGGCTTGAAAGGTATCTACACAGCACTCCGTCGGGCCAGCGGATGTTTTGGATCTCGCCGCTGCAGCGCGGCGCCGGACCTATGGCAGGCGGTGAGCCGTTATGCAATGCACCGGCTGAGAACTGCG